>FWPV01015705.1_pt1 | contig 10833 bp, 5 predicted proteins | sample 2228371 | NCBI WGS metagenome assembly FWPV01 (sample SAMEA103939776, study PRJEB20133) | metagenome | reverse complement strand
CCCGGTTCGCCGTCTGCTTTAATAAATTTTATAGTCTCCCCTACCCTTCCTGTCAATGAGCTCTTTAACCTTGCCCACCTGTCCTTTTCAAAAACAATAATGATTCTAAAAGATTAATTGCCCGAACTTTATGAAGAGGCCAGAGCTGAACTAGGGGTGAACCATGGATGAACCATTCGACAAAAAACACATTTCGCGATAAAATAAAATATGCTTGCTCAAACCTTCCAAAGAATTAGAACTTTTTTATATATTTTCCTATTCCTTTCCGTAGCCGGCTATCTTCTCCCCTCTTATTCTCAGGCAATGACTATCCAACAAGAACGGGAATTGGGCGAAAGAGTTTTTCAGGAAATTAAAAAGCGCTGGCCTCTTATCCAAGATCCTTCTGTAAATGATTATATCAATAAAGTGGGACAAGAAATTATCAGATCTATTGGGCCGCAGCCATTTGCCTACAAATTTTATGTCCTTAATTCCCCTGAGATAAATGCTTTTGCCGTTCCGGGAGGAAAAATATTTATAAATAGTGGGCTCATCCTTCTGTTAGAAAGCGAAGATGAGCTGGCGGCGATTTTGGCTCATGAAATCGGCCACGGCGTGGCCCGCCACATCGCCAAAAGAGGCGAAAAGGTTCAAAAAGTAACTCTGGCCACTTTAGGCGCTATTCTAGCCGGAATTTTTTTAGGTGGCCAGGCGGCGGGGGCTATAGCAACCACTTCCATCGCTGCCTCAGAGACAGCCATGTTGAAGTATAGTCGGGAAGACGAGGATGAAGCTGATTATTTAGGCCTAAAATTCATGGATCAGGCCGGCTACAATCGAGAAGGAATGCTCTCTGTTTTAAAGAAATTACGGCGCAGGCAAGGCCCGGCAGGGGATGAAATTCCTGCTTACCTGCAAACCCACCCCGCCTTAGAAGCTCGCTTGGCTGATTTAGAAATTCAAATAGCTCGCCGCCCCCAAGAAAAAGTAAGTTTTAAATCTTCGGGAAATTTAAAGCGCATCCAGACCAAACTCTTAGTAGAAGAGAAGGAAATTTCGCGGACGGCTACCTTCTTTGAAAATTGGGTGAAGCGAGAACCTACCGAAGCAGAAGCTTATTTTGGTTGGGGCTTGGTCCAAAAGAAAATGGGGGCCATAGACCGCGCTATAATTAGCTTTACTAAGGCTTCCACTTTGGCTCCCCAGGATGGAGAAATTCTCCGGGAATTGGGCATTTCTTTCCTCCTTCGTGGTGATTTAACGGCGGCGGAAAAAAATTTGGAAAAAGCCCGGATTCTGTCTCCTCAAGATTATTTAGTGCATTTTTATTTAGGTCGAGTCTATGCGGAAAAAAAATTAATCGATGCCGGTCTCCAGTCTCTTCTGCAAGCCAAAGCCCTCCGCCCAGATTTTGCTGAGGTGTATTATCATTTGGGGCAAGCTTATGGAGCAAAGAATATGCTGGGCCTGGCTTATCAGAGTTTCGGCTATTATTATAAGCTTATGGGCGACCACAAAACTGCTCTCCTGCATTTTAAAAAAGCCCAACCATACTTCAGCCCCTCATCCGCAGAGCTGCAACAGATAGATAAAGAAATTCAGGAGCTATCCTCCATTTCCCCAAAAGTCTCCAAATAAATTTTCGAGGACTTTTTGGTTACCTGACCGATAATTATGGCCCGATCTTTCCCCGTCCGCCCTGATTTGCCATGGATTCCAAAAGTGCAAGACGGTCAGTTTGGTTGCCCACTGCTCTAAGATGATTTTATTCCGCGGAGCATTTAATTTTTACATTTATCACCTCACGCTTGCTTTCCCCCAATTAGGATGGGCCATAATGAGGGGGGGGGACATTCATATTCAAACGAGATTTAAAATGGAGGGCAAGGATTTATCCTTTGCCGTATTTGGCAAGCCATAAAGGATTGCCTTACGAATTTAAGTGGAAGGAGAAGAGATTATTTTTATAAATAAATCTACCAGATTAGGATCGAATTGACTGCCCGCCTTGCGCTTCAGCTCTCGTAAACATTCTTCTTGTCCAATAGGCTCTTTATATGGACGCCCGTGAGTCATCACATCATAGGCATCAACTATGGCGATTATTCTGGAGATTAAGGGAATTTCTTCTCCTTTAAGGCCGCGGGGATATCCGCTTCCATCCCACCATTCATGGTGGGCTAAGATCGCTTCCGCAATCGGCGCCAACTCCGGCGAGGAACCAGCAATGCGGTAACCGATCTCGGGGTGCTTCCAGATTAACTCCCATTCTTCCGCAGATAAATTCCCTGGCTTGATAATCAATCCCTCGGGAATGGCGATCTTGCCGATGTCATGAAGCGTAGCCAGCAAAGCCAAATTATCAAGCTCGCTCTCCGCCAAGCCAAAAGCTCGCCCAATTTGCAGGGCTAATTCTTGAATTCTATTGGTATGCTCTTCCGTCTCATGGCTCTTTTCAAAAAGAGTACGCCGGAGAGAAGAAATTATAGAAGCTCGGACACTTTTGCTTTCTAAGAGCTTATTACGGTACATGCGCTCTTCTGCTTCTCTTAGGACATCTTGGATACTTTGGTTAGGGTCTTCTTTTGTAAATGCGCCCATGGCTATGCTTAATTGGATTGGTCCATAATTGGCCTGCTGGCAGGCATTACGGATACGATCCATTATCTCCGTGGTAACCCGATTGCTTGTGCGCGGCAAAAAAATAGCAAACTCGTCGCCGCCCAAACGGGCCACTACGTCCTCTTTCCGGCAACAATCTTTAAGAATTCCGGCAATGCGGATTAAAAGCTTATCTCCCTCTTGGTGCCCAAAAGCATCGTTCACCAGCTTCAAACCATTCACGTCACCCATAATGAGACTGATGGGCAGTTGCCTTTCTGTATCCAAACGGCGCAACTCTTCTTCAAAATAGAGGCGGTTGTAAAGGCCGGTTAATTTATCATGAAAAGTAAGGTAGCGGATTTGATCATCAGCCCACTTTCTTTCTGTAATATTCTCTAACGTCCCTTCATAAAACTGGACTAACCCTCGAGGATCGCGAATCGCTAAGGCATTCATGGAAATCCAGATCTTCTCGCCATCCCGGCGATAAACTTCTGCTTCAAAATTTTCCACCATCCCTTTCTCTTCTAAGAGACGCTGGAGCTCCCGGTAACGTTCTTGGTCCACAAAATAATTCCGTTCCCCATTTGGTTCCTGGGTGATCAATTCTTCTGGCGAATTGAATCCCAAGATACGCGCACAAGCTGGATTAGCTACTATGAAATGCCCATCCAAAGTAGATTGAAAGATCCCTTCTACCGCATTCTCAAAGATGCTCCGATATTTCTCTTCTGCCCGGCGAATTAGAACTTCAGCCCATTTTCTCTCGGTAAGGTCACTTATCATCCCCGTAATTCCCGTCAGCTCCTCCTCCTCGATCATTCTTCTGGCCGAAATTTGCACATGCCGAATGCTGCCCTCTTTATTGGTTATGCGCAACTCTAAAGTGGATATTTCCCCCAACAAAACTCTATGCCAGTTGCGTAAAAATTCTGGCAGATCCTCCATATAAATTAAATTGGCCAAGGGCTGACCAATTAATTCTTCGGGGCGATAAAAGGCTATCTGTTCAATGACCGGACTAATGTAAACGAAACGCCCCTGAACATCCAAGGAAAAGAGGACATCATTGATATTTTCCACTAACTGGCGATAGCGCTCTTCAGACTTTTGCAGTTCCTTTTCAGCTCTCCTTCTCTCCAAAGTGTTAATAAAAATTTCTCCCACCATGCGCAGTAAGCCAATTATTTCTTCTGCCCAAATTTTTTCCCGACCAATAGCCTCGAAGCCGATAAATCCCACAGATTTTCTTTCATAGATCATGGGAATCAGGAGCACGGACTTACACCCCTGGGTTTGAAAAAGCTCTTTTTCATATTGGGCTTCTGCGGGAAGGTCGTCGATCTTAGATAAACAGACTGTTTCGCCTTGATTAATTTTTTCTATAAGATAGGGAATTTTTTCTACGTCCATACTGGCACCTGGAGGAATTAACCAAGGAGCATAGCTGGAACACCATCCATGGGTCCGATATATAACCTTCTTATCGGCCGAAAATAAGTAGACATAGCCATGATCTACTTCGGTTGCTTCCACTATCGTTTGTAAAATCCTTTTTATCCCTTCGTCTAATTCTTCTGCGGGTAGGTCTAAGAAATTGGCGGATATATCTTTTATAATCTTGCGGAGAACTTCCCACTCGTTCAATTTGCCACCTTATATGCGGGAGAAAAATTAAAAATTTTTATTATCTTTTCGCCTAAATCCTGAAAATCTTAAAAACTTTTTTAAAATATCACAATTAAAATTTGGAAACAAGCCTCTTCTTGCCCACGGGCTCTTTGGTATCCAAATCTTGGACCACATAAAAGGCCAGAGTTTTATTTTTAGCCTTTCTTTTTAGCCCCTTAACGCCTGGCTTCTTCAAGCTGATAATATGCCGAAATTAGGCGAGAGGGACAGAGGGGGGCATGAAGGAGTAAACATCAGTGGGCAAAGAAGATGTATAAAGAGCGCCATCGATTTCTCACCAAGGGAAAGCAATTTAAATATTCCTATAAATCCGTAGGACAAGCCTTTATGGCTTGCCGCATACGGCAAGGGATAAACCCTCGCCCTACGTTTTATGTATTTTGGCAATTAATCTTTTAAAATCATTGTTATTTTAAAAAGCGAAGGCGGATTTAAGAGACAAGCTAATATTTTCAGCAGAAACGAGCCCGAGCTAAATAGGGTAAAAGTGCCTTATGATCCTGAATGAACCCCCTGGTCTCTTAAGCGCCCCAAAATTTGGAGCCAAAAATGAAGGTGGGCAAGAGAGCCTCTTTTCTTGACAACTTAACTTAGCAATGATAGTTTCAAATAAAAATTTTTCTGGGGAGGAATAATTTTAATGCCTGAACCTAAAAAAACAGCTCTCTACACTTGGCATATTAACCACGGAGCACAAATGGTCAACTTTGCCGGCTGGGAAATGCCCCTTAATTACAAATCAGGTATTATCGAAGAACACCTCACTACCCGACGTTCGGGCGGACTCTTTGATATTTCCCATATGGGCAGATTTCTTATCACCGGGGAGGGTGCTCTTTCTTATTTACAGTATATGTTAACCAATAACGCGGCGGCTTTGGAACCAGGGCAAGCTCAATATACGATCTTAGCCAACCCCAATGGGGGGGCAATAGACGACGCCTACCTTTACCGCCTGGATGAACAAAAATACCTCCTGGTCGTCAATGCCGCGAACACAGAGAAAGACTTCTTCTGGCTCAAAGAACATCTTGCCCATTTTGCTCAGGTTGAGATTATTGACCAAACTGAAGAAATGGCTATGGTCTCACTGCAGGGGCCAAGCTCTAAAGCCATTCTTACGGAAATTCTTAAAGAAAGTCGATCTCTCCTTCCCGATCCAGGGAGAAACAATCTACGCCAAGCGATTATTGAGGGGAAATCAGTAATAATATCACGGACTGGTTATACAGGTGAACCACTCGGCTTTGAGCTGTTTCTGCCCAGAGAACATGTCCTTACCGTTTGGGAAAAGATTCTCCAGCAAGGGCTCCCGCAGGGAATAACTCCTGTTGGCCTGGGAGCCCGCGATACTTTGCGTTTAGAAGCTGGTCTCCCCCTTTATGGCCATGAATTGGGCTTGGACCCCGAAGGAAAGGAAATCCCCATCCTGGCCTTAACTCCGGCCAAAATTGCGGTCAGTTTTTCCCCTGTGAAAGGAAACTATATTGGTCGCCAGGCCCTTTGGCAGCAGTTCCAAGAATTAAAACTTAGAGAAGAAGGAGAAATACCCGCCAACCCCTTAGTACCCCGGCGCTTTTGGCCCATCGTCTTAACCTCTGAGGGCATTGCCCGTCCAAATTCTCCGCTTTATAAGAATGGAATGGGCATCGGTGTAATTACCAGCGGTACTATGGTTCCTTACTGGAAGTTTAAAGGAGAAGGATTAGCCTCCAAGATAAGTGAGGAGAAAGGGCGTAGAGCAATTGCTCTGGCTTATTTAGACGCTCACTTAAAAGAAAGGGATGAGGTGGAAATACTGAGCCGAGGCAAATACCTCACCGCCAAGCTTGTGAAGAAATTTATTAGCGCTGAGGCCCCTCCTTATGCCCGACCGATTTTTATCGAAGAGATTGTGCCCCCGGAAGTAAGCCCAGGAGCACCCTTAATTTCCGCTTTAGAAATCTTAACGCGTAAGGCGAAAGAAAATACACATTGGCGGCAAAGAGAGACGATCAATTTAATTCCTTCCGAACAAAGCCCTTCCCCCTTGGTCAAGCTTTTATCGATTAGTGATCCATGTGCTCGTTATGCGGAACATCGCCATTACAAATTTTTAGGCGAAAAAGATATTTATTACTACCAGGGCACAGGTTTTATTCACGAGGTTGAAACTCAGCTCCAAAAAGAGCTGAGGCGCTATTTAAAGTGTAGTCAGGTAGAGACACGAATTATTAGTGGCCAGATGGCCAATGCCGCTGTATATAGCGCCATGGTCGATTACCTTAACCGTTTCGATCGCAAATCAACTCCCCGGCGTTTGGCTAAAGTTATGACCCACCACCTTGGCCGTGGTGGTCATTTGAGCTCACAGCCCATGGGCGCTCTACGGGACTATTTAGCCATAAATCCTGAAAATGATCGTCCCGCGGCGATCAATTTTCCGGTATTAGAAGAAAATCCTTATCAGATTGACTTAAAGCGCACGGCCGAACTCCTCCATCGCCATCAACCAGAGTTAATTGTCTTAGGCAAGAGTATGGTCCTTTATCGGGAGCCTTTAACTGAACTTCGCCGCCTCGTGGACAGCTTACCTAAAAAAACTTGGATTATGTATGATATGGCCCACGTCTTAGGGTTGGTAGGACCTTTCTTCCAGGAACCCTTCCAAGAAGGAGCAGATTTAGTTACGGGTTCCACCCATAAGACTTTCTTTGGTACGCAAAGAGGCCTTATTGCCTGTAACCTGAATGATACCTCGCCCTTCTTTGACCTCTGGCAGGCTATCACGCGCAGAACTTTTCCCGGAAGTTTGAGCAACCATCATTTAGGCACACTTTTAGGTCTCCTTTTGGCCACCTATGAAATGAACGTTTTTGCTCCAGCTTACCAAAAACAGGTAATTAATAATGCTCGAGCCTTTGCTCAATCTTTAAAAGACGCTGGTCTCCAGGTGGAAGGAGATCCGCGCTTGGGTTATACCGAAACTCATCAGGTGCTCTTGCGAGTAGGTTACGCCCGAGGGCCAGAAGTTGCCCGCCAATTGGAAGAGAACAATATTATCGTCAATTATCAGGCCTTACCCGATGATGAAGGCTTTACCGTGAGTAGTGGTCTGCGCCTGGGTGTGCAGGAAATGACCAGGTTTGGAATGAAAGAAAAAGATTTTGCTGAGTTGGCCGGGCTCATGGCTGATATTATCCTGCATCACCAATCAGCTAAAGAAGAAGTTACGCGCTTTCGTTCCCGCTTTCTTAAGATGGAATACTGTTTAGAAGAAGAAAAGGCCCGCCCCTTTATCCAGGAATTACTTGCTGTGATTATCTAAAAAGGATATGCTTTATTTGAGGGAGGGAATTTAATTCAGCAAACGATTTATGGTGAACTATAAAATGTTCGGGGAACGCAGCTTTATCAATACCAATTCTGGTGGCGATGCCAGACGCTGCGGTGGCCCCCAAGTGCCTACGCCACGGGAAACATAGAGATAGGTATTCTTCTGCTGATGGAGGCCGGGGGTTAAAGGATAAAAAAGGCGCGAAATTAAAATGATGGGAAAAAGCTGGCCACCATGAGTATGGCCTTGCAACTGCAAACCAATTCCATGGGCCACGGCTTGCTCAAAATAAATTGGCTGGTGACAAAGAAAAATAGATGGTTGGCCAGGTTCTACCCGGGAGAGAAGCTTAGTTACCTCCGGACTTTGGTGCCCTAAGCGCCGGCTTCCTGTAGGATCATCAATTCCCAAAATCTGCAACCCTCCCTGGAGAGTTTGTTTTTCATTTCTTAAGACTTTTATCCGGGCTTTTTCCATTATGGCTACAACCCTCTCCACACCCGCATAAAATTCATGGTTCCCAGTGACCGCCCAGACTCCATGGGAAGCCCGTAATTGGGACAGAGGAATGGCCATCTCTTCCATATGCGCAACGCTTTCATCTACTAAATCCCCCGTAATGACGACCAAATCCGGAGCAAGATCATTAACCATTTGGACAATTTTAGTTAGCTTTTCCTGCCCATTGATCATTCCAAAATGGACATCAGAAAGTTGCACCAACCTCAGACCATCCAATTGTGGAGGCAGATTGGGAAGAGGAAGCTCTAATTCGGTAACCCCAACCCGCCGCGCTTCATAGAATGACCAACAATTAATACTCAAGACCGACCCGATAACTATGGCCACTTGAATTCGTTTCCACCGCTCTCCACCAAAAATTTTCGGCATGGCTAACTGGAAAAATACTGCCCCCAAATCGCGGAGCAAGGCTAAAAGCAAAAAGTAAAAGAAGAAGCCAATCCACAATGAGGAAATTACTGCTAGCCCATAGGTAAAGAAGTTAAAGTCATAACGAGCTAATAGTCTCGCTAAAGGGAAAGTAAAAGGAAGACTCCAGAAGGCTATTTTTAAAAGATAGCGCTGGCGCAGAGAAAAAGTGATTAAGCGATTTAACCAGGAGTATAGATAATAATGCCCACTTCCGTAAAAAGAAAAGATGCTTATAAAGAAAATAGCCCAGCTGGCCCACCATGCCATAAACTTTTATCTCCTTTGCCATCAGAGAGCTAATCATATTTTGACTTCCTGTAGCTCCCCCTTTCTTTAAAGTTTTTATTATAAAAGACTTCTTGCTTTTTGTTAATGAAAAATAGCAGATGGTCATTTAAAATTCAAAACTACCTACCCAATCTCTTTTCCAAGAGATTCGGCGCTAGAAATAATATTGGACTATCTAAATCAATTTGGATAAAATAACGAAAAATAAGCTGCGCTATTAGGAATGGAAAAGTCACCCCTAATAAATATTTTCCGGAATTTAGCTCAAAATCCTTATTCCTATCTCCATGAATGGCAGGCTAATAAAGGCAAACCTATCTTAGGCTATTTCTGCCTAAACACCCCTGAAGAGCTCATCCATGCCGCTGGCTTCCTGCCTGTGCGGCTTATGGCTTCCGAAGAGAATATTTCTTTGGCTGCTCGCCATCTGCAAAGCTATAGTTGCGCCCTTGTGCAGAGCAGCTTAGAGGCTGCCTTGCGCGGAAAACTATCTTGCTTGACCGGCACTGTATTTCCCCATACCTGCGATTCTATCCAACGCTTATCAGATATCTGGGCCCTCAATCTCTCTTACCCATTCCATTGGAATTTGGTCCTGCCCGTGAAACTGCATACGGCCAGTGCGCGCACTTACTTACTTCAGCAGCTGCACCGTTTTAAAAAAGGTTTAGAAGATTTTACTGGGCGATCGATAAAAGATGAAGATTTAAAAAAATCTTTCCGTCTCTTTAACAGGATTCGCTCTTTGCTCAGAAAATTTAGTGTTCCTTACCTACCTGACTCCCTTTCTTTGGCAGCTAAAGATTATTATCCTCTGCTTAAAGCAGCCGCGATCATGGATCGGGAAGAGTTGCTAAGGCAATTACAGGATTTCATTGCCCAAGAAGAGCAAAGGGTCTCAAGGAAGCTAAATTCTCTGCCGGTTTTTTTGGTGGGAAGCATCTGTGATCATTTTCCCCTATTTGATTTATTTGACTATTGTGGTCTCCAAATTGTCGGCGACGATCTTTGCTCAGGCTGGAGGTATATAGGTATGGATGTTTCTTTGCATGGAGACCCCTTGGTCGCTTTGGCGGAGCGTTTGCTTAAGCGGCCGCCGTGTCCCTGCAAATACAACCCGCTCATTGATCGAGCTGAAGAATTGCTCGCCAGAATCAAGGCTTCCTCCGCAAAAGGCGTAATCTTTTTATTGCTCAAGTTCTGTGACGCCCATGCTTTCGACTATCCTTATCTAAAGGATAGATTGCGGCAAGAAAATATTCCCCACCTTCTGCTGGAGATTGAACCTGGTCCTTTGGCTTGGGGAGGAGTAGAAACTCGTTTGCGCGCCTTTGCCGAAGCCTTAACAGAGGGAATTTAAAAATTTTTATATGTTTCAGCGAGGCCTAAATGGCTAAAGAAAAAAGTCCTCCCCATCCCCGTCTGCAAGCTACGCAGAGAATGAAAGAGTTAATGACTCACTACTACTTAGAGGCCAAGCAGGCGGAAGGATCAGAAAAAAAGATTGCTTGGATCACCAGCGGGGGCCCGGTAGAGTTTCTTATTGCGGCTGATATAATTCCTATTTATCCAGAGAATCACGGAGCTATGCTGGGGGCTTCCCGCATGGCGGTGGAACTTTGCGAAGTGGCCGAAGGATTGGGGTATTCGCGCGACCTTTGCTCCTATGCCCGAGGTGATATTGGTTCAGTTATAACTAAAAAAAGTCCCATTGGCGGCCTGCCCAAACCAGATTTCCTTTTAGCCTGCAATAATATCTGTGGCACTGTTTTAAAATGGTATCAATTTTTAAGTCGCTATTTCCAAGTGCCTCTTTTCTTTCTGGATACTCCCTTCGTGCATCATCAAATCGTCCCGGAAAGTTTAGAATATGTACGCCGCCAGTTTCAAGAACTTATCGAATTTATTGAAACCATAACCGGACGAAAGTTCTCCTTTGCTCGTTTAGAAGAAGTGGTGCACCTCTCGGCTAAATCAGCTCTGCTCTGGAAAGAGGTTCTTGATCAATGTACCCA
>FWPV01015704.1_pt1 | contig 10833 bp, 9 predicted proteins | sample 2228371 | NCBI WGS metagenome assembly FWPV01 (sample SAMEA103939776, study PRJEB20133) | metagenome | reverse complement strand
GATGTGCTTGTGGTTGAGTGTGAGCGCATAGGCCTCGTAGGCGGGCGCTTCACCCTTTTCATAGGCCTCGATCATGGTGCGGCCACCGCCCGAATAGCCGCTCACCGAGGGCAGGCTCAGGGGCGTGTCGGGGGCAATCAGACCGGCGTCGATCAGCGGGCGGATCAGCGCGATGGCGCCGGTGGCGTAACAACCGGGGTTGGCCACACGTTCGGCCTGGGCCACGGCCTGTGCATGGCCGCGGGTCAACTCGGGGAAGCCATACACCCAGCCCGGCGCCACACGGTGGGCGGTGGAGGCGTCGATGATTTTGGGCTTGGCGCCCGGCAGCGCATCGATCATGGCCACCGACTCGCGTGCCGCGTCGTCGTGCAGACACAGGATGACCAGATCGGCCTCGGCCATCAGTGCCCGTTTGGCTTCGGGGTCCTTGCGGCGCTCGGGGGCAATGCTCAGCAAGCGCACCTGGGGCATGTGCGCCAGACGTTCGCGGATTTGCAGACCGGTGGTGCCGGCTTCGCCGTCGATGAACACGGAAGGCATGTGGGGGCTCGCTTGGACACCGGCAACGGTGTCAGTTCTGTTTCAGGAATGATCTAAATAATTATGCATTACGAGCCGACGAACGCCCCGTTTTGATGCATTGCACCATGATACAGTTCGCGGTTGCGAACGCCAAGGCCGGGCTTCCGGCCGCCTTTCCATCAGTCGGGTCAGCAGCCCTCCCACCCCTGAAAGAGATCTCATGAAGATTCACGAGTACCAAGGCAAGGAAATCTTGCGTCAATTTGGTGTGCCCGTGCCGCGTGGCATTCCCGCCTTCACGGTGCAAGAAGCCTTGGAAGCAGCACAAAAGCTGGGCGGCCCCGTGTGGGTGGTCAAGGCCCAGATCCACGCCGGTGGCCGTGGCAAGGGCGGTGGCGTGAAAGTGGCCAAGTCGATCGACGACGTCAAGGCCCGCGCCAGCGAAATCCTGGGCATGCAGCTGGTCACGCACCAGACCGGCCCTGAAGGCCAGAAGGTCCGCCGCCTCTACATCGAAGACGGCGCCGACATCAAGAACGAACTGTATGTGTCGCTGGTCACCGACCGTGCCACCCAGAAGGTCGCTCTGATCGCTTCCAGCGAAGGCGGCATGGACATCGAGGAAGTGGCCCACTCCACGCCCGAGAAGATCGTCACCGAGATGATCGACCCGCTGACCGGTATCACCGAAGCGCAGTCGCGCAAGGTGGCGGCCGCCATCGGCCTGACCGGTGCATCCGTGGACCAGGCGGTGGACATCTTCGCCAAGATCTACAAGTGCTACATGGACACCGACGCGTCGCTGGTGGAAATCAACCCGCTGAACTGCGACTCCAAGGGCAACCTGATGGCCCTGGACGCGAAGTTCAATTTCGACGCCAACGCGCTGTTCCGCCACCCCGAAATCGTGGCCTTCCGCGACCTGGACGAGGAAGACCCGGCTGAAATCGAGGCCTCCAAGTTCGACCTGGCCTACATCAGCCTGGACGGCAACATCGGCTGCCTGGTGAACGGTGCCGGTCTGGCCATGGCCACCATGGACACCATCAAGCTGTTCGGCGGCGAGCCGGCCAACTTCCTGGACGTGGGCGGCGGCGCCACCCCCGAGAAGGTCACCGAAGCCTTCAAGATCATGCTCAAGAACCCCAAGGTCAAGGGCATCCTGGTCAACATCTTCGGCGGCATCATGAAGTGCGACACCATCGCCACCGGCGTCATCACCGCCTGCAAGGCCGTGAACCTGAACGTGCCGCTGGTGGTCCGCATGAAGGGCACCAACGAAGAGCTGGGCAAGAAGATGCTGGCCGAATCCGGCCTGCCCATCATCGCCGCCGACACCATGGCCGAAGCCGCGACCAAGATCGTCGCCGCCGTCAAATAAGCCCGGAGCAGAAACACCATGTCGATCTACATCAACAAAGACACCAAGGTCATCACCCAGGGCATCACGGGCAAGACCGGTCAGTTCCACACCGAAAAGTGCCAGGAATACGCGAACGGCAAGAACTGCTTCGTGGCCGGCGTGAACCCGAAGAAGGCCGGCGAGTCCATCTTCAACATCCCCATCTACTCGACCGTCAAGGAAGCCGCCCAGCAAACCGGCGCCACCGTGTCGGTGATCTACGTGCCGCCCGCCGGCGCTGCCGCAGCCATCTGGGAAGCCGTTGAAGCCGATCTGGACCTGGCCGTCTGCATCACCGAAGGCATTCCGGTCAAGGACATGCTGGAAGTGCGCAACAAGATGAAGGCCAAGGAAGCGGCTGGCGGCAAGAAGACCCTGCTGCTGGGCCCCAACTGCCCTGGCCTGATCACGCCCGACGAGATCAAGATCGGCATCATGCCCGGCCACATCCACCGCAAGGGCCGCATCGGCGTCGTGTCCCGATCGGGCACGCTGACCTATGAAGCCGTGGCCATGCTGACCGAAGTCGGCCTGGGCCAGTCCAGCGCTGTCGGTATCGGGGGCGACCCGATCAACGGCCTGAAGCACATCGACGTGATGAAGGCCTTCAACGAAGACCCGGACACCGACGCCGTGATCATGATCGGCGAGATCGGCGGCCCCGACGAAGCCGAAGCCGCCATGTGGTGCAAGGCCAACATGAAGAAGCCGATCGTCGGCTTCATCGCCGGTGTGACCGCCCCTCCGGGCAAGCGCATGGGCCACGCCGGTGCGTTGATCTCGGGCGGCGCCGACACGGCCGATGCCAAGCTGGCCATCATGGAAGAGTGCGGCTTCGTGATCACCCGCAACCCCTCCGAACTGGGCAAACTGCTCAAGGCCCAGCTGTAACCAGCGTGACGGGGCACCGTGGTTGCCGTTCGGCGGCTGCGGGAAACCACAATGCCAAGCCGGTTTGTCTGCGCGACAATCCGGCTTTTGACTTTTTCGGGGCCGGGATGGCGGCCTCAGACAACCAGCAGGACAGCGCATGGAAGAATTTATGACCGCAACGTTCTGGCTCGCCGTGGGCCAGATCATCATGATCGACATCCTGCTGGGAGGTGACAACGCGGTGGTGATCGCGCTGGCCTGCCGCAAGTTGCCGCCCGAGCAGCGCCGCTTGGGCATTCTGTGGGGCACGGCGGGCGCCATTGGCTTGCGCGTGATCCTGATCGTGTTCGCCCTGGCGTTGCTGACCGTGCCCTACCTCAAGCTGGTGGGTGCGGTGCTGCTGCTGTGGATTGGCATCAAACTGCTGGTGCCGGACGATGAAGACGAACACGGCAACATCGAATCCAGCGACAAGCTCTGGGCTGCCGTCAAAACCGTGATCGTGGCCGATCTGGTGATGAGCGTGGACAACGTGATCGCCATCGCAGGTGCCGCCGAAAGCGCGGGCGGCGACCACAAGATCCCGCTGGTGGTGTTTGGCCTGCTGGTGTCCATCCCCATCATCGTCTGGGGCAGCCAGCTGGTGATCAAGCTGATGGAGCGTTTCCCCATGATCATCGTGATGGGCGGCATGCTGCTGGGCTGGATCGCCGGCACCATGGCCGTGACCGACCCGGCCGTGTTGCCACACCTGCCCACCGACTACATCGTGGCGGCCGTCCGCGAAGGCGCCCTGCCCACCGTGGTGTCCAGCCTGAACTACGGTGCGGGTGTGCTCGGGGCGCTGCTGGTGCTGGCCGCCGGCATGCTGATGCGCAAGAAGAAGCCCGCCGGCACCGACGCACACTGACGCACCGTCTGGCGCGACGCAGCCGGCTGCCGCGCCGACCTCGATGCTGTACCAGTTCAGCAGCCTCTCGGACACGGGCCGACTGCGCACCAACAACGAAGACGCCGTGGCGTGCGAGGCGTCCTTGGGTCTGGCCGTGCTGGCCGATGGCATGGGCGGCTACAACGCGGGTGAGGTGGCCAGCGCACTGGCCACCGGCACGGTGTCCACCGCCCTCGGCACCTGGCTGCTGACACACCAGGACAAGGCCAGCGCCCGCGAAACCGCCATCGCCATGCGCCTGAGCGTGGAACGGGCCAACCAGGCCATCCACCAGGCCTCGCTGGACAACAGCGAGTTCACCGGCATGGGCACCACACTGGTGGTGGGGGTGTTCGCCGGCGCCCGGGTGCTGATCGGTCATGTGGGCGATTCGCGCTGTTACCGCTGGCGCAACGGCCAGCTCAGCCAGCTCACCCGCGACCACTCCCTGCTGCAAGAACAGCTCGACGCCGGTTTGCTGAGCCGGGAAGCTGCACAACACGTGCCCTACCGCAACCTGGTCACGCGCGCGCTCGGGGTCGAAGACCAGGTGGCGCTGGACGTGGGCGAACACGTGGTGTCGCCCGGTGACCTGTACCTGATGTGCTCCGACGGCCTGTCCGACATGCTGCCGGATGACGCCCTGGCGCAGTTGCTGAAAAACGCCGGCCCCGACGACGAATTGGCCCAGACGCTGGTGGATGCGGCCAACGCGGCAGGGGGCAGAGATAATATCTCGGTCATTCTGGTGCGTGCGACAGGCGGTCCACCCACCAGACGCCTGTTGCCTCGCTGGTGGATGCGCTGAGGCGCCTGGGCCGCCACGGGCCCCACGCCAGTCCCTTGGAGCCTTTATGCCGAAAATGATCGTCTCTATTGACGGTGTCGTGATCAAGGAGGTCCAGCTCACCAAGGAGCGCACGACCCTGGGCCGCCGGCCCTACAACGACCTGGTGATCGACAACCTGGCCGTCAGCGGCGAACACGCCGCTTTTGTGCTGGAGGGCGACACGGCTCTGGTCGAAGACCTCAACAGCACCAACGGCACCTACGTCAACGGCAAGGCCATCCGCCGCCAGGCCCTGGCCCACGGCGATCTGGTGGAAATTGGCAAGTACAAGATCCGGTTTGTGGGCGAAGGCCAGGAACTCTCGGGCGCCGCACCGGTGGCCGCCCCCGAAGCCAGCCCCGCGCCACCGAGCGACACGCCCAGCGCCGCCATCGAGGTGCTCAGCGGCCCCGCCGCCGGGCGCACCGTGCCGGTGGTCAAAGTGGTCACCACCCTGGGCAAACCGGGTGTGGCGGTGGCCTCCATCACGCGTCGCCACCATGGCCACGCACTGGCCCTGGTCGAAGGCCAGGTGGCCCCCACCCTCAACGGGCACCCGGTGGGTCAAGAACCCGTCATGCTCAAAGATGGCGATGTGATTGAGCTGGCGGGCACGCGCATGTGCTTTCGCCAGCACTGAGCGCCGCTGCCCTCTCACTTTACAAGTCTGCCCCTGATGCACATACGCGTACTGGGCTGCTCTGGCGCCATTGGCAAAGATTGCCGAACCACTTCCTTCTTGCTCGACGACAACGTGCTGGTGGACGCCGGTACCGGCGTGGGCGATTTGACGCTGGACGAGCTGCGCCGCATCGACCATGTGCTGCTGACGCACGCGCACCTGGACCACATCGCCTCGCTGCCCCTGATGCTGGATTCGGTGGCCGGCTTGCGCTCGCAGGCGCTCACGGTGCACGCATTGCCCGCCACGCTGGAGGCGCTCAAGGCCCACGTGTTCAACAACACCATCTGGCCCGACTTCACCGTCATCCCCAGCCGCGAGGCCCCGTTTGTGCGCTTTGCGCCGCTGGCGGTGGGCCAGCAGCTGAACGTGGGCGGCAAGGCGGTGGAAGTTTTGCCCGCCGTGCACACCGTGCCGGCGGTGGGCTACGCGGTGGCGGGCACACGCGGGCACTGGGTGTTCAGCGGCGACACCGAACGCAACCCCGCCTTCTGGCAGCGGGTGAACCAGCTGGCGGTGGCCATGCTGGTGATCGAAACCGCCTTCAGTGACCGTGAAGCACAACTGGCCAGGCGCGCCCTGCACCTCGCGCCTCACAGCTTGGCGCAAGAGCTGGAACACATCGTCTACCCGCCGGGTGGGCGCTACCCGATCTACATCACCCACACCAAACCGGCGGAGACCGAGGCCATCTTCGCCGAGGTGGAGGCGCTGGACCTGCTCCACCGCCACGAGCTGCACTGGCTGGCCGCCGGGCAGGTTTTCCGGCTGTAGACACACATGGCCCGCACCGCCCGACCCCACACGCTGGAAGCCCTGTTCCTGCGCCACCTGCAGCAGGTGAGCAACCGCATCCACAACGCCGACCGGGTCGAACAGATCATGATCGACGCCAGCGTGGACATCTGCCGGCTGTTCAATGCCGACCGTCTCACGCTGTACGCAGTCAGCCCCGACGGGCAATCCATCGTGTCGCGGGTCAAGACCGGGTTGAACACCAGCAGCGACCTCAAGCTGCCCATCAACACCCGCAGCATCGCCGGTTTTGTGGCCCACTACCGGCAAAAGCTCAACATCGCCGATGTCAACGATGTGGACGAACTCAAGGCCATTTCACCCGAGCTGAACTTCCTGCACGCGGTCGACAAACGCACCGGCTACCGAAGCAAACAGATGCTGGTGCTGCCCATCGAAGACGATGGCGAACTCCACGGCGTGCTGCAGCTCATCAACAACCGCGACGATCGCCCGTTCAGCAGCATGGACGTCGAGGGCGCCCAGCAACTCTGCGAGACCCTGGCGATCGCGTTTCGCAAATGCCGTGTGTGGCCCGCCACCGAGGAGCCGCCAGCCACCCCGGCCCCGCCGCCGTCCGGCGAGGCAGCAGCAACCGAAACGCCCCCAGCCCACCGTGTGGCCACACGTTACGACCACCTGGTGCACATGGAGCGCATCACGGCGGACGCACTGGGTGAAGCGGTGCGCCACGCCCGCGAGCACGGCCAGAGTGTGGAGCAGGTGCTCCAGCAGGCCCACGGCATCGCCTGCGCCGATGTGGGGCAGGCCTTGTCGCGTTTTTTTGGCGTGCCCTACGTGGGTTTTCAGCCCAACCGCTTGCGTGTGGAGGCCCTGCACGGCCCGCTCAAGCGCGAGTTTGTCATCGGTCAGCGCTGGCTGCCACTGGAAGATGGCCCCGAGGGCCTGGCCGTGATGTGCCTGGACCCGGAGGCCACGCGCAGCGCGCGCATGGTGCCGCAGATTTTCCCCAAGGCCGGGTGCGTCCAGTACCTGGTCACCACACAAACCGAATTCCTGCAGACGCTGGACCAGATCTACGGCGCCGACAACAGCGGCTCCATCGACGACCTGCTGGCCGAGATGCTGCCGGTGGGCGAAGGCGAGGCCGAGGAAGACGACAGCGCGGTGTCGGCAGCGGCCGACAACGAGCTGGTCAAGTTCGTCAACAAGATCATCGTGGACGCCTACCGCCAAGGCGCCTCCGACATCCACATCGAGCCTCTGCCCGGCAAGGCAAAAACCGGCATCCGTTTCCGCATCGACGGCACGCTCATGCCCTACACCGAGGTGCCCGCGCAGTACCGCGCGGCCATGGTCACGCGCCTGAAGATCATGTGCGACCTCGACATCTCCGAGCGCCGCAAGCCACAGGACGGCAAGATCAAATTCAAACGCTTCGGACCGCTGGACATCGAGCTGCGCGTGGCCACCCTGCCCTCGGCCGGCGGCGTCGAAGACGTGGTCATGCGCATCCTCAGCGCGGGCGAACCCATCCCGCTGGACCAGTTGGGCCTGACCCGCCACAACCGCGACCGCCTGATCCCCACCATCGAAAAGCCCTACGGCTTGTTCTACGTGTGTGGCCCCACCGGTTCGGGCAAAACCACGACGCTGCACTCCATCCTGAAGCACCTGAACACCCCGGCCACCAAAATCTGGACCGCCGAGGACCCGGTGGAGATCACGCAGAAAGGCCTGCGCCAGGTACAGGTCAACAAAAAGGCGGGCATCGACTTTGCAATGGTGATGCGCGCCTTCCTGCGCGCCGACCCCGACATCATCATGGTGGGCGAATCGCGCGACCTGGAAACCGTGTCCATGGGCATCGAGGCCTCGCTCACCGGCCACCTGGTGTTCTCCACCCTGCACACCAACAGCGCGCCCGAGTCCATCGTGCGCCTGCTGGACATGGGCATGGACCCCTTCAACTTCGCCGACGCGCTGCTGGGCATCCTCGCGCAGCGCCTGGCCAAACGCCTGTGTTCGTGCAAACAGGCCTATGTGCCGGACGAGGCCGAGCTGCGCGACTTCGTGCGGGAGTTTTCACTGGATTTGCGCCACACGCCCGAATGGCGGGACGACCCCGCCACCGCCGAGCGGCGCCTGCTCGAGCGTTGGCGAACCGAGTACGGCACGCCCGTCCAAGGCCTGCAGATGCACCGCGCCGTGGGCTGCGAACGCTGCAACGGCACCGGCTACAAGGGCCGGGTGGGCCTGCACGAGCTGCTGATCGCCGACGACACCCTCAAGCGCCTGGTGCAGGAGCGCGCCCGCGTGGCCGAACTGCTGACCGCCGCCCTGGCCACCGGCATGCACACCCTCAAGATGGATGGCATGGAAAAGGTGCTGATGGGTCTGACCGACCTGAAACAGGTGCGGTCGGTTTGTATCAAGTGAACTGAGGCCCCCTCGCTCCGCCGCTGCGCGGGTCGCTGCCCCCCACTGGGTGGCTCAGGGCCGAGCGGCCTGCAAAACGTCTCGCGTTTTCATGGCCTCGCGCCGCGCCGCCTCGGCAAAGTCATCGCCCGACGACGCGTAGAGGATGGCACGCGAGGAGTTCACGATGATGGGGCCATCGGGCCGCCAGCCAGCACGCACCGTGGCCAGCGCGTCACCGCCCTGCGCACCCACACCCGGAATCAGCAGCGGCACCGTGGGCGCGATGGCGCGCACGCGTTCGATCTCGGCCGGGTAGGTGGCGCCCACGACCAGGCCCAACTGGCCGTTGAGGTTCCACGGGCCTTGCGCCAGCCGTGCCACATGTTCGTACAACAGGGGCTGGCCGTCCACGCTGGCCAGGCGCTGATTCTGCAGATCGTCCCCACCGGGGTTGGAGGTGCGGCACAGCAAGAAGGCGCCCTTGCCTGGGTATTCCAGGTAGGGTTTGACCGAATCCCAACCCATGAAGGGCGACAGGGTCACGGCGTCGGCGCCGTAACGCTCGAAGGCCTCGCGCGCGTACTGCTCGGCGGTGCTGCCGATGTCACCTCGCTTCGCGTCCAGGATGATGGGCACCTGGGGCGCGCGCACGCGCATGTGGGCCATCAGCTGTTCCAGCTGGTCTTCGGCGCGGTGGGCGGCAAAGTAGGCGATCTGCGGCTTGAAGGCCACCACCAGGTCGGCGGTGGCGTCCACGATGGCGGCACAGAATTCGTAGATGCGCTGGGCATCTCCGCGCCAGGCCCCGGGAAAGCGGCTGGGTTCCGGGTCCAGCCCGACACACAACATCGACTGGTTTTGCGTCCCGGCGGCGCGCAGCATGTCGGTAAAGTTCATCCTGCTATTGTAGGTAGCCGGCCCCGTGAGCCCGAATTTGTTAAGGTCGCTGGATGGCGCGACTCTCCTCCCGACAACTCATTCTGCTGGTGCTGCTGACCGTGTGCTGGGGCCTGAACTGGCCGGTCATGAAAAGTGGCATCGCCGACTTCCCTCCACTCACCTTTCGCGCACTCTCGCTCTGGCTGGGCCTGCCGGTATTGGGCCTGGGACTGGTGTGGCTCAAAGTGCCTTTTTCACTGCCGCGAGGCCCGGACGGCGCGCACTGGCGTGAACTGACCAAGCTGGCCACCACCAACATGTTCGTCTGGCACGCCTGCATGATCATCGCGCTGGGCATGTTGTCCAGCGGGCGGGCCGCCATCCTGGGCTACACCATGCCCATCTTCTCGGCCCTCATCGGCGCCTGGCTGTTCGGCAACGTGGTCAACCGGCGCGGCTGGCTGGGCGTGGGCGCCGCCGCCCTGGGGGTGCTGTTGTTGTTGTGGCACGAGGTCACCACGCTGAGCGGCAACCCGCTGGGTGTGGGCCTGGCGCTGTTGGCCGCCGCCACCTGGGCACTGGGCACACAGCAGTTGCGCCACACCCAACTGCAGGTCAACACCTTGACCCTGTCCTTCTGGATGACGGCGCTCACCGCCGTGGTGGTCTCGGTATTGGCCTGGGCGCTGGAAAGTGCCGACCTCTCCCGCATCCCGGTGGCCACCCGCTGGGCGGTGGTGTACAACGCCGTGCTGATTTTCGGTTTTGCCCACGCCACCTGGTTTTACCTGGCGCGCAGCCTGCCCCCGGTGGCATCCACCTTGAGCGTGATGCTGATCCCCGTGCTGGGCGTGTTCAGCGGCGCGTGGTGGTTGAATGAGGTGCTGCACTGGCAGGACTGGGCCGCCGTGGCGCTGATGGTGGTGTCCATCGCGTCGGTGTTGTGGCCCAGCCGGGCGGCTGAAAGGCAATGAACATGGCTCTGAACACACCCTCCCTGCGCCTGGCATGCGCGCTCCTGGCCAGCGGCCTGCTGCTGGCCGGTTGCGCCACGCTGGACGCCGACGAATGCAAAGCCGCCGACTGGCGGCAGATCGGCCGCAGCGACGGTGAACGCGGGTACGGCATGGGTCGGCTCGACGAACACCGCAAGGCCTGCGCTGAACACGGCATCATCCCCAACGCCGACCGCTACTGGCTGGGCCGCTCCGAAGGCCTGCAACATTACTGCCGGCTGGACAACGCCCTGCGCGTTGGCCGCGCCGGCCAGAGCTACCAGGGCGTGTGCCCACCCGCCATCGATGCGCACTTCCGCCAGTGGCACGCGGCCGCCTACGAGGCCTCGCGCATCCGCTCGGCCATGGACAGCGTGGACAATGAGATCGACCGGCATGAGCGCCGCCTGCGCCAACGCGACATCAATGACCGCGAACGCCAGTGGCTGCGCCAGACCATCCGCGAGCTGGACCGCCGTCGCGACCGCCTGCGCGACGATCTGAACGACCAGGAGCGCCGGGTAGACCGCCTCACCCAGG
>FWPV01015703.1_pt1 | contig 10834 bp, 7 predicted proteins | sample 2228371 | NCBI WGS metagenome assembly FWPV01 (sample SAMEA103939776, study PRJEB20133) | metagenome | reverse complement strand
TAAAACCACTGCCAGGGTGAGATAGATGACCTTCTCTTTACCCACAATCACTTGCTGGATGTTCTCACGCAATCGGTGAGCGATATCAGCAATCATTAATCTCCTCTTTTTATGGGGCTTTATCGGCGCTTTGATGACAGGTTCCTGTAATTGATTATTCTGACAAATATAGTTTACCAAATTTGCTCTGGTCTGGCATTATGGATACCATCAAACCCTGGGTATAGTTCAGTCTTGAGGGGTGAAATTGCCTGACGCCTACCGCGACAAGTTCGCTCAATCGTCGGATGGTATAATCCTCAGCATGACCAGTCTGGTTGCCCTGGATATTGAAACCACCGGATTAGACCCGCAAAAAGATGCCATCATCGAGATCGGCGCGGTGCGCTTCAACGGCAGGCGGGTCGAGGGGGAATGGCAAACCCTGATTCATCCGGGGCGTCCCATCCCGCCATTTATCACCCAGCTTACCGGTATCACCGACCAGATGGTGTTACGAGCTCCGCCAGTTAAGGAGGTTATGGCAGAACTCGCTAAATTTGTCGGTACAACACCAATACTTGGTCACAATATCAGCTTTGATCTGGCATTCCTTAACCGTCAAAAAAAAGGCATCTTTGCCTCAAACGAAATCCTGGATAGTTATGAGCTGGCAGCGGTTCTATTACCGAACGCCAGCCGCTATAATCTTGGCGCCCTGGCTGCGGCTTTAGGCGTCCCCTTGCCCGCCACGCATCGCGCTCTGGATGACGCCCATGCCACCCGAGGCATCTTTCTGGAATTATGGGAAGAGGCAATGCACCTGCCCCTAAACTTGCTGGCGGAGATCATCCGTCTCAGCGACCCGGTGAGTTGGGGTGGCTACTGGTTCTTCCGCCAGATACTCAGGGCGCGCAGCAAAGAGGTCGTATCCGCTGCTCAGGTGCGCCACAGTTACGTTGGACCATTGTTCGAGGGTCGCTACACCCCGCCCGCCACGCCCTTACAGCCACTGGCAGAACCAATCCCCCTCGATCCTGATGAAGTGGCGTCTATTCTGGAATACGGCGGAGCTTTTTCTCAACATTTTTCCGATTACGAATACAGACCCCAGCAGGTGGCAATGCTGACAGCCGTAACCCAGGCAATCTCGGAGAGCCGCCATCTCCTGGTCGAAGCGGGTACCGGCACCGGCAAGAGCATGGCTTACCTGATCCCATCTGCGCTATATGCAATCCAAAACAACACGCGGGTGGTGATTTCAACCAACACCATCAACCTGCAAGACCAGTTGATCAACAAAGACATCCCCGATTTGCGCGAGGCGCTGGGGATTGACCTGCGGGCGACGGTGCTGAAGGGGCGCGCAAACTATTTATGCCCACGACGATTCGAGAATCTGCGTCGCCGTGGACCCGAAACCGCCGACGAAGTGCGCGTCCTGGGAAAAATCCTGGTCTGGTTGCAAAATACCGCCACCGGAGACCGGGCGGAGATTAATCTCAACGGTCCAATTGAACGCGAGATATGGAATCGCGTCTCTGCCGAAGACGAAGGATGTACCACCGAGAACTGCCTTAAGCGGATGGGAGGCATCTGCCCATATTTTCGCGCCCGCCAGGCTGCTCAGAGCGCACATATCCTCATCGTCAACCATGCTTTATTACTCTCGGATGTAGCCACTGGCAATCGCGTCTTGCCCGACTACGACATTCTGATCGTGGACGAGGCGCACCACCTCGAAGAAGCCACCACCAACGCCCTCAGTTTTCGCCTGACACAGGGTGATGTTGAGCGCATGCTGCGCGAATTAGGCGGACCGAGAAACGGTTTGCTCGGCTGGTTACTGACCGCCACCCAAAACATCCTCCAACCCGGGGAATATGCCAGCCTGCAACATCTGGTGGAACGAGCCACCGATCTGGCTTTTCAGTTTGATAGCCAGTCAAAGGAATTCTTCAATGCCATCGACAAATTCCTGTTCGATCAACGTGATGGCAGACCGGTGGGTAATTACTCGCATCAGGAACGCATTCTGCCTGCCACGCGCTCCCAACCTGCCTGGCAAGAGATTGAGATGGTCTGGGATGAGGCTGAGCATACGCTCGAGCCACTCATCGAATTATTGGCGAAACTGATTCAGGCTGCCGCCGAGCTTCTGGATCAAATGGAAGAAGAAGATGAAGAAATCCATAGCAGCCTGAGTAATCTTTATCGGCGTTTTGTTGAAATGCACGAAAACATCAACGCCCTGGTCTTCCGCCCGGCGCCAGACCGGATTTATTGGGCAGAAACCAACGCGAATTCCTGGCGACTCGCCATCAATGCCGCGCCATTACATATCGGTCCGCTCATGGAACGCTATTTATGGAACGAAAAAAACGCTGTCATCCTCACCTCCGCCACCCTCACCGCTGCCGGAGAGTTCGATTACCTGCGTGGACGACTTTCGGCAATTGAAGCCGATGAACTGGCGTTGGGTTCACCTTTCGATTACGAAAATGCGGTGATGTTATATATCGCCAACGACATTCCTGAACCAGGCGATCGGAATGGACATCAGCGCGCGGTCGAAAGCGGCTTGCTTCAGCTTTGCCGCGCAACCGGAGGGCGCACCCTGGTCCTCTTTACCTCATATGACCAGTTACGTCGAACCTCTCAGGCAATCTCGACCATACTCGCTCGGGACGATATTCTGGTCTATGAACAAGGTGAAGGCGCTTCGCCCCACAGCCTGCTCGAAACCTTCCGCACATCCGATCGAGCCGTGCTGCTCGGTACACGCGCCTTCTGGGAGGGGGTGGATGTCCCCGGCGAGGCGCTGTCGGTGCTGGTGATTGTCAAATTGCCCTTCGACGTCCCCTCAGACCCTATAATTGCCGCCCGCGCGGAGACATTCGAAGACCCCTTCTACCAGTATTCACTGCCAGAAGCGATCCTCCGTTTTCGTCAGGGTTTCGGGCGTCTGATCCGCACCCAACACGATCGCGGCGTCGTGGCTATTCTGGATCGACGCGTTCTAACCAAACGGTATGGGCGTCTGTTTATCGATTCCTTGCCAACCTGCACCACAAAAATTGGACCGTTGGCAAATCTTGCTCCTGAAACCGCCAGGTGGTTGAACCTTTAATCGCTCGAATTTCCTGCCCGAAAGTTATTCCTCCTGGATGGAGATATTGCCAATCGCCATGGAACAATCAATCTCCACCTGATTCTCGGCGCTGTCAAACCCTGGGGATTCATAAATATCACCGACACGCACATAGTTTTGGGGTGTACTCAGATTTGCCAGACCTTTATCGGCGCGGATCTGCACCCCAACTTCCGGTGGCACAATGATCACAATTTGACCGATCGCTCCTTTGATTGAGGCATCCAACCGACCACGTTCTGGCAAAACAACCCTGGTCTCGCCTACCGCCAGGGCAATAACGAGGTTGTCCAGTTTCAACTCTCTCAAATTGGCGTCTATTTTCCCCGCGCCCATGGCAAGCTCCAACCCAACCGGAATGGTATTGGTGACCTCCAGATCCCAAATCCACTTCTGAGCGCTGCGGCTGGGCAGCAGGAATTGCCCGCCTGCCTCGTGCAGGCGATAAGTGCCCACACCCCCCTGGATGGTGTAGCTACTGCGAACTTCGTTACCCGGCAGGTCAGGAATTCTTCCAGCCAGGAGGATACCCTCCTGATTCATGGCGCCGATACGCAATTCCCCGGCGCCAGGTTCGACCTTAACAATCGCCCGATTCGCCCCTTCCAGACCTTGCTGGATTTGTTCCCCTGTAATAGCTCCTGCCACCGAAAAAGTTGCCCCAAAGAGCCACAGGGAACCCAACAGGACAAGGATGATTACCGCCATTCCAAGCAGAGAGAGCCATAAAGAACGACGACCAACCAGTATATCAAAACCGATGGCGATGAGTAATATAGGCCACAGGGTGAGGATCAACTGCCAGGTATTGACGCTCAGGTAGCCAAGGTTACCCATCAAAAAGACCACCCCTAAGCCAATCAGGAAAGTCGGACCAACCAACCCCTCGCGTTTATATATGCTATCCAGCCCAATTACAATCAACAAGACAGGCCAGAGCTGTGCGATCACATTCCACACATCCCCGGTCACCATGCCCAAATTGACCAGCAGCAGGATCACCCCAATGATGACCAGGAGGAGCGGGAAAAAGATACTGCCTCTCCTTCTCGGCGAAGGTGTTTTATTCTCACTCATATCATTCTCCTCAATATAGCCGATTAACGCTTCACCAAACTACGAACAACGAGATAACCACCCCCGAGGATCAAGACGATGGGAGTGACGTATGCCATGAACGCCCCGCTGAACGCCCCAAAGATGATCCCCATGATGCCCAAGATACCTGCCGGTATCCACGCCCAGGACATCCTGCCCTGAGAGGTTGGCAGGAGAGCCACCACAGCAAAGGTAAGCGCCATCCCCAGGAAAAAGAGCGATACGAAGCCAAATTCTGTGAGCACGCTCTCGAGCGAGATCACCACTGCCAGCGTCAAGAGCACCCCTGCCGGAATCAGCGCCCACCAGAAATCGCGGTTAAGCAGATAAATCACTAAAAAGCTCAACCCAATACTCCCTAATATGATGGTTCCTCCGAGAATATCCGCAGCGGCGGGGAACAACGCTCCGAGCCCAATCGTAAGCCCAATGCCAATGAAAACAAAACCCGGGATAATCGCCCACCAATTCGAGCGTTCTGTCCAGTACACCGAAAGAAAAAACAGCCCACCAAGGACAAAAAGGATGCTCCAGAACAACGCGCCAAGTTGAATGCCAAAGAGATTCTGAAGTAAAAACAGAACTCCACCAACAATTAAAACCACTCCCCAAAAAAGACGGGATTCCAGTAACTTACGCATCTTCATCCTCCTGCTCTCTTCTATGCTCCAGTCTGGTTAATCCTCCTCTATCTGATGCGGATTTACCAACTGGTTAGTCAAACACTTTCGACCTCATTATTCAATGCTTTATGTATGAGGGTCTGCTTCAGATCCCATAACTTTTGGGTGAGCGAGACGTGATAGATATGCGGATACATGATCCGCCTGACGCCTGGGTCCAGCCGCTCCACATCCGCAACTCTCTGGCGACGAATCTCATCCAGGGATGGCAGTTCATAAACCAATTGACCCTCCCTGAGAATATCCACCAGCAATGGCTCGATTTTGGATATTTCCGATTGGTGCAGGACGCGATACTTGGTATGGTCGGTTGGATGACGCAGCGTGATCGAGCGCATTTCAAAGGGATTCTCATCGTCCAGGCAGAGCAAATCCGCGGTAGCGCTCCCCCGTGCATCGTACAGCCGGTAAACATATTTGTGCCCCGGATTTGGGGTTTTTTCGAGCGACTCGGAGACTTTCAAAGCAGGTATCCACTTCCCCTCATGGCAAACCGCGACCAGTTTATACACTCCACCCAGGGCGGGTTCGCCCCAGGAGGTGATGAGCCGCGTGCCTACCCCATAAACAAGACGCTCGATTAATTTTTCGGGATTTACCCCATAGCGCGGCGCCTCTTCCATGATCTGGGTGATAATCTGCCAGATAACCAGCTCATCAAGATTGTTTGAGAGCACAATGGAAACCTCGGTGAAACCAGCCTCATCCAGCATCTTCGCCGATTGAATGCTCAAATAAGCCAGGTCTCCAGAATCGAGCCGAATACCACGCGGTTTATGCCCTTTGCGACGCAGATTTTCAAAAACCTTGATGGCATTCGGCACCCCGCTTTCAAGGGTATTGATGGTATCTACCAGAAGCAAACAGTCATCGGGATAAACATCGGCATATGCCTGGAACGCCTCCAATTCTCCCATTCCCAGGGCGACAAATAGTTGGACCATGCTGTGGGCATGCGTCCCCTTAGGCGGCAAGCCCAACACGGCTGATACGCCAACATTGGAGCTATAGTCCGCGCCGCCAATCAAAGCCGCGCGCGCGCCAGCGTTAGCGCCGCGTTCATGAGCGCGCCGCAAGCCGAATTCCATCATCAACTGTCCACGACCGATCTCACGGATGCGGGCGGCTTTGGTTGCGATCAACGTTTGAAAGTTTAGCTGGTTCAATAACGGCGTTTCCAATATTTGCGCCATTGCCAGTGGACCCTGAACAACGGTCAACGGGGTATTGGGATGAACCACACGTCCCTCGGGTATGGCGCGCATGGTGATACCGGCAAAATTCCCGTTTACTCGCAGCCAATCCAGAAAATCCTCCCCAAACAAGGGCTGACCATTGCTACTTTTCAACCCTCTGAGGTACTCGATATCCTCTGAGCGAAAGTGGGCATCCTGCATCCAATCTAACAGCCACTCTAAACCAGCGTTGATACAATAACCAGCTTTGTGTGAACCGTAATCGGGATAACTGCGAAAGTAATGATCGAATTGCACCACCTTCTCATGCAACCCCATCCGGAAGTAGAGTTGTGCCATGGTAAGCTGGTACATATCTGTAAACAGGATCCCTTCTGCCAGTGAACGTTCGTTCTCTTTCAATTCAACGCTCCTTATCAATAAATAGATACTGATCCCACCCCCATCTGGACATCAATATCCGCTTTATTTTCTGCAGTGTCATAATCAAGGCTTTGATAGACATCCCCAGACCGAGGGAACCTTTGCTTATCAAGACTCAATTGAGATAAGCCGCCTCTCGAACGTATTCGCGCGGCAACATTGGTTGGAATCTGAATCTCCACCGAGGCGGCGCCGGCTTCAATGCCCACCAGGGTGTGCCCGGCGCTCGTCGGGAGGTTCAATTTCGTTGAACTGGCTCCACACTTCAGGTTTATCTTATTCACCCTGAGTTCACTTAAATCCAAACGCGCCTCACTCGCTCCGGTCTCTAAATCCAGGGAGATGGGAATTGCATTATTCAAACGCACATCCCAATCCAGACTGGAGCCTCGGGTCCAGATAAAAGGGACAAATTGCATCCTGGTGGTCACACGGATGTCTAACCGATCACCCTGAAGGTTTTTTGAGACATACGCTCCCCCAGCAAAATCCCCCTCCATCAAAGTGCCCACAGGCGCTCCTGACGATAAATAGAGCCTACCCGCCCCATGTTGCAGGCGAATATTGGATTGTGTAGCTCCATCGAGCGGCACACTGATTTGCTCGTTTTCTTTCGAGCTGAAAAAATTTCCCCAAATCACCCAGATGCCCAGGATGATTAACGCAAGGGGAAAGAGCAACCCCCACACGTTGATACCCGCGAAGACACCTAAATTATCAAGCAATATCAACAATCCGACAACCACCAATACGCCACCCCAAAACAAACCGCGTCGGCTCATGCTGCTTCTCCTTTCAGATAGTGACAATACTATTTACGCAGGAATGAAACAAGAGTTTCAGATAATAATGAGATTTACCTATCTAATTGTACCTCACCGCCTCATCTATTCTCACCTTGTCTTCTGATCCGGGTCGGGATACGACCTTAATCTTCCTTCTCTTCTCCCAGGTTGAAACGAGAGAAATCTGTAAGTCATCTTCTATGCAGAAAATATCGCAGTAAAATATATCTTCTGGAGAGGCTGCGTCACGTGGACAACCTGAACTCAAGCGAACGAACATCCGCCATCAATGATTTTTACCGCGCCCGCAACCAGGCGTCCCTGAAAGAGATCATCGCTCGGTTTAGCGGTAAATCCCCTGAATTGCTTTCATATGAAGAGGTGCGGAAAAAACTCCACGCTCAAAAGGGAATTAACCGCGGCTTACAGGACATCCCACTAGACGCCATCGTAGGCAGTGTTGGACGCTACACCGACTTCACTCGAGATTTTCTGCCCCGCCACGATAAAATCCGAGATCGCTGGACCCAGGTCAAAATGGCAATTCAGGACCTGCGAGGTTTGCCCCCCATTGATGTCTATCAATTGGGAGATGTTTATTTTGTAATAGATGGCAATCATCGCGTCTCGGTCGCACGTCAGATCGGCGCCACACATATTCAGGCGAACGTCACCGAGGTGGAATCGCGTGTAAAACTCAGCCCAGACACTCAACCGGATGAGCTGATTATTATGGCGGAGTACGCCGACTTTCTGGAGAAGACCCATCTGGATGAACTTCGTCCAGAGGCAAACCTCACCGTGACCGCAGCCGGTAAATACCCGATCCTGGAAGAACACATCGACCTTCACCAGTATTTGATGGAGGTAGAGCAAAACCGAGAAATTCCTTTCTCCTTAGCCGTTACCGACTGGTATGACCACGTTTATCTACCGGTGGTCGAAGCCATCCGAGAAAGCGGCATCATGAGGTATTTTCCGAACCGCACCGAGACCGACCTCTACCTATGGATATCTCGTTACCGGGAGGAGTTGGAAGAAGAATTGGGCTGGAAGGTGCGCCCAGAAACCGCCCTGGTGGACTTAATAGACAGGCAAGATGTTCAGGATAAGAATATCGTCAGCCGGATTGGGTCAAAACTGCTCAATCTGATTATCCCACCTAATCTGGAGGCTGGTCCCGAACCGGGAACCTGGCGCAAGGAAATCCTGGCTGTCAGGCAAGAAGAACACATATTCACCGATATCCTCGTTCCTGTTGATGGAAAAGAAAGCGGTTGGTACGCCCTGGATCAGGCAATCGTTGTGGCAGAAAAAGAAAAAGCCCGCTTACATGGTTTACACGTGATCGCCGCCGATCTGGAAATTGATCATCCCCGCGCGGCTGCCGTGCGCGATGAATTCGAGCATCGCTGCCTGCAAGCCGGTATCGAGGGAAATATCGCAATTACCAATGGCGATATTACCGAAGAAATCTGCTACCGCGCCCGCTTCACCGACCTGGTCGTGACCAACCTGCTCTATCCACCCGGTCCCCTACCCTTAGACCGTCTGGATTCGGGCTTCCGGGAATTAATCCAACGCTGCCCACGACCAATCCTGGCAACTCCCCAGCGCTCGACCGGTTTACGGAGCGCCCTTCTGGCGTTTGACGGCAGCAGTAAAGCCCAGGAAGCTTTATTCATTGCCACCTACTTCGCCAAACAATGGGGGGTTTCGCTTGTGGTGTTAACCGTATTTGAGGATGGCGATACTCCCCCAGAAACGCTCCTTAAAGCCAGAATCTACCTGGATGAACATGAAGTGGAAGCCGATTACCTCCCGGCGAGTGGAGATGCAGCAAAAACCATCCTGAACTTTATAGAATCTCAACCGGTGGAATTAATTATTATGGGGGGTTATGGATTAAGCCCGGTGCTGCAAGTGATGATGGGCAGCACAGTAGATGAAGTCTTGCGCCATTCGGACATCCCCATGCTCATCTGCCGATGAGGTTGTTTGGGGTAATTCTGCCATGTCAAACAACCTGCAGTTATCATTCCAAGGTTCCTCTTCGCCTATTTCTACAAAACAAAGCAAGAACATGATAATACTCTAATTCTCCTTCGGAGGCTTCTGCACGACGTCCAGAATGTGCTCCGAAGGATTTTGCGAATAAGCCTCCGCTAATTCCTCAACTACCTGTTCAATCGGTACTTCGCTGCCCAAGGTTTCGCGCAAATACCACTGATGGCTGATGATCCACAGATATAGATCCGTCTCCGTCCTTCCCGGAAACTCCTCGAGAATTCCTTGTTCGCGAATCAATAAAACCAGTGGGAGATATACGTTCTGATACCAGGATTTCACCGCATCCTCGTACGAAACCTCGCTCGCCTTTTGCTCTCCCAGATACCAGCGATGAACGTTGATGTGCTCCAGCAGTTTGTCGTACTGTCCGGGGACGGTAGTCTCCATTTTGGCGTCTGGGAAATACTCATTCAGGCGCGTCCTGCGTAAGAATGCCGCTCTCTCCTGATTCAAGATGAGCCGATCAATCCAATCCGCCGAGCGCAAGGCTGAAGCAAGTTTTTTCAGAGGCGCCATGGGATACTCATCCATCACCTTCCTGGCTATTTGAGCTCTGATTTTTGCTTCTGGAGTGGGTTTTTCTTCATCTTCACCAGCCGACTCGCCCTTATATGCCTGTTTCAGGTAATATAAATATTTAATGATCCATAAGTACAAATCTGTTTCGGTCAAATTCGGGTAGTCCTGAAGCAGATTAATTTCCCTCAACATGTCAACGATGGGTCGATACACGGTATCGTACCAGGACAATACCGCCTCCTGATACGGCACTTCCGCGCCTTTTTGTTCCCCCAGGTACCAGCGATGAACAGCGATATGCTCGAGGAGTTCCTTATACTGCCCTTCGCGCGAAGCGCGTATTTGATTATCAGGACGGAGTTGATCGAGTTGGGTTTGTTCGAAGAATTCCAATTGCTCGCTCTGTAATACCAACTCACCGATATCTGTATCCGGCGTCAAAGAAAATGGGACGACGATTTCAGTCACGAAGGCATCGATGAACTCTTGTCCCCTTTCTCGGGCTACTGAAACCCGATGGTTACCATCTTTGACAAAATAAATCTCCCCCATCTTATATAACTCGACCGGAGGCAGAATGATGTCCTGATAGTGAGCTTTATCAATGCTCAACCAGCGCCCGCGGGTGCGAGTCTGTACAGGCAAGAATGCCCGGTCAAAATCACGATAACGCCCCGAACTGCCGACGATTTGATCAATCGGCACCTGTCTCAATCCAATGTAATGTTGACCCCTGAATGGAAGTTTTTCTCGGACCTCGTCAAAGGGCAATAAGTCATTCCTTTCCCCGATAATCCAGGAGAACACCCTGCGCCAGAATGCTTTGCGCCGGGCATTTTCGAAATCCATCTCTGCCATCTTTTCAATGGACAATCGTCAACTCCTTAACTCAAACAGCGGATTGTGGCGATACCGCGATATGACGCCCGC
>FWPV01015701.1_pt1 | contig 10835 bp, 12 predicted proteins | sample 2228371 | NCBI WGS metagenome assembly FWPV01 (sample SAMEA103939776, study PRJEB20133) | metagenome | reverse complement strand
GGTTGTTGCGGGCCCACTTGGCAAAAAACTCCTCCTGGGTGGGCTGGGTGTTGCCTTTTTCGTCCCAGGCCCGGCTCATGATGACCGTTTCCTTGCCGTCCCAGACCCAGTTGTACTTGAAGCGCACCACCGAGAGGGCGTCTGGAGCGGGCTCGAGGCTGGCCCGTTTCCAGGTCTTGCCGCCGTCCAGCGAAATTTCCACCCGGCGAATGCGCCCGTGCCCGCTCCAGGCCAGTCCGCGAATCTCGTGGAAGCCCCGCTGAATCTGCTGCAACCCCGAGGGGTAGGTGATGATGGACTCGGGATCCATGACCCAGGTAAAGGCCCAGATTTTGCCATCGGCCATTACATCGGTGTACTCCGAGGTCTCGTCCTTGCTCATCACCGGGGTATCGGTCACCTGGATGCGCCGCAGCCACTTGACCTGGATGCTGCCCTCCCAGCCCGGCACCACCAGCCGCACCGGGTAGCCCTGCTCAGGCCGGATGGCCTCGCCGTTCTGGGCATAGGCCACCAGTACATCGTCCAGGGCCTTGTCCAGCGGCAGGCTGCGGGTGTAGGCCGCAGCGTCCTGGCCTTCGGGAATCAGCCAGCGGGCCCCCTCCTTGAGGCCGGCCTCCTTGAGCAGGATGGAGAGGGGAACCCCCGTCCAAGAGGAGTTCGAGACCAGCCCCCGGCTGCGGGTGGCGGTCAGGGTCATGTCGGGGGGGTTGCGGTAGCCGTTCTGCCCGTTGCCTGCGCACTCGATGAAGTAGGTGCGGGTCACCGAGGGGAAACGCTTGAGGTCTTGCAGGGTAAACATCAGGGGGCGCTCGACCATCCCGTGAATTACCAGCCGATAGTCGGCGGGGTTCACGTTGGGCACTCCGCCGTGGTGCCGCTCGAAGTGCAGCGAGCTGGGGGTGATGATGCCCTCGAGCTTCTCGAGCGGAGCAAAGTCGGCCCCCGTGTGGCGGCTGCGCAGGTTGGGCGAGATGTAACGAATTACGTCTTTCTCAAACTCGCTGCGTTCGCCGTACTCGCGCAGGGTGGTGCCCAGTATCTTCATGGTATCGGTGGCGCCCTGGGGAATCTTGCCCTGGGCCAGCCCTGGCGAGAGCTTCACAAAAGCCCCGGCGGCCACACCCTTGCCCAATAGTTGAAGGAGTTTTCTGCGGTTCATGCCTTCCAAATCTCCTGAAAAGGGGGTGGGGTGAGGCCCCACCCCCGCTGGTTCTTAGCTTTCGGGCCCAAACATATCGCCCCACAAGCCCCGGGCCCACTCGAGGGCCAGACCACCGTTTTGCCTGGAGCGCTGGTTGTCCACCGTGGACTGCTGCCGCACCTGCCGGGCTGCTTCGTCCCAGTTGTGTTTGTGCGAGACCCAGATGGACTCCTCGGAGTTTACAAAGCTGTAGCAGATGTTGTCGGGCAGCGGGTTGGGAATCTCGGCTACCCGCTTGCCGGCGATGCGCTGGGCGATATGCTCGGCCACGATCTTGCCGTCGTTGTAGGCTACCTGTCCGCTCTTGGGGTAGGGGACATTCCCCATCACATCGCCAATCACGTACACCCGGTCATCGCGCTCGGAGAGGAAGGTGGGGAGTTGCACGTTGGCCCAGCGATCGCCCAAGCCTGCGGTGCGCACAATCTCGCCGGCCTTCATGGGCGGGATGATGTTGGCCAGGTCAAACTCGAACTCGCCCAGGCCGGTCTTGACGGTTTTCTTGGCGTAGTCAATGGCAGTTACTTCGGCCTGGGGGATGTACTGGATGTAGTCCTTGTAAAGGTCGTTGAAGGCCGCCGTGAAGCCGGGAGCCTTGGAGATGGGGCCGGGGTTGGCATCCAGCACAATGACCTTGCCCTTGATCTGGTTGGTCTTGAGGTAGTAAGCCAGCATGGCGGCCCGCTCGTAGGGGCCGGGCGGGCAGCGGTAGGGTGGGCGGGGAATGGCCAGTACGATGTCCCCCCCTTCAAAGTTGTCGAGCTGGCGCTTGAGGGCAATGTGCTCGAAGGGCTTGAAGCCCACCGGCAGAAACTGTTTGACCTCGTTGTAGCCCTGGATGGCCTCGTACATGTAGTCAATGCCGGGCGAAACCACCAGGTAGTTGTAGAAAATGATGCCACTGGTGGTGCGCACGTAGCGCCCGGCCCGGTTGACCTCGATGGCCCGCTCGTTGACGAAGGTGACCCCGGCCTTGGCCACGTTGGTGTAGTCAAAGACCAGGAAGTCCAGATCCTTCACGCCACCCAGGTAGAGGTTGCTCATGGGGCAGGACATGAAGGCCGGGTTCTTCTCAATCAAAACTACCTCAATGTTGGGGTTCTTGCGGCGCAGATGGCGGGCCGTGCTGATGCCGCCCCAGCCCCCGCCGATAATCACCACCCGGTTGCCCCGGGCCGGCCCCAGTACGCTGGCCGGGCGCGAGAAAAACTCCTGGGCAAAGCCGGTGGTGGCTGCTGCAACACCAGCGGTGGCGCTGGCCTTGAGGAACTTACGACGCGAGACTTTCTTCATGTTGCCTCCCAAAACCCAAGGGCATTCGAAGCACTTGCCAAAGGAAGTTTGCCTTGGGTTTGCAGTAGCTTATCAGAATCAGTATGAAAATCCAGCAGTGATGGAATGCGGCCAGTAATTCCTGGCGTGAGCGGTCAGGGTCTCCAGGGTTTGCCGCCCAGTGACTCGATAATCTGGCTCATCACACCCTTTGCCTCTTGCAGCATACCCATGGCCTTCTGGTTCTGGGCGACCCCTGGCATGATGCTCATCAGCATGGGCTCGATGGCGCCCACCAACACCCCATCGGGCAAGGGGGCCACGAAGAAGCGGCACGGTGCGGCAAAGCCCCCGGCCGGTTGGGCCATAAACATCTCGTAGGCCCACTCGCTCTTGCAGGGCTGGATGCCCGCCACGCCCCCCATCTTGACCGTGGGCAGCACGTTCAGGCCGTTGTTGGCCAGTTCACCTTCGATCAGCAAGGTGGTTTCTTCCACGTTGGCTCCCTCCACCTTGTACAAGAGGGCGGGCATCATACCGGAGCTGGGGTCGGGCATCATGGCCGGGGCTATCTTGCGGGGCAGGCCCAGGCTGGCAATCACCGCTTTGAGCTTGGCCCCCAGCAGGCGGCTTTTGGTGTTCTTGACGCCCAGCATGCCAAACATCAGGTCGGGGTCGAAGGTGCCCACAGTGGTCACACCGGGCCGAGCAGCGTGAACATAGATGGTGGGCGGCAGGATGATGGCGGTCATGAAGTTTTCCTGCACGGCGGCCAGTACGCCCGCTTCGGGTTCCAGAACCATCAGCAGGTAGTCGGGGAAGTCGGACTTAAAGTTTTTGACCTGCCCACCTAGGTTGAGGGTACGGGCCACCTTGAGGCCCTGGGCGTTTACGGCTGCTTCGACCCGTGCCTGGGCATCGGCCACGCTGACCCCCCGCAGGGTGGTTTCCAGCGACTGGCCCAGGGCTGAAAGCGACAGGATAAAGCCCACGATAAAGATCCACTTATTCTTCATAACCCTCCTTCAGGGTCTCTGCACTGGCAGGTTGAGCTCGAGCCAGCTTCTAAAACCGCCACTCAGATTTTTGACTTCGCGGTAACCTAAGGCCCGCAGATAGGCTGCGGCCACCGCGCTCACATGCCCGGTGCCACAGTACACCAGGATGGGCTTGTCTTTTTGTTTGGGAAGTTCACTCAGGCGGTCGGGGAGCTGGCTAACGTGGATTTGCACCGAGCCCGGTATGAAGCCTCGAGCCCGCTCCTCGTTGGTGCGCACGTCGAGGATGAACGGTTCAAAAACCTCAACGAAATCCTGGGCTTCGGCGGCGTAGAGCAGGTAGCTGGCCGGGTTGATTTTCTTGAGGAAACTGCCCATCTGCAAAAGGGCACCGGGCGTCATCTCCTGGGCCAGCCCCAGGCTGCCCAGCAGCACCAGCAGAATCCAACCTCTACGCATGCCTTCCTCCTCTAGCGGGTGAAACCCGGCAACTCGGTGAACTTGTTCTTGCCCTTGGTGGCCTCGGCCAGCATGTAGATGGAAAGGGCAATCATGGGTTCGGAGTAGTGGTCGGGGGGATGAATGCCCACCGATTCGTAGCAGAACGCAATGCGGTCTTGCAGGGTGTAGAGCTTATCGGCCTCGAAGCGGTAGGCAGGCCACTCGTTAGAAAGGCCCTGGCGCGGGCTACGTACCGGCGAGAGCCGCACCTTGCCCCCGGCGTAGCTGTCGTGGCAGATGGCGCAGTTCATGTCGCGGTCGCCGGCCCGGTGGAACCAGAGCTCCCGGCCCAGGTTGTACATGGCGATTTCCTGGGAGGTTTTGGGCACCACGTTGATGGGCATCTCGGTGGACTTGGAGGCCACGAAAGCGGTGAGGGCCTTCACGTCGTCGCGCTTGATGTCTTGTGGACGGAAGCCCTGAAGGTTCACCATGCAGCTCACGATGCGGGTCTCGAGGTCTTCCACCCGACGTGTATCAGCAAAGTAGCGGGGCATCTGGGTCAGGGCCCCCTCGAGCTTCCCCGGCCCCAAGCCGAAGTCGCAGGCCTCGAGGGAGGCGTTCTTGGGGCCCCGCTTCTGGGTGAACAGCTCCTCGCCCTGGGCGGCATATAGCTCACCGGGCAAGATGCCGGCGGTCTGGCGGAACAGCTCCCGCTGCCGCTCGGCTTCCTTGTAGGGGTCTACCTCTTGCTGCTGGGTGAGGGCAATGCTCAGGCCCAACCCCAGCGCCAACAAAAATCCAATCCACAGGCTGCGGTCACGCATGGCATCACCTCTTGGCGTTCACCGGCGAGGCCGGGTCGAGCAGGAAAGCGGTTACGTGGGCGGTTTCTTCGGGGGTGAGGATGCCGTGGTGGCCCGCCCGGTACATCAGCGAGCAGGGCATGGAGGCCCAGGCGTTGTAAATCTTGTCGTAGGTGTACTTGACCACGGGCTCGCTGGTGCCGCGCTGACCATACCCCACCAGCCCTGGCCCCATGCGCCCGGCCCCGGCTTCTTTGGGGTCGCCGGTGTGGCAGGCGTAGCAGTTGCCCTTGCGGGGGTTGGTGAACAGCGCCTCGCCCTGTTTCCAGTCGCCCATCAGCTTGCCGTCGGCAGGGTACTTGATAAGAGCGCGCTGGCGCTCGAGGAAAGCCCCCACTTCCTCCGGCGGTAGTTTATCGCGGTACTGCGAACACAGCGCCTGGTCGCGGTCTTGCTTCATGGTTTCGACAAACTTGCTACCGCCGCTGTTGATGGCCTGCTGAACACGCTGCTGGAAGGGCCCCTGCTGAGACAGGGTGAGCCCCACAGCCAGCATGGCCAGTAGCCCGACAAAATATCTGGTTTTCACCTATAACCCTCCTTCTTTTTATCCTGGTAACACATAGCGTTGATCCAATACCCGCATGCTGGGGCGCGGGGGGATGTTGACCGTTTTGACCTGCTTCAGGTACTCGGCGATGATGTCGTAGATGGGCCGGGGGGTGTATTTTTCCACCAGGGTGCCGCTGCGCTGCAAGCGCCCGCCAAACGAAGCCAGGGTGTACTCCCGGTTGGGGTCGAGACGGCGGCCCCGGATAGCCACGTTGCGGACGCGCTGGCCGGTGGGGGCATTCACCGCCAGGTCGTAGGCGAGGCCGAAGACCCGGCTCATATCCCCGCCCTGCTGATAGAAGGGGTCGGGATTGAAGGTGTTGGCGGCCACATCCTCGAGCACCGCCTGCAAGCGCTCACCCTTGAGCCGGAACACGTACACTTCGGGGTAGGTGTAGCCGGTGTAGGCCAGGATTTTGTCCATGGTGATGGGCTGGCCCGGCAGGATGGCCGTACCCCAGCGGGTGCCGGTGCTGAAAGCCACCTCGACCTCGGGGTAGGCCGCCTGCACCGCCCGGCAGGCCAGCTCGTCCAGGGTGGAGTAGGTGGAGTCGCGCTTGTAGAGCAGGGTCTCGGTGGTGCCGAGCACCTGATCCAGATAGTCCAGATGCGGTGCATGGGCTTCGCGGATGAAGGCCTCGAGCGCCGGGTCGGGCTTGATCAGGTTGGTGGCTACCGGCAGGGTGCGGGCCCGCAGGTCGGCAATCCCGCCTTTCTTCATCTGCAAGTCCACCCGCACCACGGCCTTCCCTGCCGACCCCCCGGCAACCAGCCAGGTGTTGCCTACCCGGATGGGGGCGGGGGTGAAGTCGTGGGTATGGCCGGTGAGGATCAGGTCAATCCCCTTGATGCGGGCGGCCAGCGCCAGATCCAGCGGCACCCCGTTGTGCGAGAGCATCACCACCGCATCCACGCCCTTGCCACGCAGTTCGTCCACGTATTTTTGCAGCTCGTTTTCCCGCACACCAAAAGAAAGCCCCTCGGAGAACTCCTCCGGGTGCGAAACCTTTACATACGGGAAGGTAGAGCCGATGATGCCCAGGCTGTAGCCCCCAATTTCGTGGATGGCATAGGGGGGGTAGACGGGGTCGCCGAAGAGGTCGTCCACGATGTTGAAGCTGATCACCTGGGCTTTTAGCTCCTTGACCAGCTCCTCCACGCGCTCCCGGCCCAGGGTGTACTCCCAGTGGAAGACCATGTGGTCGAAGCCCACCCGGTTCATCCAGTCCACCATCACCTGCCCTTTGGTACGCAGCGAGATGCCAGAGTTGGTCCAGGTGTCGCCGCCGTCCAGTACCAGGGTGCGCTTCTCGCCCGCCTGGGCTTTTTGCTGCTTGATAAGGGCCCCGATATAAGCCCCACCCCCCATGGGTCCAAAGCGCTGGGCCAGCGCCGCAAAATCTACCGAGGAAAAGGCGTAGGCCTCGAGGCTGCCCCGCGGGAGGCCGTAATAGCGCAAAAAGGCCTCGCCGGTCAGGTAGCCGGGTTTGCCCTCCAGGGCCTTGGCGGCCAGCAGGTTGGGCGGCTCCATAAAGTAGTGGGGCCGCAGTTGGGCGTGCAGGTCGGTGTTAAACAGCAGGGTGACGTTGCCAAAGGCGGGAAGGTCGTACAACTGCTCGGGGCGTTCCATGGCCTGAGCAAAGGCTTTGGGGGAGGCAATGCCCAGGGCCAGCATGAGTTGTACCAGTTCACGTCGGGTCATAACACCTCCATTCCCAGGCCCGACTGCCTGCCAGGGAACGCATAGGGATAGGTAAAATTAGCGCTTCAGCGCGGGCTTGGTGTTGAAGTCCGAGGCTGGGTCGAGCAGGTAGGCAACCACGTGGGCAATCTCCTCCGGCTTGAGCAGGCCCCCATGTCCGAAACGGTACATCACCGTGCAGGGGAAGTAGGCCCAGGTGTTGTAGATCACCTCGTAGGTGTACTTCTGGATGGCCTCGGAGGTGCCCCGTTGGCCGTACTTTTCCAGGCTGGGGCCCACATTACCCCCAATATTGAGGGGGGAGCCCACATGGCAGGAGAAGCAGTTGCCCCGCGCCAGGGTGTTGAAGATGGGCTCGCCCTGTTTCCAGTCACCCAGCAGCTTGCCATCGGCGGGGTACTTGATGCTCTTGCGCTGCTCTTCAATGAAGGGGCCCAGCACCTCGGCGGGTAGCTTGTTGCGATGAATGGAGCAAAGCGCCTGGTCGGGGGCCTGCCGGAGTAGCACGTTAGCGTAGTTCTGGCCGCCAGCCTGGATCAGCCGTTGAAGTTCGGCGTTGATGTATGACTGGCTGGTTTGACCACTGGCCAGGCCCAGAAGCATGAGAAGCAAGGTGGGTAGATAGAATCGCCGCACAAGACCTCCCTAGCGTATGAAACCTGGCAAGTCCATCCGAGCCCCGTTGGCCTGTACATTCATGAATAGGGTTAGGGCGATGATGGGCTCAGAGTAGAAGTCGGGGGCGGGCATGCTCAGGTTGCTGTAGCAAGCCCGGATGCGGTCGGCCATGGTCCAGGCCTGGTCGTTGGAGTAACGGAAGGCCGGCCAGTGGCTGGCGGCGCGCTTGTCCTTGAGGATGTCCGAGTAGGGAAGCACTCCCGCCCGCTTGCCTACGTAGCTGACGTGGCAGGTGGCACAGCCCATATCCCGGGGGCCGGCCCGCAGGTAGAAAAGCTGCTCCCCGAGTTCGTAGAGCTTTTTCTCCTGGGGCATCAGGGGGCGTACCGTTACCGGCTGCTCGTTTGATAAAGAGGCGATGTAAAAGGCAATAGCAACCACGTCGCTGCGCCGGACCTCCTGTGGCTGGAAGCCCTGGAGCCGGATCATGCAGGTGCGGATGCGCGAGTCGAGGTCTTCCACCTTGCGGGTGTCGAAGAAGTAGCGGGGCAGCCGCCCTACCACCCCTTCAAGCTTCCCGGGCCCCCGGCCAAAGTCGCAGGCCTCGAGGGAAGCATTTTTGGGGCCACGCTTGGCCTTGAAAAGCTGCTCTCCTTGCTCTACGTAGAGGTCGCTGGGCAGAATGCCCCCGCTTTGCTCCAGAAGCTGCTTCTTTTGCTTCTCGGCCTCCTTAACCGGATCGTCCTCTTCCTGGGCCAGTACCACGAGACTGAAGAGGGCCAGAACTGCCGCCCCTACCAAACGCCAGAAGCGACCCATCCACACCTCCTAGGCCAGGGTGAGGTCTGCGGTTCTCTCGCCAGTTTGGCCCGTGAGATCCTTGCAGGTGACTTTGATCTGACCTGCTTTGCTGGCCTTCATCTTGAAGGCAAATAGGGGGTTGGCACTGGTGCCAGGGCCGGGCTTGACCTGGGCAATCAGCTGGTTGTCCATCAGGACGTTGAGTTCGGTAATGTGGTCGGCGGGAATCACCTTGCCGCTGGCATCCCGACGGGTGCCGGGTTCCATGGGGTGCTGGGCGACGATCTGTACGCGTACTTCTTCGCCTGCCTTGGGCTTGGCGGGGGTAAAACGAACCAGGATATTAATGGGCATTGCACACCTCCTTAACCGCAGCCACCCACGGTGACGCGAACCGACTGCGAAGCCATCAGGAACTTGCCGTCTTTGGTCTCGACAATGGCCCGTACGGGGGCAGTCTCGGCTACCCGCACACGGGTGGCATAGTAGGGCAGAACCCCGTTGAGAATCACCGTGAAGAGCAGCGGGTTGGCGTTCTTGTCGCTGAAGCAGTGAATGGCCTTGACCTGATCAGCGGGCAGGCTGGCTTCAATCTCGACCGGCACGTTGGCGCCCGATTCGGCAATCGTGGGGGCGACCAGCTTGACCTGCTGCGAAACGGTCAGATCCTTGAAGCCCTTGCCCAGCACCTGCTGCAAACCCTTCTCGAGGTTGGCAATGTCCTCGCCCTCGAGGGCACCCTGGGCCAGCGCCGAAGTAAGCTGGGAGGCCAACATGGCACCGGCGACGGCTCCTGCCGAGGCTTTCAAAAACTTTCTTCTATCCACAACCTTCACCTCCTGCTTTCGCACAGATTTGCTGAAGTTCTTTCAGAAACTGCGCTCGGGTACGGCTGCCAAACAGCCGCCCCACTTCTTTCCACGTACCCCCCTGGGGTACGAAGAAAACCAAACTGGGGGTGCCAAAAGCCCGCATCTGGGCACTGAGCGCGCGGCCCTCGGGGCTCTGGCTGTCCACACTGGCCACCACAAAGCGGCGCTCGAGGGTTCTCGAGACCGTGGTGTCGGAAAAGACATGGGTGTTCATCTGGTCGCAGTAGGGGCAGGTCTCACCCCAGAAATAGACCATCAGGATGCGCCCATACGACTGAGCATACTGACTGGCCTGGGCATAGGAATACCAGCGGTCAAAATCCACTCCCTGGGCTTTGACCGATAGTAAAGCCGCAACCAGCGTGATGATTAACAATCGAATCATAGAGCGTCTTCAGTTTGTGTATACCTACTATTTATACTGTCCAGGGGTATTCACGTCAACGGGCTGTCAAAACCAGTGCCAGGTCGGTTGGCGTGTATACGGCTTTCTGCACAGGGTTTTCTGCTCTAACCGGTGACTATTCCTTTTGGATATATCTCCTATCACCCCCAGTATGACGTGTGCACCCTTGCTCCTGAACAGAATGCGAGTCCCGCCCAGGGTTTGCTGTGCTGCCTGAATAACAGAAAGCAGGTTTTGCCAGGTAGCACTGTCTGGTGGCTCTTAAAGTCTACTGGTAAACTCTGTGCGCAGTAAGTAGCTCCACACAGTAAAATCCACGTGTTTTTCATCCAGGCCAAATTGCTTTCAAAACTGCGGTGCAACGTACGTTTGACCTATGTGACTTTACCTCTTGTTTTTTTGTTTTGCTTGCTATTTAATTCATAGTATTGATACCCTCTACAGGTATACGCTAAAACTAGCCTTAATTTGCAAGGGAGGAAACATGAATCGCTGGTTGGCAATGCTGGTGTTCTTTGCAATCGTCCTGGCGACCTCACCAGGCCAGGTAGCCCCCGACTTTCGGCTGCGCGATGCTTCGGGCAAGGTCTACACGCTGGCCAGCTTCAAGGGGAAGCCAGTGGTGATCACTTTCTGGGCAAGCTGGTGTCCTATCTGCAAGGCCGAGTTCCCCAAGCTGCACCAGCTGGCCCAGCAGTACAAGGTGCCCTTTGTGGTTATCAGCCGGGAGCCCAGAGACACCGACCAGGTAGTGCGCGATTACATGAAGAGCTATCCCGGCTTTTTACCGTTGCTGGCTCTGCCTGGAGGAGATAACCCCGTGGCTGTGGCCAACCGCTTCAGAGTACTGGGTCAGCCCTGGACGTTTGTGCTGGATGGTGAGGGAAAAGTGGTTAACCTGTATGCAGGTAAGGTAGAGGTAGATGCACTCAAGGACGACCTTGCGCTGGCCGGATATGAGTAGTACGGTCAGGTCGCTACAGACCCACCTGTCCGCCCATCCAAGCAGAGCTTATACCAACTCTGCGCGTGAGCGGCGCTAAGCGCGCCCCTCACTTGCCGCGCCAGGGGGCGCGTCCGAGGGTCTCTTATATCGCTTTTGG
>FWPV01015700.1_pt1 | contig 10835 bp, 9 predicted proteins | sample 2228371 | NCBI WGS metagenome assembly FWPV01 (sample SAMEA103939776, study PRJEB20133) | metagenome | reverse complement strand
AATGCGTAGAAATGCCTTCACCAAACACAGAGTCGGTATAAAAATGGTCATAAATACCCAGCAACTGAGCTTGAGAATAAACAAACTGTTGCCCCAACTCTGCAAGTGTTAGCCGGGAAAAAGCCGCCTCGATAGCTTCGTTTTTATAGATACGCCCACCAGGTACAAACCAATAACCCTGAGCTGGTCTGTTAAGGCGCTGCCCTAACAGCACTTTGCCTTCAGCGTTGTAGACAATAAAATCTAGTGCCACTAAGGGCGTGCTTTGTAGCACAGTAGTAAAGGTTTCTCTATCTAAAAACATAAGCAGTTTTGTCCGTATCTAAAGCGCTTCTTAAGCGGCACAAAAGCCTGTGCCCGCTTGTTAAGCCCTAAAGTTAAGCCCTAAAGTTATGCTGATTTTGCAAGAACCACTGATAAGTTTGCTGTAAGCCCTGTTCCAGTGAAACCTGAGCCTGCCAGCCTAGTTGTTTTAGCCTGGACACATCCATTAACTTACGGGGTGCGCCATCGGGCTTACTGCTGTCAAACTCGATACGGCCCTGATATCCCACTACTTTAGCCACTGTTTCTACCAGTTCGCGAATGGTGCAATCAACGCCGGTGCCAACATTGATGTGGCTTAACATAGGCTGGGTATGCTGCTGGTAAATAGCAGGTTCCAGATCCATCACATAAATACTGGCAGCGGCCATTTCGTCCACATACAAAAACTCGCGCATGGCTTTACCTGTACCCCAGGCTACTACTTTTTCAGCGTCTGCCAGCTTGGCTTCGTGAAAACGGCGAATTAGGGCTGGTATTACATGGCTATTTTGTGGATGGAAATTGTCGTTCATGCCATAAAGGTTAGTCGGCATCACTGAACGGTAATCGCGACCATATTGCCTGTTATAACTTTCACACAACTTAATGCCGGCTATTTTAGCGACGGCATAAGGCTCATTGGTTGGTTCCAATAGTCCGGTGAGCAAAGCAGCCTCAGTCATAGGTTGTTCTGCTAACTTGGGATAAATACAGCTAGAGCCTAAAAACAACAACTTCTGAATACCAGCCAGGTGTGCAGAATGAATAACGTTGCATTCAACCATCAGGTTTTCATAAATAAAGTCGGCAGGGTAAGTATTGTTAGCAATAATCCCCCCCACCTTGGCCGCAGCCATATAGACTTCATCTATTTGGTTGGATGCAAAAAAATCTGCAACAGCCTGTTGATTGCATAAGTCCAGCTCTTTCCTGCTGCGGGTAATTAATTCAACATCAGCCTGTTGGCTTAATTGCCGGACTATCGCAGAACCCACCATGCCATTATGGCCAGCCACAAACACCTTTTTCATAACTGTTTTCCCTTTGCCCTTTTATAGTTAAAGGTGTCCTTTATTCCAATGACACGCTAACGTCGTAACCGTGAGTTTTCAGCAGCGCATGTTGTTTAGCTTTGTCTAAATCGTGAGCTACCATTTCGGCACACAATTGCTCTACCTGGATCTCTGGCTCCCAGCCCAGTTTATTTTTTGCTTTGGCAGGGTCGCCCAATAAGGTTTCTACTTCGGCAGGACGGAAATAACGTGGGTCGACTTGCACTATGACATCCCCGACTTTAACTGCAGGTGCTTTACTATGATCTACAGCGGTAACAGTGGCTATCTCAGATACACCTTCACCACTAAAAGCTAATTCAATTCCTGCTTCTTTAGCCGACATACGAACGAACTCGCGCACAGAAATTTGTTTGCCTGTAGCTATAACGAAATCTTCTGGCTGGTCTTGTTGCAACATCATCCACTGCATACGCACATAGTCTTTGGCATGGCCCCAGTCGCGCAGTGCGTCCATATTGCCTAAAAATAAGCAAGGCTCTAAACCATAAGCAATGTTAGAGATAGCGCGGGTAATTTTACGGGTGACAAAAGTTTCACCACGGCGTGGCGACTCGTGGTTAAACAAAATGCCGTTACAGGCGTACATACCATAAGATTCACGATAGTTAACGGTGATCCAGTACGCATACATTTTCGCCACAGCATAAGGAGAACGTGGATAAAAAGGTGTAGTTTCTTTTTGTGGTATTTCCTGCACTAAACCATAAAGCTCTGAAGTAGACGCCTGATAAAAACGGGTTTTCTTCTCAAGGCCTAAAAAGCGAATGGCTTCGAGCAAACGTAAAGTGCCCAGGGCGTCGACATCAGCGGTGTATTCCGGTGACTCGAACGAAACAGCCACATGAGACTGAGCACCAAGGTTATAGACTTCGTCTGGCTGAACCTGCTGAATAATGCGGGTTAAGTTAGACGAGTCAGACAGGTCGCCATAGTGCAATACAAAGTTTTTATTGTCGGTTTGTGGGTCTTGATAGATATGGTCCACCCGTTGGGTATTAAATAAAGAAGCACGGCGTTTAATACCATGCACTTCATACCCCTTCTCTAGTAAAAACTCGGCCAGATAAGAGCCATCCTGCCCTGTAACACCAGTGATTAACGCGACTTTTTTAGACATTTTGAATACTCCCTGATTTAGTGATCTGTTCCAAATTCTGAATAAAGCGCTGTATCACTTTATCCTTGTTAATATTTTCCACCGCATAGCTTCGGGCCACTTGGTTTGTGGCTTTTGTGTCTGTAGCCAGCAAAGTTGCTAAACCCTGAATGAAAGCAGCAGCGTCTTCAGGTTCTACCAACTGATAAATACCGGGATACAATGCAGAAATTTTGCCAAGTTCAGTGTTATTTTCAGCAGTGACCAGAGCGTGACCACCTGCAGCCAGAATATTGGTTAACTTTGACGGCAATACTGCATCGGCAACGCCCTTCTTCTGCACAACCAAATGCACATCAGCCATCACCAAAATTTGTGGTACCAATTCCCAAGGCTGTAAGGCTTTAAACTGGATATTGCTGACACCTTTATCCCTAGCCATTTGTTCTAAGGTGTCGCGGTAAGCGCCAGAGCCGATAATGACAAACTTGACATGAGGTTGTTCTTTAAAAGCAAGGGCAGCATCTATGACTATCTCAAGCCCTTGTTTTTGACCAAGATTTCCTGAATAAAGCACGATTTTATCGTCTTCAGCAAAACCCCATTCTTTGCGCAACACTGAGGCATCTACATCAGGATGGACAAAATCTGTGTCAGCCCAGTTAGGAAAAAACAACAGTTTTTCGTCTGGAACACCTTTTTTTCTGGCATTGTCTAACATGGAGTAAGAAATGGATGAGACAACATCGAACTTACTCATCAGCCAACTTTCGATGCCTTTTACCAGCTTTTTAATAAAACCTGACTGGCCTAAGCCTAAGCCGAACATAGCGTCGATTTCATAATCCTGAATATGCAAAACGCTTTTAGTGCCACGAAGTTTGCAAAACAACAGTGCAAAAGGTGCGCAAAATAAGGTGGGTTGCACCAAAAAGAGCACATCAGGTTTTAAACGCCACAAACTAAATAAACGGAACGCCGAAGTAATAGCGAATGAAGATAAATGAATAAGACGTTTTATTGTTGTAACTTTACTTGGAACGTAAAGGGGACAACGATAAATAGTAACGCCATTTTCGTCTTGTGCTTTAGAGTACTCATTTTTATAAGGTGAAGAAATAGACCACTCAGGGTAATATGGTGGAGCTGTTAACACATAGGTATCAACTTGATGATACGATAGCGAAGGAGCTAGCTCACCGTTGTATTTACCAATTCCTGTTAATTCGGGCGAGTAGTTTAGGCTATAAATAAGAAACGAGCCACTCATCATGTAATCCCTATATGATTATTATCCGTAATGAATTTAAGCATGATCTTATATTGTTCAACAGATTCCTTTTGCTTTGATACGATTTCTTCGTAGGCGCTCTTGGAATACTCTTTATAAAAAAAGTCCGTGTTTGAAGATACTATAAAATTACATGCGTCTTGGACAAAGTCCCTATCTACAGGAACAACTAGTCCAGCTTCAGAAGAATACATTTCAGGAACGCATGCTCTCCCCCAACATATACAGACACAGCTTTTTGACATAGCCTCATAAACGACATTAGGCTGAGCCTCTTGCTTAAACTTAGTTGGGAAAAGAAAATAATTAATACGTCTATAAAATTCTGCTTTTTTTTCGCCATCAATGTGATCTAAGTAATCTACGGATGAATCAAATTTTTTAAGAAACGCTTGCAAATCAGATTTAACTGAATCATTCACCGGTGCACCGGCTATAATCAATTTGGCATTGATATTAAGGCTCTTAATTCTGGAATAAGTATCCAGAACTTCATAAAATCCTTTTTCATCACACAAATTTGATAAGTAACCTAAAACAATACCATCTGAAATACTTTTATCAATATATTCAGGAGTAACAAATCGCGCATTATCCGAGATAATAGAACCTGAACCTAAAGGGTAGAAACTCGAAAATCGATCTCGCATACCCGGAGACAAAAATATGTGACTTAATTTATCGCCAAGTAACTTACAACAGAATTTCATTAGCACATTTTTACGATCAATATAAAGAAATGTTCTATGATGGTAAATTATCTTGAATCTAAACAAAAGAGAAATACAAGAGTAAAAGGCCGTATATAGCAGACCCAAGCCCCCATCAGGAACTATATAAATTACCTTTTCTTTGTGTAATGAGTTGAAGATAATTCTCGCTGAACACTCCAAGGTCTTTAAAACTCTCTTTACGTGATATAAAAATGTCCGGTCATGCGCAAAAGACCCAACTGACGTATTCAACACTATAGTTCGAGTAATTGCAGATACTTCGTCAGCTATTATTTTTGTGTTCTTAGCTGCCCCCCCCATTGGTGGCGGAAGAGCCCCTAAAACTATAGTAATGTCATTCATGTAACTCACCATTTTTTATAAAAAAAACGGACCTATCAATGCCTTGTTGAAGATCGCAGGGTCCTTGGCCAAGAACTGAAAAAGTGGGGTCCATGGGTACAATATAATCTGAAGTCATACTGCGGTATCTGTCCATATATATAGGGCAGGGAATCCCCCAATTCTTCAGTTGCTCTCCTACCTGAGCAATAAACTTAAGTATTTTAATGGGAAACTTCTTAACTGGTTTGCCAATTAAAGCATTGGAAAAACCATCCACCCATTCAGAGGAATTAATTGGATTATCACCTACGTAAAATACTTTGCGGTCAACTAAAGAAAGCTCTACCTGTATCGAAGCCGCCATTTGGAATGCCACATTCTCAACGTAACCATATGATCTGATAATTTCAGCATCAGGATGTATATACCAACCTTTAGAAATATAACGCCAAATCTGACTAGGAAATCTAGGATGGTAAGGCCCCCATATATTAGTGGGTCTGAAAATAGTCCAAGAAAAATCTTTTACAGTATTTTTTATTAGCATTTCCGCATTTACTTTACTTCGGGAATACAACTCATCTAACGGTTCATATATCTCACCTGAAGTGTCAATGACGCCTGGTTTATTAACAAGTTGAGTTGAAGTAAATAAAAAATGCTTCACTGATCCACATAACTTACAAGCATCTATAACATTTAACGTACCTTCTACGTTGACGTTATAATCTTCTATAGTTTTTCCGAAGACATCAGCCTTCGCGGCTAAATGAAAAACGTAAGTCGGGATAATATCGCTAAATACTTCAAAAAGCCTCTCTCTATCAAAAATAGAACCTTGTATGAAGGTTGCGCCTGAATTCCAAGCAGGAGTGTTAATATCGTAGTTATAGACATCATAGCCAAGACCGACTAGCCTCTTACATAAAAAACTGCCAATGAACCCACTACCACCTGTAACCATAATATTCATGTTTTGATTTCCATATGCAAAGTATTACGCCCTAAAGACATTTTTCTAAAAAAAGAATATATAAGCATTGCTAACACAAAAGGCCAAACATTACCGGCTAAATTAAAAAAGTCAGCGCGTAGAAAAACGTAAGGCCACCAAATCAAAAATGGTAAGAATAAAATTTGTTTTTGTATACCACCGGTAATAACATTCTGCACGCTTCTAATCCATATAGAACTAATAATAAAAAAAACTATTATGGAAAAAACAAATCCGAACTGCATTAATAAATCCCCATAGCCTGTAGTAACTATTTCGCTTCGAGTAAACTCCCACCTCATCGGTGACAACAATTCTGTTAAAACACCGCCAGATCCAAATGGTTTGAACTCGAATATAGCCCTCGGAAGAGGATACATCACTGCAGCTAGAAAACTTTCAAATGGAAATCTTTCAATTTGCTCTTTCCACATATCAATAGTAACAATCACTTCAGCCATAGATATTTCAGAAGTTGAGAAGAATACCTGACCTAAACCACCATTATCATTTATAAAATCGCCAATTGAAGAGTATCTCCAAGACTCTCTTAAGTAATAGCGACTTGTAAGCAACAATGTTGCAACAAAAGGTATTGCAGCAAACAGGTACCACCCTCGAATCTGACGAACGCTTTTGTTGGACGCAATTAGCAGAATAATAATTAATAGAATTAACCCACCACGAGAGCCAGATACAAATATCAACATGAAAGAAATTAAAAACGCTACCATTATGCTCTTGAAATCATTATTCTTCGAAGCCGCATACAGTGCAAACGATGGAATAATAAGTGAGAACAGTATGTGAAGCCCCTGATTTGAAGAAAACAAAACTTGTCTAGTAGTGTCACCAACTAACATTGCTAGAAAAAGATCTGCATTTACGGCGATCAAGGCGACGTTCATTAAAACAACAATTTTAAAAGTTTTCACTGCTGCAACCGGATCGACGATATAACTTTCAGTGCTTCTAATTTTATTTCTCAGTAACCAATTTGAAGTCATGCAAGCGAAGAGAAAAGATAAATTAAAAGCCGAGTATATAAACATTCCCCAAACAATATCATCACGCAGAACGACGAAACTCGTTTCAAAAATCTCTATTGATGGTTCTTGATAAAGAAAATAAAAATCCATTATAAAAAAAACATTAATAAATCCAATAAAAAATACAGGGTTAAAAGCGCAACCTCGATAATGACCAAACAACGTTGAATAAGAGCACCGAAAGACAGCGGCCATCAAAAGTACATTGAATAGCATAAATAAGTAAACCATATTTACGAAATCCTCTTCCGCGTCCAGAAAAAATCAATAAATAATTTATAAATGCATAGTTGCACTAGCATCATTAATGCCTCAGATATAAAAAATGTATAGATACCGAAGTTCTTATAGGTAAAAAATATTGTCATTATAGAACTAAATGCTGACAAAAAAAGAATAGCTGCATTTTCTACCAACCATCCTCTAGCAATAAACACTTGTCCAAAAGAGCTTGACGCTAACCATAATGAAAAAATAACAGACAATAAAAGAATGTAAGTGATCAATTCAGTATATTTATGAGGCCAAAACTGCTCAATTAAAAAAGAAGTAAATACTACTAGCAAGACGAAGAGAACTAATATACCGTAACTCAGCTTCTGCCTTCCTATCAAAAAAATTAATGATGGTAACGTTACTAGCGAATCACTAAGTTTCGAAAATTCAATCCGCCGAGTGAATATCATCATTTGGCCTAGTATATTAATTACACCCTTAGCGTACATGTACAACCCTGCACTGATCGAATCGATCATCTTGTCGACCATAACGGGTATTAACCTTGCATATCCTTGAGATATAATGTATGCCGTTAAGTAAAAAAAAATTTGTTTCATGAAATGCGGAAGTAATCTGAATTCGACTTTAAATCTAACTGAAAAAGTTCCCACTAAGGTCGTGTACTGTATTATCTGAAATATCAGCAAGCCTGAAACATACAACATACCTATATAAGCTGCTTGATATTCAACACCAGCCATAAATATATACACCGCAGGGAACAGCCAACATAAACCACTGAAAGACGATGAAAAACCATTTCTTTGTAGATAATCAACAACGCCTAAGCAACTAAACGCCCCCACAAAACCTGTCAGTAAAATAAATGGAATTACGACTCTAGTCGCTTCTCCAAGGTCGAATAACTTCAGTAGGAAACATATAATAAGTAGTAACGGCATAGTTACTACTAATCGCGAAACTGAAAAAGTGATGAATTTATCTTGTAACTCTGCAATTGTTTTTAACTTTGATATCAGGTAAACACCACCCGCATCAGAGATCCATTGAGCTAATGATAGAAAGCCTATTGCAATACCAATATTAGCTATTTCAGATATATGGCCATTTAATAGTAGATAAGTTTGCGATAAGAAAAACAATCCTTGGCCAACTATAAAACCAGATAGTATATAACCGAACTGTCTGAGCGATTTACTATTGATCATTTCTATTCTTTATAAACTTTGCTGGAACACCAGCGACGACTGTGTAAGGAAGAACATCCTTAGTTACAACACTATTTGCTCCAACAACAGCACCGTCACCAATTGTAACACCTTTATTTATTGATACTCCTCGACCGATCCATACATCATTGCCAATCAATACAGGAGAGCAGGAAAATCCTTGTAACCTTATTAAGACATCTTTATTCTTCCATTGATGATCGTTATCGCGGATCGAAACATATTCACCGATTCTACAATCATCTCCTATTGTGACTTTTTCATTTACAACGATGAAACTTCCTTGGTTTAGAGATACATTATTTCCAATTCTCAAGACCGCACCTGTTTTAGCGGATACTCTCACATGTGGACCAAACCTACATGAGTGTCCTATTATTACGTCTCCTCCGGCTGATTGAATATGTATAGGCCCTTCAGCAACAAATTTTTTCCCTACTCTCCAAGCAAGAGAAATTCTAAAAAGAGCAATCGACGTCCAGAACAAAAGACTGAGTAACTCCGTCGATTTGATTAATAAGCTCCCCAGTAATTTAACTATTCTCAAAAGTAATACTCTCTATACCAGTTAACAAAGCTCACTATTCCTTCACTCAACTCTTTTTCGGGACGAAATCCACAAGAGTGAAACAGCGATTCAACATCAGCATAAGTTTGGTAGACATCTCCGGCCTGCATTGGCAGATAATTCTTAATAGCTTCTTTACCTGTTGCTGATTCTATGGCATGAATAAAGTCCTCTAAAACTACAGGTTGATTATTACCAATATTAAAAATACTGTAGTGAGAAGATGGAATACAATCCTGGATTCGAACAACACCCTCAACAATGTCGTCTATATAAGTAAAATCGCGCCTAAGTTTGCCATGGTTATACACATCAATTGAGCGGCCTTCCAAAATTGCCTTGGTAAATTTAAAAGGAGCCATATCAGGGCGTCCCCAAGGACCATACACAGTAAAGAACCTTAAGCCTGTGGTTGGTAACTGGTATAAATGGCTATAGGTATGAGCCATTAACTCGTTGGCTTTTTTGGTGGCTGCATAAAGAGATATTGGATGATCTACTCTGTCGTCTTCAGAAAATGGTACTTTTTCCTGATTACCATAAACAGAACTGCTGGACGCATAAACAAGGTGTTCAACTTTGTTATGGCGGCAACCTTCTAATATGGTCATCATACCAACCAGGTTTGAGTCCACATATGCCATTGGGTTATCGATGGAATAACGCACCCCAGCTTGTGCAGCGAGATGTATGACACGTTGAAACTTTTCTGTTGCAAAAAGTGAAGCAATGCCTTCCCTGTCGGCCAAGTCCATCTTCAGAAAGCGAAACTTGTCTTGTTTACCATGCTCAGTCAGTAAAGTTTCGATACGTTTTAAACGCGCCAGCTTTAGGTTCGGGTCGTAGTAGTCGTTTAAGTTGTCTAAACCAATAACATCATGACCCAATAAAGCCAATTCTTCTGCTACGCGGCTGCCAATAAAACCAGCCGCTCCTGTCACCAAATATTTCATATCTTAATTGCCAGCCACTTTTAAAGTATCACCACGACCTATCGCATAATAAGCCAGACCATTACGATGCACAGTTGCAGGCTCGAATAAATTTCTGCCGTCAAAAATAACCGGGTCACTGATCTGCTCTTTTATGGCATTAAAATCTGGCGCACGGAAGTTTTTCCACTCTGTGCAAATGATTAAAGCATCAGCTTTATTGATAGCCGCCTCTTTAGTACCACACAAGATTAAGTCTGGTCTGTTGCCATAAATACGCTGAGTTTCTTCCATTGCTTCCGGGTCGTAAGCTTTTACTGTAGCTCCGGCCAACCATAAGTTTTCCATTAACACACGGCTTGACGCTTCACGCATGTCGTCAGTATTAGGTTTAAATGCCAGGCCCCAAAGTGCAAAAGTTTTGCCTTTCAGAATATCTTTAATATCACCGATGGCAGCTTGCTGCCATACACCGTAGTGCTTGCAGATCAGTTCAAAGAGTTTGTATTTCTGCTTGTCGTTTACCTGCTCTACTGCATTCAGAATTTTTGACTCGTAACCAAATTGTTCAGAAGTACGGGCAAGTGCCTGCACGTCTTTCGGGAAGCAGCTGCCGCCGTAACCACAACCAGGATAAATAAAGTGGTAACCAATGCGAGGGTCTGAACCTATACCTTTACGAACGTTTTCAATATCAGCCCCTACCCGCTCCGCAATATTGGCCATTTCGTTCATAAAGCTGATTTTGGTGGCTAACATGCAGTTCGCAGCATATTTGGTCAGCTCACTACTGCGTACGTCCATCACTATAACTTTGTCATGGTTGCGGTTAAAAGGTGCATACACTTCCCGCATTATGTCTTCGGCAAACTTAGAGCTGGTGCCTATCACTATGCGATCTGGTCTCATGCAATCTGCTACTGCTGCGCCTTCTTTTAAAAACTCGGGGTTGGATACCACATCAAATTCGGCGGCAAAACCACGCTCAGTGAGCAC
>FWPV01015699.1_pt1 | contig 10837 bp, 7 predicted proteins | sample 2228371 | NCBI WGS metagenome assembly FWPV01 (sample SAMEA103939776, study PRJEB20133) | metagenome | reverse complement strand
ATGGAGCTTTTGTTTTAATGCCAAATGGTAAAACAGGTTTATTGCATATTTCACAGATAAGCAAGGATTTTGTAAAAGATATAAAAAATTATGTTAATAAGGGTGATAGGATTATAGCCAAGGTAATATCTATAGATAACAAGAAGAGATACCAACTTTCTACAAAGGAATTAACAGATGAAGAAAAAGAAAATTACATAACAAGTGAAAAGGTATTACAGAAAACAGCTAAAAAAGAAACTAAGAAGTCTGAATATGATCAAAAAGCAGAATCAGATTCATTTGAGGAGAAATTAAGAAATTTCCTGCGAGAAAGTGAGGAGAAATTAAGTGATTTAAAAAGGGGAGTTGAGTCTAAATTAGGCAAACCAAAAAAGAAATAAGCTTACATTTACCTAAAGGGTATAACACTGAAGTAACAACCTTACATATTATTTGTGAATGCACGGGGGTAACTCAGCACTTTCTTCCTCTCAATCTTCGCAACTCTAAGGTGTGGTTAAGTCTTCCCTGTAGTTTACTACCTGTTACGCAAGGCTTGAATTTTTTTCAATGAGTGATAAATAATAAAAATGTGATTGCTAAAGTCGTTCTATTCATTCATAATGCCAAAGGCAAATGAAATTTTTTGGGCTTGAGGTCCTCTAACGCATAAGAGAAAAACCTAATTTAATAAAATGCAAGAATTTTAGGTTTTTTTTCTTATTGTGTGGAACTTCTTCTTTTATATAAGTTTAGATTTTCCCATTTAATATTCTTTAAGTTGATTAGTTCTCCATTTTTTAATGTTAATACAATTTCGGGGTATTTTTTATATGTAAAATGTTCAATTATTAAATTCTTTCCTGAAAGTGTTGTGTCATAAAATAAGTTGTCCACAAAATCTCCATCAGGCCACATTAATAACTGTTTAATTTTTTCATCAGGTGGTCCTAATTTTTGTATTATTGTTTCTGCCTTCTCACCTATATTTATTGGTAATTGTATCCCTTGAATGGGGATTAATATAGAAATTCCATCGATGGAAATTTTAAAGATAACTTTTCCAGATTGTTTGAAATGTATTCTTCCATTTTTATCTACCGTTGCTATCTCGGGAGAATTAGAACTATATTTGATTTCTTTTTTTGTTCCTAATATTTCGATGTATCTATTTTCTTCAATAGTGTTTTCTTCATATTCAAGGAAAAAATAAAATGAATCTTTTTGTGATTTTGTAAAATAAAGAATATTATCCCCATAATGTATTGTTACCTCTTTTCCTTCTGGTAAAATAAGGACTTCTGGTTTTTTTGCTTTTTTTAATAAAATTGAAAATTCATCCCCGCGATTTATTGGCTCTCCTGTATAAGGGCACACTACCCACTCAATATTATTTTCAATTTCTTCTTTAGAACATTCTTTCGATAAGCAAAATTGTATAGAGCAAAAAACAACTATGAAAGCTACAATAATTTCTCTAATTTTGAATCTTTTTACCATTTTGATTGAGGGATATTTTTACAAACATTTTATAGAATTTTAACAGAAATCTCAAATCTTAAAAATTATTTGTATCATATTTTAAGTTATCTTATCTTTGAACACAGAGATATTATTTTTTTCATTAAAATTTCCCTTTTGTCAAAAGTGCTACCATCGTAATAATTTCATTAACTTATGGCAGTGTTCTTATTTATAAATGTAGTTAATAAGTTTCAAAGCTTTTATAGTTTCTTCATAATCATGAACTCGAACGATATCTGCTCCATTTAAAACAGATATAACAACTGAGCTAATGCTTCCTTCCAACCTTTTGTCAACGGGTTCTCCTAAAATGCTGCCAATGAAGCTTTTTCGGGATGTCCCAATTAAAAGTGGGCAATTAAAGATTTTAAATTCTTTCAATCTTCTTATAAGCTCTATGTTATGGTCGACAGTCTTTCCAAAACCTATGCCAACATCTAATATTATCTTTTTTATATCTATTCCCTTTGAAGTTGCGAAATCAAGCCTTTCTTCAAAAAAATTTTTTACATAGTCACATACATTTATTTTGTAAAATGGTTTGATTTGCATAGTTTTGGGTGTTCCTTGCATATGCATCAAAATTACAGGAACTTTAAAATCAGAAATGAGACTAACCATTTCCTTGTCAAATCTTAAAGCACTTATGTCATTAACAATATCTGCTCCATTTTCTAATGCCTTTTCTGCCACCTTTCTTTTGTAAGTATCAATGGAAATAAAAATGTTTTTGATTTCGCTTCTTATTGCTTTAAGAACAGGAAGTACTCTTTTGATTTCTTCTTCAGCTTCAACTTTGTTGGCGCCAGGTCTACTTGATTCTCCTCCAATGTCTATTATATCTACTCCTTTTTCTTTCATATCTCTGGCAACTTCAATGGCTTTTTCAACTGAATTTATTAAACCTCCATCAGAGAAAGAATCGGGTGTTATGTTTATTATGCCCATAACAATAGTCCTTTCTCCAAATCTTATCTCTCCTTTTTTTAAAGGAATTGTTTTTTTCTCCTTTATGTCATCATAAGAAAGTAAAGCGTGTTCTATTCTTTTTGCGTGTTCAAGTATGCTTTTATGATTGGTATATAGACTTCTTAAATTTGATAAAAGTATTTCGTAATTATTAAGAGTCCCAAATAAAATGAGATTATGTTTTTGCCTGTGGTTGCTTAAGGTGTTTTTGTCCAATATTAAACACTCTCCACCGCTCATGAACATTTCCTGACATATAATTGTTGAATCATTATTATTTATATTTTCAAGCCTTGTTACCCTAAATATGCTCTTTGAAACAGTTCTTGTCAATAACTCTTTTTTTATACCTAAATTTAACATTTTGCTTGTTGCAGTTTTTATGTCGTTTATGTCTAAAATGTCAACTGTCTTTTTCATTTTTCAAGAAGAATTATCATTAAAGATTGTAATAAACCAATTATAAATCCTAATACAGCACCCGAATAGACTATAAAATTCATTTCTGGTCCACTAAAACTAAATACAACTCTTTCTAAAGCATCCATGTCGAATTTTTTCATTCTTTCTATTATTATTTCTTTAATGTCAAAATCAGTTTCCATCTTTGCAATAAATGAGCTTATAATACTTGCAACATTATCATTTATTTCATTTGTTAATCTTTCTTTAATTCTATTCTTAAAACTATTAAGTATTGAATTATATGCTCTGCCTATAATAGACCTATCTGATGTTGAAGTAACAATCTTATCATCAATATATTTATCTATAATCTTTTTTATTTCAGATTTTAAATCAACTTTTTCTATTAATGATGTAAAATCTTTAACATTTAACATATCCCTTTCAACAGCAGCTGCAATTGCCTCAATAAATTCAAGCCGTCGCTTTGGCAATAAGCCTTGGAGTTTGTAACCTAATATGTTAACTGGATTTCGGGGACGAAATAGTAGTCTTACAGCTAAAAAGTTAGTAATATAACCTACAAAACCAGCAAGAAGAGGAGTTATTATTACTCTTATCCAGTAAGCATGTGTTTTAAAAAATTCGACTATTTCCTTCATTTGAATTGACGGAGTCTGTAATATTTCTTTTCACTTTCCATTATCCTTTCTTCTTCAATTTTAGGAGGTAGGTAAAGTGGTCTTGCTCTGTCTTTTAAGTTGAAATGATTTATTAAAAAATCATAAATATTTTTTCCAAATTCCTTCAGTGCCTCATTTTCTAAGTTGATTTTTGTTTTGACTGATAGATCAATAAGACGACTTTTTCTTAACTTTGCTTCACTTATGAAATTACCTGAATATATCCTCTCTTTACTTTGTAAATCCATAATTTCTACTTCTGTATTTAAGGTTACAATAGTGTTATTAATTTTCTTCATCCCATACATCTTTTTTTCCACTTCTATTCTATTTGAAAAACCAATATACCTTCCAGTAATTACTATGTCTGCATCATAATATTGAATGAATTCATTAATAAAATCATCTTCGCTTTTATAAAAGATTTCTGTTAAATAATTGTCATTGATAAACTCTATGTCGAAATATTTGCTTTTAGGCATATTTTGTTTTAACAAATTTGCTATTCTTTCCCCAGGTGTAATTTCCCATTTTTCATATCCAGAAGATTGCAGGAATGGTAATATTATTATTTTCTTTTTTTTCCATCTGGTTTTAATGTGGTCATAGAAATTTATTGGGTTAATTTTTAGTTTATTCATTATCAAGTCTGAATCGTGGAGGTAAAAAATCTTTATTTCGCTTATATTAATTCTTGAAATTTCCTCCTTTATTAAATTTTCTTTCCCTTTGTTGTTTTTTGCTGTTATGAAATTGAAATTGTTTTGAATTACTTCATTGGTGTAATCGAATTTTAATGCTTCCTTAATTAGTCTTAATGATCTCTCATCATCGCCCTCTAAGAGGTGGATTAATGAGAGATTGTTAAAAACTGCTGGGTCTGTTATACCTTTGTTGATTGCTTCTTGAAGATGTTTTTTAGCCTCATCAAGTTCATTTTCTATTAATTTTATACTTCCATAGAGTCCGTGTGGATTTGGAAATGTAGTAGATGTTTGTGTTATTAATGGTAGTAGCTTTTCTTTGGCGCTTATAAAATCATTGCTTTTGTAATGTAAATATGCATAACAATATGTTGCCTTTGAGTTCTGTGGTTCTATTTCTAAGGCTTTCTCAAGATTTTCTTTTGCGTATTCAAAATTATTTGAAAGTAGTTCTATTATCCCTAATGTAATATAATATTTGGCTTCTTTTGGGTTTAACTCTATAGCTTTATTAATAAACTTGAACGCATGGGGTATATTATTTGATAGTAAATGTTTTAAAGAATCCTTATAGATACTCTCTGCTTTATTTTTGATCTTTTCTTCATTTAATTTTTGCCTTTTTTCTTCTTTTTCCTTTTTCCTTCTTTCTTTTTCTTCCTTGATAATTGAATCTTCAATATTTATTTTCGATTTAGAGAGTAAGACATATTTTCCTTCATTTATTTTATTTTCAAATTTTTTCTCCAACGAACTTTTTCCTTCTTGTTTATTTTCTTCTTTTTTCTTTTCCACCCTCTTAATTTTTTTCTCCATTTCGTCTGGAGAAACCAATTGATATTCTTTTTTGTTTTCTGTTTTAATCTCAACAGGTGGTTCTTTTTCAAAAGTTTCTTCTACTTTTTTTTCAGTTTCCTGAAAAGCTCCTGCAAATTTTTCCTCCTCGAGTGGTTTGTCTTCCAAGACAATTTCTGAAGATGATTCTAAAGATTGGCGTTCTTCTTCTGTCGGTTTTTTTTCTTCTCTTAATTGAGCTGGCTTACTTACTGAGACTTCTGGCTGTTTTTGTTGTTCCTCTTCTTTTTGAGGAGATTCTTCTGCTATAGAATCCTTTATCACTTTTAAATTTTTAATTATTGTTTCGTTCCCTGGAAGCAATTTGCTTACCTGTTCCATAAGCTCTAAAGCCTTGATTTTATTACCTGATTTCAAGTAAGCAAAAGAGAGATTATTCATAATTACTGGTTGATTGGGATTTATCTCATTTGCTTTCTCATAATATTTAATTGCATTTGCCCAGTCGCTTTTAGTACTATATATTTCTCCCAGATTCTCATACGCTATAGATTCCTGGGGCGATAATTCAGTAACTTTAATAAAGCTCTTTATGGCATTTTCAGTATCTCCCTTTTTGTAATAAGCTATTCCCAGATTTAAGTATGTGTTTGTCAGTGAGGAATCTAATTGAATTGCTTTGTTAAAAAATACAATTGCTTCTTCCAATTTGTTGGATAAATAATAGGCAATTCCAAGGTTATTAATGTAATCTGGGTTATTTGGATTTAAACTGAAAGCAGTTTCAAATTCGGAGATCGCTTCTTTGAAGAGATTGGCTTTTAAATATGATAATCCTAATTGATTATGTAGTTGTGGATTATCAGGATTTTCTTTGACAATGCTTTTTAATTCGTCAATTGAATATTCCTTTTGGGAAAAGGAAATAGGATAAAAAATATTTATTAATGTAAAAAAAAATCCTAATAGTAAAAACTTCTTCATTGACTTTCTCCTATAAATAAGAGTTTTAAGTTTTTATAGCATTGTGTTAAATTACCATCACAACCTTTTTATAGAGGGGCAATTGGCGTCTTAAAAATTAAACTTTATAACTCCCGCTTATTTTCATAAATGTCTTTAAATTCAAGCAAGTTTTTGTATGAAATAGTTATCCTCGAAGCAGTTTTTAAAAGAGTTTTTTTTAAGGTGGATTAGAAATAGAGAATTAGTCCGCATAGATCTAAGTGCCGAAGGCCGGAGTCGAACCGGCACGGGATAAAATCCCATCGGATTTTAAGTCCGATGCGTCTGCCTATTCCGCCACTTCGGCTCATCTTTATAAATTGCCTTCTACTAGACTATATTATTTTCACCGTTTTACTCCTATACCTTCTTTTTGGGTGTTTTATGTATTTTTAAGTAGAAAATTATTTTACCTAAATTGCAAATTTAAAATGTTAATTTTAATGTCCTCAAATATTTTTGTCAATACATAATAAGGAAAGTTTCATCCTCTTGCATTTTATTATGATTGGGGGGTAAGTCGTCTCTATCTCGGCGTTCAGAGATGAGCATCTCACTACCTGAAAAGGAACAAGTCCATCAGAATGGAAATTTTCAATATAATAATCGGGAAAAAAGATTATTCAAACAATTTACTTTCCAGCAAAACTAAAATAGAATTGTAAGTTGAATTGCGATTATAAAAGAATAAAATACTTAGGGGATGACCATTTTTACATTTTTCAATACAAAATGGGCAAAAAGAGAAAAGAGAGCTACCTTTATATATTTTCCCCAGAGTTTTATTGTTGGACCACTGGTGTACGTTTGTAAATTGCAATTTTCCTGGACGAGTGCAGTGTGTAGTCTCACACAATAAAACATACACTGAATCACCCATTAATTTTGGTATGAGTTTTAAAAGAAGTTTTCTTAATTATTAATAAATGGTTTAATAATAAGACTTGCCTCCTCCTATTTTGAGGATTAAAATTTATTGCTTTTATCCTTTTTGTGTTGTATAGAAGTAAAATTTAGATATGTAGATGGCAATAATTTACAAAGATTATTGATAAGTTTCAAAATGTAAGCAAAAAAAATTTACAGTATTTTAGAATTTCATCAATTAAAATAAAATTTAGTGGATTAAATTATTTCCTTTAAATCTTTTGTTTATTCGCTTTTTCTGAATTTTAAGTCAAATTTTTCGATTATCAAAACTTGAAACAAATTAATAGCATTGTTGTCGATGTGAGAATTAGCGGAAAAAGTCTTGGTTTATTAGAGATTAATATTCACATTCGAGAGAAAATTTTCATTTCCTTTAAAGTGGCACTTATAGTGTTATTTCGGCTCATTTTATATTGTTTTTGATTCAAATCTGGGCTTAGATTTTATTCTTTTGCGTTAAAAACCACAAAGGTAGTGTAACTTATGAGAAAGATTAATTTTTTCTATGTTTTTATTTTATTATTTTACCAATTTTTGTTTTCAGAAACTGACAATCATGTAATATTTCCTGTTTGGAATTTTCCTGCAATTGTTAAAACAGGTGGAACTTTGAGTATTCTAATGAAAGAAGAAGTTTTGAATATTGATAAAATTGCGCTGTGTGAACAGATTTGCATTGAAATGGATGGAATTGTAGAAAAGAATAATATTAATATAAATATTCCCGAGAATTTCAAGGAAGGTTTTTATGATTTAATTCTGAAGATAAAAGATAAAGAATACGAATCAAGAAAATCAGTAAAAATTATTAAAGAGTATAAGAAGGAATTTTTATTTATTCACATTACAGATATACACATTGGAGGAGAAAATTCTGAAAAAACTTACAATGAAATTGTAAAAATAATAAATTTAATTAATCCAGAATTTGTCATTATTACTGGAGACATCACGACAAGTGCAGAAGACCTTGCTCGAACAGTTATTAGAAGTGATAAGTTAACTCATTATCTTATGGACATTAGTAAGAAAAAAATAATTGATTTAATAAGGGAGGAGTTTAGCAAATTTATTTCTATTAGCAGAGAGATAAAGGTTCCTTTATTTTTGCTTCCCGGAAATCATGATCTTGTAGGCATTGGGAATGAATTGCTTCTTGAAATTTGGAATGAATTTTTTTATTGGAGATATTATTCATTTAATTATGATAATTGGCATTTTGTAGGACTTGATAATTCGAATATGATGGAAGTATGTACTATGATTGGTTATAAAGAAAGGGACTGCATAGATATTGATGATGAGCAAAAAATGTGGTTAACAAAAGACATGGAAAAAAATAGTTTAAAGAATCATATTTTTTTCCTTCATATAAATCCCTTAAATAAAGAAGGGAAATTTATTTTAGATATTGCTAATAAATATAATGTTAAGATGGGACTATTTGGACATGACCATAAAGACATGCTTTTTTATATAGGAAAAACGATATGGATAGAAACTGCATCAGTTTTAGAGACAGGTGCTTTTAGAGCAATAAAGGTTAAAGATGATGAAATTGTATATTATGGAGAGGAACAGCCAATTTGTGAGATTAACGGTTCTAAAATTGCGGATGTTTTGATAATTCAGAAAAATATAAAAGGAGTTCATTCTTTTTGTTCCAAAAAAGTCAAAAAAAATTGTGATTTTAATTTAAATGTATTTGATTGTTTAAGAGGTAAGTAAGAATAATGGAAAAATATAAATTTAAATTTTACAATTTAAAAGAGATTGAGGGAGTAGGGAGCACTCATGACATTTATTTAAAGAATGAGATTAAAAAGAGAACAGAAGCATTTAAACTTATTAAAAATGTTTCTGAATTAGCGGATTACATTGGAGGAAGTATTGTTGATATAAATGTTAAATGTGATTGGACAGTTAAAAAAGAATTATTTCCTGGAGTTGAATTATATCTAATATATAGGAGGGGTAATGAAGAATTTCCTCCCTCGGTGCAAATTTTGTTTTCAGGAAACCAGATTAAGGAAATAAAGGGAGAGGATTTAGCAAGTTTATCTATTGGGGTTTTAAATCATATTTTAAGATATGTAAGAAACACAGCTGCAAAAGAACAATTACCTTCAATTTGTTCGTTGGTTTGATGTTCTATTATTTATTTAAGCGTTTTTTAAAATATCGATTAAGTGAGGAAATAAAATATAGACTTTTTAAGTTGTAGTTGAAAACAATTTTCTTTCATCCACCACCCAATCTGCCTTAAGATGTGTTCTTTCAAATAGTCTTTTTTCTATTTTTTCAGGACTTTCAAAAATTATTTCATTAGGAGAGATTTCACAATCAAGTTTTACATTTTTCTTTATTGAATCTATTACCGTTTCTTCATCGTATTCTGGTCTTTTAGCGACATAAATTTTCAAGTAATCTCTTGAAAATTGGTCATTAGGATTTTGCTTTGTGATAATAATTTGAAAAGAATCAACACCAGTTGAATTTCTTACTGCTGTTTGGAGATTGATTAATGGAACGCGTGCACCTTTTATCTTAGTAAAGTCTTTTACTGCCCTACACATAGGAGTGATTAATCGTGGAACATTTAATCCACATTTTTCACATTTGTTCCAAACTAATCCATTGATTAAGTCGCCTGTATAGTATCTTATAAAAACTGTTCCTCTCCATCCTATGTGGGAAAAAGTTAAAATTCCTGGTTTCCCTTCTGGAACTGGCTGTTTTGTTTCTGGATCAAGAATTTCCCAAAAGAAGTTTTCAGGTGATAAGTGTATTCCTGAACCTTCATCACATTCATAAAAAGCCGATTTTACTTCAGTCATTCCATACCCTTCTATTATCTTAACATTCTCTGACCCAATTTTTTTAAATTGTTCTTTTAATTTTTCCCTATATGCGGGGACCATTGGCTCAGCAGCTGCAATTGCATATTTAATGGAATCGATTTTACCTATTTTCCCAGCTTGTTGCATTTTTTCTGCCGTTTCAAGCCAGTATGTTAAATATGAAGGAATTGCTATTAAATAATCAAATTTTGCTTTTTCACAAATTTCAATTTGCCTTTCAGTTGGAACTATTTGACCTCCACAAGTGTGAAATACACTCCCTGCAATTAAAAATTCACCAAGAACTACAGCAAAAAAAGCCAAGTGAGGTGCTGCAGGAAATAAGTTTAAGCCCCTATAGTTTCTCTGTAAACCACATAAGTCAATCATAACAAGATTTGGACAAAGATTCTTGTGAAAGTCATACCAGGTATATAATGCAGGTGAAGGGTTTCCTGTTGTTCCTCCACTCACATGAAAATGTATGGGCCACCATTCTTTCATAATTGCTCGTTCAATCTTTTTTCTAAAAGTTCTTTCTTCATCCTTTGTGCCTGCATAGTTTTTGGAAAATAATGCTTGAATAATGTGTTTAAAGAGAATTTTCTTAGAAATTGGAGCAGTATCATATAACGATTCTTTTCCAGGAAACTTTGGTTGAAGAATAAAAGAAAGATAGTCATCCAACATAAGTTGCTTTGTGGTTACGGGAATTTTACAAAAATCTTCATAGCTTTTAATTTTGTTAACATCTATTCCTAAATCTTTAAATGTTTTTCTATAATATGGGTGATATGGGTTAACATAATTTTTTAAGTATGAAATTAATTTTTTGAAACACCACTTTTTTTGCTTTTCCACTGGCCATTTAAATGAAAACATTTCTAATACCTCCTTTTCTTTGATTCATTATTTTTCTTATTTAAACTAATACTGGAACTAAGAATTTTAGTTAGCCAATTGTTTACTTTTTGTAATTCTTTTAGATTTAGAGAATAAA
>FWPV01015698.1_pt1 | contig 10837 bp, 9 predicted proteins | sample 2228371 | NCBI WGS metagenome assembly FWPV01 (sample SAMEA103939776, study PRJEB20133) | metagenome | reverse complement strand
TAGTGATTGCCACTTCCGCCGAACTGCTTGATAGGCTTCAGGTTCTTGTCGAAGACCACGCAGCGCGTATACGTTTGCTGGACCAGATACTCTTCGCTTCCGTAAAAGATGACGCCGATTCGGCCTTCGCCGGTGGTTTGGAACAGGGTGTTGATCTCTTCATCGGCACAATTCTCGACGGAGAGACCGCGCGTCTCGAAAACGATGCACTTATCTCCGTAATCGTAGATCGAGACCTCGGTATTGGCGGTGTCTCCCGCGTCGACGTAGGAATCGTCCTTGCGCTCGGCCTGATAGCCCAACCGCCCACCGTAGCTGATTACGGAGACGGGGTGGGAGGTGATCCCCAGGCCCCAACGGGCGATATCCGTTTGATGCGGCCCCTGGTTGCCCAGGTCGCCGTTGCCGTAGAGTCGTTGCCAATGCCAGTCATAGTGGAACTGCGGACGCGTGCAACGAGGGTTCGTGTAAACCGCCGGCCCGCTCCAGAGATTGAAATCGACCTCGTCGGGAATCGGGTAATCGCCTTTGGGACCGATGGATTTGCGGCGCTTGTAGCACAGGCCGCGAGCGAACTTGACCTCGCCGATGCCGCCTTGCCGGAGGAATTCCACAGCCTCGATGATGGCCGGATTGGATCGGCATTGAGTACCGACTTGGCAAACGCGTTGGTATTTCTTCGCCGCCGCCACGAGGGCCGAGCCTTCCGCGATATCGTGACTGATGGGTTTTTCGATATACGCGTGTTTTCCGGCCTGCATCGCCCACACGCCGCACAAAGCGTGCCAATGATTCGGCGTGGCCGTGCTGATAGCGTCCACCGCCGGATCGGCAAATGCCTCGCGCATGTCCAAAACGAGCTTCGGACGATATCCCTTCTTCTTGGCAAGCTCCTCCAAGCGAGCTTCGCCCACCTTGCGATCGGCATCGACCAAATAGAGGATTTGGACCCGCGGATCGTCGGCAAAGCCGCTGATATGCTCGCCTCCCCGACCGCGGATGCCGATGATGGCCATGCCCACCTTATCGTTGGGGTTTTGCGTTCGGGCAATGCGAGGCACCGCCACTGCGGCCGCAAGCGCCCCCATCGACATGCCCACAAAACGACGGCGACTGACGCGCTGCATTTTTCGTCCTCCAAAAGCCGTACCGATTCGCTGGAAAAACCACAAGAGCTGGACGGGGGATCCGCCATTGTGGCAAACTCCCTCCGATTATAACCACGAAAGGGGAGGCGCGAAACAACGACCGGCGATCAGCCGCGTCCGCCTCCCAAATCAGACCGCCTTCACGACCGGGTTGCGGCCCGCTTGAACGGGAGTGACGACCGGCCGGGCGAAACTTCAACTCCGAGCGTCCTCAAAGAGGCAAGAATCGGCCGCGAAAGTCCGCCAATTCGGCTTGGCCCAGCAGGCAAATGAAGCGGTCCAAGAGGACTCTAGGCTCCGCCGCCGACCCGCCTTTCATCGCCAAGTCAAGCTCGCACAGCCAATCGAGGAGCCGTTCGGCCCGCTTGCGGCCGAGTCTTCGCAATCGCGCCTCTTCATTTTTCAAAGCGAACGGCGGCACCCCGGCCTCTTTCAAGGCTTGATGGAGTGCAGGTCGGGGGCGTCCCGGAGGAGGATGGGCCGCTTGATCAGCAGCCATCGCGTAACGCCGAAGCGTGCCCGAGAGCATCCCCAACACGCCCAACGGCGTTTCGCCGGCCTGGAAAAGCAGGTTCAGTTCCTGCAAGGCATCGGCGGCCCGGCCGTCCAAGGCTGCGTTCAGAATGTCCCACACGGCCTTGGTCCGCCAGGTCCCCGTCGCGCGGGTTACCATTTGCGGCGTGATGGTTTTCGTCGTTCCCGCTTGGGACAGCTTTTGCAGCTCTTGATCCAGAGCGCCCGGGTTCCCCCCTACCAATTCCACCAGCACCTCAGCGGCGGCTTTTTGGAGCCGCACTCTGTAGGCGGCGGTCGCCCATTCCACAAGCCAAGCGGCGATTTCGCCCGGCTTTTTCTTCGACGCGCCGCAGTCCATCAGAATGCCGGATTTGGAAGCCGCAGCGAACAAACGCGTGTTGGCCGGAAATTGATCCACGATCAGGACGAGGATGCCCGACGCGGGCGGCGATTCCACCAATCGTTCCAACCGGGTGCGCCACTGACTGACGAACCTGTCGGCGTCCGTCACGACGACCATGCGGGGACCGTCGGCGAACATACTCAACGTACTCAGCTCCATCTCCACTTCGGCGAACGACGTCTGACCGCCCTCCAAGGCCCGGTAGCTCAGATCAGCGTCTCCTACGCCGAGAACGGCGCGGCGGATTCTTTCCAGGCACAGTCGTTTGAGGTACTCATCGTCGCCGAATAGAACGTAGAGCGGCGCCTGCGGCACCTGTTCCTGAAGAAGAAAATCGAACGCGACAAGGGGTTTGGTCATGGATAGTGTCGCGAATGTGGTTGCGTTCTTCCACGCCACCATGCCCGGCCTGGAGTCCCGCCGCGCCGGGCGGCGAGGGATCGATCACTTGCCGCCGCTCATTTCTTCCCGGGTACGACGGACGATTTCCACGTACTGCCGTGCCAGGGTCGTGATGCGGGCGAAATCGCGATCCTGGATCGACTTGCCATCGACCAAGGCCCCGCCCACGCCCAGAGCGCAGGCCCCGGCTTTGAGAAAATCGGCGGCCGTCAGCAGATTGACGCCGCCGGTCGGCATGACGCGGACTTGAGGAAGCGGGCCGCGCAGAGCCTTGAGGTAAGCCGGCCCCGTGATTTCGGACGGAAATATCTTGACGACATCCGCTCCGGCCTGCCAAGCGTTCAGGACTTCCGTCGGCGTCAAGGCTCCCGGCATCACAGCCTTGTCGTACCGCCGGCACAGCTCGATCACGCCCAGGTGGACGGTCGGCGAGACCACAAACTCGGCGCCGGACAAGATCGCGACTCTCGCCGTTTCCGGGTCAAGCACCGTGCCGGCTCCCACGACGATCCGACTGCCCAGGCGGCGTGTCAAATCCTCCAGCACGCGATGAGCCGCAGGCACCGTAAACGTGACCTCCACGCACGGAACGCCGCCTTCTTCCAAAGCCGACGCGACATCCGCCAGGCCCTCTCCGCTGGATGCTCGGATCACCGCCACGACGCCGCAGTCCAGGATACGATGAAGCGTCTGCTCTTTGGCCATGGGGACGTCACCTTCAAATTGCGTTTCGGACCATGATCCCATTCCCGCCGCTGCGAGAATACGGCGAGAATACGGACTGAAAACTCACTTTAGTGCTCCGAAATGCGACCCGTCAAGCCGCGATTCGGCCGCAGATCACCACGAGAAACCGCACAGCCCTCAAACCCGATGCGCGGTTCGGAGACGCGGCTGCCGCCGGCTGTCGGGTTCGCCCGGCGCGAACCACGCGGCTTCTTGCCCCCCCTAATCGAAGGGGCTCATCGGACCAACATATCGTAAGCTATATGTTTTACAGAGCGGCTCGCGCGCCGATCGTGACCGCCCACAAGCGATCGAGTTGAGCCACGACTTGCGCATCGAAATCCAGCCAAGTACGAGTCCTCGCCCGAATCCACCGGCGTTACCGGCATTCGCGAGGACGTCGTAATCCCTAATTGTCGTATCACCGCAGAACTGGATGAAAACCATGCCTACCGTAGAGGCGGCCGGTGATGCCGGTTTCTACGAATTGATTCACCGGATGGTGCGGCATTCCCACGGCACATTGCTGGAAAACCGCCGCGTGCGACGGCGTATCCAGTACGAAATGACCCAACGCATCGCTCCGGTCGAAGACGAGGCGGCTCACCGCTTGGGAGATTTCGTCCCCGTTCGGTGCTACGACCTGAACGGCGGGGGAATCGCCTTTTTGCTGCCCGAGCAACCCCGTTTCCAACGATTGGTCGTGGAGCTGTCTTGTCCCCGAAAAAAGGTGTTTCTGCTCGCCGAGGTAGCGCACACCGCGGCAGTGTACGTGTATTCCAACGGCGATATCATGCCCGAGGAAATGGACACCGGCGACGAAGACGAATCTCCCTGCGATCCGGACCAAGTGGAGCGACGCGTGCTCGTGGGTTGCCGGTTTTTGAGTCGCTGGGAAGAGGGAAAATCACTCGACGGCGCGGGGAAACAAGAGGGAGGAATCACCCCTCCTTCCGCTGGATGACGTCGAGCAGACGATGCTTGATTCGGGCAAGGAGCGTCGCATCCGACAGCCTGGCCCCGCCGCGGTCCGTCACGTAAAACACGTCCACCGCCTGGTCCAGATAGGTTCCCACCTTGGCCCGCCACACCGAACACCCCTCTTCGAACAACGTCTTGGCGATTCGGTAAAGCAAGCCTGCGCGGTCGTTGGCGAAGACCTCGATAATGGTGAAGTCCGGCAACGAGGTATTGTCGATTTCCACCCGGACGGCCGCTTGCGTGAAATCATGCAGGCTTGCACCCGGCGGCGTCCATCGTTCTCGAAAGACCGGCTCCCATCGGCTCGATGAAGAAAGCGCCCGCAAGAGTCCCTCGCGGATTTCCCGCAATCGGTCGGGAGGCGGTTCCCCGCCGTAATACGCATCCCGAACCCAAAAACGATCCAGAATCCAACCGCCTGGGAGTGTGTGGATTTGCGCGGACAAAATGGAGACGCCGCTGCTGGTCAGGGCGCCCGCCAGGCGATGGAATACGCCCTCCGCAGCCTTTTCTCGCGTCGCCACGGTCCACACCACGCTTTCCGTGGCGGGTACGAATTCCACGGCGACGGCGACCGGTTGATCGCCCAAACCCGCCAGCAGCTTGAGATCCTCGGCAATCCGCCGCGGATCGGCGGAAAGGAGATACCCATCCGGTAATGTGGGCACGAGTCCGCGAAATTCGGGATCAAGCTCGCCCACCGCCGGTTGAGCCAAGATTTCCCTGCGGCGATCCTCCAAGAGCCGGTCTCCCGCTAGAAGGATATCGCCGGAATCCGAGATGCACCGCATGGCACGCTGATACAGCTCGGCCAAGAGATCGGCCTTCCAACCCGTCCAATTGCCGGGGCCGACGGCCATCAGGTCGACCGCCGTCAGCACGTACAGCATGCGCAGCCGCTCAGGCGAACCGACTTCCACCGCGAAATCCACGACCGGCTTTTCTTCGCTCAAGTCGCGTCGCAGCGCCAAATGATTCATCCGCAAGTGATTCTTGACAAGATAGATCAGATGTTCGGCCCGGTCTTCCGACAAACGGAATCTTTGTGAGATCTCTTCGGCGATCCTCGCCCCCACCGTGCAATGGTCTTCGTCACGGCCCTTCCCCAAGTCGTGCAACAGGATGGCGGCATGCAGGACGGCCTTGTCGCGCACGGCGGAATACGTCCGACCAAGCAGGCCGTGATCACGGGACAGTTCCACGGCCCGTTCCAAGGCGATCAGGCTGTGCTGATCCACGGTGAACTTGTGATACTGATTGAACTGCAACAATCCTCGCGCCGGACCAAAGGCCGGGATGAATCGCTCGAGCAGCCGCAGCGCGTGAAGATGGCGGAGCAGCTCCGGAAGCCGAACCGTGTTGTCCAGTAAACGGAAAAACCGTTCCCGCTCGCTTTGCGAGGGTTCCGCGGGAAAGGCCTCGCGGTGCAACGCCAGCCAATGCCATACGTTGGGAGATATCTCCGCGTCGTATTTCAGCGCGGATTCCATCAACGACAATAGCGGAAGATAATTCCGCGGCGTCCCAGTTTTGACCTCTTGCGATAAGACAATCTCTCCGCCGACGACACGGAAGAAAGGTCCCGCCTTCTTCGCCAAGATCCTACCCAAGGTGCGCCGGAGACGGCGGCGCGGATCGACATGGGCAAAAACGCGGGCGCGAATGGCGTCCACTTGTTCCGTGAGGCGAAAATACTCTTGCATGAACTTCTCGACGCCCAACAACCCGCCGCCGGTGGAAAACCCCCAGGCTTCAGCCAGCGACCACTGGGCGGCTCGCGACAGGGTGTCGTCCGCCTTTCCCGCTGCACAGTGCAAGCTTTGGCGGACGCGCAGCAGGAAGTCCTCCGCTTCGCGAACGGCGGCGGCCTCCTCCTCGGTCATGGTATCCGATCGTATGAAGCCCTCCAGGCCCGTGTCCTGAAAGCGAAACGCCGCCATCCATTCGATGAACTGGATATCGCGCAGCGTTCCGGGAGAGCGCTTGACGTTGGGCTGAAGCAAGTAGACGGTGTCGCCGTACTCGGCCCTCTCGCGACTCCGCTCGGCTTCCGCGGCAAGGATCAACCGGGACGAATTCCGCCGCACGAATCGCCCGAAGCGTGCTTGCCAATTTCGCAGCAAATCCTCGTCGCCCCAAAGCAAACGAACGTGCAGCAGACTCGTGCAAAACCGCGGATCCTGGATTGCGGCCTCCAAAGTCCGGTCAATCTCGCGAACGCTGAACCCCACATCCAGGCCGACGTCATACAGATCGCGGAAAAACGGCTCGCAACTCTTGGCGACGGGTGTGGAATCGCGATCCGCGACGATCAGCAGCAGGTCGACGTCGGAGAAAGGACACAGGCGTCGTTTCGCATATCCGCCCACGGCAAGCAGACAAGCCCGCATCGGCATCGAGCCGACAACCCCGACCAAGCAACGGTCCCACAGAGCAAGCACGAGCTCATCCCGCATCGCCGTCGCCGCCTCGGCGACTTCCAGCCCCGGCCGGCCGTCGCGTATCATCTTGGCGATCTCAGCCGAATGCGCGGCGGACCGCTGCCTCAAGGCTTCGATGTGCGACGCAATCCGCGTAATCATATGGCAATACGGCCAACCGTTACGGGCATCGGAATGCTCCCGAGGCTATTTGAGGGCCTGATCGTCCGTCTCGCGAGTTCGAATCCGCACGGCGCCGGTGATGTCGCTGATAAAAACTTTCCCGTCGCCGACTTGGCCGGTGTACGCCGCTTCCACCACAGCCTCGACGACCTCGTTCACGTCTTCGTCCGGAACGACCACCTCGATCTTGATTTTCGGAACCAAATCCACGCTGTACTCGGTTCCCCGGTAGACCTCGGTATGGCCGCGCTGCCGGCCGAATCCCCGAACCTCGACGACGGTCAAACCTTGGACGCCGCGTTTGGTAAGGGCGGCTTTGACGTCCTCCAACTTGAAGTGCCGAATCACGGCTTCGATCTTTTTCATACCGTCGCTCCTTGTCAGCGGAGTTGCGAAGCAAATCAAATGAGGGTGACACCTTGCCTGCCGGGAAGACTTCCGACGTACCGTTTTCCACGATCGAATGCGACTCGCGTCTCAAGCCGAGCACGCCCCGAAGCCCCCTTTATTTCGGGGCCGACGCCGAATCCTGCTTGGAATATGGACGGGAATCCGGGGACCGTCAAGACGGCCGAGCGATGGAGTACGGCCCCTAGCTCGCAGCCGACGGCCCCGATTCTACAACGAATACCTCCGGATAGGCGAGCATCCCATGTTCCGTGATGTCCATGCCCGCAAGTTCCTGCTCCGGTGAGACGCGCAGCCCGACGGTGAACTTGATTCCCAGGAATAAGAGCAGCGCAATTCCGAAGGCCCAAGCAAATGCAACAACGACGCCCAGAGCTTGCACCGCCAAGAGGCTCAGCCCGCCCCCGGTCAACAAGCCGCCGTCACTGCTGAACAGCCCCACCGCCAGCGTGCCGAGGGCCCCGCAAACACCATGAACGGAAACCGCTCCGACGGGATCATCGACGCGGATTCGATCAAAGAATAGGACGGAAAAGACGACGGCGATCCCCGCCAAAACTCCGGTAAGCACCGCATAAGGAACGGGGAGAACGTCGCAGCCCGCCGTGATGGCGACCAATCCCGCCAAGGCACCGTTCAACGCGAAGGTGGGATCCGGCTTCTTGAAAAGCATCCAAGAGGCGATCAACGCCGCGACGGTGCCGGCAGCGGCGGCCAGGTTCGTCGTGACGGCGATGTACGCGAAGTTTCCGCCGCCCACGGCTGTGGTGCTTCCCGGGTTGAAACCGAACCAACCCAGCCAAAGGATGAAGACTCCCAGGCCGGCCAACGGGATATTGTGCCCAGGGATGGGGTTGATCCTTCCATCGCGGAATTTCCCGATCCGGGGCCCGAGTGTGATCGCCCCTGCCAGACCGGCCCAACCGCCGATCGAGTGAACTACGGTCGATCCCGCAAAATCATGGAAACCCAGGTTCTCCAGCCAGCCGGAACCTTCCCACAGGCTTCCCCAAGCCCAACTTCCGAAGATCGGGTACACCAGCGCACTGATGACTGCGGAGTAGATCAGGTAAGCATGGAAATGGATCCGCTCGGCCACGGCACCGCTGACGATGGTCGCCGCGGTAGCGCAAAACACGGTCTGAAAGATCAGGAACGCCCACCCCCAGTTGTCATCTCCGCTATCACTGAACAGGAAGTGAGTCGTACCAAACAGCCCGTTGGTAACGCCGAACATCAATCCGAAACCGAGCAACCAGAAAACCAGGCTGCCAACGGAGAAATCCAGCAAGTTCTTCATCAAGATGTTGCAAGCGTTCTTCGCGCGGGTGAATCCGATCTCTACCGCCGCAAACCCGGCCTGCATGAAAAAGACCAGGAACGCCGCAAGGCAGGTCCACAGGATATTCACGTCCTTGAACAACGCCCCGCTCGCGACACGGCCGGTTTCATCCAGTTCCAGTGCGGACGCCGACAGAACCGTCAGCTTTTCGTCCACCGTCATTTCGTCAAAGGGTTTTGGTGTTTCGACCTCGCCGAGCGCTTCAGGCGGCACAACGTCGGTGCCGGCCGCGTCCTCCGCCACCGCGAGAGGCGTCAAGCCCAGCAGCGCGGTCATCACATACGCGAATCCTCGGAAGATGTTCCATCCACGGGTCCCGGACCATGATCTCATCGTTTCGCTCATCCCATTCGACAGAACGTTCGTTTCCAGTTGCTGGCGAAGACGCCTTCGCACAACTCCCGATCCGACTCGTAATGTGGCGATGGTTTCGCAAATACGATTCCTAAAATGCCCAACCGCAGGAGAAGACAACACAACGGGCACGCGTGCCTATCTTGAAAGCACAATCCAACACGATCGTGCTGGTTAATCCCAGCACCCGGGGGACAAACTCGCGGAAAATCAGACAAGGTAGGGCCTGAGAGGCAAAAAGCACACAATGACACCCAATACAAGGAAACCGTGGCGTAAGTCTCCCCAACGCCATGCCCATTTATCGCGCATCGATGCCCACTTATAAGGCCGCCTCAACCACCGGCCGGCTTCTCTCGCGGGGGCGGATCCCAGGGGATTTCCCTCGTGCCGGCCTGTTTATTCAGCCAGCGGGCCAGGACGAAAAGCAAATCGCTCAAGCGGTTGAGAAAAGCAAGCGATGTTGGAGCCAAGGGAGTACCAATCGCCAGCGCCTCTCGAATCAAGGCCACCAGACGCCTTTCCGCGCGGCGGCAGACGGTCCTCGCCACGTGGGCGAGCGCCCCGGCTCGGCTTCCACCGGGCAAAATAAACCGCGTCAACGGTTCCAATTCGGCGTCCAGCCCGTCGATCGCTCGTTCCAATTCGCGGACGTGCTCCGCCTGCACGTAGCGCGTCCCGTGGCGTTCCGCGTCCGGAGTGGCCAACTCCGCTCCCAGTTCGAAGAGACGATATTGGATCGTATCCAACAATCGATCGATTTCCGAGGGAATCGGCTCCGATCGTAGCAAGCCGATCCACGAATTCAGCTCATCCACCGTGCCGTAAGCTTCGATGCGCAGGCAATCCTTGCCGACGCGGGGACCGCGATAAAGCCCCGTCTCCCCGGAATCTCCCGACCGCGTATAAATCTTCGCCATAACTCCGATCGCTCCGTTATCATCAACCGCCGAACAGACCGATCAGATCGTGTCGGAAGCCGGACGAAGCGCAGCCCTCGCGTCAAACACGACGGCATCCGGCACGAACGCGATCCGAGACGGACCCTGACGGCCCGTCCAAGATTGAATGATCGCCGCCTTCGCCAGAATTTCAAGTTCGCGACTGCGGATCGATGAACCGAGGTTTCGGCGGGCGCGAGACAAGAAGCGGTCGCGTTCGCACTTACGCATGGGAACGCGCGACCATCAGCGCTTCAGAGACCGGGCGTCCAACGCCACATCCTCATTGGGGTCCCACGCGTGGAACGGCCTCGCGGCGAACTCGGCCAAGACCGTCACGAATTCACGGCGGAAGTCCGGTTCCAAAACCTCCGCGGTGGGGACGACGCCGTTCGGCGGGTACTGGATATTATTCAAACGCTTCTCATAAACGCGGTTTCCCGTCGCACAATCATACGCCTGAACGAACAACGAGGCCGTGCCCTGATAGACGGTCTGCCCTTTGTACAGGCCGAACTCTTCGAGATCTACGCCGATCACATAATCGGCCCCGACCGCCTTGCCGACATCGCTGTAGTTTTCCCAAGTGTTTTCATCCAACCAGCGTTCCACCTTCTGCTGCTCGATGAATTGCACCTTGGGCAATTCCCTGGCGAGGATCGCCCGGACGCGTCGCGCCAAATCCTTGTCCACATGAGCATCGCGGTAGGTAAGCGACACCATGGGTCGCGCAACCACGGCGACTTTTTTCTCCTTTTCGATGGGAAACTCGGCCTGGTTCTTGTAGGCCCCCGTCACCCACATGGCCGTGGCCAGGGCGCTGCATCCGGCGGTCAACAGCAGAACGGAGACCATCCCGGCCAACAACGTCACCTTCGGCGTCCGTGCATCTCGCATGGCGTTTCCTTACTAGGAGAAAGACCGGAAGTCCGTTTCTTGGAGCGATCTTCGACGCCTTCTCGCTCAGTTCTCAGCTTCCCGTCCAGAGGCGAACGATCCATTCGGCCAAGGCC
>FWPV01015694.1_pt1 | contig 10839 bp, 11 predicted proteins | sample 2228371 | NCBI WGS metagenome assembly FWPV01 (sample SAMEA103939776, study PRJEB20133) | metagenome | reverse complement strand
TTTTTTCGAAATCCCAAAGGCATAACGGAATAGTTGCCGCAGTGGTATTCCCATACTTTTCAATATTAATCATCACCTGTTCGCGGTTAATTTCCATTCTGCGTGCAGTGGCATCGATAATTCTCAGATTTGCCTGATGAGGAACAAGGTACTTAATATCATTATGGGTAAGATTGTTTCTTTGCATAATTTCTACAGATACATCGGCCATTTTTGATACAGCGAATTTGAATACGTTTTGTCCCTCCTGAAAGACGAAGTGTTGTTTTCGGTCAACCGTTTCGTACGATGCAGGATGAAGAGATCCTCCCGCATAGAGGTGAAGTAGTTTTGCACCTGAACCATCAACTTTCAGAATGGAGTCAATAATGCCCAAATCTTCGTTTGTTGGCTCAAGTAATACTGCAGCAGCGCCGTCTCCAAAAAGCGGGCAGGTGGAACGGTCTTCATAATTGGTAATAGCCGACATCATATCAGCACCCAGAACAATGACTTTTTTATAAGCACCCGATTCAATAAAACGACGGCCTGTTTCGAGTGCAAATACAAAACCCGAGCAGGCTGCAACAATATCATAACCAAAGGCATTTTTCAAACCTGCTTTATCGCATATTATTTGTGCAACTGCCGGGAAAGGCATATCGGGAGTAATCGTGCCGCAAATAAGAAAATCGATTTCATCAGGAGCAGTATTGGTTTTTTTTAGCAATTCTTTGATTGCTTTAGTGCCCATATAGGCTGTGGCTTTGCCTTTTTCTTTAAGAATTCTCCGTTCCTTGATACCAATCCGTTGCATAATCCATTCATCACTGGTATCAACCATACGACTGAGCTCAAAATTATCAAGAATATCAGGCGGTACATAACCGCCAATACCTGTAATTGCTGCTCTTATTTTATTCATTATTTGAATGCTTCAATGATTTTATTTGTAATATTTGTCTTAACTACATTAATACTATGCAAAATCATGTTTTTAACCGCAACGTCATTTGAAATGCCATGGCCAATGATGACAGGGGCATTTATACCCAGAACAGGTGTGCCACCGTAATGCACAAAATTAAACTTTTCAAAGAAATCGTCTTTTATTTTACGCTTGCGGATGAGCGAATAAAAAGCTTCGGCTTCCTTAAGCATTATATTTCCGACAAAACCGTCGCAGACAATAACATCAACCTTATCGCTGAAAATGTCATTTCCTTCAACATTGCCGTAAAAGATAAAATCATTGGAATCTTTCATCAGAGGGAAAGTTGATTTGGTAAGCAGGTTTCCTTTTTCTTCTTCAGAACCAATATTCAGCAGGCCAATACGAGGTTGTTCGATATTAAAAATATTCTGAGCGTATATTTTTCCTAAAATAGCGTACTGGTAAAGCACATCAGGCCGGCAATCGGGGTTAATGCCCACATCAAGAAGAAGAACCGGTTTTGCTTCAAGTCGAGGAATAGCTGCTGTTATGGCCGGGCGTATAATTCCCGGGACAGACTTTATTACCTGCATAGCCCCTACCAGCATGGCTCCTGTATTCCCGGCACTGGCAAATGAATCAATTTGGCCTGATTTCAGCATTTTGAAGCCGACTACGATGCTTGAATCGGGCTTTTGAGCAAAAGCTTTGGCCGGGAAATCACCCATGCCTATTTGCTGCGATGCATGAACAATTTCGAAGTCAGCGGTTGAAATTGAATATTTTTTACAAACAGTTGAAATATCATCGGAATTGCCAATGAGGACTAAATGAGTATCTTCAGGCAATTCTTTAACAGCAAGGGAAGCTCCTAATACAATAGCTTCAGGAGCATAGTCACCCCCCATAATATCAATTCCAATACGCATAAATCGTATGTTTGGAATAGTCAGGAGGCTTGTTTTTCAACAGCCAGTTTGCCTCTGTAATGTCCACATTCGGGGCACACGCGGTGATACAACACAGCTGAGCCACAATTCTGGCAAGTTCCTAATGTAGGAACAGAGGCTTTGTAATGAGTCCTTCTCTTATCCCTTCTTTGCTTTGAATGTTTTCGTTTCGGATTCGGCATAGTACAAAATTAAATTATATCAAACCTTCAAAAAAATCGTTAATAATGTTGCTTTTATGATCGTTCGATACCATATGTTTCTTCAGTAATGCAAGCATCTCCTTATTGCATGTCGATTCATTGTTCTTTCCCAATGGATGTATTTTCCGGAACGGGATGCTTAATCCGATACTTTCGAAGATGTACTGACTCAGATTAATTTCTTCATCGTCCGGATGCATTATGATAACATCATCTTCGGGTTCTGAGGCGGTTTCAGAAAACTTAACATACAGTTCTCCGTTGAAGTCAATCTCTTGCCGGAAATAATCAAGGCAACGGTCACACTGAACTTCAATATACCCGTTTATGCCAATGGAAAAGGACAAATGAGCAGGTTTTTTTATCATTCTGACCTTAACCACAAGTTTTCCGTCTCTTGCCTCAAGATATTCATAATGTTCAATGAACGGCTTGCCAACATTGAAAATGAAATCATGAGCTCCCTCTTTCAGGCCTTTAAAGACAATAGTATACTGATTTTCAATATTCAATTTGGCTTAGCAAAAAAGTGGTGCAAAAGTAGAAATATTTATTTTAAATAAAAATAAATTTAGCAAAGAATTGATTTTTGTTAAAGTAATGCAGATTGAAGTATTACACCGGATGCTTTTCAAGTTCAAGAAAATGACTGTCAATTGTTTCAATCAGCGTATCAATAAAGAAATCGTCCTTTATTACATATTTTTTAGCGCCAAATCTGAGGAACTCCTGAATAAGGGTTTCGTTTTTTTCGCGACTCAGGATGATAACAGGAATCTTTTTGCCTGAGCTGTTTATTTTTTTAAGGGTTTCCAAACCCGACATTGCTTTAGAGTCACCTACGCCCAGTATATAGTCGAGAACGATTAAATCAGGATTAAGATCTAAGTTCTGGATGCATTCTTCACCTGAAAAATAAGATTTTACTTCAAAGTTTTCACGACATTTAAAGGTATACTCCATCAGGTTGAGCATAAGTTTGTCGTCATCAACAAAAAAAATCAGTTTATTTTTCATCAGGTGTGAGTATGACAAAATTTTAGTTTAAACAAAAATAAGTTTGTTTTTTTTACGATTAAAAACGTGCAAGGTTATAATTGTTTTCAACAACTTTCAAAAATGTAATTCTTTATTATTTATTATACTTTTTTTTAAAGTTCAAAATAATAAAGAATTACATTAATTAGGAGTATGATTATCAGAATTTGAGAGAAACACCAATTTTTAACCAGGCAAGACCATATCCCAGTTCAGCCATACCTGCAAAGTTATCTGTAAGATAGTATCTGGCACCTGCAAAAAGCTCGTCATATAGACCTAGATTAGGTTCATCATTTACATAGTCACCATAATCATCGTATAAGTATATTTCAAAACCCAGACCTACGCCACCATATAAGTCGAGTTTATCAACAAGATCAGTAAAATGATAAGTTCCTCTGGCACCAAATAAAACAGTTGTGGATTTATAGCCCCAGTGATAATAAGGAACCTCGTATTTATAACTCGAAAAGCTTAATATTGCACCAACGCCAAGGTTTCCGGGGCCTAAATTTTCCCTTAGGCAATAATCACCTGAAATAAAAACGGGAGGGAATGTTGTTTTATAATATGTGCCAAACGCAATATAAGTAGTACCTACTCCAAGTCCCATACTTAATACAAGATCTCCCTGGTCAAATAGTTGTGCTTTAGTATTAAGTGTTGAAGATAAGAGAAAAGTACCCAGCAAAAGGCTGCTTAGTAATAATCTGGTCTTTTTCATAATAATTTCTTAATTTAGGGTTATTGATGAATATTCATTTTTTTACAAAATTATTTATTTCCAATTTATTTTACGAGGAAATTAAAAAATTATCTTTGTGCTAGGAAAAAAAGTATAACCAATGAGTCAATTAGTAGGTGAAATAACACAAATCATCGGGCCTGTGATTGATATAAGCTTTGAGCAGGCAGGCACAGCGTTGCCAAGTATTCATGATGCGCTCGAGATTGAACGCGAAGAGGGAGACCCGCTTATAGTTGAGTGTGAACAGCACATCGGGGAAAATACTATTCGTACAATTGCCATGGATTCTACAGATGGTTTAAAAAGGGGTATGAAGGCAAAGGCACTTGGCGGGCCTATTATTATGCCTGTTGGAGAGCAAATAAGAGGAAGGCTTTTAAATGTAATTGGCAATCCTATTGACGGATTATCAAAGCTCGATAAAACCGGTGGATACCAGATTCATGCTCATCCTCCCAAATATGAACAGCTTTCAACGGAAACCCAGGTATTATACACAGGTATTAAAGTTATTGATTTACTTGAACCATATTCAAAAGGAGGCAAAATAGGGCTTTTCGGTGGCGCAGGCGTTGGCAAGACGGTTATTATTATGGAATTGATTAACAATATTGCAAAGAAATATTCAGGGCTTTCTGTCTTTGCCGGTGTAGGCGAACGTACCAGGGAGGGTAACGACTTATTGCGTGAAATGATAGAATCGGGCGTTATTAAGTATGGCGAGAAGTTTCTAAAGAGCATGGAGGAAGGCAATTGGGATTTGTCTCTGGTTGATCCTGAAGAGCTGAAAAAATCACAGGCTACTCTTGTATTTGGACAGATGAACGAACCTCCGGGGGCACGTGCAACTGTTGCACTTTCGGGGTTAACTGTTGCCGAGTCATTCCGGGACGGTGATGAACTGAGCGGTGGCAGAGATATTTTATTTTTTGTTGATAATATTTTCAGGTTTACTCAGGCAGGTTCTGAGGTTTCAGCGTTGTTAGGGCGTATGCCTTCGGCAGTAGGATATCAGCCGACACTTGCAACAGAAATGGGAATGATGCAGGAGAGGATAACCTCTACCAAACGGGGCTCTATTACGTCAGTTCAGGCTATTTATGTTCCTGCTGATGACCTTACAGACCCTGCTCCGGCAACAACATTCTCGCATCTGGATGCAACAACAGTGCTTGACAGAAAAATATCGGAACTTGGTATTTACCCTGCAGTAAATCCTTTAGATTCAACATCTCGCATTCTGACTCCGGAAATTGTTGGCAAAGCACATTATGAAACAGCACAGCGGGTGAAAGAAATCCTGCAGCGTTATAAAGAACTTCAGGATATTATTGCTATTCTTGGTATGGACGAATTATCCGAAAAAGATAAGTTGGTGGTACATCGTGCAAGGCGCATTCAGCGGTTTCTTTCTCAACCTTTTCATGTTGCTGAGCAATACACAGGGACACCCGGTGCATGGGTTTCAATTGAAGATACTATTAAAGGTTTTAATATGATACTTGAGGGCGAGGTAGATCAATATCCCGAAGCGGCATTCCACATGGTGGGGACCATTGAAGAAGCTATTGCTAAGGGAGAAAAACTAATAGCCCAGTCAAAACAGTAACTAAGTATATAAATTGTGACAGTTGAAATTCTTACTCCCGAAAAAACATTATATTCCGGAAAGGCAAACCTGGTGAAAGTGCCCGGAAGCAATGGTTCATTTGAGATTTTAAGGAATCATGCTCCTATTATATCTACACTTGAGAAAGGGCAGATTAAGATAGAAAGTGATAATATGCAGCCTGTTTTTTTTGAAATTAATAGCGGGGTTATAGAAGTGCATAAGAATATGGTAACTATTCTGGTAATGCCTTAATATTCAAAAGATTATTTCATGACAAGATTCATTTCCTGCATTTTTTTGCTTTTTTTTATTAAGATAAATAGTTTATGTCAGGAAAAAGTATCGTTTAAGTCGGAAGATGGATTAACTGTCACAGCCGACCTTTATTTAAAAGACAGCCGGTTACCGTTTATTTTATTATTTCATCAGGATAATTCAAGCAGAGGTGAATACAGAGAAATTGCACCCAAACTGTTAAATCTTAATTATAATTGCCTTGCTGTAGATTTGCGTTCAGGCAATAAAATGAATTTTGTTGAAAACGAAACCCATTTATGTGCTGTCAGAGATAAAGTAGCACATCAGATGATTGATGCAGTGTCAGATATAAAGGCAGCTATAAAATATGCAAGAGATTTTAATCATCAAAAGGTAATCTTGTTTGGCAGTATTTTTTCTGCTTCATTAGCAATGATTGTGGCAAATAATAATGAAAATGTGAATGCGGTTGTGGCATTCAGTCCAGGAGAGTTTTTCATGGCAGGCCATAGTGTTAAAGAAGCGTTGAAGGGTTTTAACAAAAATGTTTTTGTGTCGGCAACACATAAAGAACAAAACTTTATCAGAAAATTAACTGACGGAATTCCGGAAGATAATCTGACATTATTTATTCCGAAAGAGACTTCAGGTATTCAAGGTGCCAAGGCTTTGTGGGAGAATTCAGCAGGAAATCAGGAATACTGGATGGCATTACTGATATTTTTTAAGAAATTAAACCAAGGAAATAATGACACCGAAAATATCTCCCAATGAATGTTAAATTTCTTATTATCCGTTTCAGCTCAATAGGTGATATTGTGCTGACCACACCGGTAATACGCTGTCTTAAAAAGCAGTTAGAGGGAAGTATTGTTCATTATGCAACCAAACAACAGTATTTACCGGTCATAAAAGCTAATCCTTATATTGACAAGATCCATTGCCTGAACAATAAATTATCTGACCTTATTAATGAACTAAAAGCTGAAAAATTTGATTATATTATTGATTTACATCATAATTTAAGAACTTTCTGCATTAAATCGCGACTAAGGGTATTTGATTTCTCTTTTAATAAACTGAATATTGAAAAGTGGCTTCTGGTAAATTTCAAAATAAACAGGCTTCCGGACATTCATATTGTTGACCGCTATTTACAAACGTTATCCCTTTTTGATATAACAAATGATAATCAGGGACTGGATTACTTCATCCCTGAAAGTGAAAAGACAGATTTAAGTATGCTGCCTGATGATTTCAGGAATGGATATATTGCGTTGGTAATTGGGGCAAAACATTATACAAAAAAAATGCCTCTGAAAAAATTGATTAATTTATGTAATTTACTTACGCATCCTGTGGTATTACTTGGCGGAAATGATGAAATGCCAGCCGGAGAAACAATAAAAAACAATACAAAAATTCCGGTTTTTAATGCCTGCGGCAAGATGTCGATAAACCAGTCGGCATATCTGATTCAGCAGGCGCGGGTAGTTATTACCCCCGATACAGGTTTAATGCATATTGCTGCTGCTTTCAGAAAAAAAATCATTTCAATATGGGGTAATACAATACCTGAATTTGGTATGTATCCATATATGCCGGATTCGGCATCGCAAATTATTGAGGTTAAAGGACTACGCTGCAGGCCTTGTTCAAAAATAGGATATCAGGCTTGTCCGAAAAAACATTTCCGGTGTATGAATGATATTAGCGAAAACGAAATTGTGGTTTTAGCTGAAAAAATGTATCAATTGAAAAATTCTGATTAAATAATACAACTTATGTTCATATTAATCGTACATAGGTTAATAAAACATTGTTGATACAAATTTCTTTTTTGTATATTTATCAGAAAAAGTAAACATTAAAAACAATCAATAAGCTAATTTAAAGTTATTTAATAACACTAATGAATAACTGTTAAAAAAATGGTAAGCATAAGAATTTTACTCGGACTTGTTCCGAAAACATCAGAATATGAGGCGAAGATAAATGCACTCAGAAGAGAATATCAGGAATTTTTAGAGTTTGACGATTCAAAGGAAATGAAGGAATATAAAAAATTAGAGGAAACTGTTAATTCTCCTGATTTTGCAATTAAGAAAAAGCAGATTATTAAGCAAAAATTTTCTGAAACGCCTGAATATATTTTGGAGCAGGAGTATAATATGCTCAGAAAGGATAAGGAAATTAAGAAATATTATGCGGTAAAGAATTCAGCCGAATTAAAAGAATTTATAGCTACAGGAAAATCAGATATTTTTGCGCGTTACAAAAAGCTTGAAAAGCATTTTCAGTCACCTGAGGCAGAAAATCCGAAAAAATCATCAAAGACTTCTGATGATGATTTTAATGCAAAGGCTATGTACAATGAGTACATAAAGTTACAGAAATCAGATATTATCAAAAAGTATCTGGCATTTCAATCTTCAAAATCATATCAGATATATGAAAGGCTTGTAGGATCGGAAAAAATATCTCATTTTGAAGAACTTGAAAAGAAAATTAAGTCGGAAGAATTCAGGAAGGTGAAGGAATATATGATGTTGCCCGGGAAGAAAAAGTATTTATTATCTGATGAATATAAAATGGAGCAACGTTATCAGACATTGAAAAATTCGGAAAAGTTTAAATGGTATTTTTCATTGCAGCATTCTCATAAATTTGACGAAATAAAACGTTGGCAGCCAACTTTTACAGAAGATTTTGCAAAGGGAATAGACAAAAAGAAATGGCTTACTCGTTATTTTTGGGGCGAAGCCATATTAAAAGACACTTATGCCCTGAATGATGAAAAGCAGTTATACACAGACGGAAAAAATCTTGAAATTGTAAACGGCAGACTTAGAATTGTTACCAAAAGGGAAAAGATTCAGGGTAAGGCTTGGGATCCCAAATTAGGTTTTTTCCCGAAAGAATTTAATTATACTTCGGGTATTATTAGTACGGGTTCAAGTTTCAGGCAGAAATATGGTTTATTTGAAGCAAAAATTAAATTTAACCGGAATTATCCTGTAAATCATGCTTTCTGGATGGTATCTGATCAGATGGTCCCACATATTGATGTTGCCAAGTATGCCAAAAGAATGAATTTCGGCAATTACTGGTCGGATAATGCTGAGAGGATTGGGAAGAATTATGCCAGTGCCGGAGCAGGGAAGTATACAAATGATTTTTATATTTATTCTCTTGAATGGACTGAAAATTGTCTTATCTGGAAGATCAACGGAGTCCCAGTTATTAAGGCAGTCAAAGGTATTCCTGATACACCGATGTATCTTAATTTCAGTTCTTTTATTTATAAAGATTTAAATGGTATTCCGCTTCCTGCAAGTTTGGAAGTTGAATGGATACGGTGTTATCAGCAGGCCGGTGAATAGTTATCAATTAACGTCGGTTACTTATTAATTTCATACCTGACATTGGCTCGTTTCAGCCTGTTATTTAAAGTGACGGATAGCAAACTGACATGCGTTTTTATACATAATGTTATTAACCAAAACTTTCGGTGAATATCCCATGCAATAATGGCTAAATTCGGGCCATTCACTTAGTTCATCTATCAATTGTTTTTTCAGTGCTGAAAAGTCAGCAGTTGTTATAAATGCATCAACAGGATTAATCATGCCGTCAAAATCAGAACCCAAAGCTATTTGTTTCCAGATAGATTTCTTATTAGCAAGGGTACTGCCGTTAAAATCAATGACAGCTTTAACAATACCGGCAATATTTTTAAATATTTGATTCCCCCAATATTTACGAGCCTTTTCCATGTTACGTAAATTTGGTTTGTTGTCAATTATTTTTTTTCCTGAAAGTATCCGCTGATCAAGATTCAGGCCAATAAGACCGCCTGACTGGTTAATGGCACGGATTTCGTCGTCGGCTAAATTAAGGCTGCAAATATTGAATTCGCTTAAAGAATGGTCATATTTATCATCATTATCGGTTTCAATCAGCGCATCATTCAGTGAAGCCCAACCTGAATATCCCATGTGACTTGCAATAACGGGAATTTTTTCTGATTCAGGACGGTGCTTGTTATAATCAGCAATAAATGCAAAATATTCCTGACGAGCGTTGACACTCATGTGTTTGGTATCAATCAGAATTCGGGGTTTTTTGACAGATTGTTTATCAAGGCTGAGAAGCCTTTCAATAATTTTCCAGCCGTTACTGTTTATGCCAGTATTCATATTTTCTTCCTGTGACAACAGGTTAATCAGCTTACGGCTTAGCTTAAGGTTACTGTAAATGCTTCTTGCGTGGCCTGCAAAACCATTATAAAAATGATGACAAAATGTAACAAAAAAGGGGCGATATGTCCATGATTTAATATGGTCAATATTTTCAAGTACATTATCAATGTTAATACCACCTGAAATTTCATGGGCATTGCCACTGATAAATGAATGAGCGCCTTCAATGGTTATGATAACCTTCAATGGCTCCTTACTGTTTTTAAGATGATGTCCGTTTTTTATTATTTCGAAGGAATATTTCCCATATTGTTTTTTATTTTTTCTGGAGATAAATTCATATTCATTACAAAGTTCCCGGAAGTAATTATAATCATTACTTTGCACATAATTTATAAATTTGTTTGGGAGGTGAGTAAGCAATTGGGCAAAAAGATCGGTAATGAGGCCGTCATTTAATGGTTTTTTTGCTTTAAACCATCCCTGTTCGAAAGGATATAATGTTAAATAAATAAGTTTTGTTCCTGATTTGTTAACCGTAATAAAATCAGACTGTGTATATTCGGGGAAGAAGTAACCATTTCTTTGTCGTTTCAGGGGTTTATCAGCAAACCAGACAGAAGCTTCAGGGTCCTTTTTGTTAACAGTATAAATGGCATAAGGTCTTAATGTTGAGTGGCAATGAATATCAGAGAAACGGTTCATTTTAATTAACGATTTGAAATTTATAAAATAATTCGCAAAATAGTAATTTTAAAGGTTAAGTGCTGAAGATATTTTTGAGATTTTATTATGTGCTTGTGATACAGCTAATAAACGAGGGGGCTAAAGATGATATAAAGGAACCAACAGTTTTCGGGCATAAAAGCAGGGAATAAAAAAGTGGAGAATAGGGGAGTCGAACCTCTGACC
>FWPV01015693.1_pt1 | contig 10839 bp, 10 predicted proteins | sample 2228371 | NCBI WGS metagenome assembly FWPV01 (sample SAMEA103939776, study PRJEB20133) | metagenome | reverse complement strand
ACCTTTGCACTTCGGGTTTTCTCTGTGCCCTCTGTGACCTCTGTGGCTAAAAAGGTTTTTTACACCCTCACACAATGACCCCCATCACCGCCACCAACGATTTCGTCGTCAAGTTCGCCAACGTCAACGGCTCGGGTTCGGCCTCGGCCAATGAACTGTTCGCGCGTTCCATCCTGCGCATGGGCGTGCCGGTCAGCCCGCGCAACATCTTCCCCTCCAACATCCAGGGCCTGCCGACCTGGTACGAGGTGAGGGTCACCGAGAAGGGTTACCTCGGCCGCCGTGGCGGCGTCGACCTGATGGTGGCGATGAACCCGCAGACCTGGGACAACGACCTCAGGGAAATCGAGGCCGGCGGCTACCTGTTCTACGACAACTCCAAGCCGCTGCCCGAGAGCAAGTTCCGCGGCGACATCACGCGCATCGGCATGCCGCTGACGGAGATCTGCAACGCCACCTACAGCGATCCGCGCCAGCGCCAGCTGTTCAAGAACATCATTTACGTCGGCGCGCTGTCGGCAATGCTCGAGATCGACCCCAAGGTGATCGAGCAGCTGTTCTCCGAGCAGTACAAGGGCAAGGAGGCGCTGCTGCAGTCGAATGTGAAAGCACTGCATCTCGGCCGCGACTACGCACTGAAAAACCTGCCCTGCCCGCTGGGCATCCGCATCAAGGCCGCGGACAACGTCGGCAATCGCATCTTCGCCGACGGCAACAGCGCGGTGGCGCTGGGCGCGGTGTACGGCGGTGCCTCGGTCTGCGCCTGGTACCCGATCACGCCCTCGTCCTCGGTGGCGGAAGCCTTCATGGCCTACTGCAAGAAAATGCGCACCGATGCCGAAACCGGCAAGAACAAGTACGCGATCATCCAGGGCGAGGACGAACTCGCCTCGATCGGCATAGCCATCGGCGCCGGCTGGAACGGCGCGCGCTCCTTCACCGCGACCTCGGGTCCCGGAATCTCGCTGATGACCGAGTTCATCGGGCTGGCCTATTTCGCCGAGATCCCGGTGGTACTGGTTGACGTGCAGCGCGGCGGCCCCTCGACCGGCATGCCCACGCGCACCCAGCAGTCGGACATTCTCGCCTGCGCCTATGCCTCCCACGGCGATACCAAGCATCCGCTGCTGTTCCCGGAGGACCCGACCGAGTGCTTCGAGTTCACCGCGCTGTCCTTCGACATCGCCGAACGCCTGCAGACGCCGGTGTTCGTGATGACCGATCTCGACATCGGGATGAACACCCGGCTGTGCCGGCCCTTCGCCTGGGACGACGGCAGGGAGTACGACCGCGGCAAGATCATGACCTACGAGAAGCTCGAGGCAGGCGCCGATTTCGGGCGCTACCTCGACGTCGACGGCGACGGCATCCCCTTCCGCACCTATCCCGGCACCCATCCGACCAAGGGCGGCTATTTCACCCGCGGCACCACCAAGAACCGCTACGCCCAGTATTCGGAGGCAGGTCCCGACTACGTAGACAACATGCAGCGGCTGATGCGCAAGTTCGACACCGCGAAATCGCTGATGCCGAAACCCGTGCTGCACCAGGCCGCCAAGCCGGCCAGCTTCGGCGCGATCTATTACGGTTCGACCAGCCCGGCGATGCTGGAAGCGCTGGACGTTCTTGCGGAGCGTGGCGTCCACATCAATGCGCTGCGCGTCCGCGGATTTCCGTTTGCCGACGAGGTCAAGGATTTCGTCGCCGCGCATTCCGGCGTGTTCGTCATCGAACAGAACCGCGATGCCCAACTGAGAACCCTGCTGGTCAACGATGCGAAAATCAACCCCGCGCAGCTGATTGCGCTGCTGCACTACGACGGCACGCCGATCACCGCCCGCTTCATCGTTGACCAGATCGTACGCCACGTCGACTCGCACAGCGTCGTGCCGCTGAAGAAAGCCATGGCCTGAGACCCGGATTGAGGATCGAGCGACCTTCGGGTTTTCTCACTCCTCACGCCTGACTCCTCACTCCTCCCAGAGGAATAAATGACCTACATCGCAAAACCCAAGCTGCACCACCCCTCGCTTGCCCACAACGCCGCCGGCTACACCCGTCGCGACTACGAAGGCAAGATTTCGACGCTCTGCGCCGGCTGCGGCCATGACTCGATCTCGGCGGCGATCATCCAGTCCTGCTGGGAACTCGACATCCAGCCGCACCGCGTCGCCAAACTCTCGGGCATCGGCTGCTCCTCGAAAACCCCGGACTACTTCCTCGGCAACTCTCACGGCTTCAACAGCGTGCACGGGCGCATGCCGTCGGTGTTAACGGGGGCAAACCTCGCCAACCGCGAGCTGCTGTACCTCGGCGTCTCCGGCGACGGCGACTCGGCCTCGATCGGGTTGGGCCAGTTCGCGCACTGCATCCGCCGCGGCGTCAACATGGTCTACATCGTCGAGAACAACGGCGTCTACGGGCTGACCAAAGGCCAGTTCTCCGCAACCGCGACCAAGGGTTCGAAATCCAAGCGCGGCGTGATCAACCCCGACGAACCGGTGGACCTGGTCGGCATGGCGCTGCTGCTGCGCGCAACCTTTGTCGCCCGCGCCTTCTCCGGCGACAAGAAGCAGCTGGTGCCGCTGATCAAGGCCGCAATCAAGCACCCCGGCCCCTCCTTCATCGACGTGATCTCGCCTTGCGTCGCCTTCAACAACCACGAAGGCTCGACCAAGTCCTACGAGTACGTGCGCCAGCACAATGCCGCGGTCAACCGCCTCGACTTCATCGAGGGCCGCGAGGAAATCACCGCGGACTACGCGCCGGGCGAACTGGTCAACATCACCCAGCACGACGGCTCGGTGCTCAGGCTGCGCAAGCTGGCGGAAGACTACGACCCCACCGACCGCATCCGCGCGATGAACTACGTGCAGGAACGCGCCGCCGCCGGCGAGATCGTCACCGGCCTGCTCTACCTGTCGCCGGAACCTGCCGACCTGCACGAGTACATCAACACGGTTGCCACACCCCTCAACCAGCTCGGCACCAGGGACCTCTGCCCGGGCTCGGCGGCGCTGGAAAAGATCAACGCCGGCTTGCGCTGATCAATTGCCGGCCGGCAAAACCGGCCGCAGCGGGCAGATATCCAGCCGCTCGGAGTGTTTACCTGATGTCCATGAGACAACATCGCAGTCGGCAGACAATCCTGGATTTAATATAACTATTTGATTTTATTGATTATTTTATTATCCCCTGATCCAGTTTAGTCAGCGAGTGCTAGCCTACTTGTAATTTGTGCGGCGCAGCATGACAATCTTCGGCCTCCTTCACCACAGGAAAGGAGGCCGGTATGGATACCGACCCGCGTTTCAAGGAATCCCGCGCCGCACTGACCCTCGCCGCCCTCGGCATCGTCTACGGCGACATCGGCACCAGCCCGCTCTACGCGGTGAAGGAAACCTTCGCCCCCGGTCACGCCATCCCCCTGCAGACCGGCACCATCCTCGGCGGCATCTCGGCCATCCTGTGGGCGCTGATGCTGGTGGTCTCCCTCAAGTACGTCGTCCTGATCATGCGTGCCCACAACAAGGGCGAGGGCGGCATCATGGCGCTGCTGGCGCTGGCTTCCTCGGCCTGCAAAAACCATCCCCGGCAGTACGCGGCGATCCTCTTCGCCGGACTCGCCGGCGCGGCACTGTTCTACGGCGACGCGGTGCTGACCCCCGCGATCTCGGTGCTGTCCGCGGTCGAAGGCCTGGAAATAGGCACCACCGCTTTCAAGCCTTATGTTCTGGCCATTGCCTGCGGCGTGCTGATCGGACTGTTTTCCTTCCAGCGTTTCGGCACCGCGCGCGTCGGCGCGCTGTTCGGTCCGATCGTGATCCTCTGGTTCCTCGCGCTCGGCGCGGCGGGCCTGCAGGGCATCTCGCGCGCGCCGGAAATCCTGCGGGCACTGGATCCGACACACGCCTTCCATTTCGTCACCGGCCACGGCTTCGCCTCTTTCGTCGTGCTGGGTGCGGTGCTGCTGGCCTTCACCGGCGCCGAGGCGCTTTACGCAGACATGGGCCATTTCGGCAAGCAGGCAATCCGCAGCGCCTGGTTCGGTCTGGTGTTCCCCGCGCTGGCACTGAACTACCTCGGCCAGGGCGCACTGCTGCTGACCGAACCCTCGGCGGTGAACAATCCCTTCTATCTGCTCTACCCGGACTGGGCGCTGTACCCGATGGTGGTGCTCGCCACTGCGGCCACCGTGATTGCTTCACAGGCGACGATCTCCGGCGCCTATTCGCTGACACGGCAGGCAATCCAGCTCGGCTACCTGCCGCGGATGAGCGTGCTGCAGACCTCGGCGAAGGAAGCCGGCCAGATCTACATGCCGGCGGTGAACTGGATCCTGCTTGCGGTGGTGATCGCCGCGGTGCTCGGCTTCGGTTCCTCATCCAGCCTCGCCTCGGCCTACGGCGTCGCCGTCACCGGCACCATGCTGGCGACGACCTTTCTCACCTTTTTCGTGATCCGTTACCACTGGGGCTACAACCTCGCGCTGTGCATCGCCGCCACCGGCTTTTTCATCGTCGTCGACCTCGCCTTCTTTTCCTCCAGCCTGCTCAAGGTCGCCGGCGGCGGCTGGTTCCCGCTGCTGCTGGGCTTGATGATGCTGGCGCTGATGCTGACCTGGCGCCGCGGCCGCCGCATCCTCGCCGACCGCCTGCGCGCCTCGGCGATTCCGGTCGAGGGTTTCTTCAAATCGCTGCTGCGCTTCCCGCTGCACCGCGTGCCCGGCACCGCGGTGTTCATGGTCGCCGACGGCAACGCGGTGCCGCATGCGCTGCTGCACAACCTGTCACACAACAAGGTGCTGCATGAACGCGTGGTGCTGCTGACGGTGAGCGTCGCTGACGTGCCCTGGATTCCCTTCGGCGAACGGGTCACGGTGGAATCGCTGGGCAACGGCTGCTGGCGGGTACGCCTGCATTTCGGCTTCAAGAACCGCACCGACGTGCCGCAGGCGCTGGAGCTGTGCCGTCAGCACGGGCTCGAGTTCGAGATGATGGAGACCTCGTTTTTCCTCAGCCGCGAAACGCTGGTGCCGGTGGCCGGCGGGGAGGACGGCATGGCGCTGTGGCGCGAGCGGCTGTTCGCGGCGATGGCACGCAACGCCAGCAGCGTGGTCGAGTATTTCCACCTGCCGGCGAACCGCGTGATCGAACTGGGCACGCGTATCGAGCTCTGAGCGAGTGCCGAAGCCCTAGAGCCGGCGGATCTCCAGGCGGCGCCAGCGGATCGGGCCGCCGGGCCGGCCGTCAAAACCGTTGCCGAACTGCAGTGCGATCGGGCCCGAGGCAAAGCGGGCATCGCGCAATTGCACCGTCTGCACGCCATTGAGCCACACCCTGATCTGCGGACCCTCGGCGCGGATTTCCAGCAGATTCCAGCGCCCGCCGGCCTTGTGCGGACCGGGAACCGGCACGCGCGCAAAACCGACAATCGCCCCCGTGCCGTACTCCGGGCCGGGGCGTTCATCATAGATATTCACTTCATAACCGTGCATGGGTGTGATGTTTGAGGGATCGGACAGGCGCAGGAAAATGCCGCTGTTGGTCGCGGCCACGGCGAAAAACTCGGCACGCAGTTCGAAATCAGCGTAGGACTCCCGGGTCAGCAGGTAACCGCCCATGCCACTGCCGCGGTCGGCGACGATCGCACCGCCCTCGGCACGCCAGTTGGCATCGCCGCGGCGCGCGAAATTCGCCAGCCCGCGTTCGCCGTCGATCAGCCTGGTCCAGCCGGCCGGCCAGTGCGCGCAGCCGGCAAACAGGATCAGTGCCGCCAGCCACAATCCATGCGGCCACCAGGATCTGCGTTTCATTTGTTCTCCGATGTTGTCGCGGGCGCTCAGCGCCGCACTCCCGGCGTTTCCACTTTCAGCCCTGAGCCGCGGCGCGCCAGATACAGCTCGAGGTCGAGCAGCTCCTGCGAACCAAAAGCCGGCTGTTCGGCGCGCACGCCGAAATAACAGGCGCGCAGCCGCCGCTGCAGGGAGCCGACTGCCTGCCATTCCAGGCGATACACCGGGTAGGCGTTGCCATGGCCTTCGCTGATGGTGTCGGCCAGCAGCTTGCGCCCGGCGTTCTGAACATGGCAGTGGATGCAGGCAAGGTTCATCTGGCCCTGGCGCCGATGGAAAATCTCGCGGCCACGTTGCAGCGCGGCCTGCTCTTCCTTCGCCGCCGGCTGCAAGGGCTGGCCGCGCGACTGGTGCGCGACGTAGGCAGTCAATGCCAGCAGTTCCTCCGATTCGTACCGCAGCGGAGCGGCCTGTTGCCGCTCAGTACGACAGCCGTTGATGCGTCCCTCGACATTGACCACTTTCGAGGTCGCCGCATCGACGCGGGGATAACGCGGTGCGACATCCTTCATGCTCGCTGTCGCATCACCATGACAACTCGCGCAGGATTGCGCGCTGCGCCCCACAGGCGTGCTCCAGAGTTTTTCGCCATGCACGACCCACAGCATGCCGGGATTGGCAAAATCATCGGCCTGCATGGCACGGATGTCCGGACTGGCAAATTCAATGCCGGATCTGGGTTTTGTTGTTGTGATTGCCTGCTGTGCGAGCGCCGGTGGAATCAACACGACGCAACAAATCGCACAGACGTTGGGTAGCAGAGACAGTAGAAAACATATGCGTTTCAGCAGCTTGGCGCATCGCTGCCGGAGGCCTGTTGCCTCTGCCCAACAGCGTGGCCGCCGATGAAATGCACTAAGCATTTGATTTTAAACAACTATTTGTTCTGGCACGGAATACGCTCATATCCAGTGGCAGGCAAGCATGTCTGTATTTTTGCAAATCAACAGGAGCATCTCCATGAGCACCAAACAATTCCGCAAATTCACCCTTCCCCTTGCCGCAGCTGCCGTACTCGCCGTGAGCAGTGCGGCCTTTGCCGGCACTACCGTCAGCACGCCGCCGCAGCAGTCCGCGGAAAAACCCGTCGACTGCAAGAAAATGCCGGATCACGATCGCTGCAAAGGCAAAAAGTAATCGTAGCGCGCCGGGGCGCAATGATTCCCGGCAACTTCATACCGGCTGCGTAAAACGCGGCCGGTATGATTTCAGGCCGCGCTCACGGTGATGGCCGCGCGCGACTCGCCGCGCTCGCCCGAATCGTCGCGCCACTCGAACACGAATTCCCCGCTGTCCTGCACCCGCACCGGAAACTGCAGCAGCGGGTTCGCGGCAATGCCCGAGCCCATCTCGGCCCTGAACACCTCGACCCCGTTGTAGCGGCAGACCAGGGTGTTGATCACGTTTTTCGGAATGCGCCGCCCGAAATGATCCGGCCGGTAGCCGGTCTCCATCGGATGCTGGATGGCGATGCGCAGCTGCACGATCTCGCCGCGTCGCGCGTTTGCCGGCACCTGTACTCGGGACAGCATCTCAGCCCTCCAGGCAGGCAAGTTCGGTGACGACGACATGCGCCCCGCCCATCCACCAGCTGCCGTCGGACAACTGCGCCAGCGCCAGCACGTCCTGGATGTCGGCGAGCCGGATGCGGGTGGCGATTTCCGCCTTTCCGGAGTGCGGGCCCAGCGTGAAACTCGCGACCACCGGCCGCGGATTGCGCTCGGCGAGCAGCGTGATGCGGCGGACGTGATCCTGCGCCGTCATCGGGCTGTCGACCAGCACCCGTACTGCCACCGAATGGCCGTTGTCGGCCAGCGGCGGCGTGTCGACGGTGACCCGGCCGGCGTTGACCGGCGCACCGCCGGTCACTTCACGCAGCAGCGCGGCACGCTGCGGATTCTGCTGGGCGGCAGCCAGACGCGCGCACAGCAGGCCGCCGGCTAGCGCGGTGCTGGTCAACAGGAAACGGCGGCGGTCGGACATCAGCGGATTATTTCAGGGTTTGCAGGTAAGCGACCACGTCTTCGATCTGTGCGGCACTGAGCACCGGTTTGCCGCGGTAAGCCGCGGCCACCCGGTTCAGGCCGTCGATCCTGTAATAGGACGGCATCACGGTCTCCGGGTTCAAACGCGACTGGTCAACGATACGCAGCCGCAGCTGGGACGCCGACAGCCGCGCACCGATGCCGGACAGCGGCGGCGCGATGTTGCCCATGAAACGCTGCCCGGTTTCGGGCACCGCGTGGCAGAGCAGGCAGTTGGCGTCGCGCCCGGCGATGATGTCGCGGCCCCGCAGCGGATCGCCCGGCTGCGCGGACAGCGGCGCGAGGATCGCATCACCGTCAATCCGGTACGGAACAAGAGCCTGCGGCGGCGCCACGGCACAGGCAGCCGTCGCGGCACACAGCAGGCTCCAGGCCGGAACGCGCATTGCGCCCCGGCTCAAACCAGCGTCAGCCCCTGCTTCGACAACGGCAGGCTGCGCACCGGCTTGCCGGTCGCGGCATGGATGGCATTGAGGATCGCCGGCACCACTACGCAGATCGTCGGTTCGCCGACACCGCCCCAGAAATCACCGGTCACCGGCAGGATGACTTCGACCTTGGGCATTTCGGCGATTTTCATGACGCGGAAATTGTGGAAGTTGGTTTCCACGATGCGCCCGTTGGCCACCGAGATCTCGCTCTGCAGCGTGGTCATGCCGTAGGCCACCGAGCCCTCGATCTGCGCCGCCGTCTGGTCCGGATTGACCACGTTGCCGCAGTCGAGCGCAAACACGCAGCGGTGAACCTTGACCTCGCCCTTGGCGCTGACCGAAACCTCGGCCACCGCGGCGGAATAGCTGCCGTAACCCATGAACTGGGCGATGCCGCGGAACACGCCTTTCGGCAGCGGCTTGCCCCAGCCCGCCTTCTCGGCCGCAGCGTTGAGCACGCCCAGGTGCTTCGGGCGTTCGCTCATCAGCGCGCGGCGGAACTCAAGCGGATCCCTGCCGGCCAGCCGCGCCACCTCGTCCATGAAACACTCGAGGAAAATGCCGTTCTGGTTGGTATTGACGCCACGCCACGGACCCACCGGCAGGTGAGTGTTGCGCATGGCGTATTCAGTGCGCAGGTTGGCGTGGGTGTAGCCGATCTGGGCATCGCCCTGCAGCGTCGGCCACAGGCCCTGCAGCTGGCGCCGGTCCTTGCCGTCCTTGATCGCAGCCGGATTGGCAAAGGCGTTGATCGACTGACCCGACACGCGAATGTGCAGGCCGGTCAGATTGCCCTTGGCATCGACGCCTGCAGCCATCCGTGCCTGGGCAATGGGACGATAGAAATCGTGCGCCTGATCTTCCTCGCGGCTCCACACCATTTTCACCGGCTGGCCGGGGAAAGCCTTGGCAATCGCGACACCCTGGCGCACCACGTCCTGGTTGCCGATGCGCCGGCCGAAGCCGCCACCCAGATCCATGACATAGACCTCGCATTTGTCGAGCGGCAGCCCTGACGAGGAGGACAGCGCGGCGAGAGAAGCCTCGGCATTCTGGGTCGGAATCCAGATTTCGGCCCTGTCCGGCGACAGTTTCACCGTGCAGTTCATCGGCTCCATCGTGGTGTGCGAGGTGAAGGGCACGCTGTATACGGCCTCGATCTTCTTCGCCGAGGCGGCAATCGCCTTCGGCGCGTCGCCGGTGTCGATGTCGGCAAAGGCGTCGCTCGAGGTCAACCCCGATTCCAGGTGTTTCGCGATCGAGGCACTGTTGACCTTGGCATGGGGACCTTCATCCCAGACGATGGGCAGCGCGTCCAGCGCCTTCTTCGCCCGCCACCAGGTATCGGCCACAACCGCGACGGTGCTGTCGTTGATTTTCAGCACCCGCTTTACGCCAGGCATGCCCGTGATCTTCGATTCGTCAAAACTCAGCAGCTTGCCACCATAGACCGGACAGGCCTTGACGGTCGCATGCAGCATGCCGGGCATTTTCAGATCAATGGCGTAGACCTTGGCACCGTTGAGCTTGTCAGCGGTATCCAGGCGGCGCAGACCCTTGCCGGCGATTTTCCAGTCCTTGACCGGCTTGAGCTGGATGCTTTTCGGATCGGGCGGCGCAAGTTTCGCTGCCGCGGTCGCAACCTTGCCGTAGCTGGTACTGCGGCCGGAGCCGGCGTGGGTAATCACGCCGCTGGCAACGCGGAGCTCGCCGACCGGCACGCCCCATTCATTGGCCGCGGCCTGCAGCAGCAGCATGCGCGCCGCCGCACCGCCGCGCCGCACGTAGTCCTGCGATTCGCGGATACCGCGGCTGCCTGCGGTCGACATCACGCCCCAGGCACGCTTGCGTGCAAGGTTCTGGCCGGCGGTTATTTTCTCAGTCGTGACTTTTTTCCAGTCGCATTCCAGTTCCTCTGCCACCAGCTGGGCAAGACCGGTCAGCGTGCCCTGGCCCATTTCGGCCCGGGCAATGCGGATAACGCAGGTATCGTCGGGCTTCACCACCACCCATATGTTGACCTCGGCATCCGCCGCAGCACCCTGTGCAGCGGCGCTGCCGATTCCGAAAGGCAGGTGGAATCCCAGCACGAGGCCGGTGCCGGCTGCCGCGCTGCCAACGAGAAACTTGCGACGGGAAACTTTCGGAGCTTGTCCGGGATTCATCAGGTCATTCATGTCGTCTCTCCCCGGCTCAGGCGTTCTGTTGATCGGCAACCGGCATATCGACGGCAGCAACTTTGCCGCCGGCAGCCATGTGAACCGCAGCGCGAATGCGGTGGTAGGTGCCGCAGCGGCAGATATTGGTCATTGCTTCGTCGATGTCCTTGTCCGTGGGCTTCGGCTTTTTCGCCAGCAACGCCGCGGCCGCCATGATCTGGCCCGACTGGCAATAGCCGCACTGCGGCACGTCGATCGCCGCCCAGGCCTTCTGTACCGGATGCGAGCTGTCCTTCGACAGGCCCTCGATGGTGGTGATGCGGTCGCCCGGCTTGACTGCAGAGACCGGC
>FWPV01015688.1_pt1 | contig 10841 bp, 9 predicted proteins | sample 2228371 | NCBI WGS metagenome assembly FWPV01 (sample SAMEA103939776, study PRJEB20133) | metagenome | reverse complement strand
CCATTGCTCTTACCTTAGGTGCACCTGTTACTGTTCCCGCAGGAAAACATGCTTCGAGCACATTAAAAGCATCGAGCCCTTCTTTAAGAATGCCCTGAACATTGGAAACAAGATGCATAACATGACTGTATCTCTCAACTGACATTAATTCTGTTACCTTTACAGAACCGATTTCAGAAACTCTTCCAACATCGTTTCTGCCAAGATCAACGAGCATGATATGTTCTGCTATTTCTTTTGGATCTTTTTTCAATTCTTCTTCGAGCCTTAAATCTTCTTCTTCTGTTTCTCCTCTTTTTCTGGTTCCTGCTATGGGTCTCAAAATAATCTGTTTCCCCTCGAGTCTAACAAGTATTTCCGGGGAAGAACCAACAAGTTTTGTATCACCTGTATCGATGTAATACATATATGGAGACGGGTTAATGACACGTAAGGCTCTGTAAACATTAAAAGGATCTGAGGAAAATTCACGGCCGAATCTCTGCGAAAGAACCACCTGAACAATATCTCCTGAAAAAATATATTCTTTACATTTCATCACTGCATTTTCGAATGACTCTCTTGAGATAAATGACGACGAATACCTTCTCTGCTGTTCATCTTTATCCAATGATGGTAATAATGGATTGGCTTTTCTGGTACGTCCCTTTGATTTTCTGAGCTTCTCGACAATATTATCAATCTTTTGTTCAGCCTCTTTATATGCTTCTTCGACAGTTTTATCGTTTATATGTGCATTAGATACAACTTTAATCTTCCCTTTAATATTATCAAATATAATAACAGTATCTGTAACCATAAGAAATAAATCAGGCAATTTAAGTGATTCTTTCTTATAATCAGGCAATTCTTCAAAAAATCTTACCATATCATATCCTATATAACCTACAAGTCCTCCATAAAATCTCGGTAACCCCGGGACATCAACAGGTTTATAGGCAGTGAGTTCTTTTTTTATGATTTCAAAAGGGTTTTTTGTTTTAATACGTTCAGTGCCCTTTTTTGCATCTTTTATCTCAATTTTATTCCCCCAACCTTTTATAATTCTAGATGGTTTCGACCCAAGAAAAGAATAACGTGCCCATTTTTCTCCACCTATCATACTTTCAAGTAAAAAAGAAGGTGATCCCCCGAGCTTTAGTGCTGCAGAAACAGGAGTTTCAGTATCAGCAAGGATTTCCTTATAAACAGGGATAAGGTTTCCTCTCGATGATAGAGCCCTGAATGTTTCTAAATCAGGATAAAGCATATTGACAAAAACTATCCTTTCCTATTAGTATTATTAAAGTTCAATTATAGCTTATTATTGCTTGATAAGTTAAGAGTTTTAATATAAAATCTTTATTTCATAGGATTTATACTTTCTGTCTTGCAATAACTTTAATGCGGGAATAGCTCAGTTGGTAGAGCACAACCTTGCCAAGGTTGGGGTCGCGGGTTCGAGCCCCGTTTCCCGCTCCATTTTAATATTTAGATCAAAGTTAATAGTTAAGAGGTATAAGCCAGTTTCCTTTTAATTATTTAAACTTATTACTTTTTACTCCGAACTATTTATATAGACTGGCGGCGTACCCAAGTGGCAAGGGAGAGGTCTGCAAAACCTTTATGCAGCGGTTCAAATCCGCTCGCCGCCTCCAACAACAAGCTGTTCAAGAATAGATGAATCTAATCCTTTTTGTTCAAAATAATCTTTCTCGAGTGTTTCAACATAAAACCTGTCAAGCCCGCTATTTTCAAGAAAATCTTCTCTTAAATTAATATCTTTATTCTGTATTATAATTGGCAGTAAATGGTTTATATAGAAAGATTCTTTTTGCAGATCAATAAATACCTTTTCAAATAATTTTTTGGGCACATCAATACGGATGTCTTTTTCGGATAACTCACGTATTATATCTTCACGAACCTTCTCACGACCTTTGCGTGTATCAAGCCCGGGGAAGAAACTGCGCAGGCGTTCTTTCAATGCTGCGTAAACCATTTTATATAGTTTTTCCTCTTCTGAAATGCTTCTGAGTTCAGCGATTACCTCTTTTAAAGAAGCATCTCCAGCTGATATTTTTTTAATGCCCCTGTTTATTGTCTGTATCTTTTTTTTGCCGTATGCTGATATATACTTATTGTTTAACAATGTTTGAATGAATACTTCCTCAAAAAGTTTCGGGTCAAGCTGGTCAAATTCTTTTTTGTTTCCTATCAGGCTTCTTAATGAATCCTCTGTTAAATCTATATTCTCAAGAAATGCAATTTTACTGAGAAGTGAAGAAGTATTATCATATCTATCGAAATAAGTAACCACAGAAGTGAATTCTTCAAAATAACTGAAATCATTTGTCTCACGAACTATCTCATCACATGTGCGTACAGTGTCGAGAAGAACCTGTTCAAATCCTTTGTCTCCTTTCAATTCAGCAGCTTTTTTTGCTTTTATCAATCTAACTATATCTTCATTTATTATGTGTTTTTTAAGAGCTGGATCTTTAAAAAATAGGCTCTGCAGTATCATTCTTGTCTCAAGCAGATATTCAGGCTCTTCGGTTTGTTGCACTTTTTTCTCTTTTAATAAGAGTTCATCGAGTGTCTCGAAAAGCACTTCGGGAATATTATTTCTAATCCCGAGTGTGCGTAATCTGTTAAGTCTTGCGATTTCGAATTTCTGAAGGGTCTCCCTCTGCATTCCTGAAAGCAAAATATCTCTGTATTCATCAACAACACTTTTGTTTTCAGGGTGACGGTACATAATGTCGATTCTCATTCTCTCAAGCTGGTAACGGTCAATCTCATAACGGGCTACAATATCTTCAAGATAAAGCTCTTCATTCAGTGAAAGCATACGCTCTCTTGAATAAAACTTTTTCAATCCACTGTAAAATTTTTCGTTTCCTATATTTACAAGCTTGAATATAAAGACAGTTGAATTTTTTTCTTTAAGTTCAGAAATGAAACCATTTAGAAGTTCTGTATCTTTATCTTCTGAAATCAAATTGGTTCGCTTAAGAAATTTCCCGACTGACCTCAAGATAAGTTTCTGTCTTCTAATATAATCTCCCTGTATATCGGATGAAACAAAGAAGAAATAGTTTTTTACTGCATGTCCGTGAAGAAAAAGACGGTAAAAGGAATCTTTGCCTTCGGTATTATTGGTGAAAACAACCTTTTCATTTTTATCAAGAAAAGCCCCGAACATTATAAGCCTGTTTACAACAGACTTTTTTATCAGGTCTTTAATAGGTTTTTCGACCCCAAACATATATTCACAGAAACTACCGCCTGTTCCATTGTAATAAACCCCTGTTTCTGTTATGGTGAACTCGTTGCCGCGAGAGAAGAATCTTATGCTGTTTTTATTTTCTTCGTAAAAATAGTTGCTATATATTTCTGGACCGCCGATAAAGGCAAAGTATTCTATATTTCCGATAGTCCCGTGTAATCTAAGGTCATTTATCATGAAAGAAATATATCATAGTGGTTATAATAAAATAAACAGTAATTCGAAGATTTATTAGATAAATCAACCCAAAAATACATTTCTGGATTAATAAGCAAGGAGTATAGAGCAAAAATAATCCCACGCTTCTCTCGATAAAATGGAAAACTCGATAAAATCAAAAATAACGTATTGTTGAAAATTTATTCTTCTTTCTCCTGTGGTTCTTCTTTTTTAGCTTTAATTGTTACATCTCTAACAAATTCTGTGCATCGCATATCCTTACCAGAAACACTGAATTTTTTCTGACATGTTTCACGCCATGCACAAATAGCGCATATGCTTATATCTTCTGAACTCATTGGTTCCTCCTAAAATACCAGCTTAATACTTTTTCAATATTGGAAACAATATTGTCCTTTGCATTTATTATAAATATCTTATCGTTTATATGAAAGAGTTCTTTTTCCATCCTTGCTATTTCAGATGGATTGCTGTACTTTTTCTTCAGTTCATCTTCAAACATCAAGACTATTTTATCTTTCATGCGCAGTTCGGTATCATCAAAAAAAATGCTTATTTCAGGTTTTAAATCTTCAATTCTTTCGAAAAAGGCAGAGATTTCCTTCTGATATATCTGCTTTGGAGGAGAAGATTTTATCTCCATATAAAGAATAGAACTGTCAACTTTTGCAATTAGATCATAATCACCACCAACTTTGGGACGTTTGAACCGTATGCCCCAGATTGCTTCTATAGCAAATTCCTTCTTGAAAATTTCAGCAAGGAACCATTCAAGAGTTTCGCCGAAACTTTTAACTGGCCTGTTTTTCAGTCTATATTCAGAATAATTGTACTCAATCATATCTATTTTGATAAGATAATCAATGTATTCCTTTGTAACTCCAGAAGTGGCATAACGAGTAACTTCTTCAGGTTTAAATCCTTCCTGTTTTTTTATAACATCTCTCAAAAAAAGACGGAATGAATATTTTTTCAGCATTTCATAGTAACCGGACAAAAATTCTTCAGAAGGTAATAAAAGGTCATCGGCTGGTTCTGATTTAAAGATTTTGAATCCTCTTCTTTTCAGGAGCATTTCAAGTGGAGGTGTTAAGTCCGAGAGAGATTTCCTGAGCCTTTTTATTTCATCTCTTAAATCTTGTGACGGATCATGACATTTTTCATGCATTATTCTAAATATCTTTGAAATACAGTCATTCGATTAAATAAATTTTATGGCAACTCTTCTGTGTCTTGGCCCGTCAAACTCACAGAAAAATATTGACTGCCACGTTCCTAAAAGAAGCTTTCCTTCATCAATAATTAAATTTGCTGAAGTTCCTACGAGAGTTGACTTAATATGTGCATCGGCATTCCCTTCACGGTGTGAATAATTCATTTCATGCGGAATCAATCTGTTCAATGTATTTATAATATCACGCTGAACACTTGGGTCAGCACCTTCATTTATAGTTATTCCAGCAGTAGTATGCGGAACGTAAAGACAACAAACACCTTTAGTGAGCCTTGCTTCTTTAATAACTTCCTGAACCATTTCTGTTATATCTATAAATTCAATTCTTGTTTTACTCTTCAAATTGATATACTTTATCATAATTACCTCCCGAGGGCTTCAGTATAAAATTTATCGTCAATATGAAATTTTATTACTAATGACAGTAAATTTTCTGGCAAGTTAAATGTCTTTAGTTTCATTATATCCTTTTCTGTCGTAACAATCCATTTTGAATTATTTTCTTTAGCTTTATTAATAATATATCGGATGTCTGTTTCTGTAAAACTGCGATGGTCTCGAAAGGTCTTAAAATAATCGAGCTTAACACCAATTGAAAGCAAAGTTCTTTTAAGAGACTCAGGATTACCTATCGCACAAAAGCCAGAAAAATTTTTTCCACTTGCCCATTCAAGGGGATATATATCTCCATTTATATTCTTAAAATACAATGACTTATGCTTTGAATAGAAAACAGGGGCGTGAAGATTATATTTTTTAATCATCTTCAATGTGTTATTCAAGTTAGAATCTATAATATCCTCCTCTGAATCTGTTTTTGTTATAACAATTATATCTGCTCTTTTTATTTCACTAATAGGTTCACGCAGTCTTCCTGATGGTAGAAGTTTATAGTTCCCGAAAGGATTTATACTGTCAATTAGAACAATATCCTTATCTCTATGCAATCCCCAGTGCTGGAATCCATCATCAAGAATAAAAAGATCCGGCTTTTTCTCATGTGGGAGATTATTGAGTGCAAACATTCCAGCTCCGTATCTGTTAATTCCTTTAACAATAGGTATATCTTTTAGATATTGAGCCATAAGGAAAGCTTCATCTCCAGCCATTTTTACATCCATTAAAGGACTTTCTCCAGTGCTTATAAAACAGATACCTTTAGCATTTCCCCTGTAACCTCTTGTTAATATGCATGGCTTAAGCCCTTTTTCTTTAGCCTTTTCAGCAAGAGCAATTGTTGCAGGTGTTTTGCCTGTGCCGCCTGTTGTTATATTCCCGATGCTTATTACTTTCACAGGAAGTTTCTTCTGACTGGATAGTTTAATCTTTTTTCTAATTGAACATCCAGTGTAATATAAAAATTCTAAGATATTCATTTGATTATTTTAATTCTGTTCTATAAGTTCTCTCAATACCTTGATTTTATCAGCTCGATGAATTTATCCAAAAAATGCGATTAGAATAATGCAGATGTTACGAAAGAATTTATTTCTGGTTCTTCTCCAATTTAGTTGCTAAACCTGAAAATTATGTGCTAAACCTGAACAGTTTTGAGGCTCTCGAATTCTCTTATGATTTCATCTATTTCAGGACCATCCAGTGTTTCTTTCTCGAGCAATTTTCTTGCAAAGATTTCGAGCAGATTTCGATTTTCTGTAAGAAGATTTATTGCATTATTGTAAGCCTCGATAACTATTCTTTTGACCTCTTCATCAATTTCAACAGCAGTTTTTTCGCTGTAGTCTTTATGTCTTGCGATTTCTCTGCCGAGAAATATCTGTTCATCTTTCTTGCCGAAAGTCAGAGGTCCGAGTCTGTCAGACATTCCCCATTCTGTAACCATTTTTCTTGCAAGTTCTGTTGCTCTTTCAAGATCATTTCCTGCTCCTGTTGTCATATGTTGTAATGCTATCTCTTCAGCTGCTCTTCCGCCGAGCAAAACGGTTAAAGTTTTCATAAGATATTCTTTTGAGTACGTATAGCGATCATCAATTGGAAGTTGCTGGGTTACACCAAGAGCTCTGCCTCTTGGAATTATACTTACTTTATGTAAAGGATCGGTCCCGGGTGTAAGTCTGGCAACAAGAGCATGCCCTGCTTCATGATAAGCTGTATTTCTTTTTTCTTCCTCACTTATAATCATGCTTTTTCTCTCAACACCCATCAACACTTTATCTTTTGCTGCCTCAAAGTCAGACCTTTCAATTTTTGTTTTACCAACACGCGCTGCGAGCAGTGCTGCTTCATTAACGAGATTTTCAAGATCAGCCCCGGAAAAACCCGGTGTGCCTCTTGCTATCTGTTCAAGATTAACATTTTCATCAACAGGCTTATTTCTTGTATGAACTTTCAGTATTTCGAGTCTTCCCTTTACATCAGGTTGTGGAACAACAACCTGTCTGTCAAATCTTCCAGGTCTCAATAACGCAGGGTCAAGAACATCGGGTCTATTAGTTGCTGCAATTATAATAACTCCCTGATTTGCTTCAAACCCATCCATTTCAACCAGAAGCTGGTTTAAAGTCTGCTCTCTCTCATCATGCCCACCGCCAAGTCCTGCACCTCTATGTCTTCCGACTGCATCTATTTCATCGATAAATATTATGCAGGGTGAATTTTTCTTTGCCTGGTCAAAAAGATCTCTTACTCTTGAAGCTCCTACTCCAACGAACATCTCAACAAAATCAGAACCTGATATTGAGAAAAAAGGAACACCTGCTTCTCCAGCGATAGCTCTTGCAAGAAGGGTTTTACCAGTGCCTGGCGCACCTACAAGCAATACACCCTTTGGAATTTTACCACCGAGTTTCTGAAATTTCTGGGGATCTTTAAGGAAATCTATTATTTCCTGAACCTCTGCTTTTGCCTCTTCAATGCCTGCAACATCTGCAAAAGTCACCTTAACTGCTTTCTCTGATATAAGCTTTGCTTTTGCTTTTCCAAAAGAAAGGGCTTTATTCCCGCCTGTTTGCATCTGACGCATAAAAAATATCCAGATAACAACAAGAAAAATTATAGGTCCCCATGAAAAGAAAAGATTCCAGTACCATGGATTCTGTTCTTCAGGCTTTACAGCGATTTTTACATTTTTTTCTTTGAGAATCTTCACTAAGTCAGGATATTCTGTTGTAAATGTCCTGAATTTCTTCCCATCTTTTAATTGACCGGTTATAAAATTTCCTTTTATAGTTACTTCTTCAATCTGATTTTCATCAATCTTTGTAATAAAATCAGAAAAAATAATCTCTTCTTCGGCTTTTTTTGGCATATTCATAAGATTGAATAGAACTATCATCATAATACCAATTAATAGCCAAACAAGAAGACTTCTGTAATTATTCATCTTATTCATAATTTATATATTTTAGCATATTAAGCAGATTTAAAATTTAAGGATGTCTTCTTCAATAACTTTTTTCTGAATTTCAATAAGCTTTTTTATTCCCCGGTCAGCAAGTTCAAGTAACAAATTCAAAGTGTCCTTTGAAAAAGGGTTTCCTTCAGCAGTGCCCTGAATCTCAACAAATCTTCCGTTTCCTGTCATTACAATATTCATATCTACTTCTGCCTGAGAATCTTCTAAATAACAGAGATCAACCATCGGTTCTCCATTTACAACACCTACGCTTATTGCGGCGAGATAATCTTTCAAGGGTGTTTTATCAATTAAGCCATTCCTGAGAGCAAATTTTAATGCATCAACCATGCAGATGAATGAACCTGTAATCGAAGCTGTTCTTGTACCTCCGTCAGCCTGTAAAACATCGCAGTCTATCCAGATTGTCCTCTCACCGAGAGATGAAAGATCAACTACTGACCTGAGAGCCCTGCCAATAAGTCTCTGGATTTCATGTGTTCTGCCACTTATTCTGCCCGCTGCTGCTTCTCTCATTGTTCTTGTATGTGTAGCTCTTGGCAACATCGAGTATTCGGCTGTTATCCAGCCCTTTTTCTGATCTTTAAGAAAAGGTGGTACTTTTTCTTCAATACTCGCAGTACAAACAACTCTTGTATTACCCATTGAAATAAGGACAGAACCTTCAGCAGTATTTAGAAAGTTCCTCTGTATTTCTATGCTTCTAATCTCATTATTTTTTCTTCCATCCTGTCTCATTTAACCTCCTAACTGGATTTTTTCTATATTTTCAATCTTCTCTCCAAGAAACTTTTCTCCTATGTTTAGAAATTTTTCCACAGAATCAGTGACAAAAAATTCTCTTGAAGGTTTTTCTTGTTTTTCCCTTTTAAGACCCGAGGTCTTTAGAATATGTTTTATTTCAGCAGCAGTCTCAATTGCTGAATCTATAAGAATGACTTCGGGACCCATAACATCGGATATTACTTTTTTTAATAACGGATAATGGGTACATCCAAGAACAATTGTATCTATATTGCTGTTTTTGAAACTTGAGAGATATTTTTCAGCTACTAAACTTGCAATAGTGCCATCTGTCCAGCCTTCTTCAACCAGAGGAACGAAAAGCGGACAGGCAAGTCCTGAGACCGAAATTTCTTTATCGAGATTCTTTATAGCTTTTGTGTATGAGTTGCTTTTTATCGTAGCTTCAGTTCCTATAACACCAACCATTTTGTTCTTTGTAGCTTTCACTGCAGCCTTGGCACCGGGTTCTATGACACCGACAACAGGAATATTTACTATTTCTCTGATTGCATCAAGACTTATTGCAGAGGAAGTGTTACAGGCAATGACAAGCAATTTAATATTTTTTGAAATAAGGAATCTTGTGTTTTCAAAAGAATATCTTAAAACAGTCTCTGGAGAACGAATTCCATAAGGAACTCTTGCGGTATCCCCGAGATAAACTGTTTTTTCATATGGAAGCGCCTTCAAGATTTCTTTCAGTACAGTCAATCCACCTATACCTGAATCAAAAACTCCGACTGGTTGTTCTTTTATATCCAAAATGATCTCCTTATATTTGTTTTCCGCTATCCTTGTAATATTTTTAATGAAGCGGAACAAAGATACGATTAACGGTTTTTTCGAGCAATATCTGCATTATTCGGGGTAATTTCATTTTTCGAATATTCCAGATTTTATCTATTTTACGATGTTTCGTATGAAACAATGCTTTTCAAGGGATATTTAAGATAAAAATGTCCTCCGAGTGTCTCAGCTTCTTTGCCTTCAATAAGTACTTTTACATCCTGTATATCTTCGATGTTAGAGATAATGCTTTGATACAAACCTTTAAGTAAAAGCAATTCTGAAATTGCATCACCTCGAAAGTTTTTCCTGAATTCTTCAGAAAGATCTAAATATAATATCCTGTCAGCACCTTTATAAATCCCAAGAATTTTAACTTCTTTAGGAACAATAGAGATTTTGGCGTCAATAGGTCCCTTTAAATATTGTTCAACAACTGCTTCGGCTATTGCAACAGGTAATGTCCTTCTCGGGAGCCTTCTTTCTTCTATCTGAAGATGTTCTCCTGCAGGATAATACATTCTAAGAGAATATAGATCCTCTTCATTATCAGAACCATTTTTCATTTCAATGTTTTTACTAACTGTTTTTACAGAAGAGAAATACCAGTAGCCTATGAAAATTCCTGAAATAAATAATAGAAATAATATGGAGACTCCTATAACTTTTTTCTTATCCATTATAATCCTTTGCTGGAAATTTCTTGTGAACTCTCTGACTGTCCATAAACTGTAAATGCTTTCATAATAGCATTAACAATCTTTGTTTTTCTCTGCTGGTCATATATTGTAACCTGTGCTGAAGGAAATTCTATTAGAATGGCAGGTGCTCCTATTGAATTGAGTAAAGGCAAGGGCATTTCTCTTAAAACAATCTGCTCTTTAAATTCTTCCTTCAAGACTTTAATCAGGCTTTCTGCCAGTTCTTTGCTTCTACTTAGGTACTTTTTTTGCTTCATCTCAAGGCTATATTCATTTAATGTTTCAGAGCCGGTTTTATCTTCAAGATAAGGCAGGTATATAGCAAATTTGCCGGAATTTGATAGATGAAGACTGATAAAAATATCAGGTTTCTTTAAATTTGTGAAACTTATTCTCTCAGATAACTGTAAATATTGATCAACTTTTCTTGTAAGAAAAACCCTCTTGCCTTTCCTGGTAAGAGCATTGCTCAATTCTTTTGCAATATCAAGACTAATATCTTTCTCA
>FWPV01013340.1_pt1 | contig 10841 bp, 10 predicted proteins | sample 2228371 | NCBI WGS metagenome assembly FWPV01 (sample SAMEA103939776, study PRJEB20133) | metagenome | reverse complement strand
AAGGACCTGTGCGCCTGGCTGCGCCTGATCACCAACAACGACGACGACCCGGCTTTCATGCGCGCGGTGACCACGCCCAAGCGCGGCATCGGCCACACCACGCTGCAGGCGCTGGGCAACTTCGCGTCGCAGTACAAGCAGAGCCTGTTCGAGTCGCTGTTCTCGCATTCGCTGCCGAGCGCGGTGTCGGCGCGCGCCATTGGCGGGTTGCACGAGTTCGGCCGTTACCTCAACGAGCTGGAGTACCGCGCCCGGCACACCCTGGGGTCGGAGGCGGCGCGCACGTTCTTGAGCGACTGGCTCAAGGACATCGGCTACGAGAAACACCTGTATGACGCCGAGGACAGCGAAAAGCTGGCCGCTGCCCGCTGGAACAACGTGCTGGAGTTTTGCGACTGGATGGCCGGGCGCTGCGGTGGCGAGGTGGACGAGGCCACCGGCATGGCCGAGGAGCGCAAGAGCATGCTGGAGGTGGTGCAGACCATCGCCCTCATCTCCACGCTGAGCGAGCGCGAGCAGGACCAGAACGTGGTCACGTTGTCCACCCTGCACGCCTCCAAGGGCCTGGAGTGGCCACACGTGACGCTGGTGGGCGTGAACGAAGGTTTGTTGCCCTTCAAGCTGGACGACGCCGATGGCGACCTGAGCGCCGAGGCCCTGGCCCAGCGCCTGCAGGAGGAGCGGCGCCTGATGTACGTGGGCATCACTCGGGCCCAGCGCACCCTGGCGGTGAGTTGGCTCAAGCGCCGCAAGAAGGGCCGTGAGACCGTGCCGGGCACGCCCAGCCGCTTCATCAAGGAAATGGCGCTGGACCAGAAGACCATCAAGGAAGATCCGCGCGAAAAACTCAAGGCCTTGCGCGCTGAGTTTGCCCAGCGCGCGCAGGCCGCGGCCGCCGACAAACCCTGAGGTTCAGCGCGCGGCGCAGCTGGCGAAGAGGTCCAGTTCCTTGCGTTTGACCTGCGTGTCCACGCCCGCAAGCCCCAGCATGGAGTGGAACAGGTTGTCGTGCGACAAGGGCGACGAAGCCTGGCGGCTCAGGCAGTCCGACGGCCAGCCGCGCATCTGGCGCAAGGCCGGCGACACCCAGGCCACCATGGGCACGTGTTTTTGTTCTTCCGGTGCCAGCGCGTAGGGCAAGCCGTGCAGGTACAGGTTGTTTTCGCCCAGCGATTCGCCGTGGTCTGAGACGTAGAGCATGGCGCTGGGTTGGGGGTGCTTCTTCAGCCAGGCCACGGTCTGGGCCAGCAGGTGGTCGGTGTAGCGGATGGTGTTGTCGTAGGCGTTGACCACCGTTTCGCGGCCACACTTTTGCAGCGCGTTGCTCTCGCATTCGGGCTGGAAGTGTTTGAAGGCGGCCGGGGTGCGTTTGAAATAGGCCGGTCCGTGGCTGCCCATCTGGTGCATCACCACCACGACGCCGCGCGCGCGCTTGACCGGGTCCAGCGCGGCGATGCGCTCGTCCAGGCCATGCAGCATCACCTCGTCGAAACACTCGCCCTCCTGGCACAGCTCGGGCACGGTCAGGGCGCGGGTTTCCACGTTGGGCACACGCTCGCACAAGCCTTTGCAGCCCGATTGGTTGTCGACCCACAGCACGGCCACGCCGGCGTGTTGCAGCACGTCCAGCAGGTTTTCAAAGCGGTCTCTGCTGTCCACAAAGGCCTCGCGCCCCATGTGCGAGAACATGCACGGCAGAGAGGCTTGGGTGCTGGTCCCGCAGGAGGCGACGCGGCTGAAGTAGGTCAGATCGCCCTCGGTGGCCAGACGGGTCAGCTGGGGGTTGGTGTCGCGCCCATAACCACCGAGCGAAAAGTTGGCCGCGCGTGCCGTTTCGCCCACCACCAGCACCAGCAGGGGTGGGGTTGGGGTGGGCGGGCTCAGGCGGGCGTCGGTGCCCAGCATCTGCAGCGGCGCCATGGTGGCGGGGCCGGCCAGGGCGCGGGCGGTGGACCACCAGGTGTTGTAAGGGTTGACCATGTAGCGCAGCGACTTGTGGTTGCGCATCAGCGGTGCCAGGTCTTGAAACCCCAGCAGCAGCAGGCCGGCCACCAGCACCAGTGCGCCGGCGCTGGCCAGCAGGTTGTGCCTGAGCTGCCGGCCCCAGGGCAGGCGCGCCAGCGGTTGGCGCAGCAGCCACACGGCGGGCAGCAGCAGGCCCCAGGTCAGGTTCCACAAGAGGCTGGGCGAGAGCAGGTCGCGCACCTCGCGCGCGTCGGTTTGCAGGGTGTTGGTCATCATGCCGGGGTCGATCACCACGCCATAGGCCAACATGAAGTGGCTGCTGCCCGCTGCGGCAGCCAGGCACAACAAGGCCAGTGGGCGGGTGGTGCGTGGCCAGGCCAGCGGCGCCAGCACCACCACCATGGCGGCCACCAGCAGGGCCACCGTGCCCGCCATGAACAGCAGGCCACGCGGGCCGCTCAGTTCAGGCAGTGCCCACAGCGCGCGCCAGAAAGGCAGGTTGCCCACCGTGGCCAGCCACACGGCCAGGCCGCCCATCAGCCACAGCGGATGGCGGGCGGTTCGCTTCGATGGTGTGGTGGAGGCAGTGGTGGAAACAGACATGCGCGAGAGGGCAGCGGCAGCCCATAGGGCCGAAGCTGCACACTGTCGCGCCGGTCAATTAAGCTTGGCTTAAACCCGTGCGCTGGTGGCAGACGCTGGCCAGCTCAGCCGGTGGCCGTGGTTGAACGGCGCGGGTGTGGGGGCGGGCCCGAAGCGGGCGCCATGTGCTTGGGCGATGCGTCGCACCAGCGTCAGGCCGATGCCCAGGTGCTGGCGCTGGCCGCTGGCATCGGGCTGGGCCGGGCCGGGGCCACCGCCGTCGTCCAGCACGTCCAGGCCCTGGGTGGGTCCACCGTCCCCGGCCTCGCGCCAGACGCGCACCAGCACCTGCGTGCCCACGGGGGTGTGGGCCAGTGCGTTGTCCACCAGGTTGCGCAGGGCCAGCTCCAGCATCAGCGGGTGGCCGGTCACCACGGCGTCGGGGGCGTCGTCCTGCAGCGCCAGCTCGCGTCCGCCCTGGAAGGCCGCCGGTGCGTGGTCGGCCACCACCTTGGCGGCCAAGTCCGACAGGTGCACCGGCACCTGGGCCTCGGCGTTCAAGCCCTGCGCCCGGGCCATGTCCAGCAGTTGCTGCAGGATGTGGGCGGCGCGGCGGGCCTCGCTTTCCACCGCCTGCAAGGCCTCGCGGCGCTCGCTGGGCTGGCCGTCGGTGGGGTCGGCGGCCAGGGCACGCCGGGCTTGCCAGAGCAGGGCGGTCAAGGGCGTGCGCAGTTCGTGTGCCACGTCGGAGGCAAAGCCGCGCTCGCGCTGCAGCTGGGCCTGCAGTGTCTGCACCAGGGTGTTGATGGCGCGCACCGTGCCTTCCACCTCGGCAAACCGGTGTTCGTCGGGCAGGCGTTCGCCGCTGTTCAGGTCGAGCCGGGCCACCTGACCGGCGAGCCGCCGCACCGGGCCCAGGCCACGCCGCAGGGCCCAGGCCAGCAGCAGCGCCACCAGCGGCAGCAACACCAGGGCCGGACGCACGATGTGTTCGGCAATGTCGCGCCCCAGCGCCGTGTGGGCGTGCACCGGCACCAGCACCGCCACGCGGCGCGCGGCGCCGCTGTCGGCACTGTCTTGCACCCACAGGCGCCAGGTGCCGGGTTCGCCGCGCAGCGTTGTGGTGCGCAGGCCGGGCGCCAGGTCGGAGGGCAGGTGTGTGGCCAGGCCATGGGTGTCCAGCCGCAGGGTGTCGCCTTGCCACAGCAGCACCGCCCATTCGGTGGTGTAGGTGGAGCGTTTGGGCACCATGGCCTGTGGGTCGCGCGGGGGCGCGGCCTCGGTGCCACCCGGTGCGGGCGCCGGCCATTGTGCGGGCGACAGCGCCAACCAGTGGCGGGCGATGGACTGCAGCTGCCCCTCTGCGATTTCTTCGGCCTCGTGGTGGCCGGTGTAGAAGGCCACGCCCGCCAGCGTCAGCCACACGGTGGTGGTGGTCACCAGTGCCCAGGCCCACAGGTGGCGCCACAGGCTGGGCGGGCGCTTGTGGGCGGCACTCATGTGTCGGCACGGGGCATGAAATAGCCCACGCCCCGCACCGTCTTGACGATGCCCTCGCCCAGCTTGCGGCGCAGGTGGTGGATGTGCACCTCCAGCGCGTTGCTTTCCAGGCTTTCGTCAAAGCCGTACAGCGCCTGCTCCAGCCGGGCGCGGCTGAGCACCTGGCCGCGCGCCTGCCACAGGCTCAGCAGCACCGCCCATTCTTTGGCGCGCAGCTCCACCGGCTGGCCGGCCCGGGTGGCGCGGCGGCTGGCCGGGTCGAGTTCTACCTCGCCCAGCCGGATCACCGGGCTGGCACGCCCCGCGCTGCGCCGCAGTGCCACGCGCATGCGGGCCAGCAGTTCGTCGGGGTCGAAGGGTTTGACCAGGTAGTCGTCGGCGCCCAGGTCCAGCCCGGCGATGCGGTCGGGCACGGCGTCGCGGGCGGTCATGATGATCACCGGCAGGTCGGGGTGAGGCAGGGCGGCGGTGGCTGCGGCCGCGCTGGGCAGCTGGCGGCGGATGCGCTGCAGCAGCTCGCCGCCGTCGCCATCGGGCAGGCCCAGGTCGAGCAGCACCAGATCAAAGTTCTCCACCTGCAGCGCCGCCCACGCGTGGGCCAGGGTGGCGCAGTGGTCCACGGCGTGGCCGGCGTGGCGCAGCACCGATTGCAGGCCGTTGGCAATGCCAGGGTCGTCTTCGACGATCAATACGCGCATGGGTCAGGGCAACAAAGGGGTGCGGCCAGTGTAGCCAGACCCACCAGCATCGCGCCGGCGGGTTAAGCGCCGCTTAATCGGCCCCGTTTGCAATGGCGGCATGAGAGCTGCTGTGGATCGTGTGCCTCCCGCCGCCTGGGTGGGGCTGTGGCTGGTGTTGTTGGCGTTGGCCTGGGACGCCACCGGCTGGGATTTGGCCGTGATGCGCCTGTGGGGCGATGCCCAGGGTTTTGCGCTGCGCCATCAGCCGTGGCTGTCCGGCGTGGCCCACGACGGCACGCGCCGCGCGCTGGTCTGGGTGTTGGTGGCCTGGTTGCTGCTGCTGGGCTGGGGCCGTGGCCCGGTGCGCGAATGGGCTGGGCGCGAGCGCTTGGCGGTGGCCTTGGGCACGGTGTTGGCCTTGCTGATGGTGAACCTGATCAAGCGGGCCAGCCTGACCAGCTGCCCCTGGGATTTGGCCGAGTTCGGTGGGCCGGCGCAGTACGTGTCGCACTGGGTGTTGGGCGTGGCCGATGGCGGCGGCGCACATTGTTTTCCGGGTGGGCATGCGTCCTCGGCGCTGGCGTTTGTGGCGGCGGCGCTGCCGCTGCTCAGCCGCCCCGAACGCACCCGCCAGGGCCTGCTGCTGCTGGGCGCCTTGCTCTTGGGTGGGGCCTGGCTGGGTGCGGTGCAAACCGTGCGCGGCGCCCACTACCCCAGCCACACGCTGTGGACCATGGTGATTTGTTACGCCGTTGGTGGGGCCACCTGGTGGCTGGTGCAGCGCACCGCTGCCGCGCGCCAGCGGCCTTACCAGCCCAGCCCGATGTGAAGGGGCAGGTAGACCGCCATGCCGCTGAGTATGGTGCCCAGCACCCCGCCGCGCCAGAAGAACCAGGCGGCACCGACGGCGGTGGCGTACAGGCGCGCGTCCTGCCAGGTGGTCACGAGCTGTCCGTGGGTCATCAGCACCTCGGGCGCCACCACCGCCGAAAGCGCCGCCACCGGTGCGTAGCGCAGGCCGCGCTGCGCCCAGCCGGGCAGCGTCCAGGGGCGGTCGGAGATGAAAAACAGCGAGCGCGTGACCACCGTGATCACCGCCAGCCCAAGGATGCTGACCAGCGAGGTCCAGGTGATGTCAAACATGGCGGGCCTCCTCATGTGGGCCGGCCTTGCCCGTGGCCTCCAGCACCAGGCAGATGGCCACCGCGCTGGCGATGGCCACCAGGATGTTGAGTTTGAGCGGCAACGCGTAAGCCACCACCGCCGCGCTGGCCGCCACACCGGCCGACACCGCCCGCAGGCGCGAGGTCACCAGCGAACAGCCCACGCCCAGCAGCGCCAGGATGCCGGCAAAACCCAGGCCCCATTCGGTGGGAATGACGTTGGCCAGGGCCACGCCCAGCAGGCTGGCCACCATCCAGGCACCGTAATTGATGACGCAGTTGCCGGCCAGGTAGGCCTGTTGGGCCACCTGTTCGTTGTGGTTCTGAGGTGCATGGGGGTAGCGCTTGGCAAAGTACACGTAGGTCAGGTCGCCGGTGAGGTAGCCCGTCACCATGCGCTCCCAGCGGGGCAGGTGCATCATGTGTGGGCGCAGGTGGACCGAAAACACGATGAAACGCAGGTTGACGCAGAAGGCGGTGGCCAGGATCACCCAGATGGGTGCGCCCGCGGCCAGCAGCGGGATGGCGGCGAGTTGTGCGCTGCCGGCGTACACCAGCAACGTCATCAGGGTGGCCTCCAGCGGGCTCAGGCCCGACTTGACCATGGCCACCCCGGTCATCAGCCCCCAGGCGGCGATGCCCATGGCCACCGAGGCCTGGTGTTGCAGCCCCAGCCGGTATTCCGGGTGCTCGCGGTAGATGCGCTTAAGAAACATGGTCGGGCCCGGTGGCGCCCAGGCGTAGACCAGGGTGCAGGTCAGCGCCTTGCAGGAAAGCGGCGGCGGGCAGCCGCTTGCCGCCCGCACGCTGCAGTTCCATCAGCCTAAGCACACCTTGGCCGGTGGCCACGCGCACGCCTTGTGCGCTGGTCTCCAGCACGGTCCCTGGCGGTGCCGCATCGGCAGCGCCCGGCTCGGCCTGAGCGGCCCAGATCTTGAGGTTGTCGTGGCCTTGGTGGGTGAGGGCACCCGGAAACGGGTCGAACGCGCGCACCCGGCGCGCCAGCACCTCGGCCGGCAAGGTCCAGTCGATCAAGGCCTCGTGTTTTTCGATCTTGTGGGCGTAGGTCACGCCTTCGGCGGGCTGGGGCGTGCGCGTCAACTGGTCCAGGCGCGTCAGTGCGTCCACGATCAGGCGGCCACCCAGTGCGGCGAGTTTGTCGTGCAGGCGGGCGGTGTTGTCGTCGGCGGCGATGGGCAGGGTGTCCATCAGCAGCATGTCGCCGGTGTCGAGCCCGGCGTCCATTTGCATGATGGTGACGCCGGTCTCGGCGTCGCCTGCTTCGATGGCGCGGTGGATGGGTGCCGCTCCACGCCAGCGCGGCAGCAGCGAGGCGTGGATGTTCAGGCAGCCCTTGGCGGGGGTGTCCAGCACCCACTGCGGCAGGATGAGGCCGTAGGCGGCCACCACCATGGCGTCCAGGCCGGCGTCGCGCAACAGCCACTGCGTGGCCTGGGCGTCTTCGGGGTATTTGCCATCGAGACGCAGGCTGCGCGGTTGGGCCACCTGCAGGCCATGGTCCAGCGCCAGCAGCTTCACGGCCGAGGCCTGCAGCTTCATGCCCCGGCCGGCCGGCCGGTCGGGCTGGGTCAGCACCAGGGGGACTTCGTGGCCGGCTTCCAGCAGGCGCTGCAGGGCCACGGCGGCAAATTCCGGCGTGCCGGCGAATGCGATTTTCATGCGGAGGGGTTCAACGGATGCGCTCGTCGGGCTCGGGCTCGTCGGTGCTCATGACGCGGCGCACCACGCCTTGCGGGTCGATGTGCACGTGCAGCATGCGCCGGCGCGAAATTTCAAGAAAGCGGTAGGTCCAGATGTCGCCGTCGAAGCGGGCCACCTTTTCCACCAGGGCCGGGCGCCCGTAGCGTTGTTGCACCTCGGCGCGCGTCCATTGGTCGACCACGATGTGGCGTTCGAAGTCGGCCGGGTCCATCACCTGCGTGTGGCGCAACAGCCGGCCGTTGGCGTCGAAGTCGAGGTTGTGCACCCAGGGGCCGGCGGGCTGGTAGGAGTACTGCAGGCGCTCGCCGTCGGGCAGGCGGTGCACGGCGGTGGGTGGGCCGAGTTGGGCCAGGGTGGCGTCGCGGCTGCTGCCCAGGGGCATGCGGTCGGGCGAGGCGCAGGCGGCCAGCAGGGCGGCAAACACCGCCAGCACAGGCCACATCAGCCCGCGCCGTGGTGTCATTCGCGGGCCTCGCGTTCGGCCTTGAGCAGCTTGGTTTTGATGCGGTTGCGCTTGAGTGGCGAAAGGTATTCCACGAAGACCTTGCCCATCAGGTGGTCCATTTCGTGCTGGATGCACACGGCCAGGATGCCTTCGGCTTCGATGGTGCGCGACTGGCCTTCGCCGTCGAGTGCGCGCACGCGCACCGCCGTGGAGCGCTCCACGCCGTCGTATATGCCGGGCACCGACAGGCAGCCTTCCTCGCCCTTGCGGGTTTCGGGGCTGGCCCACTCGATCTCCGGGTTGATGAGCACCAGCGGCTGGTCGCGTTCTTCGCTGACGTCGATCACGATCAGGCGCTGGTGCACGTCCACCTGGGTGGCGGCCAGGCCAATGCCGTTGGCTTCGTACATGGTGGCCAACATGCGCGGGATGAGCGCGCGCACGGCTTCGTCCACGGCTGCCACCGGCTTGGCGACGGTGTGCAGGCGGGGATCGGGGTAGCGCAGGATGGGAAGCAGGTCGGCGGACGGCATGGTGGGCAAGGCAAAAAAGTGTGAAAGCGCCAAAAGGCGTCCCCCAACAATTGGGGGCATTGGCGCAAATTTGTAGCTATTTTCGCCACTTTTGGCGCCAGCCGTGGCGGTGCCTCCGCCTAATCATTGCCTAATCAAGGGCTTGGGCGCAAAATCAAACGCAAATTGTCAAGAATGGTGGGCGGTGGCGTGCCTGTGTGCCACCCACCAGAAACAGGGCTCCAACATGCCGTTTTCCCCCTTCCGCAAGCGTCCGACGGCCCGTCACACGGCACTGGCCCTGGGCGCCGTCGCCTTGTGTGCCACGGGTGTGGTCCTGGCCCAGTCGGCCACCCAGCGTTACCCCATCACGCCCCAGCAGCGCGACACCGCGCAGCAGGTGGCGCAGGCCGGCGTGGCGCTGAGCGAGCTGGCGCCCAACGCGCCCAGCAGCCACACGGTGCAGCGCGGCGACACGCTGTGGGGCATTTCGGGCCTGTTCCTCAAAAGCCCTTGGCGCTGGCCCGAGCTGTGGGGCATGAACCTGCAGACCATTCGCAATCCCCACCTGATCTACCCTGGCCAGAAGCTGGTGCTGGACACGTCCAGCGGCCGCGCCATTTTGCGGTTTGCCCATGACGGCACCGGTGGCGTACCCACGGTCAAGGTGTCGCCGCAGGTGCGCTCCGAAAGCCTGGCCGACAACGCCATCCCGGCGCTGTCGCCGCAGCAGATCGAGCCCTTCCTGACCGAAGCCATCATTGCCGACCAGGATTCGCTGGGCGACGCGCCCCGCATCGTGGCGGCCCAGGAGGGCCGTGTGTTGCTGAGCCGGGGCGACCGGGCCTATGCCCGGGGCCTCTCTGGCTACGGCACACAGGGCACCGCGCTGAGCATGGACCCCGGTGAGCCGCGCGCCTTCCGTGTGTTCCGCAACGTCACGCCCTTGAAAGACCCCGCGACCGGTGACGTGTTGGGTTATGAGGCCAAGTTCCTGGGCCGGGCCACACTGGCGCGGCCGGAGGAAATGCGTGAATCCGTCGGCAACGACGGCAAGTCCACGCTGGAACTGGTGCCGGCCACCATCGACATCGTGCAGACCAAGGAAGAAATCCGCGCGGGCGACCGTTTGCTGCCCGAGCCGCCACGCGCTTTCCGCAACTACGTGCCCACCGCCGCGCCGGCCGATGTGAGCGGGCAGGTCGTGTCTGTGTACGGCAACGCCGTCACCTACGCCGGCCAGAACCAGGTGGTGGTCATCAACCGTGGGACGGAGCACGGCCTGGCGCCGGGCCATGTGCTTGCGGTGCTGCTCAACAGCACCAAGGTCACCGACACCACCGACAAGCAGCGCGTGCAAATCCAGTTGCCGGGCGAGCGCAATGGCCTGATGATGGTGTTCCGCACGTTCGAGCGCGTGTCCTACGCGCTGGTGCTGGAAATCGCCGATGGTGTGACCGTGGGCGCCCGGGTGGTCAGCCCCAACCCCAGTCCCTGACGGGGCGGGCTGAGCGCACAAGACCAATAAGAAAACGCAGGGAGGCGCCGTGGAGCGCGACGAACTGGGCGCTTGGTTGCGCCTGCTGCTCACGCCCGGCGTGGGCAATGCCACCGCACGCCAGTTGCTGGCCGCTTGCGGTGGCCCCCACCAGGTGTTCGAGCAATCCCCCGCCGCGCTGGCTTTGCTGGTCGGGCCGCGTCTGGCCGATGCGTTGTTGACGCCACCGCCCGAATGGACCAGCCAGCTCAACACCACCTGGGCCTGGTTGCAGGCCGATCCGGCTCACCATCTGCTGAGCTTGGCGGACGCAGCCTACCCACCCGATCTGCTGCAGATGCCCGACCCGCCCACGCTGCTGTTCGTGCACGGTAGCTTGGCGGCGCTCGCCCACCCACAAAGGGTGGCCGTTGTGGGCAGCCGCAACCCCACGCCGCAAGGCCAGCTCAATGCCCGCCAGTTTGCGCGTTCCTTGGGTCAGGCTGGCGTGTGTGTGGTGTCGGGTCTGGCCCTGGGGGTGGACGGCGCGGCCCACGAGGGCGCGCTCGACGCGGGTGCCCGCACCATTGCGGTGGTGGGCACCGGGCTGGATCGGGTGTACCCCGCCCGGCACAAGGCGTTGGCCCACCGCATCGCGGCCAGTGGGGCGCTGGTCAGCGAATACCCGCTGGGCACCCCGCCGATGGCGCCCAACTTTCCCAAACGCAACCGGCTCATCGCCGCGCTCGGGCAGGGCACGCTGGTGGTGGAGGCGGCCTTGCAATCGGGTTCGCT
>FWPV01009223.1_pt1 | contig 10841 bp, 11 predicted proteins | sample 2228371 | NCBI WGS metagenome assembly FWPV01 (sample SAMEA103939776, study PRJEB20133) | metagenome | reverse complement strand
GTCTGCGTAAAGCCCGCACCCGATGATGGGGGTATCCCCCACGCGGCCGGGATACTTGAAGGCGGTCCCCCCTGTCGAATTGCCGACCGCGAGATTGCCATCCCGGTCCAATGCCACCACCCCGACGGTGCCGGAGAATCCGACAGATACTCTGGCATCCTGCTCCGCGGGTGCCACGCCTTCCGGGCTCCGCCCTTCCTGCGCCAGGGCGCGCCTCCTCTCCCACGCCTGGCGCTCGCGTTCGACAACCAGGTCCTCGGGATCACAGAAGGGAATGCCCACCTGCTCGGCAAAGCGCTCGGCCCCAGCGCCAACCAGAAAGACATGCTCGGAGTCGGTCAGGACGCGTCGCGCCAGCGAAATCGGGTTGGCAATGCGCTTGACCGCACCCACGGCACCCGCCATCAGCGTCCGCCCATCCATGATGCCGGCGTCGAGTTCAACCTCGCCATCACGGTTCAGATAGGCGCCGCGCCCGGCATCGAAGATCGGATCATCCTCGAGCGCCCTCACGACGATCTCTACTGCATCCATGGCCGACCCGCCGTCGGCTAAGACGCGCCAGCCGGCCTCAGCCGCGACCCGGCACCCCGCCTTGTGGCCGGCGTGCAGTTCCGGTGGGATGTTACCGGCCCCGCCATGAACAATGATCCCGATTTCCACCCACCGCCTCCTTCAGGGTGCCACCTAGCAGGTCACGTGGAACAGGCCCACCACCCGGCCGTCCGCCTCGTTCCAGCGCTTGATGGCCTTCGGTGTCGGCCAGAGGTCCACGGCACAGCCATGGCGGGAGAGGAATTCAGCGGCCTCATCAGACAGGCGGACCTGGTCCTGTTGCCCGGTGCCGATGATCAGGCGCTCGGCCTTCTTGCGATACAGGTCTTCGATCTCGGCGAGGCTGATCCTGTGGGAAGTGCCATAGACGGCTTTCGATAGCTGCTTGTTGCGCTTGCAGACCTTCCCGCTCAGTCGGATGATGATGTCGTAATCGTAGCGGGTGCCCTCAACAGTAATGCTGCCGAATGACGTATCTTCGATCTTCGGTCTCATAACCATCCCCTCCATGGGCCTCCATCCATCCGACGGCCGCTGCCGGCCCGCATTCTAGCATAACCCACAGGGTGCCGCAACCGCTGGAGGCGCTCCTTTGGCGCGTTGGTGATGGCGATTACTGCACTCGATGATATAATGTTGCAGAGTGGGTGTGAGGGTAGCATGTGTAGCGTACGAATCGTCGCCGATGCCGGCTGTGATCTTTCTGCCGCAGCAGCCAACCTGTACGGGATCGAGATCGTGCCGGTCTTCATCAGTTTCGGCCAGGAGATGATTTCCAGCGACGCCATCACGATCGCGGATTTTTGGGCTCGCGCCCGAAGTTCTCCCCAATTGCCCGGCAGCGCGGCGCCTGCCCCGGCCGCCTTTCAGAAGATCTTCCGCCGGCTGGTGGCAGCCGGGCACGAGGTGGTGTGCCTCACGCTGCCCGGCAAACACAGCGGGACCTTCAACTCCGCCTGGTTGGCCGCCCAGGAGTTCGGCGAGCGCGTGCGCGTCGTGGACAGCGGCTCCATCTCCCTCGGCATCGGACTGCAGGTCTTGCGCGCAGCCAGGGAGGCGCTGGCGGGCCATGGGGCTGACGCCATTCAGCGCATGCTGGAGGAGATGCGAGAGCGCACGTCCGTCATCTTCGCCCTCGATACCCTCGAGTGGGTTCGGCGGGGTGGGCGGCTGGCTCGCGTCATGCCCCTGATCGAACGGCTGGCACAGACGCTCAACGTGAAACCCATCATCGAACTTCGCAACAGCGAGCTTCGCTTCGTGGGAGTGGCCCGTTCCATGCGCGGAGCGTTGCAGCGCAGTGAGGATGAGGTTCGCGCCCTGTTGCCGGTCGAGGCTGCCGCAGCCGCCTACACGCGTGGTAACACGGCAGGGCCCGAACTGGCCGCGCGCTTGTCCGCCCTCCTCGGACCAAAGGCGGGCGAAATCATGTTGACAGAAGCGGGCGCCGCGTTTGCGGTGCATGCCGGGCCTGGCGCCGTGGGCGCAGTGATCGTTCGAGCCTGAGACCCATGCGCATCGGCATCCTATCTGACATTCATGGCAACCTGGTTGCGCTTGAGGCTGTGCTTGCCGACCTGGCCCGTCGCGGCGCTGTGGACGAGATCGTAGTCGCCGGAGACCTGGTTTGGGCCGGGCCCTGGCCCGCTGAGGTGGTGGATTGCGTGCGCTCGCTCAACGCCAGGGTGATCCAGGGCAACACAGACGCCTTCTTCAGCCGCCAGCCAAACGAACCCCCCATGGGCAAAAGCGAGGGCCGTTTCGCCGAGCACCTGTCATGGATGCTCGCCCGGCTCGGCGCCGAGCGGGCACGCTACCTGGCCGCTCTGCCGTTTTCTCATCGAATCTGCCCTGCCCCGGGGCAAGACCTTCTGATCGTGCACGCCAATCCCCTGGACCTCGACCGGCCGATCACTCCGGGCTCGGGTGAGGCAGACCTCGACGAGATCCTGACAACCGGCGGCGCCGAGCCGCCGTGGAAGGCCCTGGCATTCGGCCATGTGCACATCCCGTTCCAGCGCCTCTGGCGCGGTCGCTTGCTGGTTGACGTCGCCAGCGCAGGCTTACCCATGGACGGCGATATGCGAGCGGCCTATGCCATCCTGACGTGGCAGATCGCGGGCTGGCACGCTGAGCACCACCGCGTCGAGTACGATGTGCGAGGCGTCGTCCAGGCAATGCGCAACAACGGCATGCCGCGCGGTAAGCACTTCGCCGACCGCTTGATGGCGGCCAGTTACGAAGGCATGCCGACCATCACAACGTCGTCCGGCCATCGGGTCCAGCGGACACCGGGAGTGTCCTGAGGCCCGACAGTGACCGGGCCCTGTGCGTTGGCGAGAGGAGGACCAGGTCATAGGGCTGCTGATCCCGTTCCACCCGCGAACCGTCCACTTTCCGATTGCCCTGTCGCTGGCCGGCGTTGCCCTGGTCCTGGCGGGGTGGCTGGTAGCCGGGCGCTCGCGGGCCGGGCAAGAGGGAGGGGAACGATGGCAGGCCTGCGGGCGGCTCTGCCTGGTCCTGGGATGGCTGGGGGTGTTGGCAGCCATCCTCACGGGCCTCGTTGACCAGTCGCGCGCACCGGACCTCCCAGCGGTGAGGCAGGTTCTCAATCAACACGTCACCCTTGGCATCGCGCTTCTGGTGGCACTGGGCCTTGCAGTGTATTGGCCGATCAGGAACAAGCGGCTCATGGCAGCACCTCTCAGTCGCTGGCTCTATGTCGCCCTGCTGATCCTGGTGGTGGTGCTTGTTGCCCTCGAGGGATGGCTGGGAGGCAGGCTCGTCTATCAATATGGAGTGGGAGTCGGGTAGGAGGACGATGGATACCAAACCGTACACCGGGTCGGGTGACGACGGCTACACGGGCGTGCTCGGGCGCGAACGCGTGCCCAAGTATGCTGACCGGCCGGAGGCCTACGGAACCGTTGACGAGGCGTCGGCAGTGCTTGGCCTGGTTCGCGCCCAGGCAGCCGACCGGCGAACCTGCGAGACCGTGCTGACGATCCAGCGCGACCTGTACCTGCTGATGGCAGACCTGGCCACTCTGCCTGAGACCGCCACTCGCCCGCCCTGGCTCTCCCGCGAGCGACTGACCTGGGTCGAGGAGTCCACCGACCGCCTGGCCGCAGAGATCGAGATGCCCAAGGCATTCATCTTGCCCGGCGACAGCCTGCCCGGCGCCACCCTGGAGGTGGCCCGCACGGTGGTACGGCGCGCGGAGCGGCTGGTCGCCAGGCTCACCCACGCCGGAGAAGTGCGGGACGACACGCCGCTCAAGTACCTGAACCGGCTCTCATCCTTGCTGTTCGTTCTGGCCCGGATCGAGGACAGAGCGGCGGGCGTGGAGCGTTTCACGCTGGCATCGTCATAGGAAGGAGGCCCACCCATGCGACTCGGCGCACATATGTCCGTTGCAGGAGGCTTGAGCACGGCCTTCGAGCGAGCGCAATCCATCGGCATCAACACGATGCAGATCTTCACCAAGAACCAGAACCGCTGGGAGCAGAAGCCCCCTTCCCAGGCGGAAATCGAACGCTGGTTCGCCGCGCAGCAGGCCACCGGCATCAGCCCGGTCGTGTCTCACGCCGCGTATCTGATCAACCTCGGCTCGCCGGACGATGCGCTCTGGGAACGCTCGGTGAATGCCATGATTGACGAACTGACGCGCGCCGAGCAGTTGGGGATCCTGGGCGTCGTGCTGCACCCCGGCGCCCACATGGGGGCCGGCGAGGATGCCGGCATCGCCCGGATCGTGGCCGCGCTGAACCGCATCCATGGCGCAACGCCGGGCTACCGTACGCTGACATTGCTGGAGACAACGGCCGGGCAGGGCTCTGTGCTGGGCTATCGCTTTGAGCAACTGAGGGCCATGCTGGAGGGCGCCCGCGAGCCCGAGCGTATCGCTTTCTGCTTCGATACCTGCCACGTCTTCTCAGCCGGCTACGACATCCGAACCCCCGAGACGTACTCGCAGACGATGAGCGAATTCGACCGGGTGCTGGGACTGAGCCGTTTGAAGTGCTTCCACTTCAACGACAGCAAGAAGGGACTGGGGTCGCGGGTGGACCGGCACGACCACATCGGGACCGGCCTGCTGGGCCTGGCCGCCTTTGGCTTCATCCTCAACGACAAACGCTTCGCCGAGACCCCGATGCTGCTCGAGACTCCCAAGAGCGAAGACATGCACGAGGATGTCGAGAACCTGCGCGTCTTGCGGGCGTTGATCGAAACCGAAACTTGACAGGCTGCGCCGGCACCCTAGCCGGGTCTGCCCGGCCAGAGCCCCCCGGACCGACCGGGGACACCTCTCGGCGCGTGCTGCCAGGGCTTCACCGGCCCCAGTCCACGACGCGCTCCGCAGCGAAGTCGTACGTAAACTCCAGATCGCGCAGTACAGCCGGCAGGAAGGGCCTCTGCTGCGATCCATCGGCATTCATCCAGTAGAGCCGCCACGGCCCCTCGCGATCCGTCAGGTAGACGATGTAGCGACCATCCGGGGACCAGGCAGGGGCAACGTTGTTCGGCGCGCGGCCGAGGGGCTCGGGGGCAGTCAGGCGCCTCAGCACGTTGCCTGCTGCATCCATGACGAAGATGTCCATATGGTCGTGAAGTCGCTTCTGCGCGACAATCTGCTGACCGTCCGGGGACCAGGCCGGGCTGCCCCATGCGGGGTCGTCAGACAGCGGCCGCGTCCCTCCGGCCGGCTCGGTGATCTGCAGCCCGGGATCGCCCCGGTATACGATCTGATCGTGTACCGGATGCCACTGGGGCGACTGAACGATCCGCTGGGCCGGCAGGTCCTGCCACCCATCCCCCTCCGAATCCACCTGCACCAGGCCGTACTGCTCCATCAGTTGAACCGGCAGGTCTTTGATGCACAGGCGCCCGAACGGCGTCGTGATACACTCCTGGCCGCCAAACCGCGCCCGCAACGCATCTTCCTCCAAACAGCCGAATGGGCTTATCCGGCAACTCCAGGTCCGGACGGTATAACTGAAGGCCAGTCGGGTTCCATCAGGGCTCCACGAAGGGCTCCGCGGCCGATTCGCGCTCGCTACCCGGAGTTCCTGGCCGGTGCGCAGGTCCAACACATACACCCCGTGCGGCGTGCCCCAACGCGCAAAGGCCAAACGCGTACCATCGGGCGATAGCGCCGGGTCAAGGCCATCGGTCACCCGCCGGAAACCGCTTCCATCGGCATTCACCAAATAGATGCCGCCACCCGTGCTGGCCTGGAACACGATCTTCCCCGGAGGGCGCGCCGGCGTCTGCGACGAGTGACCCCCCGTCGTGGGCGTTGCCTGCGCTCGAGCGCCATCCGGCTGGATCGCTGTCGCGACCGGCGCCGGCGTTCGCTCTCCGCTCACAACCTCGGGAGTGCCAACGCCGCCCACCAACCTGACATCCCCCCGGGCGACCCAGGCCAAGTTACCCACGTCGTCGTAGGCGGCCAGGAGCCACGCCCCATCGGGACTCTGGCCTTGAACCCACAGCACGCGCGCGCCTGGGACCGTTGCCACCACCCGGGACGCGCGCCCCGGTGATTCCCTCAACGCGATCGAGGGGTGCACCCCAAGCGCCATGATCCGCGCGGTGATTGCCTCCGCGGCCCGCGAGGGCGAGGCCGTGGGCGACGGCGTTGCCGTCGGCGAGATCACGGCCCGCGCGCGAGCAGAAGCCGCTGCCGGCTCCGGGCTTTCACTGCCTCGGCCATCGGGCCCCTGGTTCCCGCCCCCCGCGCGCACGATCGTCTCTTCGGCAGGGAGCAAGACGGGGGCCAGGGTCGGCACAGCCGCGGACCTGCCAGCCGCCTGGCAGGCGTTGAGCAGCAACACCAGCACAGACGCGGCGCACACCAGGAACCCCGCCGAGAGGATACGTCGCGTTCTACTCATAGCGCAGCGCCTCGATCGGGTTCAGCCGGGCCGCACGCGTGGCGGGATAGATGCCGAAGAAGAGGCCCACCGCAGCCGAAAAACCCGTGGCGAGCATCACAGACTGGGGCGTCACGAGGGGCTGCAGGCTGTCCTGCAGCCGAGAGACGACCGCAACGCCCACCGTGCCGAGGCCGATCCCGACGGCACCGCCCACCAGGGCCAGCACAACCGATTCGATCAGGAACTGCGTGAGGATGTCCCTGCGCTTTGCCCCAACAGCCTTCCGCAGGCCAATCTCCCGGGTGCGCTCGGTGACGGAAACCAGCATGATGTTCATGATGCCGATACCGCCCACCAGCAGGCTGATGCCAGCAATGGCCCCCAGAAAGATCGTAAGCACGCCGGTGATCTGGCCGAAGATCGCCAGCAGATCTTTCTGGTTAATCACGGAGAAGTCGTCGTCATCCCTGAACTGGATGTTATGTCGGGTGCGCAGCAGCTCTGTGATCTCGGCAGCGGCGGCTTCCATCCGGTCCTCGGAGACCACCTGCGCATAGATCACCGTCACCAGGGGCTGGCCGCGGCTGTTGTGGTAGCGGGGGAACAAGCGCTGGTGCGCCGTAGTCAGCGGCACAAGCACGACGTCGTCCTGGTTGCCTCCCGGGCCCCCGGTGCCGCCCTTGGATTTGAGCACACCGATCACCCTGAACGGCACGTTTCGGATCTTGATTGTGGTCCCGATCGGGTAGACGTCGGCGCCGTAGAGCCTCTCGGCGATCCGGCTGCCCAGCACCGCAACTCGCGCCCCGCCGTTGGTATCCGTATCGGTGATGAAGCTGCCGTACTCGACCGGGAAATTGCGCACCGCCTCATAGGCTGGCGTCACCCCGGACACGTTGACATTGAAGGTCCTTTTGCCGTATGTGACATCGGCAGAACTCATGATCTCAGGCGCCACCTGCACGACATCGGGCGCGTTGATCGGGTCGGCGATCGCTTCTGCATCGGCCAGCGACAGGGTCAGGGCAAAGCCTCCCCGGCTGCTCATCTGCGCGTCTGAGAGGTTGCCCGGCACAATGAACAGAAGATTGGTGCCGATGCTCTGCAATTGCTCGGTCACGAGTCTCTGCACGCTCTGCCCGACTGACAGCAGGGTGATCACTGCCCCGACGCCGATGATGATGCCCAGCATGGTCAGCACGGAGCGCAACTTGTTGACGGACAGGGCCCGCAGGGCCACGCGAAAATGCTCTGTCAATCTCATCTTCTAGCACTCCGGGCGCGGGCGATGGCTCCGCCGATACACTGAGTTTCCGGCATGGCGTTGCTCTGTAACCGGCTCGTCCTTGACAATCAGCCCGTCGTAGAGATGTACGATGCGCCGCGTGTGCTCGGCGATGTCGGGCTCGTGGGTGACCAGGATCACGGTTATGCCCTTTTCCTCGTTCAAGTTCTGGAAAATGCCCATGATCTCTGCCCCTGACTTCGAGTCAAGATTGCCGGTGGGCTCATCGGCCAGGATGATGGCCGGGTCATTGACGAGGGCCCGCGCGATGGCCACCCGCTGCTGCTGCCCGCCAGACAGTTCATTGGGGCGATGATGCAGGCGATCCCCCAGCCCCACCGCTTCCAGAGCAGCCTTCGCCCGTCTGCGACGATCGCGAACCCCGGCATAAATCAGCGGCAGTTCGACATTCTGCATGGCATCCGTGCGCGGCAGCAAGTTGAAGTTCTGGAAGACGAACCCGATGCGCCGGCCGCGGATCTCTGCCAGGCGATTGTCGTTCAGGCGGGACACGTCCTGACCAGCCAGCCGGTAGGCGCCACTTGTCGGCTGATCCAGGCAGCCGATGATGTTCATCAGAGTAGATTTGCCGGAGCCTGAGGGTCCCATGATTGCCAGCATCTCGCCCGGACATACCTTCAGGGAGACGCCCCGCAGGGCGCGGACCTCCACATCGCCCATACGGTAGACCTTGGTGATCTCCGCGAGCTCGATGACCGGCTTCGGCCGCGTTGCGTCCATGGAACCTCCCTACTGGCCGAAGCCGCTGAAGGTCTGCTGGAGTCTTTGCAGGCTGGACACCCTTCGGATGGCCAGCACGTCGCCCTCCTCCAGGCCGGCGCGGACTTCGCTTCGCTGTTCGTCGCGCAGGCCCAGCCGGACCTCAACCTTCTGGAGCCCTTCGGGTGTAATGCGCTCCACGAAGGTCTGGCCGGTGTCGCGGTCGCGCTGGACTGCGCGATTGGGGACCAGCAGGACGTCCTCGCGCACATTACTGACAATGGTTGCCGTCGCGCTCATTCCCGCCCGCAGGGGCGCGTCCGTCGGGTCAATGTCAACGCGCACGCTGTAGGTTGTGCCGCTGGTTGAGGTCGTCCGCGCTGTGGGAGCGATCTTCGCCACCCGGCCTGTCAGGCTTTGGTCAGACAGCGCATCAACCTCGATAGTGACCGGCTGCCCCTCGGCGATGCTGGCGATGTCCAGCTCGTCCACCTGAACCTCGATGTGGAACCGACTGGCGTCGGTCAGTTGAAACGCAGGCACACCCGGTTGGGCCAGCGTCCCCTCGACAGCGTTCACAGCCGTGACGATGCCGGCCCAGGGCGCGATGAGGCGGGCGTTGTCCAGCCGGCGCTGGGCCTGCTCAACCGCTAGCTGCGCCTGGTCAATGGCTGCCTGGGCGAGCGCCTTCTGCTCCTCCGTGGCGCCCTTCTTGAGTCTGTCCAGATTGGCCTGGGCCTGGGCGATCTGCGCCCGTGCCTGGGCGAGCTGCGCCTCCGTCGCGGCGCGAGCGGCAACCCGATACTGCGCCTGCGCCGTCTCGTAGTTGATCGTCGCCTGCTGGAGCTGCAGCGACTGGGGCAACATGCCCGCGCCAGGCACATCTTTGACCTTATCGTATGCCTGCTGTGCTTGTTCCAGGGCCACGCGAGCCTGCTCGACCGAAGCCCGCGCTGCCGCCAGCTGATCGGCGTCCGATCCCTTCAGGAGTTGCTGATAGGCAGCCTGTGCACTCGCCAGTGCGGCTTCCGCGGCGGCCAGCTCGCTGGCGCCGGGCTCCTCCTCGAGCTGCCGCGCCTGAATCTGCGCCTGGCGCAGGCTGATCTCGGCCTGGCGCAGGCCAAGCTCCAAGTCGGCACTATCCAGCCTCGCCAGGACCTGTCCGGCCGAGACCTGGTCGCCCAACACAACATTGACCTCAGCAATCGTGCCCGTTGTCTGGAAGAAAAGGCTGGCCTCCCGCTCGGCCTGGACGATCCCGGTCGCACTCACCACCGCAGAGATGTCGCCACGAACCACGGCGATCGTCTCATAGTCCGGTTCTGGCGTCGCCCGCGACCACGGCAGGGCCAGTGTGGAACCTCCCGAAGCCGGCGTTCCGCTGCAGGCCGCCGCAGCCAGGGCCGTTACAAGCACAATGACACCCCACATCCGTCGCATAGAATCGCACCTGAATCGCTCCGCTCCCCGCAGAGAGACCGCCGCCGGGAGTGAGCGCACATGACAAAAGTATCGCGCCCTGCCCGGTGCCCCACAGCAAGGCGCATTCCGAAATTGTACCATTTCTCTCCAATTTGCGGCAATGCCTGAGCCGCGCGATTGAGAGCCAGCGCACGAACGCGCAATCAAGAGTTGCACAAGATGCCGTGTGTCGCTATAATATCATTATGTGATTCACAAGAGGCACACGAACCGCCCACAGGCTACGTGCGACCTCGCGGCGGAAAATGGGCGGAGTCATAAAGAGGAGATGAAAATGGCAAAGCGAGCGATACCAGACATCGTGGTGGGACGGTTGCCGGTCTATCTGCGGGCCCTGACCTTCCTGATGGCTGAAGGGCGTCAGGTTACCTCATCTCAGGAGTTGGGCGATCGGCTGGGGATTTCCTCGGCGCAGATCCGCAAGGACCTGTCGCACTTCGGCGAGTTCGGCAAGCAAGGAACCGGCTACGACATCGCCTATCTCCACGACCAGTTGCGCCGCATCCTGAAGGTAGACCGCATGTGGGACGTGGTCCTGGTTGGAGCCGGGAATCTCGGCAAGGCGATCGCTGATTACGGGGGCTTTGCGGGCAAAGGATTCGTCATACGAGCCATCTTCGATACCGACCCGGACAAGATCGGCAAGCCGATGGGAATAGACAACCTGATTGTGCAGGATGTCAGCCGACTGGCAGAGGTGATCCGCCAGAACGAAATCAAGGTGGGCATCATCGCCACGCCGGCAGAAGATGCCCAGCAAGTGGCCCGCACCATGGTGGATGCCGGCGTCCGGGCAATCCTTAACTATGCCCCGATCACGATCATGGTCCCGGCGGGAGTCCGCATCCAATACATTGACCCGGCGGTGGGTCTGCAGCGCATGACTTACTACCTGTAGTCTTCCGGAAGGCCGGGAGTTC
>FWPV01009014.1_pt1 | contig 10841 bp, 6 predicted proteins | sample 2228371 | NCBI WGS metagenome assembly FWPV01 (sample SAMEA103939776, study PRJEB20133) | metagenome | reverse complement strand
CCGATTCTGGACCTCGCTGCAGGATCGTGCCGTAACGGAATTTTCCTGGCATCAAAAGGGCTCGGCGTGGTCTGCTGCGATATTTCCGGCGCAGCACTGGAATCGGCCAAGAGGACTGCACACGCGCAAGGTGTCGACATCGCCGTTCAGCAAACGGACTTGGAAAGTGAGGCGGGAAATTTTTTGCCCGAGGATTATTATGCGGGCATCATCGTATTTCGCTACCTGCATCGCCCCCTCATACCCTTCATAAGAAAGGCCCTTAAACCCGCCGGGATACTGATTTATGAAACCTTCACCGGGGCTCAGCCGCGATTTGGCCGGCCGCACAATCCGAGGTACCTGTTAAAGCCCGCAGAGTTGCTGAACTGGTTCGCAGATTGGGAGGTGATTCATTATTTTGAAGGTGTGGTGGAAAATCCGCAGAGAGCTGTTGGGCAAATCGTCTGTCGCAAGAGGGTACCCGCCGCAAATAAGACGAGCACTCGCTGATTTTTCCTCGCGCTTCTGCGAAGCAACCGTCATTGAATTCGACCATTGATTTTGATAAAGACTTTGGCGCCCCCATGACAAGAATGTAAAGGAACCGCCGAACAGTGAACATATCCGCCGATATTCCCGCTATCGTCCGCGTGCTGATCGTTTTCGTTCTGGTGCTCGCAGCCATTAGAAAAAAGATCTCCCTGGGAAACTCCCTTTTTTTCGGGGCCGTCATTTTGGGCTGGCTATTCGGACTTGGCTTTAAATCCATGGCATTTTCCATCTATCATTCCGTCACCCACCCCAAGACCCTTGCTCTCACGGTGATGGTCTGCCTCATCCTGGTGTTCAGCCACAGTATGGAAACAGCCGGCCAGATGCAACGCCTGCTCGAACGCTATCAGGGATTGATTACGCGCCCCAGGATCAACATGGTGGTTTTCCCCGCGCTGATAGGACTTCTGCCCATGCCTGGAGGTGCGATCTTTTCTGCCCCCATGGTCAAAGCGCTGGGGCAAAAACTTGACTTGACGGGGCCCCAGCTGAGTTTCATCAATTACTGGTTTCGTCACATCTGGGAATACTGGTGGCCGCTCTACCCCGGCGTTCTGCTCACTACGACCCTGGCCGACTTGAACCTCTGGGGCTTCGTGGCGTTTCTCTTTCCACTGACCTGTGTCGCCCTCTCGGTAGGATATTGGCCGCTGAAGACACTGAACGGGGGGATCGACGGGTCTCACAGCCGCCGCTTTGGCAACCGCCCTTCCCTCTGGCCCTTTGTCAAAGAACTGTTTCCCATTCTCATTGTCATCGCTTTGGGTTTGACCACCGGGGCACTGCTGACGGCCTTCCTCGAACCCTACCAGCTGGCTGTCACCAAAGAGTTGGGGCTGATTTTTTCGCTGCTGGTGGCCATCGGCTGGGTCTGGCACAGGAATCGGCTCTCTTGGGTCCAAAGGCGGCAGATTCTTGTGCAGAAGCAGCTCTTGAACATGTTCTACATGGTGATTGCCATTCTGGTCTTCAAAGGCATGCTGGAGGACAGCCGGGCAGTGCAGATGATCAGCCGGGAACTGCTTGACTGGCGCATCCCTCTCATGCCGATCTGCATGATCCTGCCATTCATAGTCGGCGGGGTGGTCGGAATCACCATCGCCTTTGTCGGCACCACGTTTCCCATCCTCATTTCCCTCATTCAAACCCTGGGCGAATCACAACACATGCTGGCCTACATGATGCTCGCCCTGGTCAGCGGTTTTGTGGGCGTGCTGCTCTCACCGCTGCACCTCTGCCTGCTGCTTTCCAACGAATATTTCGAAACCGCACTGACCCCGGTCTACCGCTACCTGTGGGTTCCCTGCAGCGTACTGCTGATCACCGCCTGCCTGTACTTTTTTCTGCTGCATGGCTAGGCGGCACCGCATCCTGACCGTTCACCATACAGCCCTTTACAAATCACAGAGGCGCAAAGAACGCCAAGTAGGGGTAGGTTGGGTGGAGCAGCGCGAAACCCAACGCCTATTGTGCCGGGCTTCGCACCTCAAAGCGGCCTGCTTGGAAGGCAAAATCCTTTTCTTGAACATTATATACCGGTTAAGCATTAGATGTTGCAGTGTCGGCAGGTTTTGTTGACGGGTTTCGTCACGCTTGGGCGTGACTCTACCCATCCTACGACTTTGTGTCCTTCGCGTCTTGGCGGTGAACGATTACGCCGCATCTCCCTCTCCGTCAACCGGGCGTAAGTTATCAGGAGGATACGGTACGGCGGGGAGGGAACCGGAAAGCACAACCCGGGGAGCCGCTGCGGCCCCCCTTGTGAATTTGCCCACTTGGATACCGGCCCCGGTTATGTTAAAAAATGGCGGGCTTACATTGAATTCCTGTGTGGGACAGCCAATGGCACAATTCACGGACTCGGATCGTCTATTTTACCCTTGGCGACTCTTGGTGTTCTCCGTGGTGACTACCTGAGCACGGCATGAAAAGGGAGGAAACATGCGGGCAAAACGAATCTGGACGTTACAAAGCTTTCTCACCTGCTTCATCTGGAACGGAGTATTGATCGGCCTCTTGTTTTATATGGCTGCACAGATTCTTGCCGGGCTGCACTTGTGGGTCGAACCCTACCTGGGCTCCGGCGGTGAGAATCTACCTCAGGAGCTGCAAAATGCATTTGCCAGCATGAGTGAATTTCTCAACCAGATGCAGCAATATCTCGCCCCCGCATTGTTCGGAATCGGCGGCGTTGCGACTGTCGTGCTGTGGTTGTTTGTTCTCCTTCAGGGGCGCGGTCTGGCCAATCGGGTGCAAACCGAGGTGACTGCCGCTCACACCCGGGAAGGAGCGGCGCAGCAGGTGAAGTCCGCGGAATCCGCACCCGCAGCAGCGGTGGAACCTCAATACGTGCAGGCATCGCCTCAGGCCGCCGTGCAGATGCTGGCCGTCCTGCAGCGGGAAGGACGTCTGATCGATTTTCTTGAGGAAGATTTGAGCCGGTATGAAGACGCTCAGATCGGTGCGGCCGTCCGCAACATTCATCAGGGCTGCAAGCAGGCTTTAGCCGAGTATGTGGAGCTCAACCCCATTTTCCAGGAAGACGAAGGCAGTCACGTCAGCGTCCCCGCAGGGTTTGACGCCAAGGCAATCCGTCTGACGGGAAACGTCGTGGGCGATCCGCCCTTTTCGGGCACGCTGCGCCATCGCGGCTGGCGTATTGCCAGAGTCACACTTCCGCAACCCACCACGGAGGAGAACAAAGACTGGGTGCTGGCACCGGCGGAGGTAGAAATTGAAGAGTAGAGGACAGACGACAGAGGAGACTAATGTTGGCTGAAGCAAAATACATCATCGGCATCGATCTGGGCACTACCCACAGTGTCCTGGCATATACTGAAGCTCAACTGAGCGAAGAAAGCGAACCGCGCATTGACATCTTTGCCGTTCCCCAGGTGATCAGTCCCGGGGAAGTGAAAGCACAGAATCTGCTCCCCTCATTCCTTTTCCTGCCGGGACCTCATGACGTCCCAGCGGGAAGTCTTGCCCTCCCCTGGAATTCAGCAGCGGAAACCGTCGTCGGCGAGTTCGCCCGCAAGCGCGGTGCGGAAATACCCAACCGGCTGGTTTCTTCGGCCAAATCATGGCTGTGCCATGCCGGAATCGACCGCACTCAGCCTATCCTGCCCTGGGACAGCCCGGCCGATGCCAAAAAAGTGTCACCGGTGGAAGCGTCCGCCATGTTCCTCCAGCACCTGACAGCCGCATGGAACCATCAGATGGCCGCCGATGACCCCACTGCACGCCTGGAAAACCAGGACATCTATCTGACCGTGCCGGCATCGTTTGATGCGGTGGCCCGGGAGCTCACCGTCAAAGCCGCCGAGGCCGCTGGAATCCGGCAAATGACGCTGATCGAAGAGCCGCAAGCCGCGTTTTATGCCTGGGTGGAAAACCGGAAGGACCGGTGGCGCAAACAGGTGCGCGTGGGTGAATCCATCCTGGTGTGCGACATTGGCGGAGGAACCACCGACCTGACCTTGATCAAAGTCACCGAGGAAGATGGAGAGCTCACTCTGAGGCGTGTGGCGGTAGGGGAACACATACTGCTGGGCGGCGACAACATGGACCTGACCCTGGCTTACATGCTCCAGGCCAAACTCGCTCAAGAGGGCACCAAGCTCGATGCCTGGCAATTCCGCGGCCTGTGGTACAGCTGCCGCACCGCCAAGGAACGCCTGCTGGCAAATCCATCCATGGAAAGTGAACCGGTGGTCATACTGGGACGCGGCTCCTCCCTCATCGGTGGCACTATCAGGACCGAACTCACCCGCAACGAGCTGGAAGCCACCCTGCTGGACGGTTTTCTCCCCATTTGTGAGAGCAGCGACTATCCGCGGGAAAAACCGCGCGTCGGAATGCGTGAAATGGGACTGCCGTATGAGTCGGATCCTGCCATGACACGCCACCTGGCAAAATTTCTCGGGCGTCAGGTCGAGAGCACTGCCGGCGGAGAAAACGGCGATGTGGCCTTTCCCAGTGCCGTGCTCTTCAATGGCGGCGTTTTGAAGCCGGACCTGATTCGTCGACGAATACTTGAGGTTTTGAAACACTGGCACGGAGAAAAGGCAATCCGTCAACTGGATTCGGCCGACCTGGATCTTGCCGTGGCCCGCGGTGCCGCCTACTATGGATTGGCGCGGCGCGGTCGTGGAATACGCATTCGAGGCGGCGTGGCCCGCCCTTATTACATCGGGATTGAAAGCGCCATGCCCGCCGTTCCCGGCGTCCCCACACCAATGAAAGCGCTTTGTGTGGTCCCCTTTGGAATGGAGGAAGGAACCGAAGCTGAAATCCGTGAAAAAGAATTCGGCCTGGTTGTGGGGGAACCCGCTGTCTTTCATCTGCTCACTTCGACCGTGCGCAAGAAAGACCGGGTTGGAGAAATTGTCGAAGACTGGTCCGGTGAGATCGATGAAGTGACCACCATGGAGGCGGTGCTGCCGGCTACCGATGCGGAACAGGGAGGCCAGGTCATCCCCGTGTGGCTGCAGAGCAAAGTAACAGAAATCGGCACACTGGAGTTGTGGTGTGTGGCAAGGGACGACGAGCGCCGCTGGAAGCTCGAATTCAATCTGCGAGAACGCGAGCAGTAACGGATACGGCCATCCACGGATGGACGTACTCCAGACGCAGGCGTAAAAAATTTCTCGGCGAACCTTTGTGTTCTTGGTGGTACCAGCAGGAGCAATGGAATCGGAGTCAATGGACAATCAGTTTGAATATGAAGATCTTTCCCATCGCTACATAATCGGAATTGATCTTGGCACCACCAATTCGGCCGTCGCCTATGTGGACTTGAGCAGGAACGATGCGAGCGGGAAGACTATTCAGTTTTTTGACATTCCGCAGTTGATTGCCCCGGGCGAAGTCGGACGGCGCCCTGTTTTGCCCTCTTTCCTCTATCTCCGCGGTCCACACGATCTGCCGCGGGAAAGCATCCAGCTTCCATGGAACAAGGAGCGCAACTATGCCGTTGGTGAATTTGCCAGGGAACAGGGTGCGCTGGTGCCCGGCCGCATGGTTTCTTCAGCCAAGTCGTGGCTGTGCCATGCGGGCGTCGATCGAACCCGCCCCATCCTGCCGTGGGGTGCGGGGCAGGATGTAAACAAAATTTCTCCGGTTGAAGCCAGTGCCAGGTATCTGCAGCACATACGCGAAGCATGGAACGAAACCAGGGCGCTCGGGCGTGAGGGGCACCGCCTGGAACAACAACTGATCATTCTCACGGTACCGGCATCGTTTGACGAGGTTGCCCGGGAACTGACGGTCGATGCCGCCCGGCATGCCGGTCTCACTCGGGTTGTGCTGGTGGAAGAGCCGCTGGCGGCTTTCTATGCATGGCTGTATAGGCACGAAAACGACTGGCAGGATGCCATGCGGGCGAACCAGATCATCCTGGTGTGCGATGTCGGCGGCGGCACAACGGATTTCACCATTGTCGCTATCCGGGCGGGTGACAAGGGGCTGCGTTTCGACCGCCTGGCAGTGGGCGATCACCTGATGCTGGGCGGCGACAACATGGACCTGGCCCTCGCACGACACATCGAAATGAAACTGCTGGGGCAACCCGGCAAGCTCGATTCCAAACGATGGCTGCAACTCTGGCATCAGTGCCGCAAGGCAAAAGAAGTCCTGCTGGGTGAAACGACAGAGCCGGAGTCATCTTTCGACATCACCGTCATGGGGACAGGGGGAAGGCTCATTGCCGACACCATGAAGAGCAGTCTCACCCTGGAACAAGTACAGCAGATGATTGTCGATGGATTTTTTCCCCTGGTGTCACTGCAGGACTCCCCCCGGGGAGGGCGGCGCAAGGGGCTCACCGAGTGGGGTCTGCCCTATGTTCAGGACGCCGCTGTAACCCGCCATTTGGGGTCTTTCTGGCAGAGGTTTCAGGGACTGCTGGGGGATGAAACCGGGCGCTCGGCTTTGTACCCGGACTTTGTCCTGTTCAACGGTGGAGCTCTCACGCCCGTTTCTATTCGCCGGCGCATCCTGCAGGTTGTGCAACAGTGGTTTGCAGGCGAAGCGGAAGCGGGCTGGACTCCCATAGAACTCGAAAACCCTCGCCCCGAGCTGGCGGTAGCGGTTGGAGCCGCCTACTATGGATTGGTGCGGCTCGGTGAAGGGGTGCGCATTGGAGCCGGCAGTCCGCGCGCCTACTACGTCGAGGTGGCGGCGCAGGATAGCAGTGCAGCGGATGAACAGCAGCGACAAGCCGTCTGCCTGATTCCACGGGGAACCGAGGAGGGTTTTGAAACGCATCTCGAAGAACCGAATTTTCAAGTATTGACCAACCAGCCGGTGGCATTCCAACTCCTCAGTTCGAGCACCCGTCTGGGGGATCGGCTGGGGCAAGTGGTCATCCCGGACGCCGACGAAATCACCGTACTGCCCCCCATCCGCACGGTTTTGCGCTTCGGCAAAAGGGCCTCCGCTCAGCTTCTTCCCATAAGCCTCGGCGTGCATCTCACCGAAGTCGGCACATTGGAGCTGTGGTGCGAATCCCGGCAAACGCCCCACCGCTGGCAACTGCAGTTCGACGTGCGGCAGGAAGCTGAACCGGAAGGTCAGCTCACCCCGGGTGAAACACTGGATACCGATCTCATTGATCGGGGGCTGGAAAAAATTCGAGCCACTTTCCAGGGAGGTGATTCGATGGCGCAGCACCCACCGGAAAAATTGGTCAGGGAGCTTGCCGCCATCTTCGATCTTGGCAAGGAAAAGTGGCCCGCATTGCTGATCCGGAAATTGGCCGACACATTGATCGAATACCCGGACGGTAGGCTGCTGACCGCCCACCACGAAGCCCGCTGGCTCAATCTGCTTGGCTTTTGCCTGCGCCCGGGCTTTGGCGATCCGGTTGATGAATGGCGCATGAAGGAAGCATGGAAGCTCTATCCGCAGGGCATCGAATTTCACCGGCAAGCCCAAAACCGTTCCGAATGGTGGATCTTCTGGCGAAGAATTGCAGGCGGTCTGAGTGCGGGTCAGCAGTTGCACATCTATCAGCAGCTCGCTCCCTCCCTGCAACCCGCCCAGGCCAAGAAGAAAAAAGGTGGACGGAAGGCGACCAGAAGTTTGGCGCCGCAGGAAGAGCTGGAAGTCTGGATGATGCTGGCAAACTTCGAGCGATTGCCCGCGGATAAGAAAGCACAGCTGGGCGATACACTGGTCACCGGAATGGACCGCAAAAAGCCGCGGCCACAGGAACTCTGGGCAGTCGGCCGATTTGGAGCAAGAATCCCCTTGTACGGGCCCCTCGACCAGGTGGTCCACAGTCGTCAGGCAGTAAAGTGGCTCGACAGTCTCCTGTCGATGAATCTTACCCCGTCGGAACCGCTGGCGAGGACTCTCATTCAGTTGGCCCGGCTGACGGGTGATCGGGAACGGGACATTCCCGAGGAGAAGCGCGATTACCTGGCCGGATGGCTGGACCAGTTACCTCAGGCAAGCCGTTTCCGCCAAATGCTGACACATCCGGAAACCATGCTGCAAAGCCGGGAACAGGACTGGGTATTCGGCGAATCGCTGCCCGCCGGCCTGGTTTTGTCCGGCTAGACGCTTGTTGGAGAGCTCCCTCTCCCTTGGAGGATGAGGAGCCTCCCATGCTCGAACAAGCTCCTGGAGCAAAGAGTCAGCGATTGCTCCACACCGGGTCGCGTTTTTCCAGAAACGCCCGCATCCCCTCCTGAGCATCGGCAGCTTTGCAATTCATGACCATGGCCTCTTTGGCAAAATCGTAAGCCGACCGCTCGCTCACATCCACCTGCGAATAAAAGGCGTTCTTGCCCGCAGCCACAGTAAACCCGCTGTATTGGGCAATCTCCATTGCCAGCCTGGTGGCTTCTTCGGCAAGCTGATCGATCGGCACCACGCGATTCACCAGGCCGAATCGCTCCGCCTCCTGCGCCGAGACAAACCGTCCGGTCACGAGCATCTCCATCGCCCGCTTCCTTCCTATGGCGCGCACCAGCGGGACCATCGGCGTGATGCAAAACAGCCCGATCTTGACGCCGGGCGTGGCAAACTGCGTGGTACTTTCCGCCACCGCCAGATCACAGGCGGCCACCAACTGGCACCCGGCCGCCGTCGCAATCCCATGGACCTGAGCGATGACGGGCTGGGGCAGTTCGTGCAAGCGGAGCATCATACGGTTGCAGGTCGTGAATATTTTGCGGAAATCCTCAAATTCCAACTCCTCTCCAACCATTTCTTTCAGGTCATGCCCCGCGCTGAAGACCTTTCCGCTGCCCCTGATGATCACCACTTTAATGGCTCGATTGTCCGCCACCTGGTCGAGCCTTTCAAGGACAGCCGTCATCAGGTCCAGCGAGAGAGCGTTGCGCTTTTCCGGCCGATTTAAGGTCAGCCAGGCGAGGGGGCCGTCGTGTTCCAACAGAACCGGTTCCATATAAAATTCTCCATACCTTTCAAATTGCAGTGGGTTACGCCGCAAAAAGATGCGTCTAATCCATCCCGTCAGCATTGTCGCTTGATTCGGGACCATCCAGCCAAAAGAGCAGCGCACGTTTGATCTCCTCGATTTGCTCGGGGTCGGAGACCTTTTCCCCGGTGTTCGATTTGATATAGAAAACATCCGCCACTTGATCAATTTTTGTCGTAATCTTAGCCACATAAATCCTCACCTGGAGATCCCACAAGGTCCAGGTGATGGTGTACAGAAGTCCCACCCGGTCGGTGGTGTACACTTCCAGAATGGTGTAGATCTGGGACGATTCATTATCGATCAGGATCTTGCTCGGCACAGTCCTGCTCGGCGTCTGACCATGGACCCCCCGCTTCGCCGCATGCGCTGCAATGCGATATTCCAGCGACATTTTCCCTTCCAACACCCGCTGCATATCCTCTTTGGCCGATTGCCAGTCGGGTGCCTGCAGGGAGCCTTCCGGCAGGCGGCATTGAAAAATCAACAGTACCACGCCGTCCCGCTTGGTAAAAACCTGCGCACTGATGATGTTTAAGTCACGCAAGGTCAGGATGCCGGCCGCACGGGTCAACAAACCAGGGATCTCCCGGCTGAGCAGTGTGACGTTTGCCAAACCGTCCGACGTGGTGGCTTCCCATATGAGAGACTCCTGTGAATGCTGCAGCCGCCACTCCATACGAATGTGCTTGGCAATGGCGCCGGGCGGCATGGAAAGAAGGTAGCGGGGGGCCAGCTGCTCGAAGTAATTTTCCAGCTGAGGCTTGCTCACCAGGTCGGCAACTTCCTGTTCCACCTGCATACGGACCTGCTCGATGCGGTCGGCGATGGCTTGCGGGCTGGGCTCGCCTTTCTCCAGCAGATGGTAGACTCTCTCATGGAGTGCCAGGACCGGCGTATCACGCAATTTCTGCTGCGCCCTGGGGCCGGTTGCCAGCATGTCGGCAAAGCTCAACAGCATAAGCATATCCAACTGCCGGGGAGTCTTGGTGATGAGGGCACACTGGGCGAGCATCTCTTCATCGGCGAGATCCCGCAAAGAGGCGCTGTCCATGAGCAGCAGATGCTGGGCCACGAGGAACTGAAGAGTGTCGGATTCTTCCAGGCTCAAACCGAGGCGCCTGGCGATGGAAGGAATCATTTCACCGCCGTGCAGCGCATGATCCCGCCCCGCACTCTTGCCGATATCGTGTAGAAATCCCGCCAGGAGAACCAGCGTGGGATCTTCCACACGGCCGGCGATTCTGCTCAGCTCGGGTTCGCTCTCGTCGTAGAAACCGGCGAACAGTCTTTTGAGCTCGGCAAGGGTACGCATGTGATGTTCGTGAACCGGATAAAGGTGAAAGGCATCGTGCTGTACGAGGCCATGCACCGAAGCCAATTCGGGAATGAGTGAGGTGGCCAGGCCCAGGTTGTAGAAACGCCGCACAACCGGCAGATCCGGGGCGTCGGCACAAATGAGCCGGAGCAGCTCCTGCCTCACCATGGAGTCACCCGCAGCGGTATCCAGGACGTTGCGGTGGTGGTATATCCACTGCCGGGTGATATTGGTGAACCCCAGGTTTTCCTTGGCGGCAATGTAGAAAAGATGGACCAGGTGGCCGGCGGTAGCCGGGTAGAGCTCCGATTGCAGTTGAATTTTTCCATACTTGGCCGATAACCCCATTTCCATCGCATCAGCCTGGTAGTCATCCTCCGGCGCAGTATCGCGACGGCTCTCCTGCAGCCGCTCCCAGAATTCCTGCGATACACACACAACCCCGTGCAGGAATCGATGAATTTCCTGCATGAACGCCTCTACCGGAAGAAAACCTACCCGGGCTGAATACCCCAGTTGATTCCCCAGAGTTCCTGGTCC
>FWPV01015681.1_pt1 | contig 10843 bp, 9 predicted proteins | sample 2228371 | NCBI WGS metagenome assembly FWPV01 (sample SAMEA103939776, study PRJEB20133) | metagenome | reverse complement strand
AGGTCTCGTGACGGAACTGGATCACACGCTGCTCCGCAAGCTCGCCGAGTGGAACCCCGAGGGGGTCCCGGTGACCTCCCTGTACCTCACCGTGGACGGACGCCGCTATCCGCGGCGCTCGGACTACGAGGTGCGTCTGGAGGAGCTGCTCCGCGAGGCGCGCGCCCGGGCGGCCGACCTCCCCGAGGAGGCGGCGCGCTCGGTCGAGGGAGACCTCGCGGCGATGGCGTCGTTCGTGCGCGAGCGCTTCGAGCGTGGGGACACGCGGGGGCTCGCCCTGTTCTCGGCCTCGGCGGCGGGGCTGTGGGAGGCGATCCGGCTGCCGCGGCCGGTGCGCGATCGGGTCGTCCTCGGCCCCCGGGCGGACGTGCGGATGCTGGAGGCCCTGCTCGAGACGTACGAGACGACCTGCGTCGCGCTCACCGACTACGAGAAGGCGCGGGTGTTCCTCTCGTCCCTGGGCCGCGTGGAGGAGGTCCGCGACCTCGTGGACGAGGTGCCCGGTCGCCACGACCAGGGCGGCTGGTCGCAGATGCGGATGCAGCGCCACGTGGACGACCACCGCACGCAGCACCTCAAGCGCGTGGCGGACCTGCTCTTCCGCCTGTTCCAGGAGCAGGGCTTCGAGCACCTCGTGCTGGCGGGGCCGGGGGAGGCCCACCGCGAGCTCGAGGGGCTCCTCCACGAGTACCTGCGGCGCCGCGTGCGGGCCCACGTCGCGCTGCCGATGACGGCCACGACCGAGGACGTGCGCTCGCGCACCGTGGAGATCGAGGAGGAGCTGGAGCGGGAGCGCGAGCGCGCGCTGGTGGATCGCCTCGCCGAGGCGGTGCCCCTGGGGCGCGGCGTCGCGGGCCTGGAGGCGACCCTCGAGGCGCTCGGCGAGGGGAGGGTGGGGACCCTCCTCGTGGGCCTCGACCACGCCGCCCCGGGCGGGGCGTGCGAGGCGTGCGGCCGGCTCGCCACCCGGGCGAGCGCCTGCCCGACCTGCGGGGCGCCGATGCGAGAGGTGCCGGACGTCGTGGAGGTCGCCGTCGCCTCCTGCTACGAGCAGGGGTGCCGGGTCGAGACCCTGACCGCGGACCCCCGCCTCGACGAGCTCGGCGGGATCGCCGCCCTCCTGCGCTTCTGATCGGATGACCCCCCAGGCGCTCGGGCTCGACGTCGGGGGCACGAAGATCCTCGCCGTCCGGGCGGACGCGACGGGGACGGTGCTCGACCGGGCCCAGGAGCCGACGCCCGCCGACGACCAGGAGGCGACCCTGGAGGCCATGGCCGCGGTGGCGAGGCGGCTGCTCACCCCGGAGGTGCGGGCCGTGGGGGTGGGGGCGGCCGGGATGGTCGAGGCCGGGACCGGCGTGCTGCGGTTCGCCCCCAACCTGGCCTGGCGAGACGTGCCCATCGCCTCGCGGATGCGGGACGCGCTCGGCCTCGCCTGCCTCGTGGACAACGACGCGAACGTCGCGGCCTTCGGCGAGCTGCGGTTCGGGGCGGCCCGCGGCTACCGCCACGTGCTGCTCGTCACCGTGGGGACGGGGATCGGCGGGGGCATCGTCGTGGACGGGCGACCGTTCCGCGGGGCCCACGGGTTCGCCGCGGAGATCGGGCACGTGGTCGTGGACCCCCTCGGCCCTCCCTGCGGCTGCGGCAACCGGGGCTGCTTCGAGCAGATGGCCTCGGGGGCGGCGATCGGGCGGCTCGGCCGGGAGGTGGCGCGCGCGGAGCCCTCCTCCAGGCTCGTCGAGCTCGCCGGCGGGGACCCGGACGCGGTGACGGGGGAGGTGGTGACCCGCGCCGCGACGGAGGGCGACCGCGCGGCCGTCGAGGTCCTCGCACGCGTCGGGGCGTGGCTCGGCGTGGGGATCGCGGGGCTCGTGAACGTCCTCGATCCGGAGGCGGTCGTCGTGGGGGGCGGCGCGATGGCCGCGGGCGAGCTGCTCCTCGGCCCCGCCCGGGAGGCCTTCCGCGGCGCCGTGGAGGCGCCGGAGCGGCGCCCGCCCGTGCCCCTGGTGCCCGCGGAGCTCGGCCCGGAGGCCGGGGCCATCGGGGCGGCCGCCCTCGCCCTCGAGGAGCTGGGAGGGGCGCCCTGAGGTCCCCCAGGGTCGGCGTCATCCTGCCGATGTTCTCGGGCGACCCCGCTCGGGTGCTCCAGGTCGCGCGCCGGGCCGAGGAGCTCGGCTACGACGGGGTCTTCGCCTTCGACCACTTCTTCCCGCCGGGGGCGTCCCCGGACCGGCCCTCCCTCGAGGCCTTCACGACCCTGGCCGCGGTCGCCGCCTCGACCGAGCGGGTGCGGATCGGGACGCTCGTCACCCGGGCCACGCTGCGGCCGGCCGGCATGCTGGCCAAGCTCGCCGCGCAGCTGCACGAGATGAGCGAGGGCCGGATGGTCCTCGGGATCGGCACCGGCGACCCGATCGACCGCCCGGAGCACGAGGCCTACGGGCTCCCGTACCTGGACCGACGGGAGCGGCGCGAGCACCTCGTGGAGACCCTGGGGTGCCTCCGGGCCCTGTTCGCGGGCACGGGGTGGCCGGGGGGGCGGTTGGTCCCGGCGATGGAGGGGCCGCTCCTGCCGGCGCCCCGGGGCGGGGGACCGCCGCTGTGGGTCGGTGGCTTCACCGACGCCATGGTCCGCCTCGCGGCGGCCCACGCCGACGGGTGGAACGGGTGGGGCATGTCCATCCCCGAGTTCGCCCGGAAGGCGGACCTGCTGCGGCGCACGGCGGCGGAGCACGGGCGGGTGGTGGAGGCCACCTGGGCGGGGATCGCGGTCGTGGGGCGGGACGAGGACGAGGCCGGGGCGATGCTGGAGGAGCGGTACCGCCGGGGCATGCTCGAGACCAACGTGTGGGCGGGCAGCGCCCAGGCCCTGGTCTGGTGGCTGGAGGGGCTGGCCACGGCGGGGGCGAGCTGGGCCGTGCTCGTGCCGACGGGCTCCGGCGACCGGCTCGGCCTGGTCGCGCGGGAGGTCCTCCCGCACCTGCGGGAGGGCGGGGGCGGGAGCCCCGCGGCGCTCCGCGAGGCCAAGCGGGCGTTGCGACGCCGGATCCGGGACCTGCGCGACGCGCTGCCCGCCTCGGAGCGCGTGACGCGGAGCCGGGCCATCGCCGAGCGCGTCCTCGGGCTGCCCGAGCTCGCCGGAGCCCGGACCGTCATGGCCTTCGCGAGCTTCGGCTCGGAGGTGGACACCGGGCCGATCCTCGAGGGGCTCGCGGCCCGGGGGGTGCGCCTCGCCCTCCCCAGGATCCGGGACGGCGAGATCGTGCCCGTGGCCTTCCGGCCGGGCGAGCGGCTCGAGCCCGCCGCCCTCGGGGTCCCGGAGCCCGCGGAGGGGGACCCCGTGCCCGAGGGGGCGATCGACGCCGTCATCACCCCGGGCGTCGCCTTCGATCCGCGGGGCTACCGCGTGGGCTACGGTGGGGGCTTCTACGACCGGTTCCTGCGCCGGGTGCGGCCCGAGGTCCCTCGGGTGGGGATCGCCTTCGCGCTCCAGGTCGTGGAGGCCGTGCCCCACGGCGAGGGCGACGAGCCGGTGGATCTCGTCGTGACCGAGGATGAGGTGATCCGGTGCCCCTCGCGGTGAGGGCTCGGACCGACGTCCCCCCGCCGCCCCCTCGGGAGCTCCGGGGGGTCCCCTGGCGGCGGGCGCCCTTCGCGGCGCTCGACTTCGAGACGACGGGCCTCGGGGCGCGGGACGCCGTCGTGGCCTTCGCCGCGGTGCCGGTGGAGCGCGGGCGCGTCGTGCTCGGAGGGGCGGTGGAGCGCCTGGTCACCTCCCCCCATCCGCCCTCGCCCGCGGCCATGCGCGTCCACGAGATCCTTCCCAGGGACCTGGACGGGGCCCCGACGATGCAGGAGGCGAGGACCATCCTCGCCGAGGCCCTGGCGGGTCGCTTCCTGCTCGCGTGGTTCGCGGAGGTGGAGGTCGCCTTCCTGGCGCGGCTCTTCGGCACGGGGGAGCGGACCTGGCGGCGTCGGACGATCGACGTCCGGGGGCTCGCGCTGGCCCTGGAGGGGCGCGGGTCAGGGGTCCGGTTCACGCTCGCGGAGACCGCCGCGCGCTACGGGGTCCCGATGGCCCGACCCCACGAGGCCCTCGAGGACGCCCTCGCCACTGCGCAGCTGTTCCTCGTGCTCGCCGCCCGCCTGGAGTCCGAGGGGCGAGGGTCGGTGCGGCGGCTGCTGCGGGCCTCCCGCCGCTGAACGCCGACTTGAACGGCCGCTCAGGACCGTGCTTGGATACGGCCACGCGATCGAGCAAGGGGGACCGATGTCCGAGCAGGAGCCGCTCCGCACCGCCTTCCACGAGGTCACCGAGGCCCAGGGGGGCAGCCACGTCGCCGACGGCGGGTGGCTGTGGCTCGAGGGGTTCGGCGACGTCCGCAAGGAGTACGAGGCCGCCCGCGACGACGTCGCGGTGTGGGACGTCTCGCCCCTGAACAAGTGGGACTTCCGGGGCCCCGACGCCCTGCGCGCCGCCCAGCACATCTTCTCCAACGACGTCATGAGCCTCGAGGTCGGCCAGGCGCGCTACGGCGCGTTCCTGGATCCCGACGGGCTCATGGTGGACGACGGGACGGTGTTCAACACCGGCCGCCCCGACCACTGCTGGGTGATGACGAACGGCAAGGACCACGACGAGTACTTCGCCGAGATGCTCTCGGGCTTCGACGTGGAGTGGGAGTGGATCGCCCTGCGGATGCCGCACCTCGGCGTGATCGGGCCGCGCTCGCGCGAGGTCCTGCAGACCCTCACCTCGGCCGACCTCAGCCGGGAGGCCCTGCGCTACTTCCGCTTCATCCCCGAGCCCGTGGAGGTGGGGGGCGTGCCCGTGTACCTCTCGCGCACCGCCTACGGCGGGGAGCTCGGGTACGAGCTGTTCCTCACCGATCCGGCGGACGCGCCCGCGCTGTGGAACGCGATCGTGGGGGCCGGTGTCACGCCCTTCGGGGTCGCGGCGATCGAGATCCTGCGGGTCGAGGCGGGGCTCATCGTCACCGACTACGACTACGAGGCGCACCAGCGCACGCCCTACGACTTCAACCTGGACCGGCTCGTCGCCCTCGACCGTCCCGTGGAGTTCGTCGGCAAGGGGCGCCTGGCCGAGATCGCGGCGGCGCCGCCGAACCGGTTCGTGACGCTGCGGTACGAGGCGGAGGAGCTCCCCGAGTACGGGGCGATCGTGACGAAGGACGGCGAGGAGGTGGGCACGCTCACGAGCCCCACGGACAGCCCCCGGTTCGGCAAGATCGGCATGGCGGTGATCCGCAGCGACCTCGCGACGCCGGGGACGCGCGTCGAGGTCGCGCTGGGGGAGGGGACCGTGCCGGCCACGGTGGACGTGCTGCCCATCTACGACCCGGAGAAGCGCCGCCCGCGCAGCTGAGCGTGGTACCCTCCGAATCACATCGTTGTGATCTTCGGAGGGTCCGTGGAGTACGTGCACACCTGCGCCCCGCCCCGGGGTCCCGAGCCCAAGCCGGGGGCCCTGTGGGTCTGCCCGGCCTGCGGCTCCGTGTGGGAGGCCGCGCCCGACGGCCCCGGCATCTTCGACTTCGAGCGCGAGGAGGCCGTGACGCGGGCGGTCTGGATCCGGATCGAGGGCCCGGCGCTGCTCGCCGGCTGAGGCCCTAGAACAGGCCGACCGTCCGCCCCTGCTCGTCGATGTCCACGTTCATGAACGCGGGCGTCCGTCCGAGCCCGGGCATCCGCTGCATGTCCCCGCAGAGCACCACGACGAAACCGGCGCCGGCGCTGGGGACGACCCCTCGGACGGGGAGCCGCCAGCCCCGCGGCCGGTTGAGCAGGGTCGGGTCGTGGCTGAGGGACAGGTGCGTCTTGGCCATGCACACCGGGGCGTCCCCGAAGCCGAGGGACTCCATGAGCGCGATGTCCTTCTCCGCCTGGGGCAGGTAGTCCACGCCGTCGGCCCCGTACAGGCGGGTGGCGATGGCCTCGATCTGCTCCTTGATCGGGGTCCCGGGCGGGGTGAGGAGCCGGAACTCGTTCGGGCGCTCCACCGCCTCGAGCACGGCCTCCGCGAGCTCGATCGCGCCCTCGCCGCCCTTGCTGAAGCCCTCGTTCACCACGGTCCGCTCCGCCCCCACCTCTGCGGCGAGCTCGCGGACGAGGGCGATCTCCTCCTCCGTGTCGGTGGGGAAGCGGTTGATCGCGACGACGCAGGGGAGCCCGTAGGTCTTCACGATCCCGATGTGGGCGGCGAGGTTCTCCGAGCCCCGCCGCACCGCCTCCAGGTCGGGTTGGGAGAGCTGCTCGAAGGGGACGCCGCCGTGGGACTTCAGCGCGCGCACGCTCGCCACGAGCACCGCGGCGCTCGGGGTGAAGCCGCCGAACCGGCACACGATGTCGCAGAACTTCTGGAAGCCCAGGTCCGAGGCGAAGCCCCCCTCGGTCACGACGTAGTCGGCGAGCTTCAGCGCCATCCGGGCCTGGACGATCGAGCTGTTCGCGTGGGCGATGTTGCCGAAGGGGCCGGCGTGGATCATCACCGGCTGGCCCTCCAGGGTCTGGACGAGGTTGGGCTTGATGGCGTCCTTCATGATCACGGCCATCGCGCCCGCGACCTTCAGCTCCTCCGCGGTCACGGGCTTCCCGTCGTAGGTGTGCCCGATCACGATGCGGCCGAGGCGCCGACGCAGGTCCTGCAGGTCCTCGGCGAGGGCGAGGATCGCCATGATCTCCGAGGCGGCGGTGATCACGAAGCCGCTCTCGCGGGGCACGCCGTGGGCCTTCCCGCCGAGCCCGATCACGATGTACCGGAGCTCGCGGGCGTTCACGTCCATCGCGCGTGGCCAGGTGATCGTGGCGGGGTCGATCCCGAGGGGGTTGCCGAAGTACAGGGAGGCGTCGATCGCGGAGGCGAGCAGGTTGTGGGCCTCGGTGACGGCGTGGAAGTCGCCGTTGAAGTGGAGGTTGATGTCCTCCATGGGGACGACCTGGACGTACCCGCCGCCGGTCCCGCCGCCCTTGATGCCGAACACCGGGCCCATGGAGGGCTCCCGCAGGGCGAGGATCACGTCCCTGCCGAGCTTGCCGAGGCCCTGGGTCAGCGAGATCGCGGTCGTCGTCTTGCCCTCGCCGGCCTTCGTGGGGGTGATGGCGGTGGTGACGATGAGCTTGCCGTCGGGGCGGTCCCGCAGGCGCTCGTACGCCGCGAGGGAGACCTTGGCGCGGTACCGGCCGTAGGGCTCGACCTCCTCCTCCAGGAACCCCGCCTTCGCCGCGATCTCGGTGATGGGGATGAGCTTGGCCTCCTGGGCGATCTCCAGTCCGCTCTTCACGCTGGCCTCCGTTGAACGACGGTTCGACGACCCCGCGGAAGGATACCGGCGCCGCGGAGCCCGGACCGTGACCTCGGGTCACCCGCGGGGTCGCTTCACCGAGCGGCCCGCAGCCCGTACCCTGGAGCCATGGTCCCCGACCGGCGGCCGCTCGCCCGGCGTCGGATCCTCGCGGTCCGTCGCGGCTCCCAGGCCTGGCGCTCGGACGAGCTCGCCACCGAGGAGCCGATGGAGATCCGCGTGCAGGGGCCCGGGGGGCCGCCGGTCCCGGTGGCGGTGACGATGCGGACGCCGGGAGCGGACTTCGAGCTCGCCGCGGGGTTCCTGTTCACCGAGGGGCTCGTGGAGGACCCGGCGGAGATCCGGCGCGTGAGCTACTGCGAGGACCTCCCCGCCGAGGAGCAGCGGTACAACGTCGTCACGGTTCGCCTCGGCCGCCCGTTCGACCCCGACCTCCTGCGACGGAGCACCTACGTCTCCTCCTCCTGCGGGGTCTGCGGGAAGGCGAGCCTGGAGCTCGTGGCGGTGCGGTGCCCGGCGATCGGGCCGGGGCCGGTGGTGAAGGCCGAGGTGATCTCGGGCCTGCCCGGCGCCCTCCGGGCCGCCCAGCGGGTCTTCGAGCGCACCGGGGGGCTGCACGCGGCGGGGCTCTTCGCCCCGGACGGGACCCTGCTCGAGATCCGGGAGGACGTGGGGCGCCACAACGCCGTGGACAAGGTGATCGGTCAGGCGGTGCTCGCCGGCGACCTGCCCCTGGCCGAGCGGGTGCTCCAGGTCTCGGGACGCCTGTCCTTCGAGATCGTCCAGAAGGCCGCGCGGGCCGGGGTGCCGATCCTGGCGGCGGTGAGCGCGCCCTCGAGCCTCGCCGTGCTCGCGGCGGAGGAGCTCGGCGTCACCCTCGTGGGGTTCGTGCGCGAGGGCGGGTTCAACGTCTACGCGCACCCCGAGCGCATCGCGACCTGAGCGTGCGTTGCGCCGGGCGCGCGGCCGGACCCCACGCGGGATGGAGCGAGCCGTAGGATGGTGGCCACCGTGGGAGGAAGGAGCGGAGACGTGGGCGAGAAGCTCACCCGCCTCACCGAGCCGCTGGTGCGCGACGGCGGCGCGCTGCGGACCGCGACCTGGGACGAGGCCCTGGACCGGGCCGCCGCGGGTCTGCGGGCGGCCGTCGAGCGCGACGGGGGCTCGGGGGTCGGTCTGTTCAGCTGCTCCAAGGCCACGAACGAGATGAACTTCATCGCCCAGAAGTTCGTCCGTCAGGTCCTTGGCAGCAACAACATCGACAGCTGCAACCGCACCTGACACGCTCCCAGCGTCGTCGGTCTGGCGACGGTGTTCGGAGCAGGGGGCGGCACGAGCTCCTACGAGGAGGTCGAGCACACCGACCTCATCGTGCTGTGGGGCTCGAACGCGCGGGAGACGCACCCGATCTTCTTCCACCACGTCCTGCGCGGGATCCGCAACGGGGCGCGGCTCATCGTCGTGGACCCCCGGCGGACGTCCTCGGCCGCGTGGGCCGACCTGTGGCTCGGCATCGACGTCGGCTCGGACATCGCCCTCGCGAACGCCGTCGCCCGGGAGATCATCACGAGCGGCCTCCACAACGAGGCCTTCATCGAGCGCGCGACGACCGGGTTCGAGGCGTACCGGGACTCCGTCATGGAGTGGACCCTGGACCGGGCCGAGCGCGTGACCGGGGTGCCGGCCGAGGCGATCCGGGAGCTCGCGCACGCCTACGCCAAGGCCGACCGGGCCATCTTGTGCTGGACCCTGGGGATCACCGAGCACCACAACGCGGTGGACAACGTGCTCGCGCTCATCAACCTCGGTCTGCTCTGCGGCCATGTGGGCCGGTACGGCAGCGGGCTGAACCCGCTGCGGGGTCAGAACAACGTGCAGGGCGGGGGCGACATGGGCGCGATCCCGAACAAGCTCCCCGGCTTCCAGGACATCGAGCAGGACGCGGAGGCCCGCGCGCGCTTCGAGGCGGCCTGGGGGGTTCCCATCGTCCCCCGGTACGGCTGGACGATCACGAAGATGCTGGAGGCGATGGAGCGAGGGGAGCTCACGGCGCTGTACGTGATCGGGGAGAACCCGGTGGTCTCCGAGGCCGACGCGGGGCGGACCAAGCGCCTGCTCGGCTCCCTCGAGACCCTCATCGTGCAGGACATCTTCCTCACGAAGACCGCGGAGATGGCCCACGTCGTGTTCCCGGCGGCGGTCGCCGCGATCGAGTCCGAGGGCACGGTCACGAACAGCGAACGGCGCGTCCAACGGGTGCGCAAGGCCCTGGACCCGCCGGGGAACGCCCGGGACGACATCTGGATCATCGCCCAGCTCGCCAAGCGCCTGGGGTTCGACTGGGGCGAGGTCACGCCGCGCTCGGCGTGGGACGAGCTGCGCTCGCTCTCGCCGATGCACCGCGGCATGACCTACGAGCGGCTGGAGGCGCTCGGCGGGATCCAGTGGCCGTGCCCGAGCGAGGACCACCCCGGCACGAAGTTCCTCCACGCGCGCCTGTGGGAGGAGGACCCGGAGCGTCGCGGTCCGCCCGCGCCGTTCAGCGTCACGCCCTACGAGCCGCCCGTGGACGAGCTCACCGAGGAGTACCCGCTGCGCCTCACCACGGGGCGGCGGCTGGACTCGTACAACACGGGCGTGCAGACCGAGCGCTACCGCTCCCCGTTGCGCCTCGGCGGGGCCATCGAGGTCTCGCCCGAGGACGCGGAGCGCCTGGGGATCCGCGAGGGCGAGGTCGTGCAGGTGACCTCGCGACGCGGGTCGGTGCGGGCGCCCGTCCACATCGACCCGGGGCTGCGGCCGGGCCTCGTGTTCATGACCCTCCACCACCCGGACGAGGTCGAGACGAACGTGCTCACCATCGAGGCCACGGACCCGAAGTCGGGGACGGCCGAGTTCAAGGCGAGCGCGGTGCGGATCGACAAGCTGCCGCCGGGGGTGGCGGCGGCCGGAGGGGCCTGAGCCGTGGACCTGCACCCGATGCCGGAGGCGCCGAGCGCCGCCGAGCGCGAGGCCGTGGACGCGCTCCTCGGGCCGCCCCAGGCCGGTCGCGGCCGGGTCCAGCGCGACGGCCGCGAGGCGCGGCGCAGGCGGCACCTCCTCCTCCCGGCCCTGCAGGCGCTCCAGGCCCGGGTCGGATGGGTGAGCCCCGGGGGCCTGGCCTACGTCTGCGAGCGGCTCGGGGTGCCCCCGGCCGAGGCCTACGGTGTGGCGGGGTTCTACGCGCAGCTGTCGACGCGACCGCGCCCGCCCGCCGTCCTGCACGTGTGCGAGGACCTGGCGTGCCGGCTCGCGGGCTCGGAGGCGCTCTGCGAGGAGCTCGAGCGGGTCCTCGGCCCCGAGGGCGGGGACGCCGGGGGCCGGACGTGGCTGCGGAGCCCGTGCCTCGGGCTGTGCGAGCGGGCCCCGGCGGCGCTCGCGACGCGCGCGGGGGAGCGGGCCGAGGAGGCGGCGCTCGCTCCCCTCGGGCAGGAGCAGGTCGCGGCGTTCCTCTCGGGGGCGGAGCTGCGGGGGCAGCC
>FWPV01015680.1_pt1 | contig 10844 bp, 11 predicted proteins | sample 2228371 | NCBI WGS metagenome assembly FWPV01 (sample SAMEA103939776, study PRJEB20133) | metagenome | reverse complement strand
TCCCTCTCTCCCTCTCTCCCCCTCTCTCCCTCTCTCCCTCTCTCCCTCTCTCCCTCTCTCTCCCTCTCTACCCGTCTACCGTCTACCATCTACCGTCTACCGTCTACCGAATCCCGATACGACGGCGCCTGCGTGAGTCGCCCCGTCGCTTGCAGCCAGGCGACGACGTCGGCAAATTGCGCTGCGGTGGGGACGGCGTCGGCGGGATAGTCGGGCAGGGTGTACGTACCGGCTAAGGGAGCGGGAACCAATCCCTTTTCGGCGAGCAGCGCACTCCAACGACTTTTGTTTGCGTTGATGGCGGCGCTGGCCTGGTTGATGGCGGCAAGGAAGGCGTGGACGGTTTGCGGTTGCTGCGCGGTGACTTCCTTGCGGAAGGCGTAGAGGCTGCAACTGACTTCCGGGTGGCGCGTGTCGTCCAGGATCGGCACCGCGCCTTGCTGCATCGCCAGGGACGCCAGCGGCTCCGGCAGCGTCGCCGCGCGCAACTCCCCCGCATTGAGCAAGGTCATCCGGTCGGCGATTTTGGGGACGGCCAACGTGGCAATCGCCTCTGTGGGAAGTCCCTCCGCCTCCAACAAGCGATACGTCACATACTCGATGACCGTGCCTTCCGATACGCCGATCGGGACACCACGCAGCCCTTCTACAGTGATGATGCCCGATTGCGCCGCTGCCAGGATACGGAACTGTGCAAATTCGGCCGTCGGCACCATCGCATAGCGCACCGCAACCACCTGCGAGGATTCGCGGTTATAGAGCGCCAGGGCGACTAAATCGGTGATGAATCCGTCAATCTGCCCGGCCTGCAACAACTGATCGCGCTCGGCGGCGGAAGCCACGGGAATCAGCTCGACGGTGACGCCGTGGGCCGTGAAGTATCCCTCGGCTTCGGCAACGTATAGCGGCAGGGCATCGAGAATCGGCAACACCGCGATACGCAAGGTTCCCGTCCCCGCCTTAGCGCATCCACCCGCCACCGGCGCAGCAATGCAAAGCAGCAGTATGATAAGCAAGATTTTAAGTCGAGGCATGCCCATAGACCTGTTCCTGAATCAGGACTCGGAGCGACATGGATTGCACGGATAAAAACAAGCAAGAATCCGTGTGTTCCTTGAAATCCGAGTACGAAATCTAAAAATAACTCCCCTGCCGGGCCATTTTCATTTCCCCTCTACAACTGCGGCTGGCACACCGGGCAGAAATAGGTGCCGCGTTGGCCCTGCACAATGCGTTCCAACATATAGCCGCAGCGCGGACATTGCTCCCCGGCCCGGTCATAAACGCCGAGAGACTCCTGGTGCCGACCTGTGCCACCATCCGGGTAGACGTACTGCCGATCCTCCAGGCTAGTTCCACCGTTCTCTATACCCGCGCACAGGACGGCAACAATGGCCGCGTGCAATCGCTGCACTTCCGGCACGGTCAACGCCGCCGCACTGCGTTGTGGATGAATGCCGGCCTGCCATAGCGCTTCGTTCACGTAGATATTGCCCAGGCCGGCGATGAAGTGCTGATTGAGCAACAACGGCTTGATCTCGCCGCGATGATGCGCCAGTTGGGACGCTAACCATTCCGGCGTGAAATCTGCCTCTAGCGGCTCCGGTCCCAGCGCCCCCGTAACCTCGCGTGGGTCATCCACCAGGTAGAAGCGCCCAAACTTGCGCGGATCAAGGTAAACCACCCACGTTCCCTCGGCCAATTGAAGACGGAGACGCGCATGGTTGTCATCGCCGGGGCCATTGCGGTAAATGGCGAACTTCCCGCTCATCCGTAGATGGACCAGTAATGTCTGTGTGCCGGAGAGCGTTATACGGATAAACTTGCCACGCCGGCCGACATCGCGCACATTTGTACCGGTCAAGGCGGCGCAGAAAGCCTCCGGGGCAGGGCGATCCACCGTCCGGGGCCAGAGCACCTCCACGTGGGCGATGGTCTGCCCGATGAGCACCGGTGCGAGCTTACGGACAATGGTTTCGACTTCGGGGAGTTCGGGCATAGAGATTCAAAAGCGTAAGACGGCCACCCGCAAAAGTTAAAGGGATGCGGAGTTACACTTGCACGTTTTGCCTCTTATGGTTTAACGTGGATAGCCATAGCGCGATTCGTAACGTTGCATCAACACGTTAAAGTGTGTCTGCTCCGCACTTGCCAGTTGCAAGAAGAGCTTCCGCGCTTCTGGGTCTTTGGCGATTTGCGCACTGTTATAGTACAGCTTGAATGACTTATCTTCCACGCCAAGGGCAAAGAGCAAAGCATCCTCTTCGGAGGGGTGGGCTGGCAACTCGGCCAATCCCTGCTTTGCGGATGGGAAAACAACCGAAACGGCGTCAATGACGCTGACGGCGGCCATCTCCGGGATCATGGCCCAACCTTTGCCGGCTTCCAGCGCATAATATTGGCGCTCAATGTAATTGAAGTGGTCAACTTCATCCGCCGCTAAGCGTTGGAACATCGCTGCCGCTTCCGGGTCGGTCATGTGTGTGGCGATAGTCTCATAAAATTTCTTTCCATCGCTTTCCAATTTCATCGCTTGGACCAAGACATCCATCAATTCCATAAAATGACCTCCTCATGTGCCATCTCGATATTTAATAAAATTTACGTATTCATTATATCATAAAAGCAAAAAGAGCCGAGAGTACCCCGGCTCCTTTCTCGGTTCTGTCCCTTACTCCAAAGTGCAGATGGCGCCAGGCTGCTTGATGCGCAAGGCCAATGTCTCCATGATGGCAAAGCGGTGTTCAAGGTTGATGGTTTCGACGAAAGCGGTAGCAATGTCCAACCCCACCGCCAAATCAACATATTGCGGTTGCGCCGCGATGATCAGCACTTTGCCTGTGGGAATGACGGGTGAGGCGAAGATGCCGCCGGTGGCCTGCTTTTCCAACAGCTCGATTTCGAGGATGCCCCGTTTGCCGTAGACGCGCTGGAGTTTGGCGTATACCAGGGGATGCATAGCGACAAAATACGGTGGATAGAAACCCTCGGAAATCAGCCTGGCGGTGGCAGAGGCGACATCGGCCAACGCCTGTCCTTCTTCATTCCAATCGCCGAGGGGGTGCGTCTGCCGTCCGGTGACATTGAGCAGCCCTTCGAGGCCCTCGTCGGCATCGCCGCTGAAGATTAGCCCGTCCTCGGCCAGGGCGATCTGTGTCGCGGTGGCGGCAATGGGCGCGGTATCGAACGGCTGACCGGCGTTCATCAATTCCAGGTCTTTAGCCGTGATGATGAAGTCCTTCTTCAAAGTGCTTAGAGAGAGTTGCCGGGTAACTTTCGCGCGCACCGGCTCACCCTCTTTGCTGCTGTAGGTATAGAGGGGGACGGTATACGCGCCATAGCCCAACGGGCCGTACAAATCCAGAATCCGCCGCCCGACTACAATGCGGTTGACGACTTCACCAACGGTGGCATCAATCAACTGCCATTGTTCGGGCGTGAGCGGCGCATCGTTACGCATCAGAATGTTCTCCATAAATATCTCCTTTTACGCTCTACGTTTTGAGTTTTACGCTTTACGTTTTAATGTCCCGACAGTCCACACTTTGGTGGTGGGGCTGGCGGCCGGCGACGTGACCGGCTTCAGGCGTTTGAGCAGCCGCCCGAAGAGCTTTTCGTGATACAATTCTTGCCCGCGCGCATCGTCAATGACCCCCTTCGCGCCGGGATCAACCATCTGGGCAATGAATTGGCCATACATTGCCGCCGTCTCGTTCTCCAGCTTGATGTCGGCTTCGAGCATAGCCTGGGGATCGGCGGGCAATGTCAAGGGATGATGGGTGAGAGGCATTCCCTCACCGCCGCCTACTAACGCTTCGCCGAACCAGCCCATGTGCTGCATTTCGTTGATGGCCTGCGTCATCAACTGGCTGGAGATTTCCTCGTCTTTGTCCATCGTCAGGAAGGAGTGAACGAGATATTGCAAGATGGCGGCGTATTCGTGGTTGATTCCCCACTCAAGTGCCTCTTTGTCAACCACTGCCATCGCCGGCGCGGTTGCTTCACCCGATTCTGGCGGTGCGGTTTGCAGCGCCAACGTGGTTTTGTCAACGAAATGTGCGAAATCGCCGTGGTGACGGTATTCATCGGCGAGGATATGTTCAATGTCGGCGCGTAAGTCGGGATCGGTGATCTGGGTGAGGTAGCCCTCGTACATGGCAATGGCGCGCTCTTCCGCGGCAACGTCGCGCTGCATCCATTCCGGCGCGGTCGCGCCGCTCAGGTCCGTAAAACCGCGCTGTGTAGTCGGCTGGCCTCCCAGGCGCACCATCCAGCGCGAAAGGATCCAAAAGTGACGCATTTCTTCGCGGGCGATGCTTTCGATTTCGCAGGCCAGCTCGCCCTCGCCCATCATATAGGCGTGACGTAGATATTGGATTAAGGCAGCATGTTCGTCTTCCGCCGCCGCCTTGAGCATTTGGACGATATCAGCCTTGATCGTTTGTGGCATCATAACCTCCTAAAAGTAGACGGTAGACAGTAGACGGGGAGATAAGGAACCCCTGTCTACTGTCTACCGTATGTCGTCTACTCGACTTTGAGTTCGTGGCTGCTTTCCCACAGGCCGTGGATGTTGCAAAGTGAAGTGGCGATGAGCGTGCCCGGGCCTTTGACCGTGACGGAGCATTTCGCCACGGGGTTAGTCCAGACAGGGCCGGTGTCGGCGCCCTGAACCGATGCTCCGTGCGCGGAGAAATCGAAGTGGCCGACCTGATAGAGGAATTTGTCACCTTCGGGCTTGAAGTACAACTCAATCCAGTTGATATGATGCGCGGTGGTGTTGGGGTGTGGGATTTCCTTGCCGATGCTAAGTTTCACCATAAACGGTTCGCCTGCTTTGACGACATCCGGCGCCTCGATGACGGGCGCGTGCTTTTCCTTCTTCCAATCTGCCGTTTGAATGTTATCCCCGAATCTCATAGTTAAGCCTCCTTTTGTATACGATAAGATAGAGTACGAATCTTGTTGAATCCCTGATGCCGGTATACGCATAGTTTACTCTGCACATGCAAAAAATGCAAGATAGAAACGCGCTGGTGACCCATATCTCACCGCAGAGCACGCCGAGGCCGCAGAAATCCATAAAAAATGCATTCTCTGCGCACTTTGCGCGCTCTGCGACCTCGGCGGTGCAAGATTTATGACCTATTCCGAAAATAAGTCAGCAGATTAAGCAGATTGAGCAGATTTTTGAATGCGTAAAGAACGATCTGCGTGAATCTGCGAAAATCGGCGTCCAGCAGCTTCTGAACCATTTTCATCTTTGGTGGAGAGCGCAGTTCATGTTGTCTGCTGAGCAGTTACGTGAATTGTTCTATCCGCCGGTATAGGTATAATAAACTGTTGTGCAGCGGCGTGAAATCATTATGGCAAAAGGTAAGGGTTGTGCGGGCGGATGAATAACGATCCCGAACGAGAAGTATATGTGTGGCGCCAGGGCGAAGTGACGGCCCAGCAGTATGTCGTGCCCGGTGAAGAAGAATTCTGCATCTATGTCAATGGGCAATCTCTGGTGCGCTTGATGGCCTCGCCGACAGACCGCGAGGCGCTGGTTGTCGGCTTTTTGGCTTACGCGGGGATCATCGAGACGCCGACCGACATCGCCAAACTACACTTTTCCGAAGGCAAGACGTGTGCGGATGTATGGTTGACCGCCGATAAAAGTAGTACCGTGGAACCCCGCCTGGCGGCACACAATACGCTGCTTACGTCCGGCTGTGGGCGCGGCGTGGTGTTGGGAGATTTGTACGCGCCTTCTGCACCGCTGCCTGCCCATCCTGTCCTGCTTCCAACGCAACTCTTGGCTATGGCGCAGGTTTTACAAGAGGTGACGGCGCGCAATCCCCACAGTCACGGCGTTCACACCAGCGCGCTTTTTGCCCCTACCGGTGAGACGATTGCCATCATGACCGATGTGGGGCGTCACAACACGTTGGACAAACTCCTGGGGCATTGCCTTCTGACAGGCCACGCCACCGCAGGCGATGTGCTTTTGACGACCGGGCGACTCTCTTCAGAGATGGTCAGCAAGGCCGCACGGATGGGCGTCCCGGTCGCCGCGACCTTGCGGGCAGTCACGTCCACTGCGGTACGCCTGGCCGAAGCCTGGGGCATTACGACGGTTGGATACCTGCGAGGGCAGCAGATGGTCATCCACACGCATCCGGAGAGATTGGGGATGCAGTGATTGGGGATTGAGGGGGTGGTGATTGGGAGCGGGAGAGAGACGGAGATTACTGCTCGCCCAATTGTTGCAACGCCAGTGTCCAGTCTTCGGGTGTGTTCACGTTGAAAAATGAACGGCCGTCGGGGTCCCAGCGGGCGATCTCATCCTGTGGCATCACGTGGACGCGCACATCGGGATAGAAGGCGACGATGCGGCGTTTGCCCGCCTGGAGCGCCGCTTCGGCGGCGGGGGCGCAGACAGAGGGGCGGTAAAGCGCGTGGAGCGGTTCCAGATTGCCCTGCCATTCGGGCACGACGATGTCGGCTTCGCCATCCTCAGCCAGCTTCATCATCGCGCGGAGCAAGACCGGGTTGAGGAGTGGCATGTCCCCGGCCACAGCGACGGCCCATTCGCCCTGCGCCGCGGCCAGACCGGCGTGCAGCCCGGCCAAAACGCCCTGGCCTGCGTAAACGTCTGTTACCACGCGCGCCGCAATGCCGTCGAACATCGCGGGGGCGAGCGCGGCCACGATCACTTCGTCCACCAAAGCGCGCAGGCGCTCGATGACCCAGACGATCAACGGCTGCGCATGAACCATCATGAAGCGCTTATCCATGCCCATCCGGTGGCTGCACCCGCCCGCCAGAACGATCCCGCTCCACGCAATGCTCTTCATAAAGGTCTATTGTACCACTTTCGCAGTGATTTGGCTTTTTGCGTGATTTTGATACAATCACTAACGTTGGGTCTCGAAATCTTTCATCTTCAGGAGGAAAATACACATGGCGAATTCATCAGTACCAGAAATCAAGTTGGATGCTCTCATGCCGGCGGAAATGGCCGCCAAAGCGGAAGCGGTCGGCGTGAAGAAAGCCACTGGCGACGCGCTACAATTATTTGCGCTGGCAATCCTGGCCGGCGCGTTCATCAGCCTGGGCGGTATCTACTGCACCACGGTGTTGGCGGGCCTCGGTAGCGGCGCGAATCCCGTGCCTTACGGCATTCAGCGGTTGCTGGCCGGGCTGGTCTTCTGTCTCGGCCTTATTCTGGTCATCGTGGGCGGGGCCGAGCTGTTCACCGGCAACAACCTCATCGTGATGGCCTGGGCGAACAAAAAAGTCACCACGGCGCAGTTGTTGCGTAACTGGGGGATCGTCTATGCCGGTAACTTCGTCGGTTCCGTGGCAACCGCGGCCATCATGTACTTCACCAAGCAGTGGACCTTCGGCGGCGGCGCGGTAGGGCTGACGGCGCTCAACATCGCCAATTTCAAATCCGGCCTTGATTTCATCCCCGCCGTGGCGCTAGGCATTATGTGTAACGCGCTGGTGTGTATGGCGGTCTGGCTGTGCTTCTCGGCGCGCAGCACCACCGATAAAATCCTGTCCATCGTCTTCCCCATCTCCGCCTTCGTGGCGGCCGGGTTCGAGCACAGCATCGCCAACATGTACTTCGTCCCGGTAGGATTGTTCATCAAGGCTGGCGCGGATAGCAGCTTTTGGAACGCCATCGGCAAGACCGCCGGCGACTTCGCTAATCTCACCTGGGGCAACTTCTTCCTCAAGAACCTCATCCCCGTGACCATCGGCAACATCATCGGCGGCGCGGTGATGGTCGGCGTGGTCTACTGGTTCATCTACCTGCGCGGGCAAAAGAAGTAGAAAGAATCGGCAAATCGGTAGAAAAGCAAACGCCCCTGGTTTTTCCCGGGGCGTTTTTGTTGCTAAACCTGAACCTTAGTATAGTTACGCCTTTTCCACCTTCACCGCCGTCACCTTGAACTCCGGAATCTTGGCGATAGGATCGAGGAACGCGCCGGTGGCCCAGTTGGCGTTCCCCTCCGGGAAGTGGAAGGTGCCGAACACCAGGCCCTCTTCCACGCGGTCGGTAATCTGCGCCTTGGCGAAGAATTCGCCGCGCCGCGAGGCGATCTTGAGCATGTCGCCCTCGGCAATCCCCATACGGCTCGCGTCCGCCAGGCTGATTTCCAGCAACGCTTCGGGATAGAGCGCCATCAGGTTCTCGGAACGGCGCGTCTGCTCGCCGCCGTGCCAGTGGTAGAGCACGCGCCCCGTGGTCATCGTGAAGGGATACTCGGCGTCGGGCGCCTCTGTAGGCTCGATGTGGTCAATCGCCTTGAAGAGGCCCTTGCCGCGCGTGAACTGCCCGATGTGCAGGATCGGCGTGCCCGGATGATCGTCGGCCTTGACGGGCCAGTGCAGTTGCTCGCCGCGCTCCAGGCGCCAATAGTGGACGCCGGCGAACGACGGCGTGACGCGCGCCACCTCGTCCATTATCTCGGCCGGACTCGCATAATGCATTGGGTAGCCCATCCGCGTGCCGACCTCGCAGAGAATCTCCCAGTCGGGGCGGGCCAGGCCGGGGCTTTCCACGGCCTTGCGCACCCGCTGGATGCGGCGCTCGGTGTTGGTAAACGTGCCTTCTTTCTCCGCGAAGGAGACGCCGGGCAACACCACATCGGCAAACTTGGCCGTCTCGCTCATGAAGATTTCCTGGACGGCGAGGAATTCGACGCGCTCCAACGCCTCTTTGACGTGGTTGAGGTCGGGATCGGAGGTCATCGGGTTTTCGGCCATGATGTACAGCGCCTTGATCGTTCCATCGTGCGCGCCGTTCATCATCTCGACCACCGTCAGGCCGGGCTTATCGGAAAGGCCGGTGACGCCCCACGCCTGCTCGAACTTTTCCTTGTTCGCCGCGACGGGCTGGTAGCCGGGGTAGACGTTGGGCAGGCCGCCCATATCGCACGCGCCCTGGACGTTATTCTGCCCGCGCAGCGGATTGACGCCGCCGCCGCGCACGCCCATGTTCCCCAGGAGCATTTGCAGGTTCGCCAGCGACATCACGTTGAGCACGCCGGTGGTGTGCTGCGTGATGCCCATCGACCAGAACACCGCGCCGGGCTTGTGCGTGCCCAGGATGCGCGCGGCCTCCGCAATCTTTTCCGCCGGAACGCCGGTGATCTTCGCGGTTTCTTCGAGGGTGTATTTCATCACCACTTCCTTCATCTCGGCAAAGCCCTCGGTGCGCTCGTCAATGAACGCCTGGTCGTGCCAGCCGTTGACGATAATCTCGCGCATCAGGCCGTTGATCAGCGCCACGTCGGTACCGGGGCGTTGGCGCAGGTGCAGGCAGCCGGGCAGCTTCGTCAGGCTGATGCGGCGTGGATCGGCCACAATGAGCGGGATGTGCCGCTCCCGCACCGCCTTGCGGATCTTCGTGCCGATGACGGGGTGCTGCTCGGTGGTGTTGGAGCCGATGACGAAAATGGCCTGTGACTCGCCGGTCGCATCGGCGATCGTGTTGCTCATCGCGCCGCTGCCGAAGCTGGTCGCCAGCCCGGCGACGGTGGAGGCGTGGCACAAGCGTGCGCAGTGATCGACGTTGTTCGTCTTGCCGATGGCGCGAGCGATTTTCTGCATCAGGTAGTTCTCTTCGTTGGTACACTTGGCCGAGAGCAGGTAACCGACGCTGTTCGGGCCGGTCGTGTCGCGGTATTCCACCAACTTACTGGCCAGCAGGTCGAGCGCCTCGTCCCAGGTGGCCTCGCGGAACCCGGCCTCCATTTTCTTGCCGGTGAACGTCCACTTGCCATCCACCTTTTGCCAGCCCTCGCGGATGAGCGGCGTCGTCAGGCGGTCGTCGCGCTGGATGAAGTCCCAGCCATAGCGGCCCTTGACACACAGCGCCAGGCCGTTGACCGGCGCTTCGGGTGTGGAGGTGACGCGCGTGATCTTGCCGTTCTTCACATTCAGATCGAACTGGCAGCCGACGCCGCAGTAGTTGCAGGTCGTGCGGACTTTCTTCTGGTATGCCGCGCGGCCCCAGCCCAGCGAAGGCTTGTCGAACAGCGCGCCGACCGGGCAGTAGGCCACACAGTTGCCGCACGATTCACAACCGGCATCGAGCATCGTCTGGTTCGCGCCGGCGACGATGAGCGTGTCGAAGCCGCGCTCGGAGTAGTTCCACACGTCGCAGCCCTGAATCTCCGCGCAGGTGCGCACGCAGCGTCCACAGAGGATACACTTGTTCATGTCCACGAACACGACCGGGTTGGGATCGGAATCAATCGGACGGTTGTGCCGTGCGCCGCTGTGCTCCGGCCATTCGACGTCGTACTCGTAGACCCACCGCTGCAACTCGCACTGTCCGTCTACCTCGCACTTCATACAATCGTTGGGGTGATCGGTGAGCAGCATCGAGAGCACGAACTTGCGCAACATCGTAGTCTGTTCCGTGTGGGTGCGGACGACCATGCCGTCGTTGACCGGCAGTGTACACGCCGTCGCCGGGCCGCGCATGCCTTCCACCTCCACCACACACAGGCGGCACGCGCCGGTGGGCGTGAGGTCAGGATGATCGCACAAGGTCGGGATCTCGATACCGGCCTGCCGGGCCGCCGTCAACACGGTGATGCCCGACGGGACTTCTAGTGATTTACCATTTATCGTTATATGAACCATGAGTTATGCCTCCTGGAAATTAGTAATGAGAAATGAGTAATGAGTAATGAGAAATGAGTAATGAGTAATGAGTAACAAGGACTGAGTAATCTTTACTCTTCACTCTTTACTCTTCACTCTTCAGATACCACTGGTAAAATCTGAGTTGCGCACATTAACAAGACGAATAAAATCACTTGAAATTCACAGCTTAT
>FWPV01015679.1_pt1 | contig 10844 bp, 9 predicted proteins | sample 2228371 | NCBI WGS metagenome assembly FWPV01 (sample SAMEA103939776, study PRJEB20133) | metagenome | reverse complement strand
GCCAAGGCGGTCAACGCGATCCAGAACGAGATGAAGCGGGACGGGACGCTGGCGGCGATCTACAAGAAGTGGTTCGGACAGGATCCGCCGCCTGACACGTCGGTCACCAAGGTGTACGAGGGTGGCTTCCAGTTGCCGAAGAAGTGAGGCGCGTAGACTGCGGAGCGCAGGACGCAGCGCGTAGGCCGTAGCGCCTCGGGCGTGGTGGGCGGCACAGGTTCGCACCGGGCCGCCCACCACATCGGGCAACAGGTGTGCGACGTCATGCGCGGCCCAAGGTCACATCTCCTGCCAGGTAGACCAGGCAAATGAGTCTTCAGACGGCGGATATCACGCCGCAATCCCGCTTTCTGCGTTCGCGACCGGGCTGGACGTACTGGGTCCGCCGGTACGAGTTCCTTGGTGGCGCCCTGGCGCTGATCGTGCTGTATGCCTTCCTGGTCCTGCCGGACCAGGGCAGGCCGACTTCCCCGGGGCACTGGAGCGCCATCGCCGCCTTTCTGGCGTTGGTGATGGTCTGGTGCGCGATCGTCCTGACCGACAACGACAAGCCGGACTGGCTGAAGGGCCTGGTCGCGATCGCCCTGATCGGCGTCCTGGGCTGGCTCTTCTACATGTACTCCGGCACGAAGTGGGACCGGCTGATCAGTTCCTTCTTCAACTTCCGCAAGATGCGCGGGGCATGGCCTGAACTGCTCAAAGGGCTGCTCGTGACCCTGCAGCTGGCCGTGATCTCGGCCATCTTTGCCGTGCTCATCGGGCTTGTGGTGGCTGTGCTGCGCTCGCTCGGCAGCCGCACCCTGAACATCTTCTTGATCGCCTACCTGGATATCTTCCGTTCCATACCGATGATCGTGCTGATGGTGGTCATCTACTACGCGCTGCCCTATCTGGGCATTGCCCTGCCGTCCATCCCAGCCACCATCGCGGCGCTGGCGCTGGGCTACGGGGCATATGCCGCAGAGACGTTCCGCGCGGGCATCGAATCGGTGCACTACGGGCAGACAGAGGCCGCCCGCGCCCTGGGCCTGACGCGCCTGCAGAACATGCGCCTGGTGATCCTGCCCCAGGCGATTCGTGTCGTCATCCCGCCGCTCACTGGCGTGATGATTGCCCTCTTGAAAGACACCGCTGTGGCCTCGGTGGTAGCCGCCCCGGAACTGCTGAAGCGGGCGCGCGAGGTCTATGTCGGCAAGGCCAATCCCACAGCCCTTGTCATGGCAGCCATCATCTACCTGATCATCCTGTTCCCCCTGGCGCGGCTCTCCAACCTGCTGGAGGCGCGCCTGCGCGAGAAGTTGAGGCGGCGATGAACCGAGAGAATGCTGAGGTCATGATCGAGGTCCGTGACCTCCACAAATACTTCAAGGACCTGCACGTCCTGCGGGGGATCTCCACCCGCATCACGCGCGGCGAGGTCGTCGCCGTCATGGGCCCGTCGGGCAGTGGCAAGAGCACCTTCCTGCGCTGCATGAACCGGCTGGAGGAGCCGTCATCGGGCCAAATCATCATCGAGGGCATAGACATCACCTCGCCGTACGTGGATGTCAACAAGGTGCGGACGGAGATCGGGATGGTGTTCCAGAGCTTCAACCTGTTCCCGCACCTGACCGCCATCGAGAACGTCAAGCTGGCGCCCATGCACGTTCGCAAGATGTCGGACAGGGAGGCGACCGAGCGAGGCATGGCGCTGCTGGATAAGGTTGGCTTGTGCCACAAGGCCAACAGTTACCCGGACCAGCTCTCGGGTGGGCAGCAGCAGCGGGTGGCCATCGCGCGGGCCCTGGCCATGCAGCCCCAGATCATGTTCTTCGATGAGCCGACCTCGGCGCTGGACCCCGAGATGATCGGGGAGGTGCTCGAGGTGATGGAGACGATGGCCCGGGAAGGGATGACCATGGTTGTCGTCAGCCACGAGATGGGTTTCATCCGCGAGGCAGCCGACCGCGTCTTGATGCTCGCCGACGGCTTGATCATCGAAGAGGGCACGCCGGCTGAGATCTTCACCAACCCTCGGCACCAGCGGACGCAAGACTTCTTGAGCAAGATCCTGTGAGCCAGGCCTGGGATAGCACCTGGGAGTAGAGAGACGGCATGACTTCAGGCAACATCAGTTCCGGGATCGGCTCGCTGCCCTACGGCCACGGGGAGATCCCCTGGTACAGGAAGCCGTGGCTCACCTGGGGCACGCTGGCCGGCCTGGCCGTCCTGGTGGCGCTGCTGCCCCGAACGGATCTGCCTTCAACGGGCGACCGGGCCTTCATCGGCGCGGTCTTCGTGCTGGCGCTGGCCTGGGCCGGTCTCTTCATGAGCGATGTGCGGAAGCCCGAGTGGTCGAAGACGGTCGTGGCGTTCGGCGTGCTGGCGCTGGCCTTGTGGCTCTTCTACCGCTACGCGGACGCGGAGTGGGAGCGGCTGGGCCACGTCTTCTTCAATTGGGAGATGATGAGCACCCCGATGGAGGGCGGGGCGACGGGTTGGTCCATCCTGTGGGACGGATTCAAGATCACCTTGCTGCTGGCTGTTCTGTCGGCCATCTTCAGCACGCTCCTCGGCCTGCTGCTGGCGGTGTTCCGCTCGTTCGGCAATCCCATCCTGAATGCCTTCATCATCGCCTATATTGACTTCTTCCGCTCGATGCCGATCATCGTGCTGATGGTGTTGATCTACTATGCGCTGCCCTACACGGGCATCACGCTCAGCCCCATCGTCTCCGGTGTGCTGGCGCTGTCGCTCAACGCGTCGGCCTACGTCAGCGAGATCTTCCGCGCCGGCATCCTCTCCGTGAGCCACGGGCAGATCGAGGCGGCGCGCGCTCTCGGGCTGACCCCCGTGCAAACCATGCGCCTGGTGATCCTGCCGCAGGCGTTCCGGGTGGTGTTGCCGCCGCTGGCGAGCAACTACGTGGCCAGCGCCAAAGACACCGCCATCTGCTCGGCCATCACGATCCTGGAACTGCTCAAGTCGGCGATGCAGGTCCAGGCGTTCTTCGCCAACCCCACGGCCCTGATTGCCGCCACGGGCATCTACCTGGCCTTTCTGGTCACCCTCACGCGCCTGACCGGGCTGCTGGAAAAGAAGATGCAGGTGCGCCGGGCGACCGTGCGGTGAGGCGGCCTCGAGGTGCATCGAGATGCGCGGCGCAATGCGCCTGTCTGCAAGATCTATTACTGAGGAGGCACGAGTGACAAAGCAAGCCATCTGGCAACGCGATGCGGCCACCCCTACGGAGTATCACTGCGTGGAGGCCCGGCGCGGGCGGGAATTCATCCTGCGCCTGACGACAGGGGCCGACGTCTGGCTGGCGATCCAGCAGTTTGCCAAGGACCAGCGGATCCGTTTCGGCAAGATCCATGCCGCTTTCATGGGCGGTCTGCAGCCTGCCCACTTCCTGGTATGGACCCCCAACACCCAGGATCGCCGCATCTGGCACAACGAAACCGACATGACGATCCAGAACCTGAGCATGATCCTGTCCATGGGGGGCATCATCCATCCGCGGGTGAAGAAGGGGGTCGAGGAGCCCTTCCCGGCCATCCACTTTGTGATCGGCGGCGCGTGGGACGTGCCCACGATCGGCGGCCACCTGCTGGACGGCTCGATCGTCAAGGGGGTCTGCGAGGTGTTCATCACGGAGATCCTGGGGATCGAGGTGCTCTACCCGGAGGGGGAGCATCCCTCGGAACACGCTGAGGAGTTCCCGGAGAACTGGTACCGGGAAGTGAAGTAGGCCGATCACTCATTGCCCGATAGCGGCGCGGGCGAGTATACCCCAAACTCGGAGTCATCACGGTCAGGAGGTTAGCAGGCATGCACTCGGCAGGGCCGGTGATCGCACGACAAGGTGACGGCGCGCAGCGCGCTGGTGATGATCACATTGCTTCGGGTCTCCGACGACTGATGGAGGCCAACGCGTGGGACGCCCTGGTTGTGATCGGCGACGACAACTTTGCATATCTCACGGGAGCCGCCTTGCCGTTTGGCCCGGAGAGTCCTGACCGCCGAGCGGTGGCCATTCGGCGGGTTGATGGCCAGAGCTGCATTGTCTGTCCGTACGATTGGGCGGACGCCATCCGTGATCAGGGCTGGCAGAGCGCGGTGCGGATCTGGGATGAGTTAGCGGCGACGCCTCCTGACGGCTTGCTGAGCGGCGTCACGCAGGCGCTCAAAGAAATGGATCTTGTCCGATCCCGGGTGGGGGTGGATCTGGCCAGGATGCCGCATCTGATCGCAACGCGGCTTCGCGCAGCGTTGCCCGATCTCGTCATCGAACCCGCGGATGCCGGACTTGTCGAGCTGCGCATGATCAAGTCGCTGCGGGAGGTCTCCCTTCTGGAGGTGGCAGCCGCCCATGCTCAGAAGGCGATTGTCAGCGCGCTCAACCACGCCGAAGGCACCGTTGATGCGATTAGTTACACCGTGGCTGAGTTTGCTGAACGAGTGCGGGTACATGTTGGTGAGTTCGGGGGGGATGCGACTGGCCACCTTGCTGCCATGCAGGGCAGGGACGCGTCAGTTGTGTTTGTGCCGCCCTGTGGCGTCCTGAGCTCGGGCAACCTGCTGCGGATCGAAGTCACTAACATGCACGCTGGTTACTGGGCGAATTCCGCCCGGACAGTTGTAGTTGGGGAGCCGACCCGCGAGCAGGCCGCTGCCTATCGCGACAACATCGCTCTGAAGGCGGTGGCGGTGGAACAGTTGCGGCCCGGCGTTGGCTGCGCCGATGTGTTCGCAGCGGTGCGCGACTATGCCGACAGGCACGGGAACTGGTTCTGGCAGGAGGTCGGTGTGGGGCACGGAATTGGGACAAGCGAGCGAGAAGCGCCCTACCTGGCACCGACTGACAAGACCAGGCTGGCACCAGGCATGACCCTGGTAGTGGCGGTGTACACCCGGGGGCCAGAAGGCGAGTTGATCGTCTCCAAGGATAGCTTTGAGATCGTCGCCGGGGGCTGCCGGCTGCTGAGCTGGTACAGAAACTGGGACCGGCTCTACGCCATCACCGGCGTCAGTGCCCGCCACGGCTGAGTTCGGAAGTGGGAGTCAGCGTAAATGAGAGAAATGGGGACCCTGCAAAAGGTTTCTGCGGCGCTTGCTGACTCGAACTACGATGCGCTGATCATCAGCGGCGCGGACAATGTGCAGTATCTGACCGGTGCCGCTCTGCCGTTTGCCCCGTATCGCCCTGACCAGTATTTGCTGCTGGTGTGGCCTAAGACCGACGAGCCGATGTGCATCTGTCCGGCGGAGTGGGCGGGAAGTATGCAGAGGCTGGGATGGGTGGGTCGGATGGAGACGTACGCGGCCATCGGGGCTGATCCGACTCCGGCAGCACAGGCTGCGGGTCGTTACCTGGGCGAGGTCAGCGGCGATGCTGTGCTGATCGGGGCCGACCTCTTGCGGATGACATCTGTGCTTTTCAATGCCGTGCAGGCTCTGCTCCCGACCGCTCGCTTTGCTGACTGCGACGCCTGGCTGGCCAGACTGCGGATGGTGAAGACGCCGGCCGAACTGGAACTGCTGGAAGAGACCGCCGACAAGACGGATCACGGCATCAACGGTGCCATCCACCACGTGGTTGTCGAACGGCTCAAGACTCAGCTGACCCTGGCTGAGGACATCCGCGTGCACTGCATGGAGCGCGGGCTTGACGTCCGGGGGTATGGAGCGGCTGCTCAGGTCGCTTGTGGCCCTGCTGCCCGCAAGTACTGGCCGCAGGCGCCCAAGTACGGCTATTCGGGCACGGAGCCATTAGCGGAGGGTGCCTTCGTGCGGATGAGTATGGCTGCCTCGTCAGGGCCCTATCGCTCGGATGCTGCTCGCATGATGGTCATGGGTCAGCCCAGCGCTGCGCAGCTGGCAGCCTACCGCAAGTTAGTTGCCTTGCGCGAGGCCGTGCTGGCACACCTGATGCCCGGTGTTGCCTGCTGCCAGGTATACCGCGAAGTGCAAGAGGAGGCTCGGGCAGCCGGCATCACATTCATCGCTGACCTGGGCCTCGGGCATGGTATCGGGGTCACGTGCCATGAGGGTCCCTACTTGAACGCTAGCGACGGGACCCTGTTGGAACCGGGCATGGTCATCGTGATTGACCCGATTGTCCAGGGGCCTGACGGTGAACTGCTTCGGTCGAAGGACACAGCGGTCATCACGGAGCAGGGCTGTCGCGTCATTGGGTGGTATCGCGATTGGCGCGAGCCGTATGTCCCAATCCAGGCCATCTGAACGCGACTGAACACGGAGGGTTGGGAGATTGGCGCGGTACGTGTTCGTCCGCTTGCTGGCTTTAGTGGCGACCCTGTTTTTGCTCTCCCTGGGCGTCTTCTTCCTGATGCATAGCATTCCGGGTGGGCCCTTCGACCTTGAGGGCGGCGACAAAGGTATCCCAGTCCCGCCCGCCGTTCGGGCGGAGATTCTGAAGAACTACGGCCTTGACAAGCCACTCCACGTCCAATATGCCAACTACATCTGGCGCGCGTTGCGCCTGGACTTCGGCAGGTCCTTCTTCAGCCCGGGCGAAACGGTCGCCCAACTGATCGGTCGGACATGGCGGGTCTCGGTCCAGCTTGGACTGGTGACTTTTGTCTTGGCAGCGGCTGTGGGGCTGGCGTTGGGCATTTGGTCGGCCCTTCATCAGAACACCTGGATTGACTATGTGACAACTACCCTGGCTGTGGGCGGTACCGTGTTCCCGAACTTCGTTGTGGGAATCGTGCTCCTGGTTGTCTTCGCCGTGATCCTGCAGTGGCTGCCTGCCGGCGGATGGGATGGGCCCAAGTACTGGATTATGCCTGTCGTAGCGTTCGGCCTGCTGCCTATGAGCACCATTGCGCGCTACGCACGCTCGTCCATGGTGGAGCAACTGAAGGAGGATTACGTCCGCACTGCGCGCAGCAAGGGCGTGCCTGAGCATTGGATTGTGGTGCGCCATGTGTTGCGCAATGCGATGATTCCCATCCTGACCGTCCTGGGCCCGATCATCGCTGACTTGCTGACCGGTTCTTTCTTCATCGAGACACTGTTTCGCATTCCGGGCTTGGGCCGCTATTTCACCACGAGTATCCTGAACCGGGACTATCCCATGATCATGGGCACGACACTCCTGTTGGCGGCTTTGCTCAGCCTGGTCAATCTCGTGACTGACTTGGCCTATGCGGTTATGGATCCGCGTGTCCGACTGGAACGGTGAGGTGGGGGCGCGGTGATGCCGAAGGAAACGCAACTCTCCCCGCGCAGTCTCTGGGGCGATGCTGCTCTTCGCTTCGCCCGCAATCGCCTTGCTCTCGTGGCCCTCCTTGTGAGCTTGCTGTTGATTGCGGTCACCCTGCTTGCCCCCGTGCTGGCACCGTATCCTTTCGACAAGCAAGACTACCGCGCGCTTGTCCAGCCACCTTCTCGCGAGCATCTGATGGGCACCGACTTGCTCGGCCGCGACGTGCTCAGCCGTGTGATCTACGGGGGACGCATTTCGATTACCATCGGAGTTCTGGTTCAACTTGCCGCGATTCTGATCGGCCTGCCGCTGGGGGCATGGGCCGGGTACGCTGGCGGCAAGGTAGATCTTATCATCATGCGGCTGGTTGACTTCATGATGGCGTTTCCGAGCCTGCTCTTGGCTCTCCTCTTGCTGGTCAAGACGGGGCCTGGCTACGGGAATGTCCTGTTGGCCCTGGCGGTAGTCGGGTGGCCGCTGATGTGCCGGGTGGTGCGCGGCCAGTTCCTGAGTCTGCGGGAATCGGACTTCGTGCTGGCAGCCAGAGCGGTGGGGGCTTCGGACACACGGATCATCTTCCGGCATGTCCTTCCGAACGCGATTTCGCCCGTTATTGTTGCGGCCACGCTCGGGATACCCGCGACCATCTTTCGGGAAGCCGGCTTGAGTTTCATCGGCATCGGGATCGTGCCGCCCACGCCGAGCTGGGGCCAGATGGTGGGCGAAAACTACCTGGCTATCCAGGCGGCGTGGCACATGTCCGTCTTTCCCGCGCTGGTCTTGGGACTGGCCATCCTGGCGTTCACGCTAGTGGGCGATGGGCTGCAGGATGCCCTTTCTCCGAAAACGAAAAGGTAAGAGGGGTCAGAAGGGAGGGATGAGCCATGCCCCGGCCGGCTACGAGCCGACTACAGACCGCTGGAGCACTCGGCTGGGGTTGAGGACAGATCAGAGCTCAGGTAGTGCACTCTGTGCGATCAGCAGAATCAATCTCACACAAGGAGCAAGACAATGACAAGGGGTCTCACTTCGCTGTTGGTCGTTCTGGCCTTTGTAGCAGTGCTGGTCTCGGCATGCGTAGCGCCACCGGCGCAACCGCAGGTGATCGAGATTGAGAAGACAGTCGTCGTCGAAGTGCCTGCGACTGCGGCGCCGGCTGTCAATGCCTGGGGCAAAGTGCTGCCTCCGGACGCTGCACCGGCCGACAAGCAGGTGGTTACGCTGCCCTGCCAGGAAGGGAAGGACCTTGATGTGTCGGCCACCTTCTACCAGTCGGCCAAGTCATGCGGCGCCGTCATGCTATGGGAGCGCCTGGTCATGCTGGACGAGAACAACAAGGTTGTGCCAGGCGTGGCAACTAAGTGGGAGCTTGCCCCCGATGGCATGTCGTGGACTTTCTATCTGAGGCCGGACGCTAAGTGGAGCGACGGCTCGCCGCTGACCGCGGGTGACTTCGAATACGCGCTCAAGCGCCAGCTCGACCCCAAGACTGGTAGCGACTTCACCTGGTTCTACAGTGATATCAAGAATGCTAACAGAGTTAGCAACGGCGAACTGCCGCCGGACCAGTTGGGCGTCAAGGCTATTGATGATCATACCCTCGTTATCGAGACTGAGGGCAAGGTGCTGTACCTGCCGCAGATTATGGCTTTCCCCAGCAGCGCCCCTGTGCCGCGCAAGATTGTGGAGGAATTCGGCAGCAGTTGGACTCTGGATCCCAAGACTGCACTGAGCAATGGCCCGTGGAAGCTGGAGGAGTTCTCCCCGGGCAAGCGGGTGGTGCTTGGGCCGAATCTCAACTACGTGGGAGAGCATGTCCCCTACGTGGAACGGTTCATCTTCCTGCCCGGACCGGGAACGAACGACTTTCCGGCCTACCGGGCGGGCGCCGTGGATGGCCTGTTCGCAGATCAGGATACGACTGTGCTAAGCCCAGCCGACTATAGGATGGCCCTGAATCACGTGTCACTGCGCCGGGAACTGTACGCCTATCCGTACATGGCCACCCGCTACCTGTTCTTTGATACCAATGTCAAGCCCTGGGACAACCTCAAGGTCAGGCAGGCGTTGAGTCACGCCATTGATCGGGACGCGCTGATTGAGGTCATCTACTCGGGCCTGGGCCAGCCGGCCTATGGCATGCTGCCGCCCGGCATGCCGGGCTACCCCGGAGATGCCCTCAATGAGGTACAGAAGTACGACCCCGAGTTGGCCCGCAATCTGCTCGCCGAGGCGGGGTATCCGAACGGCCAGGGGTTCCCCAATGTAGAGCTGTGGTACAAGACCTACGAGGAGGCGCTGCCGCTGACGGCGCAGATGATCCAGGCCATGCTCAAGGAAAATCTTGGCATCGAGATCAGTCTGCGGCCCACCGAGAAGAAGATCTTCAACACGAGCTTCGAGGAGGGGCAGATTGACTTCGGCATCCAGAACTGGGAATACGACTATGTGGACCCATCTAACTTCCTCAATGTCTGGAACCCGCAGCTTGGCCGCCACAAGGACTGGAACAACCCTGAATTCAATCGGCTGACGAACGAAGCTGCTGGCTATCCTGACCTTGAGAAGCGCATCGAGATGTATACGGAAGCAAACCGCATTCTGAGCGAGGATGTGGGTGGCGTGTTCCTCTACCACTGGGGCCACGTTCAGATGTGGAAACCGTACATCCGGGGTATCCCAACCGATTCTCTGGGCAACACGCGCGTGCCGTACTACAATCTAGGCATGCATGCCATCTATGTTGCTCCCCACTGACAGAAGTGGTGTGGCGGCATGATTCCATCTCGCCGGCGCCCCGATGGGCCAGGCATTTCGGAGCGCCGTGCGGGCGGTAGCGACTTCCCGGTTCCGGGCCGCAGGGCAGGAGCCGGGAAGTCGTCGACAGAAAGGGCCCTTGATTTGCGATGCGGACCTACCGCGTCATTTACATTGACGCCTTCACCCGCGTCCCGCTGACCGGCAACCCCTGTGCGGTGCTGCCGGACGCCGGGGGCCTCACCGAGGCCGAGATGCAGGCGGTCGCCCGGGAGACCAACCTCTCAGAGACCTCCTTTGTCTTCCCTTCGGACCGGGCGGACTTCCGCGTCCGCTACTTCACCCCGCGGGCAGAAATCCCCTTCGCTGGCCATCCCACCATCGCCACGGTCTTCCTCCTGGCAGAGGAAGGGCGGATCGCCCTTCGGGGGCCGACAACCCGGATCGCCCTGGAGTTCCGGATCGGCGTCCTGCCCGTGGAGGTGGAAGCGCAGGATGGAATCACTAGGCGGGTGGTGATGATCCAGCGACGTCCCACCTTTGGGGCCACGTTCTCTGCTGGAGAGGTGGCCCCGTGTCTGGGCCTGGACCCGGCCTCTCTGCGGGACGACTGCCCCTCCCAGGTGGTGGATACAGGAGTGCCCTTTCTCCTGGTGCCGGCCAGGGACCTCGCCGCCCTGGAGCGCATCCAGGTGGACCGCCCGGCTTTGCAGGCCCTGTGCCGGCGCGCTGGCGTGGACGCAGCCTTCGCCTTCTGCCTCGGAGGGTTCAGCCCCCAGGCCGATACCCATGCCCGCCTCTTGGACCCGTGGGGTACCCACGAGGATCCCTTCACAGGCTCTGCATCCGGGGCCATGGCTGCCTTCCTCGTCCG
>FWPV01015678.1_pt1 | contig 10844 bp, 13 predicted proteins | sample 2228371 | NCBI WGS metagenome assembly FWPV01 (sample SAMEA103939776, study PRJEB20133) | metagenome | reverse complement strand
GCGTCGATCGGGCTCTACAAGCCGCTCATCCACACGCGTCTGGGCGACAAGATCGATCTGCCGCCGGCCGCCAAGGCCGAAAAGAGTTGGGCGTTCGCTAGTGGTCTTCACAACCGCACCGCGGCCGAGGAGGTGGGCCTGTGGGCCGAGGCTTCGGCCCAGGCCGCCGCCCAGCCCCAGTTCGACCCCAAGTGGCCGATGGCGGTTGTGACCGCCGGGCCGGTCGCTGGCCGAGAGCTCCGAAAGGACATGCAGGCAGCGCCTGCGCGCCGCGCCGTGCATGGCTATGTCGACCATGTCGAGGCGGCCACGCACCAACTGCTGATCGGGCGACGCTTCGCCGACCGCATTGTTCGAGCCATCGCCTTCGTGGCCGACGCTCGCGAAAAGGGCTGATACAACCAGAGCGTAGGATCGATTCGGAGAGCCGTCTTATGGTCAGCGCCGTCACCCTGGAAGGGGTCAGCAAGACCTACGACGACTTCCACGCCGTGCGGGACGTCAGTTTCGAGGTCCCCGCCGGGCGGATCACGGGATTCCTTGGGCCTAACGGCGCGGGCAAGACATCCACCCTCCGCATGATCCTGGGCCTGCTGCCGCCCTCCGCAGGGCGGATATCGGTGCTGGGCGCCGAGGATGCGACGAAGGTTCGTGACCGGATCGGCTTTCTCCCCGAGGAACGCGGCCTCTACAAGCGCATGACGCCGATCGACGCGATCGCGTTTTTCGCCGGATTGAAGGGCGTGCCCGAAGCCGAGGGTCGCAAGCGGGCCACGGCGCTGCTGGAGGCCCAGGGCCTGGGCTTTGCAATGAAGCGGCCGATCAAGGATCTCTCCAAGGGGATGGCGCAGAAGGTCCAGCTTCTGTCGGCCCTGGCGCACGAACCGGCGCTGGTCGTGCTTGATGAGCCCTTCTCGGGCCTGGATCCCGTCAACCAGCAGGCGTTGGAGGCGATGATCCGCGAGATCGCCGCGCGCGGCGCCACCGTACTGTTTTCCACCCACGTGATGCAGCACGCGGAACGCCTTTGCGACAAGGTCGTCTTGATGGCGCGCGGCCGGAAGGTCTTCGACGGCGATGTCGCTACGGCTCGTTGCGCGGCGCCGCGAGCGCTGGTGCTGGAAGGCGACCTGTCCGCCGAGGAGGTTGCGGCCTTGCCAGGCCTTGGCGAGGTCGTCTCTGAGCCTCTCGCCGAAGGGGGATGGCGTCATGTGGCCCGTTTGCCTGAAGTCGGAACCGGGCAGGACGCCCTGAAGGCGGCATTCGCTCGCGATCTGTCGCTGCGGCGGTTCGAGCTCAAAGAACCTACCCTGCATGACGCCTTCATTGTGCTGACAGGAGGCCAGGCATGAGCCGTCTGCTAAAGATCGCGCGCCGGGAATATCTGGCCTATGTCCGCACAGTCGGTTTTTGGTTGTCGATCATCGCCTTGCCGGTGGTGATGGGGATCAGCACTTCCGCGCCCTTGCTGATGATGAAGTCGGCCAAGCCCGAGCGGCTGGCCATCATTGACCTGACTGGCCAGGCGTTCGCGCCGGCGATCACCAAGGCGATGGCCGAGGATCAGAACCGGGCGATCGCCAGGGCGCTAAGAGCCGCCGCGCTGTCGGCGGCGGGGCCCGAAGCGCAAGAGGCCGTCCGGAAGGCGCAGCTTGAAGGGGGCGATGCTGCGGGGCGCGAAGCCCTGGAGCGGTTCAGCCCGACCGCCGCCGCGCGGTTCAAGCCGCCCAAGGTCGACGCGATCATCCTGCCGCCGCCGCCGGAAACCCTGGCTGCCAAGACTCCGGCCGAAGCCGGGGTCGCCGCCCGCCGCGAAGTCGCCGAGAAGCGCCTGGATTCGGTGCTGATCATCAGCGGGCGCGATGCGGACGTGACCATGGACCTGTGGAGCCGGAACCTCGCGACGCCGGTTCTGGAGGGCGACCTGCGTCAGACCGTCAGCGAGATCATGCGCGAACGGGCGCTGGCCCGGGCGGGTGTTTCGGCGCAGACCCTGAGCGAGGCCGACGCCCTCAAACCCGCTTTCAACAGCTTGTCGCCCAAGGCGGCTTCGGGCGCGAAGGTCGCGCTGCGCGACCGGCTGCCCACCTATGTCGGCCTCGCGGCTGGCTTTCTTTTGTGGTCGATGGTCATGACCGGCGCCAGCATCCTGCTGAACAGCGTCATCGAGGAAAAGTCGAGCAAGATCCTCGAGGTTCTGCTGTCGTCCGCCTCGGTCCCGGAGATCATGGGCGGCAAGATACTCGGGGTCGCGGGGCTGACCCTGACGGTCATGGGCGTCTGGGCCATGGCGGGCTGGGCGGCCCTCATCAACTTCGCCCCTTGCTTGGCCGTCGACTTGGTCGCGGTGCTGCTGGGCAAGGGCCTGCTGGCCTATTTCGGGGTCTATCTGGTGGGAGGGTACCTGATGTACGCGGCGCTGTTCGCGGGCATTGGCGCCTTCTGCGAGACCCAGCGCGACGCCCAGACCCTGCTGGGTCCGATCATCCTGGTGATGTCGATCCCGATCATCTTCATGAGCCAGGCGATCCGCTCGCCCGACTCGCCGATTCTCTCGACCCTGTCGTGGATACCGCCGTTCACGCCGTTCCTGATGCCCGTGCGCATCGCCGGCGATCCGCCGCTTGTCCAGGTGCTGGGAACGACCGTCCTGATGGTGGTGACGACCGTGGCCCTGGTGGCGTTCTCGACCCGAGCGTTCCATGTCGGGGCGCTAGCAACGGGGAAGATCGACCTGAAGAGCCTGATCGGCCGGATCGCCCGCAAGCAGGCGGGGTAGGCCCTCGACGGTCTGAACCGGAAACGACAAAGGCCGCGCGGATCGCCGCGCGGCCTTTTAAATCTTCAGCGATGTGAAGCGCCTAAGGTCTTACCGGCTCGGCTTCTTCGGCATCGGCAGCAGGCCTTCGCGCTGAGCGCGCTTGCGGGCCAGCTTGCGAGCGCGACGGACGGCTTCGGCCTTTTGGCGCGCGCGCTTTTCCGACGGCTTTTCATAATGCACGTGCCGCTTCATTTCGCGGAACGAGCCTTCGCGTTGCATCTTCTTCTTCAGAGCCTTCAGGGCCTGATCGACGTTGTTGTCGCGGACGAAAATCTGGACCAGGGGTATCTCTCCATTCGACAGCCCGACCAAAATTCCCAAGTCCCTCTTGAGGGGCCGGGCGGGCGAATAAAACCAGTGCCCCGGAAGGGGTGCTTCCAGGCGATGAGGCGGGGCTGATAGCAGAGCCAACGGCCGCTGTCCATGCGCGACGCGGCCTAAACCACGGTGTAGACTCGGATTCATGAGCGAAACCGTCGACACCTCCGGCCAAGCTTCCGATCAAGCTGGCGCAAACTGGGCCGATCGGGCCGAACAACGCGTTCTGGACGAGGCGCTGCGCCTTGCGCCCAAAGCCGGCTGGAACGCCGGACTGGTTAGCCGCGCGCTCGCTGAGGCGGGCCTTTCCGGGGCCGAGGGGCAGTTGTTGCTGCCTGAAGGCCCTCGCGACCTGGCCGCGCTTTTGTCGCGACGCCATGACGCTGCGGCGCTGGAGCGCCTTGAGGCCTTCGATGTCGCCGCCTTGAAAATACGCCAGCGGATTCGCGAAGGCGTGATTGCCCGGCTCGACGCGGCGCAGGAGAACGCCGACGTGCTGCGACCGCTCGCCGCGTTTCTGGCCTTTCCGACCAACCTAGCCTTGGCGTTGCGCCTTACCTGGGAGTCGGCGGACGTGATCTGGCGTTGGGCCGGCGACACCGCCACCGACGAGAACCACTATTCCAAGCGGGCGATCCTGTCGGGAATCCTGATTTCCACCCTGGCCGTCGACATGGCTTCGGGACGCGTCTCGGCGCTGTCGCATCTGGACGCGCGGATCGACAATGTGATGGCCTTCGAAAAGTGGAAGGCGGGTCTCAAGCCGATGGACCTGGCCAGCGAGATGGTCTCCGCGCTGGCCAGGATACGGTTCGGTCGCTAGGCGAAGGGGGCTTTAGCCGCCGAACGCCGCCGTCAGGCGATCGAGCTGGTTCTGAACCGGACGCGGCGCTTCCTCGTTCGGCGACTCGACGTACATGCGGCGGTCCAGGTGACGGACGCGCTCGTAGAGCCGCTCGGAGCGCTGCAGCAGGTTCATCAGACCAAAGGGCAGCTCCTCGACAGCCGGGCCGTCGGCGGGGGCTTCCTCGCCAAGGCGATAGGCTTCGGCGCACGCGGCTTCGGGCGGCATCTCTCCCTCGCGGACGGCGCGCTGCACCAGCAGCCAGGAGGCCACCTGCATCAGGCGCGTGGTCAATCGCATGCTCTCGGTGGCGTAGCCTAGCGCGGCGTTGCGGGAGAGGACCTTGCTGTCATGGCGTCCGGCCCCGTCGAGATAGGCGGCGGTCTCCTCGACCAGCTGCATCCCTTCCTCGAACGTCCGGTCAAACAGTTCCGATCGCGCGAAATCCTGGATCACTCCAGCGCGCCAAGGCGTGTCCGCGAACGCGTTCACTTCGGTCATAGCTACTCAATGCCCCTTCGAAAGGCCGCGAGGACGTCTCGCTTGGATGCCGAACTGCAACGCCCGTGCCAGAGCCAACCGTCCCGTTTCGCGACCCGCCCCTTCGAACCGACCCACACAAACTCTTAAGACGAAAGGTCGCCTTAAGCCGCCAGTAACCTCACCGAAACCTTAAAGGAACCGTTAGTCGAGGCGACCAAACAGCGCATTGGCCGCATCTCGCCCGGCCTTTTTCTTGGCCAGATGGGCCTTGGTGCGCTCGATCTCAGCCTGCAGCGCTTCGATCCGCTCTTCCAGTTCCGAGACGCCGTAGACTTCCAGGTCCTCGTGGGTCGCCTCGTTCAAAGCGCGTCCGCTGAAGGCGCGGGCTTCCGCAGGCTCCTCGAACATCGGCTTTTCTCCCTTTTCCGTGCGACATCTGACGCCTACCTAGGCCGCAAGGCAAGTATCACGAGGGAGCCCGGCATGGCCGAGACGATGACGGCGATCGCGATCGACGGCGGCAAGGGACCGGCGCAGGCGCTGCACGCCACCGACCTCGAACGTCCTGCGGCCGGACCGGGTGAGATCCTGATCAAGGTGGCGGCGGCGGGGGTGAACCGTCCAGACCTCCTGCAGCGTATGGGCTTCTACCCGCCCCCGCCAGGCGCGCCCGTGACCCTGGGCTTGGAGGTGGCCGGCGAGGTCGTGATCGGCGCGGGGCGCTGGAAGGTGGGCGACAAGGTCTGCGCCCTGCTGGGCGGCGGGGGCTACGCTGAGTACGCCGTGGTCGACGCCCGCCATGCGCTGCCCGTTCCGGGGGATCTGGACCTCGTCCAGGCCGCCGCCTTGCCGGAGACGGTGTTCACAGTCTTCGCCAATGTCTTCGAGCATGGCGCGTTGAAGGCTGGCGAGACGCTGCTGGTTCACGGTGGAACGTCCGGAATCGGAACAACCGCCATCGCCATGGCCAAGGCCGCCGGCGCCAAGGTGATCGCCACCGGACGCGGCGCCGACAAAAAGGCCAAGGCGCTTGAACTGGGCGCCGACATCGCCGTGGACACCAAGGCCGAGGATTTCGCCGAGGTGGTGAAGGCGGCCGGCGGGGCGGACGTGATCCTCGACATGGTCGGCGCCAGCTACTTCGAGAAGAACCTCGACGCCCTGAACACTGGCGGCCGCATCGTCTATATCGCCAGCCTCGGCGGCTCGACCCTGGAGGTGCCGGTGATGAAGATCATGCAGAAGCGCGCCGTGGTCACCGGCTCGACCCTGCGGCCCCGCTCGGCCGACGAAAAAGCGCGTCTGGCCGCCGAGGTCGAGCGCGTCGTCTGGCCCTGGGTGGCGGCCGGCAAGCTGAAGCCCATCGTCGATGCGACCTTCCCGCTTGCCGAAGCCGCCACGGCTCACGCTCACCTCGAGGCCGGAGAGCATGTGGGCAAGGTGGTGCTGACGGTCTGAAGTAATGAGCGCGTGGATTTGAGCGGTGGGATGGCCGTCTCTGCTTGTCCCCCGTTCCCTTTTCACGAGAACCGGATTATAGCGTTCACCAACAACCCGCCCGGCCGAAAGGCCGGGCGCCGTCATTTCTGGAGGACCGCATGTCCGACATCCTGATGCCCAAGGCGACCGCCGTCTGGTTGGTGGACAACACCTCGCTCAGCTTCGAGCAGATCGCCGATTTCTGCGGCCTGCACCCGCTGGAAGTGCGGGGCATCGCCGACGGTGAAGTGGCGCGCGACATCCGCGGCGCCGACCCGATCGGCAACGGCCAGCTGACCCGCGAGGAACTGGACCGCGCCCAGGCCAACCCGGACTACCGGATGAAGGCCCAGGTCAGCCGCCACGCCGAACTCTTGAAGCCGCAGAAGAAGGCTCCGCGCTATACGCCGGTGTCGCGTCGTCAGGACCGTCCGGACGCGATCGCCTGGTTCCTGCGCCATCACCCCGAAGTGACCGACGCCCAGATCTCCAAGATCCTGGGCACCACCAAGGCCACGATCGAGCAGGTCCGCGCCCGCACGCACTGGAATGCGGCCAATATCAAGCCGGTCGATCCGGTGACCCTGGGCCTGGTCGGGCAGCTGGAGCTGGACGCCCTCGTCAAGAAGGCGGCCGAGAAGAAGGCCAAGGACGACCTGAAGAAGGGCATCGTGCCGGAAGACCCGACCCTGCGTCCGGCCTCGGAAGAGGGCCAGTTCGAGCCCGAGGTCGAGGAAGAGGAAGAAGACTTCCGCGCCAAGCGCGGGGACCTAAAGGCCGAGGACGTGTTCGGCCAGTCGACGGGCTATGTCGACGAGGAAGACGAGGACTAAGCCTCGGCGCGCCGTAGAAAAAGCAGAGGCCCCGTTCCTTGTCGGAGCGGGGCCTCTCGTTTTTCGGCTGCCTCTAGCAGCTAGTGCATTCGAGCCTTCAGGCCCTCGATCTCTTCCTTGAGCCGCAATTTCCGCCGCTTAAGCTCCCTAAGCGCCGTTCCGTCGCTACCGGGTCGATTGGTCTCCTCCTGGATCTTGCGATCGAGGTTCTCGTGACGGGACCCAAGCTCGCGGATACGGGATTCGATGGCCATGGCTCTCGGCTCCTTGCTGTTGGAGAGGAAAGTGAACACCCGCTGCGCGGCGCTGTCAGATCACATATGATTGCAATCGGCCCCGCTTGACGTGGCGTGGCTTGCTCCCACTACGGACAGAAATTCACCATGCTGGACGGTTCGAGAAACGCTGATCGCCCACGTCTTGTGGTGGGCATAACCGGGGCTTCCGGCGTGGCCTATGGTCTGCGTGCGCTCGACGCCTGTCGGGATTTGGGGGTCGAGAGCCATCTTGTGATGTCCAAGTCCGCCGCCTTGACCCTCGCCCAGGAGGCCGGGCTTTCGGTTTCGGCGGTGAACGCCAAGGCCGATGTGGTGCATCGCGTCGCGGACGTCGGCGCCTCGATCGCGTCGGGTTCCTTCCGGACATTGGGCATGCTCGTCGCGCCCTGTTCCGTCCGTACGATGAGCGAAATCGCAACAGGCGTAACGTCTTCGCTGCTGACCCGCGCCGCCGACGTGGTCTTGAAAGAGCGGCGGACCCTGGTGCTGATGGTGCGCGAAACGCCCTTCCATCTGGGTCACTTGCGCACCATGACCAGCCTTGCGGAGATGGGCGCGGTGATCGCGCCGCCGCTGCCGGCTCTCTACGCCAAACCAAGCTCGATCGAGGAGATGGTCGATCAGTCGGTGGGCCGTGTGCTCGATCTCTTTGGTCTCTCCTGGCGACCCGTGAAGCGCTGGGGCGAGGACCTCGAGACCATCACCGGCAAGGGAGAAGGTTAACGCGATGGGCGCGACCAAAGGGCTTTGGGATTGGGCTTTGGACGCCTATGCGCGTCAACCTGTCGCAGAGGCGTGCCTGCATCTGCAGGACGCCCACGGTCAGAACGTACCCTACCTGCTCTGGGCCGCCTGGATGGCGGAGCAGGGCAGGGCGGCCGACTTGAAAATCGCCGCCGGTGTCATGCGTGGCTGGGACAGAGATGTCGGGGCGCCCTTGCGCGGCGTGCGCCGTGCGCTCAAGGCGCCGAGGCCCCCCGTCGACGAGATCGGCAAGGACGCCTTCCGCGAGGCTGTGAAGGCCGTGGAGCTGCGGGGCGAACGTGTGCTGATGGAGAGCCTAGAGGCGCTTGCGGGGCCGCCGACGGCCCCTGCGAACGTCGTGGAGGGTCTTGTGGCGGCCGCGGAAGCGTCGGGCGATCCGCCTCGCCGCGCTGCGCTGGAGAGGCTGGCCCTGGCGCTTGAAACGGCGCGTGGCTGAGCGCCTTTACCGCTCGTCAGCCTTTGCGATCTATGAGCCTGAAGGGGCCCCACCGAGATGACGTCCATGAACGACGATGATCCGTCGGATGATACCGACATCGCGATCGAACGTCGCCTTGCCGACCTGCGCGAGGACCACAAGGACCTCGACGACGCGATCCGCGCGCTGGAAGACCGTTTCCAGCCCGACATGCTGCAGATCGCGCGCCTGAAACGGAAGAAGTTGGCCCTGAAGGACGAAATCGGCCGTCTGGAAGATCTCCTGACGCCGGACATCATCGCCTGACGAGAGCCTTTCGCGACCTGACTGCGTCAGGCCGTGAGCTCTAATCTTTCGTTCTGGCGCATTTTCTTCACGCGAACCGGAACCCCTTCGCTCGAAAAATGCTCTAGCCGGCTACGGCCTTCACGCACGCGGCCCGTCCGTCCGGCGTAAGCGTCGCCGGAAGCTTGATCCGTTGTACGGTGACCTCGCCCGGTCCCTTCGGCAGGAACCGGATCACGCGAGGCTTGCCGTTCTCCTCGATCGCCAGTCCGATCTCGATCGCGCTGTCGCCCGGCTTGCCGCCGTGCCGGCCCAGGTACTTCATGCCGTCGCGCAGGCCAGCCGCGTAGGCCGGACCAGCAGGATCGACGCCGGCGATCATTCGGCCCCTGCCGGTCTCGGCGAGATCAAGGCCCAGCCAGTAGGCTGGTCGCGTCAGGGTCTCGACGGTCAGGCATCCTCCGAAGGCGTCTGACGGGAGCAGGATCCGCTCGCCCCGGGTCACGAAACGATCGAGCTCCGGGGTCAGGTCAACGCCGGCGAGTTTCCGGGCGACGGGGCCAAAGGTCTCTGACGCGGAAAGGCGACGTGAGCGCGGTTGTCTCGCCGCCTGATCGCGCATGGCCAGCATTACACGATCAAGCCCGCCCTTCGTCTTCAGCTTGCCGTCCACCAGCACGGCAAGTTGCGCGCCGCGCTGATAGGGCAGCTTCTGCATGGCCGTGTCGCTCCAGAACTTGGCGACGATCTGGTCGTTGGTCGCGCCAATCGCCGACGACGTGGCATAGCCTTCAAGCGCTTCGTTCCAGGCGGCGGCGAAGGTTTCCAGATCGACGAGACCCGAGCGGAGCGCCAGTCGGCGGGCGTAGTAGTCGGTGAACCCCTCACTGAACCAGTAGCCAGACGGCTCTCTCGGACCCTCGATGGCGCCGCCAAGCTTTTCGGCGTTCCAAGTGTGGAGGTATTCATGCGTGAGGAAGAGCCGATAGTCTTCGAGCCTGGTGTTCTGAGTGGAAATCACCGCGAAGGCGTCATCCAGTCCTGTGCCGCGGTAGGACGTCCAGCCTTGGGGACCTGCCTGGCCGACGAGGGTAATCAGGAACGGATCGCGCCCATCGCCCCAGAACGCGCGGACGGCGCCGATGGATCGGGCCGCCATGTCCGCGAGCGCCTCTGCGGTGAAGTTGAACTGGCCGCGCATGGCCACCGTCAGCGGTGCGCCGCCGATGTCTCGACGCGTTTCGATCAGATCCGGATAGGCCATCAAGACACTTGGACCCAGGCGTTCGATAGACCCGGGCGCGTGCTCAAGCGGGGATAGATCCGTGGCCAATCTTAGGGAGGAGCCGGCGGCGTCCCAGGCGAACCGCGCGGTATCGGTTTCCCGTCCCTCCGGCGTCACGAAGATCGTATGGCCGATCAGATAGAAGCCGTCCGGACCGATGATGGGCTGGCCATAGTTGGGGCTGTCGAGCGGCGGCGAACCGTCGTAGGCGCTGATGACCTGATAGCGAACGGTGAGGCGCGCGCGGGGCTTCGACGCGATGACCCACGTCTTTTCGTCAGGCCTTGAAAGCCGACCGCCTGTCACGGCGGGATCCTTCAAAAACCGCCAAAGACGCTCGCCTCCGCCCCATTCGGTGGGCAATCGCAGACGGGTTTCGCCATCGGCGTCGGCGGGCAGGGTGATCGTCACCGAAACGGCGCGAACCTTTCCGTCCTCCATCACGGGCGCGAGACGATAGGCGTTCAGATCCGGCTTCGGCGCCGCCTCCACACCGGACGTCCAGGCGCACGCCGCTGCAAAGACGGCGAGAACCGCCGATGCACGATCGCTGATCATGGTGAGTTCCCCGAAAACCTGATCGCACCCTAGGGGCGCGCAGCGGTCCGGGTCAGCTTAAAGTTCTGTCACGCCGCGTGGCGATCTTCCAGTGCGCGCACTGTCTGTAGCAGTCGTCCGGGGGTGATGGGCTTCTCAAGCCGCGCATCCGCGTGCTGGCCATCCTTGATCAGGCGGGGGTCGATGGCCGAGGCCATCAGTGTGGCCGCGCCGGGAAGGGCTTTGCGTACGGCGCTGACGAGTTCGCCGCCGCTCATGCGGGGCATTGTGAAGTCAGTGATCACCAGGTCGGGATAGAAAGTACCCAGCGCCTCAAACGCCTCCAGGCCGTCTCTGCAGAGCAGGACGTCAAATCCAGCTTCCGTCAGCGTGATCTCGTAGATCATCGACAGAACCGGATCGTCTTCGGCGATCAGGATACGCTGCATGACCTTCAATCTCGCGCTCATGCTTAACAAACCGTGAAGCGAGTTTGCC
>FWPV01015677.1_pt1 | contig 10846 bp, 13 predicted proteins | sample 2228371 | NCBI WGS metagenome assembly FWPV01 (sample SAMEA103939776, study PRJEB20133) | metagenome | reverse complement strand
CAATTTCTATCAATGTTGATAGGGTTTGGATATTTATCAACACTGATAGAATTCCAATCTATCAATGTTGATAGGGTTTGGATATTTATCAACAATGATAGATCCAATTTCTATCAATGTTGATATGTGTTGGATATTTATCAACACGAATATGACTCCGATTTCTATTTCTACGAATATGTTTTGGATATTTATTCGTGTTGATAAGACTCTAATATCTCAGACATATTTCTACGAATATGTCTGAGATATTTATTTCTGGAAATATGTCTGAGATAGTTATTCGTGTTGATACGGCTCTCATTTCTAACAACAGTGATATATTGGATATCTATTCATGGATATAGATATTGGATATTTATTTCTGGAAATACGACTTCAATCTCTTATTGAAGAGGTTACGATATTTAAGGTAGGCAAGATTGGTAGGACTTTAGTCAACACAATATGTTTTAGCGAATTTTTGGAAAGATTTCCGGATTCCAATCTCCTGACGGAAAGGAATCCAAAATTCTGAATTATTTCATGGAAATGGAATTCAGTTCAGTTTCAGGAAACGTAACGATTGGGAAAAAGTTAGAATTTAGGGACATGGAAATAGATCAATGTTGACTTTGTTAGAATGGGGTGTTTTCTTCCAGGTGTCAAAGGTTCTACCTTCTTTGGGTATGTCTGCGGAAAATGTGAACACTATCAGATAGTCACAGTTTTCCGCGATTAAGGTGTCTGTGGCCAGAAATACTTTTCGAAAGATGGCTCTGGCTAACACATAAAAGAGGTTGGAACCTGTCTTGGCTTGACACTCCGAGAAAATTTTGTTAAGTGTTTAGCCTTCGTGTGTATGAATGTACCGCTTCTGTGAAAGATCAGACGCATCGGCAAGTACAGCTCGAATCCCCTGAAACCTCCTTCCAAATATAACTGTACCGCAACATGATCCTACCATGTAGATCCACCTGACATTAGAATGACATCTTTCGGGAGAATTATAAGAACATGTTCGATAATATCTTTAACTGTATTGGACATGTACACTATGTGATCCTGTTTCAGTCTTCTTGAATTGGACGGTTTTCGACCGGATGTTCCAATAATGGCAAGACGAACCTTTCTTTTGTCATCCATGTTTTTTTCTTCGAAGAAGAGAAGAGAAAGAGAGTTTCAGTGATTCAATCTCAATCTCAATCTCAATTTCAATTTGAAGAAAGAAAGGTAATTTCATCTCTCTCTCTTTTAGAACGGGAAGAAATTAGAAGTCTAAAAGTAGAAGAATTTTCAACAATCCTTCTCGACGAACAACATTCATGAGACCCTTCTCAAGACGAGAGAGAATAATGTCTTGATAAGAATGAGATCCGTAATATTTAATTGAAGCGATGGTGGCTTCGAGGATGTATGTAATCTTATCATATGAAAGATTTAGAAACTTTCATATGGGACTGAAAAAGAGGGTGAAAACGGAATTTAATAATAACGTCGACGTCGAGAGAAGTTTCGGTTTCGATAGTAATATCTGTCGTCTTCATCGTCGTCTGCTTCGTCGTCGAATTCGTCAGAGTTGGCGAAGGTGTAATAGGAACCGTCGGCGGCGGCGGAGGGAGAAAGAGTTGAAACTCGAGGAGATTCGACAGGAGGAGAGGAAGGAATTTCTGGAAGTCCACCGAGGACGTTGTTAACATTTTGGATATCGTTCTGTTTAAGGTAGAAGGAGAGGGAGTTAATTCTCTGGGACATACCAATGATAGAATCTTCTTGTTCTCGAGTTGAGGTGATGATCTGATTTCGGATTTGGGAACATGGGGTATTAAGCTGACCGGACAGATATTCATTGGAAAGGTTGATTGTATTTCGGAGTGTTGATAGAAAGGTTTTATATTGATCAAGAAAGGCGGTGAGAATGCGATATGTGATTTGCTGAGTTCCTGGAGGAGAGGTTTGAGACTTTTCACTCGGGACGAGTTCAGAGATATTTCCTTGACGGAGAAGAGTGGAAACTCGATCAACCATTTGAACATGTGTATTAAAGTCTTCTCTGACTGTGTTTGAGGTGATATAGGATTCAATGGCTTTAAGTGTTTCATCACAGAAGTTAATCTTATTAACAAGAGAGTGGTAGTGAATAGCGCTGATATGGCGATGAAGATTCTTAAGAAAATCAAGACAGAACTGGAAGAACGAAAGTGTATACGCATAGAGAGGTTCTTGGATTGGAGTTGTTGGAGGAAGAGTTGGACTTAAGACGGACTGGAACTCTTTCAGACTGTTGGTGATGGAAGTGTAAAGTTGACGGAGGCCGGCCTCATATTGGGAGGGATTACGAGTTTGAAGTATTATCTGAACGTTCTGTTGAAGTTTTGTCAGAACGTCAATAATACTTTGAGTTAAAATGGCAAGGGGGGTTTCCATGTCTTTTCTTTATCTGTAAAAAAGAAAAGACGTAAAATAATTAACATCGAATTCTTTCTTTGAGAGGAGATGTCGAGTTGAAAAAGGCGAAGGAGGATGAAGTTTTCTTTTCTATCTTAAAATGTCGAAAGAGGACGCGAAGAGACAGTTTCGACAAGTTGTAAACACGAATGACTATTCCAACTTGAAAACTCTCTTTGCAGTGTATGGAGAAATGCCCTGGTTTCCAGAAGTTGCTAGTTATGCCCTTGGATATGCAGTTCGTAACGGGTTTCCAAAAATGGCGTCTCTTCTTCAAAAGTATACGAGGAATTTAATGCTTGTCAAATAGAAATTGAAAATTCTTACTAATTGGCTCATTATCTCATATTAAGAGTATTATTGACTTTCGATGGCAACATCGAAAAAGTGGTTGAGAAGCTTTCGATCTCCCGTCGATCGACCACAATCAGAGGAACTGATATCTCAACTCATTAAATCACAAAAGATAGTCAATGAAGATCCGGTATTTTCTGAAAGTAAGCCTTTGAAAAGGCCTCGTCCGAGGTCTCTGCCACATCCGTTAGAAAGATCAGATTTCATCTCAGATAAAGAGAATATACTCCAACTGTCGTTACCTTCTATTCGTTATGAAACAAAATCCTCATTTCTTCCAGCTCGAGAGGAAAAGAAACTTAAAGAGAAGAAGAGATCTCGAAAGAAGTGGTACACTCAAAATCATCTGTGGTATAACGAAAAGAATGGAAAAGTTGGAATTACTGATCATGGTCTGAAACAATCTTTTTATCCTTTACCTAAATCGGAGGTCTTCATTTTTCGTAGATTTGGAGATAATTTCCCAAAATCTGTTAGACAAGGTGATTATATTGGTTCCGTCATCTATCGAGTTTCAGACAAAAGTTCAAAGTTCCATATCTTTCGAAACTATCATCTTTATGCTCCGGTGAGTGGAATTCTTACGAATATTAACCCAAAGTTAATCAAGGGAAATCGTCCTATTATTGAAAGTCCTGATGACTGGATTGTGCGTATTGTACCGGATCCGTCTTCGGACCATCCCACCGATATGGATCTTCTTCTGGACTCAACAATGTACTCTTTATATTTGAAGAGAGTCGCTTCGACGTAGAGAGTCGAAACAACTCTTCTTATCGGTGAAAGGTGATTTTTCACCGATAAGAAGAAAGGTCTCAATTCGAAGACCTTAACTTCTCTTTAGATGGTTACCTCGACGGTTGAGATGGGACCAAATGACGTTAACAGAAGAGTGGCAATCTTTTTCAGTCGACGGTAGAGCTCAGTTGGCGGAAAACTTGACAGGTAGTCAAGAATAGCTCTCCGTGGAAGTCGTGGATTCGAAATTCGAAGAAAGAGATAGTAGAATCCCCAGACAACACACTGTTGTTCTCCTCGAAATCCAGGGGCCAGCGAGGATAAGATTTGGGGACAGTAGGGCTCATCTGCGGAAATGACTCGGGAAAACGAGACTCCCTCTTTCGCAAGGAAATCGTTTAAGTAGTTGACAAGTTGTGTCGTCCAGAAGTAGACATGTCGTGTTCCCGGACTGATTCCGTTGGGATCAAAGATCTCGACAATTCGGGAAATTCCGTCAATAATAAGGACCAGAATATGACCGAGAGACCGACCCTGGTATGTGCCTGACTGATCCGAGATCGAACCCACAACATAATAGTTGACCGGAATGCCCGCCCGAAGACAGGAGAGGAAATTCTGGGTAATCTCAGAGAAACCAATAGAACTTACAACGATGTACTCATTTCCTCGTCCTAAAATTATCTTACCTTCTTCCTCTTTCTCTTCCTCTTCCTCGAGATCGAGGAGCTTCATCGTTACTTCATACATTATCGATCTCCGGGAATGTTGAGTTAATTTAATCTCTCCCTTAAACGTCTGACACTCCGGAATATATCGAGACAACTTGGGCATTATTGGTGAAATGTCTCCGTACTCCCCTTGATACTCTGGAACATCTCGAATATCAATGTCAAGAAGACGATATGTTTCCGTCTGTCGAGCCCGGGAAATCTCGGACAAGATCTCCTCGGGAGGACGGGAAGGTCGGTAGGGTATGGTGACGAGTTCCGGACTTTGTCCTCCGCTCGGTCGAGTTCGGGAAGAGACAATATGTGTTGCCTCCGCATATGGGGGAAGATAGAAGTATCCATGTTCTTTCAACCATTTCACTCCCAGAGGAGTATAGGTAACCTTTTGGGCTCGTGGATCTAACACCATGATGGGTTTTACTTCGCCCGAAAGATATCCAGAGAAGGTATAAACCGCATAGCGTGGACCCTCCGTTTTCGGAGCTTCTTCCATTGTATTTAAGAAGGAGAAGATTTTTTATGGATACGTTTTTTATTCTTTCTTCTTATTTCTTATTTCTTATTTCTTATTTCTTCAAGGGAATTCCGAGAAGAGCGGACATCTTTTGTAACAGGCGAGGATTCGGAATTGCGGTGCCATTCTCATATTCTGCAACGACTGACTCGGAAACGTTGAGCTTCATGGCGAGATCTTTTCGTGACCAGCCCTTCTTCGTTCGCTCGGAAAGAATTCGATGGGCCGTCTCTTTCGAGATTTGGGGTAATTGAAGAGGATCCTCCGAGGTGTCAACCGATTCCAATTTGCGGGCACTGAGACTTGGAGTGGACTGTTTATTTTTTCCGGCGGAATATTTCTTGAACGTGTCGATAGGTTGTCGATTTCGCTGGGCATGTAACAATTGTTCCTTCTTGGAGCGGAGAGGACGACGAATGATAACTTGTTTCCAATCCTGATGTTCCATTTGTCTTTGACCGGAAAAGAAGGTACAATTTGAGAATTCATTTTTTTTTCTTTCTGGAAGGGAGAATTTTTTTGATTTTGTCAAGATGAGAGAATTTAATAACGAAAACATATATGGACAAACTTTCTCTTCTGTTTACGATTGTTCCGTTCATCCTGGTGTATTTTACGTTATGTGCACTGGAGAATGTTGATAACTATCACTTGTATATTTCTGGAAGAAGTATTTCTCCCTCGTTCTGGAATGTGTGTCAGATTTTTGCCAAACCAGAGTATAATATTGTTTTGGCAGTCAGTCTTATTGTAATTATTGGAGTCGGGTCATGGATGAGTAGTTATCTGATTCTTCGAAATGATTATTATCTTTTGGAGGAGGTTTCTTATGGAAAGATTATGAGTCCGAAGAAGACAACGCCATGGAATAATTATTATACAGTGAGAGAGCTTCGAGAGATGTGTCGACAAAGAGGTCTGAGTCCATGGGGTCTGAAAAGGGAACTGGTTTCCCGTCTTACCGGGACGGAATAAAACAGAAAAGAATGTGATTTTAAAGAAAATCTTCTTGTATACTTCCGATACAAGAAGATATTAATAGGTATCGGAGGAAATAGAATTTGATGTTGAGTTGTGAAAAACTGAATTTGGAGAAGAAGCGTCGAAATCGGAAAATCGGCATATGTTGTCTCACAATATTGCAATTGTGGGAGCCGTTGATGCTGGAAAGAGCTCTCTTATTGGAGTTCTGAGTACGGGGACTCTTGATAATGGAAATGGCAAGTCAAGGGAGACCGTCTTGACTCTTAAACATGAAAAAGAGTCAGGGCGGACGAGTAATATCAATGTTGTTAAAGTGTTGAATCCGTTTGAGAAAGGGACAGTTTCTCAGATTCGATTTCTTGACTTAGCGGGACATGAAAAATATCTTCGGACGACACTTCGAGGTCTGACCAGTTTCTTTCCGGATTATGCCATCTTGGTTATTAGTGCATCCAAGGGGATTACACGGATTACACGAGACCATTTTAATATTTGTCGGAGTCTGAGTATTCCCGTTCTTATTGTTATCACGAAGATTGACATTGCGCCTCCGGAGACCTTTAAGCAGACACTGGAGTCAGTTCGGTTACTCTGTCGACGTCTGCAGATCAAGTTTACCGTTGACTGTAGTCGGGAAGAAGGGAGGGAAGAGGCTCTGGAAATTTTGAGTGTCAATCCCCTTGTCGTTTCGCCCATCTTTTTGGTTTCCAATGTGAAGGGAGATGGTCTTGATCTGCTCAAGTCCTTTCTCTTTTGTCTTCCTCAATTGCAGACACCTCCACGAGGGAATTTTATTAGTAAGTTTGCTTCTCTTCGGGGCATTCGAAAACTCTTCTTTATCTTAACTCCTTATCGAGTGGAGGGGATTGGTCTGGTCCTCTATGGAGAGAATTGTCTTGAGCCAATTGCGGTGGGTGATAAACTTGAGCTCGGTCCTCTTGGTAAAGAGTATGTTGACATTCGTGTCAAATCCATTCACAACGAATTTAGCGAGGTTGTTTCTCGTCTTGAGCCAGGTCAACATGGATGTCTTGCTATCCGTACGATTGATTCCAAGATTGAAATTTCCAAGGATTCTCTCAAACGAGGACGAGTTCTGATTAACACTCCAGTTCTAGTTAATAAGGTTGTGGCAGACATTGTTATTTTGACATCCTCGACAACAATTAATATTGGATACACACCTTACATTCATTGTGCCAATGTCAGTGTATGTGGACGTATCATTGGAGGAGACAACTTTCCCCTCCGAAGTGGTAAGCGTTCCTCTGTAACTTTCGAGTTTCTAACACCTCAGTTTATCTATCCTGGAGCTCGCTTGATCTTTCGAGATGGATATGTAAAAGGGATTGGCGTTATCAAGGAAATTCTTCCGTAAAATCCAAGGAGAATTGAAGCTTTTGAAATTTCTTGCGGTGAGGACGAGGAGGTATTTGGCCCTTTTTCAACGTGTAGGTTGAAAGAAGATCTGACAGGATGTCCTCTGCTAGAATCAGTTCCCGTTTAAACTTTCTTAAATCGATTGTGATGACACCAAAGGTTGAATGTTTCGGATTTGAACAATTGATTCGGTTACAGATCTTACCTCTCTTTGATTTAACTTTATATTCATATTGACATCGAGGGAAGGTTAGATACCTATCGTGTTTCTTACACGGGAGATTATCCGAACAATAAAAACAATCCCAATGTTCATAAAAGAGGTCAGAAACGATAACCTTGTTAATCTTCGATTGGTTTCGAGTGGAAAACACTGGAATGAGACCACTGTGATTTGAACAATACCCTTCCACCTTTCCCGTGTCAAGAGAGACCAGATAGTAGAGACTTCTCTCGAGACACCTCTCTCCTTTGAGAGAATATTTTCCCGTTCTCTCGATAATGCCTCGACAGCGGTTAGGTTGGTCATAGTTAAATTTCTTGATAATATATTCCGCCTGCCGTTTCAACTGCTTGATTTCCTTCTCGGAAAAGAAATAAGCAAACGCTCGACACGTCCGCCGAAGACAAAAGATTGACGGTGGATCGAGAAAGGAGATAATATGATATATAATCTCATTTGGTAAGGATAAGAGATTCATTCGTTTTCCATTTCCAAGATCGGAAGAAGATACGTTTCAAATTCGGCATTCTTTCTTTTTCCGGAGAAGTCGGTTATTCTCCGGAAAGAGAGAGTTTTCGAGAAAATATTAGGGAAACCACCGGCGAAAATAGTGAGGTATTAAAACAATCACCTTTCCAGAACCTGGCAGATTTAAGGACGAGCGATCAAATGTATAGGGACGCCAAACTCCTGCCCATGTCGCTGCCCGGTGACCCTTTGGCGGCATAACCATATATCGGTCAGGATGTCCACAAGGCCCGGGAGAAATTGTCCATCCATCTTGACATGCTCGAGACCAACATTGAGGAAAACCTGAATATGAATCGTCCATTTTATCTTATCTTTTCTTTTTTCTTTTTTTTCGTCTTTTCTTCTCTTAAAATTTTAAGAGAAGAAGTCTCGCAAAAAAAAGAGACAAATAAAATATCGTCTTAAAGAAAAACCAAAGTCTTCCATGGGTAAGAAAATGGAAGTTTCTCCATTTCAGCGTCTCTTTATTGTCAAGGCGTCCTTTGAACAGGAGTTAATCCGACTTCCTGGAGGAGAATTTGTCCCTCTCTCAACTCAGCCGAATGTCGTCGATCCGAACATTTCAGCTCTTCTTATTCTTAAGTTCGATAAGGACCTCTCCTTAGCCCGATTCAAGGTCTATGTCTGTGGTGCTAACAAGATTCCTCAAAATTTTGTCCTCTCGGTTCATCTTCACCGTGGAGATGCCGATGTTAACGGCCCCGTTATCGTTACACTCTTCATCTCGCCCTTTTCTTCTGGTACTCCGGTCAATGGTCTTCTCGCTACGGGCACTCTCACCAATGACAATATTCAGGTCGATAGCGGAATCAACAGTGTCGCCAGTCTCTATCAGGCCATCCGACGGGGAGCTGTCTACGTCAACGTCCACACGGTCGGTCTTCCTGACGGCGCTGTCCGCGGTCAGATCGTACCAGAATGTTAAGCTAGTTAAATCGAATGTCTCTTCACGTCTCAAGACATTCGATTCTGTCACTTCCAAATTAAAAGTCTCACGTATGAAACAAAATAATCCCATAGTCATATAGTTCACACTCTGACTCATATTTCTGCTGTGATCGACAGAAGTCGCGATCCGGACAAATCGGAAAATCGTAGTATGAAGGATTTCCTCGTGACAAGTCCTTCAAAAAACTGAGAAACATGAACTACCAAGGCCATAATATCTTGGTCTACCTTTTAGTAAAGATAAAGATCTGGACGAATGTCCGTTCGATTTAAAGAATTTTCATATGTCGAAATCTCCCAACGAAGACTATCGATATAGTCAACACAAACAAAATCATAGTTCTCACTAATTGGCTGAAGTTCCACTTCGGACTCAAATCAAACTGAGTATAAAAGTTATCAAGAAGATCCGGATTTATCTCCGATTCCGTCACTTTCCCATCAAAATAGCCAAGAAGATATTTGAGATTAACATAGTCATAATAGGTCCGAATATACGGAGATTCTGAGGGAAGATTGAGATACTCTTCCAGACGTTGTTTATCCGATCCCGAACCTGATTTGAAACATACTCATACTGATTCTCCTTCCACTATTTGACAATCACCATCAGTTGGGTCACCCTATACTTACACCCTCCGTCAAGAACAATTTCGTCTCTTTCTCGATCATAGACTCCCCAAAGAATCAGCTTCTTTCGTCCAAGACTGTGCACCATAAGATAAATGTACCTTCATTTTGTAAATGTCGATAGAAGATCATCAAGACTCTCCACAATTCCAAGTTAGGTGTTCACTCTCTCTCTCTCTCTCTTGTTTCGAACTCGGTTTGTAAAAACGTGCCACAAGATATTACATCTTTACCGTTGTTCAATATAACAACGATAAAGAATTGGTAGATTTACTTCCGCATCTCATTTCCGAGATCTAAAATTTTCTTCGAGTTTCTCGAGAATATGTCCTCGTGGATGGAGGAAGAGCGAGGGACGGGAAGAGAAGTTCTCTGAGATCCATTCTTCCAGTCCCTGGAAACTATTGGAGAAGTCCTGACTATAATGAATAAACCGACTTACAGCGCCCCCCGTCAAAGTCGATCCGTAATAACGTATGTCTCCGTTAAACAGAGAAACATCTTCATCGGTAACCGTCTTTGTATACCAGGCAAGTTCGGAAACCAGGAGAAAACATGGAGTCCACTTAATATAATCGGAAAGATCTGGAGTTCCAGGAAATCTCTGTTCAAACGCCATTCCAGTGAGAAAACTCATCTCACTTCTTCGGGAGAATGGAAGGTGACGCAGATGAAAGAGTGGAGTCTCATCCACATAGATATTCGAACACTGAAAAAATATTCGAAGTGCTGGAGGACAATTGGGACAATCTTCCGCCGTCGCCAAAATTAAAAAAGGTCTCAGAAGAATCATCGGTCTCGTCTCCGATATATTCGAATTAAAATCAAAGTCGGACCTCCGGAAACGTTAAAAACATTAAACTTTCCGATAAAAGAGAAAACTGTTATCAATTTCCTTTCTTTAAAAGAGACTTCTCTTTAATTTTTTCGAGCGATTTAAGATACTTCATCTTGACCGACCTTTAAATTCTATCAAGATTGAGTTATAATGAATAAAATGTCTACGAGAAACTGATCTGCACTCTTCTTAATCGTTAATCGTCATTAAACGGAGGCAGTGTCTGTATCGTCTTCAGAGGGGAAAGATGAGCCCGTCAGGATGAGCAAGTTAGCCGTATTTACACTGACCTTCCTGTGTGTGTGTATGTGTTTTCCTCTGTTAGTCTTCTAACCATTGCACCCTTTGCAAATATACATATGCAATCGTTATCTGGTCTCTGCGTGTTATGTCTGTTTTCATCGTCATTATCAGTCACTATATCGTGTGTCCTCCGAGTCTGCCAGAAGAAAGGAAACAGTCCCCTGTCAAACGATCGTTCTAATAACGCCATTAATGTGTAGTTTCTCTGTAAAATAGAGAAGACACTCTCTAAATTCTTTCGACTC
>FWPV01015676.1_pt1 | contig 10847 bp, 14 predicted proteins | sample 2228371 | NCBI WGS metagenome assembly FWPV01 (sample SAMEA103939776, study PRJEB20133) | metagenome | reverse complement strand
AAACGTTGCGGCGTTTTGAGTGGAAACTTTAGAGCGTTATGGGTGGAAACTTTCCACCGTAATCAGTGGAAACTTTGGAGCGGAATAATCACACAGGTACACCATACATGATTATAACGGAAAAAATTGTTGTTGTAGCTGGTGCCACTGGCCGGACAGGAAGGCACATCATCAAGGAAGCGCTAAAAAAAGGATATCGAGTGCGAGCGCTTATTTTACGGTCAACTCGAGAACACGACTCGTCATTTTTCACGCAGCAGGGTGTGGTATGTGTGGAAGCCAGCCTTGAATCTGTTGCGTCCCTTGAAAATGCAATGGAGGGTGCTGATTATATGATCAGTGCAATTGGCTCCAAGAAACCCTTCAGCAGGGCAGAAAATGACCGGGTTGATAACAAGGGGAACCAGAATCTGGTGCAGGCAGCTAAAACGCAGGGTCTTAAACATGTAGTGGTAATATCATCAATTGGTGTAGGGAACAGCCGCAATGCTTTAATGTGGTTGTTTCGCTGGTTAATGGGTCCGGTACTGAGAGCAAAAGAGAAATCAGAAAATTTTATCCGGTCAGCCGGCATTGATTACACAATCATCCGACCAGGGGGATTAACAGATACTCCGCTTCCCGGCAACATTGCCTTTGGCGAGGGCGGTAAAATTACTGGACGCATTACTCGCAAGGAGGTTGCCCGTGTCTGTGTTGCAGCGCTGACTAATCAGGCAATGAAAAATAGAACGCTTGAAGTTGTCAATGAGACAACAGTGAGAGCAGACCGGCGGTGTTTTCTGATCAATCTCTCGCCTTGAACTCCTGGGGTTGCATAGCCTGGAAAAATTTTTGAGGAACGCAGTTCCCTGAACTCGCAACCCGTTTGCGATAGAACTTTTATCCTCGTTCCAGGAAGATTTCTTTTTCTTTCCAGCTACAGCCAGCAAGGATAGGATTGCGGCATGCAACATGCTGAAATACCATTTCCCGCTAAACTTGACCATCCCCGAGCGTTGCAATACATTTTCCATCCCCGTCAGGAGGATGCAGCTGCTCCGCCTCGCGGCGCAATCGATTATCCGATTGCGGTTGAGGAGGGCATAACGATCGGCTGCAGATTTTACCGCGCAGGCACACAGGCGCCTTCAATTCTTTTTTTTCACGGAAACGGTGAAACAGTCAGGGATTATGATGAGATAGGTCCAGTATATAATCACTTCGGGTTAAACCTGCTGGCTGTTGAATATCGTGGCTATGGAACAAGCAATGGAACGCCCACCGTTTCCACCATGCTTAACGACGCACAGGTCATATTTAAAGACGTACAGAAGTGGCTCAATAACAATAACATGAACGGACCGTTGTGGGTCATGGGGCGATCGCTAGGCAGCGCACCAGCCCTGGAGCTCGCCTCCCGCTATGAAACTGAAATTGATGGACTGATTATAGAAAGCGGGTTTGCCTTTACGGTACCGCTGTTAGAATTTCTTGGCCTAGATACTAAGGCTTTAGGCATTACTGAAGCGGATTGTTTCAGGCACATAGAAAAAATTAGAAAGGTGCACAAACCAACGCTCATCATTCATGCCCAATATGACCAGTTTATTCCAGTGTCAGATGCTGAGGTCTTGCTTAAAAACTCCCCGGCAACAAAAAAAGCGTTGAAGATAATACCCGTAGCTGATCATAATACTATTTTAATGATTGCCGGCACCAGCTATTTTGCAACAATCCAGCAGTTTGTGATGCAATAAGGTATATTATGGATATCAGCGCTATCAAGACGGTGCTTCGCGACACACTGGGAATCAAAAAAGAAGTTATTGCATTAAAACTTGCCAAGGATATCCCCGGCCATATCAATGCATACGGAGAGCTGAATCATATCTGCTTTATGATGGGCGAGGTGCTGGAAGAAAAAAAGATGTTCTACACAACGTTAAAAGACCATGTATGCACACTGGGGTGTGCTGCTACCGGGCTTGACCCGGCACTTCGGCAGATGGATGATGCCGCACGCAAGGAAAGCGAGGAGTATCATGTTGCCACAGTAAATATTTTTCCCACAGAAGAAATTCAGGCAAAAGCTGAGCGTGAGGCAGATTTGCTCTTTCCGAAGTTTCAGGAAACTTATGAGGCAGTCATCATGGGACCACACGGAGGCATTCCCCATCCTGATGCGCTGCTGCTGTTTGGCAACCCTGAACAGATCCATCTGCTGACACGGGCATATTGCTATGCAACCGGAACGTTTATCAAGGGTTATGCAGGAATGGGCGCCTGCAGAATGCTTTTGCCGCACGTTCTCATTAATAAAGAACCCATTTTTACGATCAGCGACAGGGCATGGCGAAGAGCTTTAGCGCTTGCACCGGAAGAACTCACCCTGGCAACCCCGGCGGAAAAGCTGGTTGTAATGCTGGAGTATCTTGATAAGGTGCTATAACCCTGTGCCCCATCTAAGGGCGAAGGTTATTATTTTCATTTCAATTTTGGCGAGTTAATACGCCTGTGCAATACGGTTTATTTGGTGTTTGTCCTATCTCCCAGTATTTCCTTTCCCTGTATATTATATAATTTGCCGCTCTTCAGCCTGCCTCCTTCATAGAAAAGGTTGGCTTTTAATTGTCCATTCAAATAAAATTCTTTACTGGTGCCCTCCCGTTTTCCATTTTTGTAATGAATTTCTGACCACAACGTGCCGTTTTCATAGTAGCGCTTAAAGACCCCGTCCAGTTGGCCATTTACATAATGAGCTTCTGTCTTTATTTTGTTACTTGCGTAAAAGGTTCTTTTTATTTCCTTATTTTGGTCCTCTGCACTGCACTCAGTCACCAACAGGCAAAAGCAGCAGAGCCACGTCAATATAAATAAATGCATTGAACATCGAGCGACGCTGGAGGGAACTATTAATTTCAGCAGGTGATTTCCAGGGAGGCGGTGCCCAAGAGAACCGGGGGAACTGGACATAAAGCAATCAGGCCCTTATTTTGCTGCGGGGTGGGGGAACAGAAATATGCTTAAACTCTTTGCCATTACCACTGTCCGGATTTCGGAGTAACTGCTCCAGGTCATCAAATTTTTTTATATCAATAGCATTTTCTAAATACCTCTGTCCCAGAGTCACAGCTTTTTTAGAAATTTCGATAAGCCGCGGGGCAAGGGTGGATTGCGTAATTACCTGCGTTTTTGGCGGAAGGAAAGAAACAAGCATAACTACCCCAACACAACACACCGCCAAGCCCTTTAAACCACCAAAGACTATGCCTAATATTCTATCAAGCCATCCCAGTTTGATACTTTTGATAATCTTCCGTATCCCTTTGCCCCCCAAAAACAGCGGAATATAAATGGCAAAAAAAAGAGCAGCAAAACTGAGCGCAGTGTTTAGCTGTTGATTGTTGATGTATGGAGATAGTTTCGTGCCTAGTTCATCATGAAACGAAAATGCGCCATAAAGGCCCATGCATAATGCGGCGAGCGAAAAAGCTGCCCGAATGAGTCCCTTGCTTAAACCAGATAATGCAAAGATGAAACAGATAATAATAATAGCAATATCTAATGAATTCATAAGAAGGTGGCGAGACCAGGAAAAGAACCAACAAGGCAAAGCTTTTCAAAAAAATTTAATCAAACAATATTTTTTCATATATTTTTTTTTAGTCAAGATTTATTTCCCAGACAGAACTTGCACCAAGATTTATATTATCCTTTGGTGCGAGGCATGTCTTGGGTAACTTCCAATTATTTTCCTTTAGGGCTCGCCCCACACAGTATCCCTGAAATTCAAGAAAATGTATAAGAATACAAAATGGGCTGGGCATAACGTATTAATAGCAACTTATGAACGCATAAAGGATTCTATTGAACATAAAACCACAGCTGTTCCGGTCCAAAACACTGCCGAAGCCGTCATCTTTGAAAAACGGTTAAACATTTAATTTGATAACAGCACAATCGTTCTTTCACCTCCTCATTTTCTGCGCTGCATATAAATTCTTTTTGGAGCGTTTATAATTTTAAAAAGAAAAAACTGTTCATAAGTTTATAATATTTTAAAATAAAGAGCTATTTTTAAAAAATATAAAATAGATCTTGCAATTATGACTCTAAAGTAATATTTTGTTACCGGTATGTGCTAAGAAAGCTCCGTCGCACTGGCAGTAATGAAGTAGCAGGGCATGAAATAATCAATTATAATTTTTAGGGGTGCTCGTGCTGTTCATAAGGATCGTCCCTGTTCATGATGCATTATTATTTGTGGTTTTTTGAAGATGGAATTTTTCACCTCAATGAAAAGGAGGTAAAAGCTGATTTATGCAAGTTCAGGGTCAGCTAATAAGGTATGTTCAGATGACATTACACAAACGTTTTCTTAACAATAGTGACTGGTTAGGTGTATTGACGTTTAAAGCAGGAGGGGCGGTCGAGTGAAAGATAGAACGGTATTCTTAAAAATAACACTCGCGCTTTCATTGGTCGCAGGCTTTGCATTGATGTTATATGACGCGGGAGAGCGCTACGCTATTTTTAGAGATAGTCTGGCCCGGGAACTGGTTGTTAAGAAAATAAATAATGATTTTACCGATAACGCTGGCTATATAGATGCTGCTGCATCAGGAAAGAACTCGGCAACGGAGGTCTTCCAGGTGCTCTTGGACCACGAAAAACAAGCTATCGGTTTCATTGATGTCATAAAACACACCAAATTTGCGATATTTATGGGGAGCTTTTTTTTACTGGGCTTTGCCCAAGTCTGGATGTTGTATTTTCTCATTATGCTGGGATTAACCAGCAAGAAAAGACGCTGAGCAGCGGGGCATTTTACTGCGTATGAACCTCAAAATAAAAATTACGGCACTCAATAGTGAAATATCTCTGGTAGACAACAAGTTTCAGCTCTACTTTTTAGGAGAAGAAAAAACGCCTCCCCTAAAAGAATTTGAACGGCTTAAGCAGCAGGTGAGTATTTTGCAAAATGAAAAAAGCTCGTCGGTGAGCAGCCAATTTCTTACCAACAGTTTTTTGCGACGTTTTGCAGCATATCGCAACAAATGGGAGCGGTTGCTGAGAGATATTGAAGAAGGGAGAAAAAAACCGAGCAAACATTTCTTTGTAAAAGCGCCCCAAAAAGTGCCTCAGCCGCCGGTATTGCCTGACGAGGTGGTAAAGGAAATCGATTTAGTGGTTGCCCAGTTTGCCGAATACACGGAGAAACATTGCGGAAAAAAATTAAATAGAAAAACGTTAAAACATCAGCTTGCAGAAAAAGCCCGCGATATGTATGTTACGTATGGTGACAGCTATTATTTTGATCTTTATTATGATGACAGCGGCATCGAAATACGAACCATTAAACGGTAGGAAATGCGCAGGGACATCAACTTTTTTATGAGTTACAGAGGAACGAGAAATGAAAAAGATCTTTTTATTGACAGCGCTCATAATTGTCGCAGGTTGTGGCACAAAACGGCCCGTTCTCTATCCAAATGAACACCTGCAAAAGGTTGGACAGGCTCAGGCGCAGATTGATATAGATGATTGCTGCAGAAGAGCTGATGCATATATCAAGTCGGAACCGGGCAAAGACATTGCGAAAGATGCGGCTAAAACGGGAACCGTCGGCGCTGCGACCGGCGCAGCCGTCGGAGCGGTCTATGGGAAGGCAGGGCGGGGTGCAGCTGCCGGTGCTGCAGGTGGTGCTGTTGCCGCGACAACCAGCGGCATTTTCAGGTCGAAAGAACCAAGCCCAGTTTACCAGAATTTTGTAAATCGTTGCCTGCGCGAAAAGGGGTATGAACCAATCGGATGGCAATAACCGAGATTTAAAAAGGGGGAAATTTTTTGATCAACTGACGTGCAAAGACCGGTTCGCAGCCTGATTATTTATGTGCCGAATAAAAATTCCCGCAAATATTGCTCGCTCCATGCTGTGCCAAAATGATGCTGTAAGGGGGCACTGCCGGGATCATAGGCAATATAATCATCTCGGTATTGTTGCAGATACTCATCGCGGCGCGCACGCAGGGTGGCATCAGTAAGCGGTTCCGCCCGTTGTATGCACACACAAAACACCTGCAAATAATCTTTAAAGGCGGCTTCTATATCAGGAAGATACCGTGGTTTACACCAGCGATAGAGCGCATATCCCGAATCATATTTTTTTGCCCAATCGTGAACCTCAGAGCGGCCGCCTTCTATTTTAGGAATCCATGCGTATTTTTCAGCAAGGCTTTTGAGTGGCACAAGATATTTTGCGGCATATTCAGGGTCTCTTGCAACAGGATGGAGATCAAGAACTGCAATTAAAAATTTGGTTGTGTGCGCAAAAGTGAAGCCAAATACCGGGAAGTCGTAGTCAGCCCCAGGTTGTATGCTGCCAAAATGCACCATCATGGAACCGGCAAAATCCATTGCGCCCATGCGTATGCCACCTGTTTTGGGGCACGCAAGAAACTCGTTTTTGATATAAATACTTTTATCTCCAGAATCCGCATACTTTACAGAATACAGGGGATCAAGCGGCAAAGGGCTTAAAGGAAAAACTTTGCCCATTTCTTCTTTCAAAATCTCATTAAACCGTATTGCGGCTGGTTTTTCTTTCATGCACTCCCCTTAAAAACAACATTCTGAATTCTACGCCTGTCCATCAAAACTTTTTTTACTGTGCGGCATACATGACTACCAGGAATCTGTCAGCAGATAGCTGTATCAGCGCGGTGCGCATCAACAGGGTATTTGCAAGCTAACCCGTGATATTTTCATGATGGCCATTGGCACGACAAACCCTACCACCTCCGGAGCTATAATACCAGCAATATTTGTCTATATTTACCATGGTGCCCAGTATAGATAGAAAGCTTTGCAGTACATCTTAAACAATGATTTTTTCAACCAGTCGTATTACTGATTATGGCCATTACCCGTTAGAGCCACGGGAGAGACTCCCTGTGCTCTTTGAGAAACATTCCCCTGCTCTCCCCCGCTGTAAAACGATAGAGAATGAGAACGATAAAAAATGGAAATTTTGAAGCTCGAAATTGTTTGCGGACCCTTCACAGCCCCTGAGATACATGGTACCTAAAAAAGGTGTGGCTTAAGAAAATAGGAAGCACCGTTACGTCGAAACAAATGCGAAATGCTTGATGTGAATATATGGATACACTTGCTCATGGGCTCTGGGCCACTGCTGCGGTTAAGGCAAATAATACATTTTCTTCCATAAAAGTCCATTCCCGCTGGTTTATCTTTTGGGGAGTTCTGCCAGATTTGCTTTCTTTTACCCCGGTGGTGGTCTGGCTGTTGTGGCAGGTTATTATTGTCGGCACCCCTTTTTCAGATGTGCCACGGCCAGAACTGCTCCCTCCCGAGGTTCGGAAAACGATTCCCGTATTTCGGCTTATCAATGGTCTCTACTATCTAAGCCATAGTCTAATAGTTTTTGCCGGAATATTTATACTGGCATGGTTGATTTGCTGCTGCTTTTTCAATCCCAAGCACATATTACAGATACGCAATACCGGGACACATTTGTTCAGACCTCCCTGGGAACTCATCGGATGGATGCTGCATATTCTAATTGACATCCCAACACATACCCGAGGATTGTATCCTACGCCCTTTCTCTGGCCGCTTTCAAATGTTACCGTTGACGGCATATCTTGGGGTAAGCCGTGGTTTATGGCGATGAATTATTCCTCTCTTCTCCTCGTTTTTTTGCTGTTACGAATCAAATCCAAAAATATGAAGGGGCGTTGAAAAGAGGGGGTGGTATGCGGCGAACCGGTGGTTCTCAACCAATAATATCGCGAAGTGCCATCTGTGCGTCAGGATAGAGAAATCTAAACCCCTCTTCAAGTAACCGTTTGGGCGCAGCCCGTTGCCCTGCAAGGATCAGCTCTTCTGCCATCTGGCCCAACATGATGCGCAGGACAAAGCCAGGCACTGTCAACCAGGAAGGTCTGCCCATAGCAGACCCTACCGAATGGAAAAAATCACGCGCGCGGAGAGGATGCGGCGCACAGAGGTTAAATGGGCCAGCAAGCTTTTCCTGTTCCAGAAGGAAACAGATTGCTTCTATTTCATCTTTTATATGAATCCAGGAAAGCCACTGCTTGCCATTTCCCGGGTGGCCGCCCAAAAACAGGCGATACGGCAGCTGTATCCGCGAAAGAAAACCGCCATTCCGACCGAGCACAATACCAGTGCGTATTATCACATGCCGCACGCCCAGTTCTGTGACGTTTTGTGTTGATGACTCCCATTCACGAGCAACCTCTGCTAAAAAACCAGCCCCCGGCGGTGAATATTCATTCACTAGTTCTTCGCCTCGATTTCCGTAATACCCGATACCAGAAGCCTGAATAACCACCCTGGGTCTATTGCGTGCCTGTTGAACTGCTGCAACGACTGCATTCCCTGCTGCCAGTCTACTCTGGCGTATAGTTGCTTTTTGCGCCGGCGTCCATCTTCCCGATGCTATATTTTCTCCCGTCAAATTGATAATACCGAGGGCCCCGTCTGCATATCTCGCCCAGCCGATAGGTGTTTGCGCATCCCAGCCAACCACCTCAACACAATCCCCAAACAAACCGGATGCTCTCTCAGGATGGCGGGATAAAGCCACCACCCAGTAACCGCGCGTCATTAATATCCGGCAGAGGTTTCTGCCAATAAAACCTGTGGCACCGCTCACAATAATGGTTTGAGCCATGTGGCACCTTCTCCCTAACATCTCTGGTTGCAAAGCATTCAGCAACCCATTTTCCGGACATCAGGAAACAGAAGAAGCGTCGCCAGAGATCAGCACCATAACCCCCTTACGCACCATCATAACACCAATTGCTGCTAAAATAAGGCTTGCAAGCTTTGATATCGTTCTGGTGCCTGAGGTGCCTAAGACACGGTTAATAGCGCCAGCCATCCAGAACACGATGCCGGCTATCATGATATTAATGATGGTTGCAGAAACGGTCGGAATGAGACCAAATTGGTTAATAAGGAGTATTGTCGTGGTCAGAACGCCAGGACCCACGATGAGCGGAACGCCGAGGGGAACTGCTCCTACGTCTTCCTGCTCCATCTGCAGCCGACGTTTTTCTGTTGAAATCAAGTCGCTGAGAGAAATAACAAAAAGCAAAGCCCCGCCTGCAATCATAAAATCCGCAACCGTTATACCAAGCAGCATGAGAATTCCCTTGCCAATAAAAAGGAAAACCAGGGCGACAATCATGGCAGTAATAACCGATTCGAAAATAATGCGCCTGGTTTTTGAACGCGTTAATCCCTGTGTGAGGCTCATAAATAAGGGCAGAATGCCCAGCGCATCTACGGCAACAAAGAGAGGGACAAAACAGAGCAAAAAATTATTCATAAACAATCCAATAACATCATGTAATCTAATAATTGTCGCAGCAGTCTAACAAGGGTTAACGCCCCAATCACTCAGATACTTTTTTTCTTCCGCGGACTAATTCTTCCAAACCCTCGGAAAAAGCCTTGCATTTCATGTTGGTTGCCCCTAAATAGGGGCGCCCGGTTGCCATTCATAAATAAGCGCAGGATTGTTTATATACCTCATCAGATGTTCATGGAAGGGGAATGCTGCCCCGGCATCAAATGCCCGATGGTCTATAGTGCCCATAAAAGACATGACACTGCGAGGAACTATTTTGCCGTTAACCACCAGCGGTGCAACATGCAAATCGCCGATGCCAATAAAAAACACTTCCGGTGGAACAATAACCGTTACCGTCTGAATTCCGGGGAGCATCATGCCAATATTTGCAACGGTGCAGGTTGCACCCATGATATCCTCGGGTTGGAGCTTTTCATCTTCCGGCACCTTTGCTGTTTCAGGGTCAGGTTTGATGCCGGTTATAAATCGAGCCCGGAGAAAAATGAGCAGTGAATACAGGCCTCTAAAATCAACCTCCTGAATAGCGGTCCAGAGGAGTTTTTTGGCGGCTTTGTAATAGAGTTCATCCTGGTTTGTGCGGCGGGCCTTGCGAGATAGAATGCGCATTTCCTGTGCCACCGTTTCCAAGGTTTTAAGATGAGGATTGTGCAGAATCGGGCGGACGACTCCGGCAGGGGTATTAACCGTAAAACTGAGGTTTATGTCTTCAGCCTCATAGAGTGTGCCACCATGGCTCAAGGGGCGATAATCAAGAAAACTATTGAGAGCCGGCACATGATACAAACAATGTGCGACAGTCTTAATGAAGAATGCAGAAAAATTTTTTCGAATCGCCCGCTGAAATAGCTTCTTATCTGAATTTTCAGTCTGTTCTGCTGCCGCTTCTCGTGATGAAGCCTGTGCATATTCTACCAACGGCGTTACATCAAGTTGGAGAATCATGGCCGCGTGCGGAATTTTTCGCGCTGATTCTGAAAGAAGATGGGCGACACTTTCCCGAAGCAGGCTGAATTGCTTTGCCTCGCGAACTTTAACATTTTGCAGTTGGTATGCTATTTTATAAGGTTTAAACATGAAAAGGTGATTTTTCGAAAACGTTAAATTATACCATTATCTAAATAGGAAACAGAAACCTGTCAAGGAAAAATCCTGTAGGACTGCCCCTATAATTTTTTATGGTTTAATATTAATCGCGTAGAGGGGTTTTTCACGCTCATGTCTCGGGAACGCCTTGAAAAGCCGGCACGCTGATATTGCTTGGGTTCTTTCGAAAAAAAATGACGTATTCATACTTATTGGTAAGCGAAAAGGTACCTTTTTTAAAAAATTGTGCTATAGCTATGAGGTAAAATTTTATTTAGGTTCATTGCTGTCCAAGATAATTATAACAAGACATAGCGGTATAGATATTACAAATAGTTGCAGAGCAAAAAGCACGTTTATC
>FWPV01015673.1_pt1 | contig 10847 bp, 11 predicted proteins | sample 2228371 | NCBI WGS metagenome assembly FWPV01 (sample SAMEA103939776, study PRJEB20133) | metagenome | reverse complement strand
GGCATGCCGACCGGCGCAGATGAGCTCAGGCGTCGATTGCTGGAGAGCGACGAGGAATTTCGCCGGCTCGCCGCGCAGCACCAGGACCTCCTCGAGATGGGCGACAAGATCGATAACAAGTTCTTCAAGGACTTCGTGCAGGTGGCCAAGCGTCTCGGCGTGGCGCCGTCGAAGCTCCTGATCCCGCTCAGCTACGCGGCGATCCTCGGGGGCACGCTCACGCTCATCGGCACATCGACCAACCTGCTGGTCGATGGTGTGGCGCGCAGCTTCCACATCTTCTTCTTTCTTATTGGTATAGGGATTGGGAACTTCACCTAAAAGAACCAGCCCTTGTGTGTAGTAAGAAAGCACATAAGAAGGAAAATCGATTTCCGGCCGCGGCGGGGCTTGTTGAGCGGCCGATTTTTCATCCGCTTTAGGTACGGACTCGCCGCTCGGCTTCTCTTTAGGTGGTTCCTCGCGGTCGGGGATACGCGGCTCCCCGTCTTGAGTGAAGCTACGCTTGTCGGTGACTCTAAAGCCTTGTCCTTCCTGTTCATTAGCCATAGCAACACCCGTCTGAAATTCGGGTGCGAATCCCGAAATGGGATCGCACCATGATATGTACTATGAAGCTAACAATGCTATCATCGGCGCCTATCGGGCTCAAGAAGATTTCCTGTTTTCGGCCGGGAGAAAGTACAAGGTCAAGGTCAGATCAAAAAACGCGCAATTATGCGGCCCAACAGGGATAAACCGTAGTTGCGCTCTGCTCATCCGCCAAGCATGGGCGGCTTGAATCAGCTGAGGTACCCCCCGATGGCACCTATCGACTGCGGCACCCGAGTAATTACAGCTAGAGCACCCAGCCGAGCCTATCTGAAAAAGGGTTTCATCCAAAGACCACGGCTAGTAGATCGGTTTTTTACCCAATGAGATCAGTTCGGCATTGTAGACTTTTTTCTGCATCTCTTTAGCCAACGTTCTGGCCTTCAACCAATTCCCCTCACTGATCAAGTTTTCAAGCGTAGGCGTTGATTGTTCCACTTCCTGCATTATAGCAGTAATCTGGCTTCTTACCTTGGGGGCCAGTTTTCCTCGCACCAAAGCGGCTCTTACCCTGGAAGATCGATCTTCAATCGAGGTCCTGATCTCGTTGATTTCTTTGTTTAGCTCCTCTCCCTTGGCCTTGGCTATCGTGGTAGCCTTCTCAAACCGGGATCTAGCTCTCCGATAAAGGGACTGGGCGGGTTTTTTTTCACTTACCGCTGCCTGAGCTTGTTCCCAGGCCAGGACAGCTTCTTTCCAATCCGAGGGCGCGAGGTCTTCCGCAAACACCTTTTTGGCTTGCTCCATTGCTTCCTGAGCTGCTTTCAATTCTGCCTCGGGGACTTTATAACCGCATCCATAACCGCAAAGCAGAAGTAAGAGGCTGCAACCAACAAAAAATCGGCTCGAGTTTTTCATTGATGACCTCCTATTGTTGTTTTTGTAGTTTGTGGCTATATTAGCATTAAGGGTCGGCTGGTCAAAATCCTATCGGATCTGCGGCCAATTCGAGCAACCGCTTCGCCAAATGATCCATCGCAAGCCGGAAGTGATCTAATAGTTATTGATGGTAGTAAACCTGCCCAAAAAGACTTTCGCCCTCGGCGCACTCGTTTGCGTTCTTGCCATCTCGGCATTAGCAGCCCAGCGCAAACCTGTTAAGAAAGCTGCCGATGAGCAGACCATCCGGGTCGAAGTTGAGATGGTCTCCCTTCCGGTTGTAGTCACAGATCGTGAGGGCAGGCGGATTGCAGGTCTTAAGAGAGAAGACTTTCAGGTATTCGAAGACGGCGTCCAACAGGAAATTGCCGGCTTTGCCGCTACCGACGAGCCCCTCAAGATTGCGCTGCTTCTGGATACCAGTGGGAGCACGGAGCTATCGCTGGCCAAAATTCAAAACGCTGCCATCGCTTTTGTGAACCAGCTTCACCCCGACGACGAGGTTGCCATTTTATCTTTTGCCGATGATGTCAGACTGCAGCAGGATTTCAGCATCGATCGGGATCGAAATCACTACGGGATCAAGAAAACCAGGCCGGGAGGCTGGACCGTACTGTACGAAGCAGTCTGGCTGGCCCTGGAAGAAGTGCTCAAACCGGTTACGGAAAGAAAGGCGCTGGTCCTGTTTACCGATGGCGTGGATACCCACAGCCGTAAGGCGACCGAGCGTGAAACCATTGAGCTCGCCAAAGAGACCAAGGCCACCATATATTGCGTTTACTACGACACCGAAGCGGATCAATACCGCAGAAGCCGGCAAACCGTGGGCCGAGTTCAGGTGCCGCAACTGCCGCCCATCATCATGGGCCCCTCGCCTCCCGTATATGGAGGCCCAGGCTCAACCTCGGAAGAATACCTTGCAGGTCGCCGTTATCTTTCCCAACTGGCCGAATACAGCGGCGGCCTGGTGTTTGACGGCAGAGAAGATCTCAGCCTGGCTTTTGCTCAAGTGGCTCAGGAACTGGCCAGCCAATACAGCATCGGTTACTACTCCACCAATCGCAAACACGACGGGAAATTTCGCAAGGTGGAAGTAAAGGTTACGAAGCCGGGCCTGCGGGCACGAACCAAAAAGGGCTATTTTGCCCAAAAAGAGAAGCAACCCTGACCCGGGGCTTTGCCTGATCACAAACCCTGCCAGGCAATAAAATCATCCTCGTTCCATCCTACGTAGTGCTAATATGGCGCCAGCCAGCGACCGAAACCAGCAAGAAGAACTTACATAAGGAGATGCAAACTATGAGCAATGTTTTCGGCAAGCCAAAAGACACAACCCGCAGAAGTTTTTTCAAGAATGCCGCCGCCGGTGCAGGGAGCCTGGTTTTGACAAGTTCCTTGCCGCCGGCTTCGAAGTTCGCTCAAAACAACCTAATGGCAGCACCGGCCCGGAAAAGCAAATACCAAAAGTATATCCTCGCGCCTGAGATCAAGCAGTATCAAGACCTACAGGTATTTGAACTTAAAGCAAAGGACGCGCGGGGCTATGATTTCGGGGTTCAGCTCACGCCCGTAGAAGCGATTCCCTTGATCAACGAGCAACCCACCGCCGCAGCTTCAGACCGAGTAAAAGCATACATCGGAGGAGATCCGGAGAATGTAAAGGACCTCGGCACGGAGATCGAAATAACCATGGGTGCAGAGCGCGAAGTCTATACCATAGATTCCGCCGCCGTAACCTATATACCCAAAGGAGTAATCCACCAGCAGCGATTACTGAGAAAACCCAGCAAGACTTCGTTTGTTCTGACTCTAACCTTGCCGCCCAAATATGTCGAGCCTGCCAAGCCTAAAAAATGACGAGCATTGACAGGGATAATAACTCAGTAAGAGGAGAAACGTTATGCAAAGCAAAAAGTACGAAAAATATATTGTGAGAAACGCCGTCAATGAAATGCCTCCCGCGGGGGGCAAACTCAACAGTCCATTCGTAGCTGCCGGTCCCGAATTATTGAAAGTAATCGAGGGAGCGCGGCCGAATTTTGCTTTGTATTATGTTCTTAGAACCGGCATGTTTATGGAACCGCCCCATTACCATACAAACGACGAATACTTGATGTTTATTTCCTCAAATCCGCGGGATATGAAAAATCTTGGTGCCGTTGTCCAAATCGCCTTTGGAGAGGAGTGGGAAAAGGTTGAATTTTCTACTTCGGCGCTGGTCCATTTCCCGAAAAACCTGCAGCATTGCCCAATATATGTGAAAAAGATGGACAGGCCTTTCCTTTTTGGCCATTTTTGGCCCATGGGCGAAGAGGTCAACTTTATTCCCGGTAAGTGATTTCTTGTTTTTCAGGAGCATTGGTTGCATTCATGGCCGCAAGTGTCAGCTCAAGGATCCGCACTCGAGTACGGTACGGCCAAGCAAGTGCAGTGATACCGGGCATGAAAAGCGACCGCAAGCAGGTAACAAGAAGTACTGGCTATAATTCTCCGGTTTCGTCCGTGCGGCGAAGTCTTTCAGCCAGTTCCTGAGGAGCGGTCAAAGGAGGCGAACAGGTAAAATCCCGGCATACGTAAGCAGTGGCAACACCATTTATTTTAGGTCGGTCTTTGAGGAGCAAGGGTTCCTCGGTAGTGCCGCATGCAACCACCTTGTTGGGAAGATAAATATGAAACACCTCATGAAGCAATTCCTTGGTTTTAGCATCACAGGGATCTCCGGCGATCGCAATCTCCAAGGGCCGACCCAGAAAGAAATCGAGCGCGCACAAGAGATGGGGGAAAGAAGAAGGATGCCGGCACAACAAATTGGCCACGCTTTCCATAACAGCTATCGAGTACTGAGGCCATCGATCGTTGCCGGTCAGTTTCCACAGGCGTAGCAACGCCAAAGCGGCCGCTGAGTTTCCGGAGGGGATGGCGTTATCGTAAAATTCTTTGGGCCGGTAAACTAAGGTCTCATGATCGTCCGAGGTGAAGAAGAATCCTTTATCGATCGGGTCCCAGAATCTTGAAACCATTGTTTCCGCAAGAGCTTCCGCCTCTCGAATCCAGCGCACATCGAAGGTGAGTTGGTAAAGTGAAATCAAAGCGTCGATCAGGCACGCGTAATCCTCCAGATAGGCATTAAAACGGGCTTGCCCCCCTTTGAAGCTGCGCAGCAGCCTGCCATTCTGACAAAGGTGCGAGAGCAAAAACTGAGCGTTCCGTATTGCTACCTGCCGATAGTCATCGCAATCGAGCGCGTTGGCAGCTTCGGCAAAGCTTTGCAACATAAGAGCATTCCAGCAGGTCAGTATTTTTTCGTCACGGGCCGGCTTCATGCGAGTTTCTCTGGCGTCAAACAGCATTTTTCTTTTTCGCTGAATCACTTCGCGGAAGCGTTCCCTGGTCAAATTGTTGAGACGGCAAAAGGCGTCGGCAGGCATTGGTATATGCAGAATATTCCGGCCTTCAAAATTCCCGGCAGATGTAATTCCGTAATAACGGCAGAATAGTCCGGCTTCACCTTCACCGACTACTGATTCTACTTCCTCAAGGCTCCATACGAAAAATGCCCCTTCCTTTCCTTCGCTGTCCGCATCCTGCGCTGAATAAAATCCTCCTTCCGGAGCGGTCATTTCACGTATTACGTAATTCAAGGTCTCTTGGCTGACCGTGCGGAAAAACTCATTTCTTGTCAGCAGGTAACCTTCCAGGTAAGTGCGACTAAGCAGGGCGTTATCATAAAGCATTTTTTCAAAGTGTGGAACCAGCCACTGCGCATCAACCGAATAGCGATGAAAACCTCCGCCCAGTTGATCGTAAATACCGCCACAGGCCATCTTGGTGAGGGTCTTTTCCACAATATCCAAGTACTCTTTCCTGCCCGTGCGGCGGTACGAGCGCATAAGGAAACTTAAGGCCATAGATGGTGGGAACTTGGGTGCGGTTCCAAAGCCTCCATTAACAGGATCATAGTCGGATGCCAGAGCTGATGCAGCCTGATCGAGTATGCTGCTGTCAAGCTCGTGCGGGTCGTTGAAGAATCGAACCGATTTCCGCAACTCGGCAACAATAGTTCCTGCGTCATGGTAAAGAGACTGCCTGTTTTCTTTATAAGCCTGAGCGATTTTTTTGAGAATGCGGCGCAGTCCCGGCATTCCATACCGGTCGTCGGGCGGGAAATAGGTCCCGCCGTAAAAAGGGACCCGATCCGGCGTAAGGAATACCGTCATGGGCCACCCGGTGCGGCCCGTCATCAACTGAACTGCGGCCATGTAAATAGCATCAAGATCCGGCCTTTCTTCGCGGTCGACCTTAATATTGACAAAGTACCTATTCATCAACTCAGCGATCTCTTCGTCTTGGAACGATTCTCTTTCCATGACGTGGCACCAATGGCACGAGGAATATCCGACGCTGAGCAGAATTGGCTTGTCTTCGCTTTTAGCCTTTTGCAAGGCTTCCTCACCCCAGGGGTACCACTGGACAGGGTTGTGAGCGTGCTGGAGCAGATACGGGCTGGTTTCGTTGATCAAAGCATTGGTGTTCTTATCCCTGGTCATGCCTTCCGCCTACTTTATGGGTTCGCGATCAGATTCCGGATCTTTTAACCCACGAGCAATCATCGGCTTGCTTACGCAGCCCCGCTTTTTAATTATCGACCGGATGGGGGAATTCGTTGCCGGGTAATAAATGAAAATTTTACTTGGGCGCGGTTAATACTCATCTCCGGGCCCGAGTATGCCGTAGGCGGCTTTTGCAGGCAGGTGTAACATACCTCTGCGCCCGGCATGCACGCTTACTCATCGGGACTAGGGACTTCGATCTATTTTGAACGTTCGTAGCGTGCTTCCACCCGGCTTTGCATGCCTCCGCGAGGCCTGAATTCGCCGCGTACTTTCATGGAAATCGGCTGGCAGGCCGCAACCAAATCCCGCAGAATCCTGTTGACGGCATTTTCGTAAAAAATACCCAGGCTTCGGTAAGCATTGATGTATCTCTTCAGGGACTTTAGTTCGATGCACCACCGGTCCGGGACATAATTTACATAGATGGTGCCGAAATCGGGCAAGCCGGTCTTAGGACACACGGCTGTATACTCTGGGATTACGATTTCGATCTCGTAATTCGGAAACTGGTTCTCCCAGCATTCGATGGCAGGCAGCTTGGCCCGAATCCCGGCTTTTGCATGTCTTTCGGTATAGGCTCGCATGCCCAAAATCTAGCACAAAGCGGTTTGCGATTCGAGCTTGCCATCTTTTGATACGGATCATGATACGGTACATGATGGTAGTCCTGGGGCGGGCTTTCAGCGCGCTTACCGGGCCGTGCGGCACCGGCTGCTTAACAGACGCAAGCGTAAGCTCATGGATATCATCCACCGGGAAATTGACGACCAAAGGACCGCGCTGCCCACGCTTCCCATCTTAGGCGCTCGAAGGGAGCGTCACGTGATCAGGTAATAGATGGGAAAAGTGAACCATGACAGACAAAAAGCCCCCAGAGCTTGCATCCAGGACAAGCAATTCAACTGTTTAACAGCCCACACGGTGTAGGCCGATAGCATTGTCAATAAAGCCGACATTGCAGCCGATACGGCAAAGATTCCAAACACAAGAAACTGCGGCACGAGATATTGCACAGGCGCCGCAATAAAAAATAAAGCACCCCATAAGGGCAAGAGCGCGGATCCGTGTCGCCGATATTCCTCAATTGTCATCGAAACCCAACGCTCCTTTCCCGACATCGCCTTGCTCAATAACGCCAGCGCCGGGATATACAGCAAACAAACAAACACAACCGCTTGTATAAGATTAAGACGCAAAAAGGTGCTCCAGAATCCCCTTTGCTCCTCTCCCAGTTCGAGTAATCCCGCATAAACCGTGTTCCGCACCGCAATAAAAGCTGCAAACCCCAGCGAGAAACAGACTATCCCCGCGATCAACGATCGCCGATCAGCCTGTGAGTGGAGAGCGGGTGTGCGGAAGGCAATTACCTGCAAAAGATCGGCAAGGAACCGGATCATGGACTCAGCTTATACCCGACACCGTAAATCGTGAGGATGTGCCGTGGATTGCGGTAGTCTTCCTCGATCTTTTTGCGAAGCTTAACAATGAAGTTATCCACGGTACGGTTGGTAGGAAATTTATCTGTCCCCCAGACCTTGTCCAGAATCTCATCCCGCGAGACCGGCTGGTTGGCATGGGCGTAAAGCAGCTTGAACAATTCCACCTCATAATGCGACATGCAAAACTCGTGTTTCCCGCGCCGCACGACGAAGTGCTTCACGTCCACCAAGCTGGGACCGACGCGGATTACATCGGCATCATGAGAGTATGCACCCCGTCGCCGCAACAGCGCCATCACCCGGGCCAGCAACTCACCTACACTGAAGGGCTTGGTTAAATAATCATCCGCACCCACTTTCAACCCCAGAATCTTGTCATGGTCCTGAGCTTTGGCGGTAAGCATTAAAATCGGCGTGTTGAACTTCTGGCGAATCCTCTCGCACACCTCATAACCGCTGACATCAGGCAACATCAAATCTAGGATGATGCAATCCGGTTCCTGTTTGTCGAGTACCTGAAGTGCTCCCAGGCCGGTATCGGCAATTTCAACCTGGTAGCCTTCGAACTCCAAGATATCCTTGAGGCCGCGAGCCATTTCCAGTTCATCTTCGATAACCAGGATCTTTTTCATACCCAATGACTTACAAATCGTGACCCAGACTGTTGATTATAAGACAACTATGACTTCGCATCTCGTATTTCCGACGGCGGCGCGCTCCGGATCGGAATTCTCACAGTGAATGTGCTCCCCTTCCCAAGCTCGCTCTCGACCAGAACCTCCCCACCGTGCATTTCGGCCACGTGCTTGGTAATTGCAAGGCCGATCCCGCTGCCCCGAACACGCCGCACAGCCGGTGAGCTGCCTCTAAAGAATTTGTCAAAAATCTTCGGTAGATCGGAAGCCGGGATACCGATTCCCTGGTCAGCAACCGATAAATCGATGGTTCCGTTAGTTTTCATCACCCGCACATCGATCCGTTTTAGCTCCCCGGAATACTTCAGGGAATTATCCAGCAAGTTGAAAAGAGCCATGGTGATTGCGTTAGGATCCGCCCAAGTGTCCGGCAGATCGCGTGCCAGATCAAGATTCAACTGAAAACCATCTTTCTGTATTTCGTAACGGTAAGCCTCCACCGCCTTGGCCACGAGCTCGGCAATGTTGACTTTCTCAAAATAGCGCAGCTCGATTCCCCGCACTAAGTTGGCGAAATCCAGGAGATTATTAACCAGCGCGACATGCGGTCGCTCTGGTTATGGATGATATGATAATATTCCAATTTCTTATCTTCGGTTTTCACCCTGCCCGTAATCAAAATCTCGCTAAACATGCGGATCAGCGAAAGGGGAGTTTTCAATTCATGGCTGACATTGCTGATGAAGTCTTCCTTCAACTGCCTAAGCTGGCGATCTCGCCGCCAGGCAACGTAGATCACCGCAAGGCTAGAAAAAGTCAGCGACATGCTGAAAACAATAAGAAACAAATTCGTGCGCCGCTGGTTGCGCATGTCCTCTTCAATCTCGGCATAATTGCGGGGCACAATCTGTAGAATCCATTTGTAAAGCGTGCTCGGGAAACGGGTCTCAAAAAAGTATTTCGATGTCCGCGACAAAGGTTGGCCATAAACTCCGTTGTTCTCAAAATCCACGACGCTTACATAGAATCGGTCGTTTAAATCGCGCAGATGCTGATCCAGCAGGGCGATGATCTTATCCAAATTCATCTGAAAGCAAACCAGAATCCGCGATCCGTTACGCGTTTCTTTCAACACATAGGAAGCAAAGAAATAGTTGTTGCCCCGCTCTTTGTGAAGATGATGCGGCTGATTGAGTGCCATGGTTTCCACGCCGATCTCGCTCATCTTAAAGCTGGAAAGGAACACTCCCCATTGGTTCCTGAACTCGGAAGAATAGGGCGGATACAAAGGCTGATGGTTATCCGGCCGGAGAAAATAGACCTCATCCACATTGAGATCGGCTCTTTTGATGGCCTCCACCACTGAAGGCCACTTGGACGGTTCGTTTACATCGACCATTTCCGACAGGATCAAATCGTTGCCGACAATTCTTCGCTCGATCCGGTCGACATACTGCAGCGCAAGTTTTATGTTGCTCTGGACAAGGGCGGTTTCCAGCAGGTTCTCACGTCCGGCGGTGTAACGGTAGCTGACAAAGCTCAAGGCCGCGGTTGATGCCACGATCAGTCCTATGGCTATAAACGTAATCTGAGCATTATGGAAAAAAGGTGCTTTCATAGCCACCTACATTGTACATACTAATCCGGTAGAAGGAAAAACATTGTCAGGCGACGCGCACCCGACGAATCTGCTCAACGGGCGCACTGTTGCCGGCTCGCATAGGCAACAGGGCACGCATGTTTTCGAGCCGAAACCCGCGATTACAGGCAGGCTTGCGCGGCCGCAGCGCCATAGATACACATAAGAAGGGAGTGAAGCGGTATCGTACCCATGTTGGCGGCTGCGCCGCCCCATTACCAGAATTGCAATTAATGTCGGCTACCGTTAACGGTTGGTTTTGGATGAGCTTGAAGAAGAGCTGCGGCTTTTTTTCTCCAGCAGAGCGATATCCCCGACGCCGGAACGTCTTGCAATGTCGAGTAAAACAAAAACATCTCCGTACAATAAAGCGGAATCCCCCCGGATAAACATGTTCTTTACGGCCCGACGGCGAAAAATCTCGGTGAGAGTGGATTCGAGCTGTTCCAGCGTGATCGGTTGCTCGTTCAATTTGACCGTATGATCCAGCTCCATATCAACAATAATGGAATCAGGACGGACTTCCTTCGGCTGGACCTTGGGCGCCGGCTGCGGCACGCGAACCGGATGCTCATGCTGTTTGAGCGGGGCAGCCACCATAAAGATGATCAACAGAACAAGCAGTATGTCAATATAGGGTGTTATATTGATATCTGATTTCAGCCCCTTCTTGCCGACTGTCATTGCCATCGCTCAAATGCTCCTGACTTCGGGAGGTATCTCCAAACCCGGCTAATAAAGCCTGAAGGTCACCTCAATGTTTGCCAGCACATCCACCGGCACTCCGTTGAGGGTTCCGGGCTTGAAGCGCCACTTGGTTGCTATTGTGTTGATGGCTGATTCATCCAAGCCGTAGCCTAGTCCTCTTAGGACCTTAAAGCTATCAACCGTACCGTCCTTCCGTATGATTGCCTGAATGACAACCACTCCTTCGGCGCGTGCTTTGCGGGCTTCTTCGGTATAAGCCGGCAACGGCTGCGCAATCGGCACCGGCGGCTTTACTCCGCCACCGACAACATAAGGTCCGACCCCGCTGCCACGGCCGCCGCCC
>FWPV01015671.1_pt1 | contig 10849 bp, 8 predicted proteins | sample 2228371 | NCBI WGS metagenome assembly FWPV01 (sample SAMEA103939776, study PRJEB20133) | metagenome | reverse complement strand
CTTTTGGCGGGAGCTGGAGGAGGTGCTGGGCCGCCCGGTTGACCTGCGTCCGTTGAGCGGAGCCATCGCCGAGGCGATCGAGAGGGAGGGAGAGGAGGTCTATGGACGAAAAGATTCTCACCCTGGACATGACGGCTTTGCCCGGCGAAGAGATTGGAGGACGAAGAGCTAATGGGGTCTCTCTCTGTAGTAGTACCGGTTTACAATAGCGAGGGCACTCTGTCTGATCTTGTGAGCAGACTCACAGATGTGCTCGGCGAGGCTGCAGATTGCTTTGAGGTCATCCTGGTGAACGACGGCAGCCGGGACGGGAGTTGGCGGGTGATTTGCGATCTTGTCGCACAGTATCCATGGGTCAGGGGCATAGATCTGATGCGCAACTACGGTCAGCACAACGCGCTGCTGGCCGGTATCCGGGAGGCTCAGTACGATATCATCATCACAATGGATGATGACCTTCAGCATCCCCCTGAGGAAATTCCCCCTCTTCTGGCAAAGCTGGCCGATGGATATGACGTGGTCTATGGCACACCGACCCACGAACAGCACGGATTTTGGCGCGATGTGGCTTCGCAGGTGACCAAGCTGGCTCTGCAAAGCGCCATGGGTGCTGATATTGCCCGCAATGTCAGTGCCTTCAGGGCTTTTCGCACCCAGGTGCGGGAGGCCTTCGCCAACTACCAGAGCCCCTTTGTCTCGATTGACGTGCTGCTGACCTGGGGGACGACTCGCTTTGCAGCCATTCCCGTGCGCCACGACCCGCGACGGATTGGCGTATCGAACTACACGTTTCGTAAGCTGGTAACCCACGCGCTCAACATGATGACGGGCTTCAGTGTTTTGCCATTGCAACTGGCCAGCGTGATGGGTTTCAGCTTTGCCCTGTTCGGCTTGCTGGTGTTGGGCTATGTGCTTGGGCGCTATCTGATTCAGGGCGGGAGTGTACCGGGCTTTCCATTTCTGGCATCTATTATTGCCATTTTCTCGGGAGCACAATTACTGGCTCTTGGGATCATCGGGGAATACCTGGCACGGATGTATCAGCGGACAATGGATCGGCCGGCTTACGTGATCCGGTCTCTCGGTGAAGTTAATCAAGTTGGACTGACCGGTTTTTTGAGAGCAAAGGAGCCATTCATATGAGCTTGAATTATGATTCCAACATTCAAGGCACAATCAACGCTGATGAACTTTACATTGGAAAAGGGGTCGTGGTTGAGGAAGGAGTCCTCATCACAGGTCCCAAAGGACCTGCCCGCAAGGTCGTGTTGGGTGACTTTTGCTACATCGGCCGTCAAACACGGATCATCGTTCCCGAGTTTCGCTTGGGAGATTATAGCAAACTTCATGCCTTCTCATTTGCTCACGGTGGAAAGCCAATGCAGATTGGACGTAACTGTTGGATTGGCGGGAATACAGTTCTGGATTCTCTTGGTGGTCTTGATATTGATGACAATGTAGGAATTGGTGCCCATAGTCAGATTTGGACGCACATACAGTTTGGCGACATCGTGGAAGGTAGTAGGTTCTATTCGAGGAAGTATATGTACATAGGGAAAGATGCATGGTTCGTCGGCCACTGCATTGTGTCTCCCGTTCGAGTCGGCGAAAAGAGCATGGCGCTTGTGGGATCTGTGGTCACAAGGGATATGTTGCCCAATCATATCTATGCAGGAGTCCCTGCGGAGGACGTGACTCATAAACTGGGAACTCAGTTTGAGAAAAGGAGTATTGAACAGAAGGCAGCGAAGCTACAGGAGTTGATTGATGCCTTCGTCAAAGATCATCCGGAGTATCGCGACCAACTCATTGTCGTGAAATCGCCCGAAGAGATAAGGGAAGGGGTTTGTTGCTTTGATGTGTCAAGACGTACTTATACCAAAACTTACAATCAAGCCGAGGTTGCATTCTTGAAAGCCCACGTTCCCCTGGTCAAGCTCACCCCCGAAGGGGAACCGCCGTTTGTCGTACCCCAGCAAGAACTAGAGCCATTCCCCTATGAGTGCGATGTCATATAAAATCCCTTTCAATAAACCCGGCCTTACGGGAAACGAGCTCCAATATGTAGCTGATGCTGTACGGGCAGGGCATGCCTCCGGCGATGGAATCTATACCCAAAAATGCCGTGCCCTGCTGGAACAATGGCTGGGAGTCCAAGCGGCGTTACTTACCACATCCTGCACCCACGCCCTGGAGATGGCCGCTTTGCTGCTCGATATTCAGCCAGGAGATGAGGTCATCGTACCTTCATTCACCTTTGTCTCGACGGTCAACGCCTTCGTGCTGCGTGGTGCCCACCCGGTGTTCATTGACATCCGCCCGGATACGCTCAACCTGGACGAGACACAATTGGAACGGCTTATTACACCCCGTACCAAAGCGATCGTGCCGGTGCACTATGCCGGCGTGGGCTGCGAGATGGACGTTATCCTGGAAATTGCCACACGCTACGGCGTGGCTGTCGTCGAGGACAATGCCCACGGGTTGTTCGGCAAGTACAAGGGCAAGTACCTGGGCACCTTTGGCTGCCTGGCCACGCAGAGCTTTCACGAAACCAAGAACTTTACCTGTGGCGAGGGCGGCGCGCTCCTGATCAACGACCCACAGTACATCGAGCGGGCCGAGATCATTCGTGAGAAAGGCACCAACCGCAGCCGCTTTTTCCGCGGCCAGGTGGACAAGTATACCTGGGTGGACATCGGCTCCAGTTATCTGCCCTCGGACATTCTCTCTGCCTTCCTGTATGCCCAACTGGAAGCGCGAGAGCAGATCCAAGCCAGGCGACGACGGATTTGGGAATACTACTACGAGCGTCTTCAGAATTGGGCAGAGGGTCACAACGTCCGGCTGCCCGTCGTGCCAGCCCATTGCGAACAGCCGTATCATCTATTCTATCTGCTCATGCCCAACTTGGAGGCGCGCACGCGGCTGATTTCGCACCTCAAAGAACAGGGCATTTTGAGCGTGTTTCACTATCTACCCCTGCACTTATCGCCGATGGGACGGCAGTTCGGCGGCAAGCCCGGCGATTGTCCGGTGACGGAAGAGGCAAGCGACTGCCTGGTGCGGCTGCCGTTTTACAACGATCTGAGCCAGGAAGATCAGGATCAGGTCATCGAAGCGATTCAGCAGGTGCGCTGGTGATGGAGCGACCACTCTCACACCGGAGTTATGATCCGGCCTACTTTGCGCTGCTCTTTCAGATTGAGAACCGCCATTTCTGGTTTCGAGCACGCAACCAAGTGATTGCTACAGTAGTCAAGCGCCTCACGGCCGATATGCCGAGAGACTACCGGGTACTGGAAATCGGCTGCGGCACCGGGAATGTCCTACGGGTGCTGGAACAAGTATGTACCAATGGTACTGTAATCGGCCTGGACCTCTTCTTGGAAGGGCTGCGTTATGCTCGTCAGCGGACCAATGTCCTCCTGGTACAGGGTGATATGCTTCATCCGCCCTTTGGCACCCCCTTTGACCTGATCGGCCTGTTTGACGTGCTGGAGCACTTGCCCGATGATCATCGAGTGCTGTGCAACTTGCGCGATCTGCTGGCCGAAGGGGGAAGGTTATTGCTCACTGTACCGGCGCATCCATACTTGTGGAGTTACTTCGATGAGGCATCCCATCACTGTCGGCGCTATGAACGAGTAGAGTTAGTCGAAAAACTACAAGGGGCCGGCTATCAGGTGGAGTACGTGACCTACTTCATGGCCAGCCTTTTCCCGTTGGTATGGATTGGCCGCAGACTCGTCGCACTGTGGGCCAGGCGAAGGATCGATGATGCTGCCATTCGCGGGGTCGAGGCGGCCGTCAACGAACTGCGCGTTATGCCCGTTGCGAACGGGGTTCTCGCCTTACTGTTGGCCCTGGAGTCACGCCTGCTGGCGCGCCGACAGACATTACCCCAAGGAACCTCTTTGCTAGCAGTAGCACGCCATGGACCTTCTTGCACGAGCTAAGAATCGCCTCCCGATCACTCGAAGTATAGTGATTCCTACTGGGACCCTGTTTCTCCTGCTGGTTGGTGTTACAGTGATCCTGGTCATGGCGTCACACCTCGTTTTCTTGACCAAGTATCCACCCGTGTTCATTGATGAACCGTGGTATGCTAATGTTGCCTGGAACTGGCTCCAGACCGGTGGGAACTTCGACCCGATGCATATGGCGTCTCGAGGCCCGGTTCAGTGGGGGTATCTCGCCAATTTCCCGTGGCTGCTCTCTTTCGCGACATTGGGTCTTGGTCTACTTCAGATGCGCTTGCCGGCGTGGATTGCCGGTGTGCTATTGGTGGGGACCACGGCATGGGCAGGACGGCGTAACTATGGAGGGCCTACTGCAACGGTAGCAGCCCTGTTGCTGGTGGTCAGCAGGCCATTCGCCGTTTCGTCCCACTATGGTCGTCCCGACATCGTACTGGCTACTGCCATTATGATGGTGTATGCCCTGGCGAGCTTTGCCTTGGAGCGTGAGCGATGGTGGGCTCACCTCCTGGCTGGATTCTTGCTAACAATGAGTGTGGACATCCATCCCAACGCACTCATGTTCTTTCCTGGCCTGGCGGCCATGTACCTGGTGGCCTATCGGCAGGTCATTTTGCGCCGCGGGGGCACCTGGTTCTGCCTGAGCGGCGCGGCTTTAGGTATTCTGATCTATGTGGTTGCACGCCTCTCAGCCGGCAGCACCGTGTTTCTTGTCGGCGACGGAGCGTTGCTTGTGGCGTCGTCTCACAAACCCCCAGTGGCATCGCTCAACCCGCGTGTTCTGTTGGATTCGTTGGTCGGTCAGCTCCACAGCTTGGGTTTGGGCGCGAACGGATTGGCCTTCGCCGTGCTTGCGGCGGGCTCAGCTTGCCTCGCGGTCCGACGGAGGCGCGAAGACCAGCTTCTGCTGGCGTTTTTCGGCTCGGCTTTCGTTGCCTTCGTGCTTTTCATTGGCAATAAAGCCAGCTTCTATGCCATTCTACTGTATCCGTTCGTGGTCCTGGTGAGCGCCACGGCGTTAATCACCTTGCTACGGGGGGCTTTAGCCTCTCGCGACGGGCTGATGAGGGGCGCGTTTAACGGCGCTCTGCTCGTTCTATTGCTTGTCGGAGGCGCTCGTGATTCGCTGCTTCCTATGATGCGTGCATGGGATTACAACTACTACGCCGTGACCGAGCGGATTGAGCGTTCTGTTCCGGTCGGCGCACGCGTGATGGGGATGCCCAACTGGTGGCTTGGCCTAGCGACTTATGACTACCGTTCCAGCCTCAACCTCACCTTCTATTATTTCATCAAAGGTTACAGCCTCACGCAGGGGCTGGAAGCCGACCGGCCGGACATTATCATCGTTGACGACATTCAGCGGCGCGTTCTCGTGGAGCAAGGTTACTACAAGGTGGGGTCGGGGTTTGACTATTACAATCTGCCGCGAGCAGAGTTCGAGGCGTTCCTGGCGCAGCGCGGACGCAAGGTTGATGAGTTCACGGATCCCTGGCACGGGAGGTTTGAAATCTATGCGATTCACTGGTAGCCAGACGGCCCGGCCTAGGCAGGTGTCAACAGCCTGTTTCCTGTGTATTGTTATGGCAGCGGCTGCTTCAGCCTATCTCCTGTCGCTTGGTGCGATCCTGACAACGGACGACCCTTCTCGATACGTCGTCCTGGGGCAGTCCATTGCCCGCGGCTGGGGCTACAGGTACGCGTATCTGCCGGGACAGCCGCTCCATACGCTGAGTCCGCCCGGCTTTCCGGCCCTTCTGGCGCTGGTGTGGCTAGTTGCCCCGGAGTTTCCCGCCAACCTGGTGGGCTTTCAACTGGTGTCTGTATTGTTCACCGTGCTGACAATCCCCGTCGCCTATTGGCTGCTGGTGGAGACGGAGCAGTTGAGCCGTCGTGAGGCGGGGGTGCTGGTGCTGGTGGCGGCGCTCAACCCGCTGACGATCCTTTTCGCTGCCCGGTTCGTGGGGTCTGAGGCGACATACGGGTTCTTCTCTCTGGCGGCCCTCCTTCTCTTGACCCGAGTCACAAGAGACCCGCGTGGCCGTTGGTGGGGCCTGCTCGGTGCTGCGGTGGCCGCGACAGCCGCTTACCTGACCAGGACGGTAGGGATTGCGCTGGCGATTGCCGGAGTGGGGAGCTTGCTGGTCAGCAGGCGACCGCGTAGGGCCGCGGTGTTCCTGGCCTTGTTCGGACTGCTGATCGCCCCGTGGGCCATCCGGAATGCATTGGCGGGCAGCTCGCCGCTGATCGGTGACTATACGTCGGACTTTTGGGCGCGGGAGTACGGGCGGCCCAGCGCAGGCCAGATCGGTGTGGCTGATCTGGTTGTGCGAGTAACAGGCAACGCCTGGGCACATAGTACCAGATTGCTGCCTGGGCTGATCGCCCCGACGCTACGAGGCGACAACCTGCTGCGCTTTCTCGGCGATGCCGGGCTGGGCTGGCTGCCCGGCGCTATCGGAATTGGGCTGTGCCTGGTGATCGTGGTCGGGTGGGCGGCAAGAGCCCGCGCCGGGCCGGGGGCCATGGAGCTGTATGTCCCTGTCTACATGGGCATCGTCCTGCTGCCACCGTGGCACGAGGTGCGTAACCTGGTACCCCTGCTCTTCCCAGCGCTCTTTTACCTTGTGTTGGGAACGAGGGAGGTTGCCGGGTTCGTGGGCAGGTGGTTCAGGTGGCGGTGGTTGCAGGGCGACAAGGTGGCGATGAGCCTGTTGCTCCTGTTACTTGCGTCCAGCCTGGTGAGCGACCGGCACCTGGTGGGCGACAGGCAAGAGCGCGCCGGGTTGCTGGCAGGAGAACGCGAGTTGGCCGAGATGGCCGCGTTGGTTCGCAGCGAAGCGACGGAGGGTGACCTGCTCATGTTCGCGTTTCCGGAAAAGCTGTGGTTGTACGCGGCCGTGCCGACGGTGCCTGTTCCCCCGGAAGCGGATGCCGAGACTACACTGCGAGCCCTGGAAAGGGCCGGGGTGACATACCTGGTGCTCGAGCCGGGCCGTGTGCGCAACGAGTACGACCATCGCTGCGAGGAGCAGGTGGTGGAGCGATATCCCGAGCGGTTTGAGAGGGTGTATGGCACGCCTGGATCAGACCGGTACGTGGTGTATCGCGTGCTGGTCCAGGGAGATGGGGGCCCGAACGAATGAGAACGCGGAGGGGGCTTCTCGTCGTGGCGTTTGCCTTGTGTGTCTCCTTGTGGACGGCGCTGGCCGTTGGCGCTGCCGCCCGCCATGGTCAGGCGCCGCCCGCTGTGGGCGAGAGCGAGAGCGACTGGCTTGCGCCGGTGAACATCTCGCGGACGCCAGGGCGCTCCAACATGGCCAGGCTGGCGACCGACTCGATGGGCCGCGTCCATGTGGTATGGACAGAAGACACCCAGACCGCTCCCGGGGCGACCGATCGGGATGCCATTCACCAGGGGGATGCCATTTTCTATACCCAATGGGATGGGAGCGGATGGTCTGAGCCGGTGGATGTGCAGATACCTTCACAGAGGGACGGGTTGGTTCATCTACCGGCGATCGCGGTGGATCGCGAGAATGGCTTGCACTTGGTGTGGGCGGACCAGGGCCTGGGGATCGCGTACAGCAGGTGCCCGGCTGGCCTGGATCCGCGCTCAGCACGGTCCTGGACGACGCCCATCAGTCTGAGCTGGGCGGAATCGGATGCGTTCAACCTCTACTGGCCGGATATCAAGATCGGCCCAGATGGGACGATCCACGTGGCCTGGAGCGCGTCCTCAGTGCTGTTGACAGCCCGGAATCGGTGGGGGGAGGTGCCTGCCAGGGTGTTCTACGTTCGGTCGACCGACGGGGGGCGGACGTGGTCGGGTGTGGTCCGTGCGGCGGATGCTCTGGCCGGCGTCGCCCCGTCGGAGAGCTCTGGTATGCCGCGTATCGCACTCTTCGGTGAAGTGGTTGGGCTCTACTGGGTGCAGAGCGGCGACGAAGTACCCACTCCGGGGGCGAAAACGGGTCACGCCGTGTGGATGGCCGAGTCGGCGGATGGTGGTGCCTCGTGGTCGGAGCCGTTGGAGCTGGTGGACGTACAGGTGCTCGATCCGGCATGGCTGCTGGATACGCCAGGGGCGCTGGTGTATGGCCTCGATGGCGAGCCGCGCTTGTTCTTTGGCGGTGGGCCGCACCTGCTGGAGTGGCGCCGCACTCGGGCACTGGCCGTTCGCGACACCGGCGTCACGCTCGATGAGGGGATCGAACGCTGGTTGGATGCGGCGGTGGATGCCCTGGGCACGGTCCACCTGGTGTGGATGTCGGGCACGCAGGCGGAAGGCAGGCCGCCGCTCCAGGTGGAGTACGGAGCGGTGCAGGGTGATACATGGGTCGCCAGGCGCACGATCAGTAACCAGGTTGAGGGTTCGGTGAGCGCGCATTTTTACAGTGCGCTTCGTCCCAAAATCGCCGTTGGCCTCGGTAACCAACTGCACGTGGTGTGGCACCAATGGGATGAGGGCACGCGCAGTTGGGACATTTTTTACACGCGCGGCGGGCCTGAACAGCCGCTGTACACGCCCGCGCCGCCTCCAGCGACACCGTCGCCGGAGGCCGGTGAACAAGCCAGGTTCGATGGTACGCCGGTCGCGGCGGTGATGACTCCCGTTGCATCGCCCACGACGGCTCGGGTCCTGCCGGAGACGGCAGGACCTGTCACCTCCCGGCCGCCGACCAATCAGATCATGGCGGGGATCTTGATAGGGGATGCGATTTTGGTGCTAGCCCTGGGCGGACTGGCGCTGCGTTGGCGGCGGAGGCACTGAGCGATGAGCAGGGAGGAGGATCTGGCCTCAAGGCTGCGGGCAAGGGACAACCCGGTGAGGCGCGTCTTTAAGAACTCGGCGGCGTTGGCTGTATCCAACGTCGGGGCGCGGGTCTTTACGGCGCTCACGGTGATCTATGCAGCACGTTTCCTGGGAGATGCGGCCTTTGGCCAGTATGTGACGGCGCTGTCCCTCTCGCTTGCCTTTGCGACCCTGGCCGACCTGGGCATGAACCCGGTGTACATCCGCGACGTGGCGAGGGAACCGCTGCTGGCGGCCCGGTATCTTGTCAACCTGTACGCTCTGAAGGCTGCGCTGGGCGCGCTGACGTTCGGAGTGGTGCTGGCGGCAGCACATCTGTTGGGGTATCCGCCGGAGACGATCTCTGTCGTGCGGCTGCTCGCGCTGGCGGTGGTCGTCGATTCCTATGGCAGTCTGAACTCGGCCGGTTTCCAGGCGCAGGAGCGGATGGAGTTTGTGGCGTTGCTTTCGATTGTGAGCAACGCGGCCTACATGGCGGCCGTGATCCTGTTGTTGAGCCGGGGAGGGACGCCGGTGACGCTGGGGTGGCTCACGCTGGGCCGGGCGGTCTTTAACGCCTGTGTGGGCCTGGGGCTCCTGCGAAGGATCGTGCCGCGAGGAGGAGGGCGCCTTGACCTCAGCCTGATAGGCCGGTTGCTCCCGGAAATGCTGCCCCTGACGCTGACGACCCTGTTCGTGAGCCTCTACAGCCAAAGTGACACAGTGATGGTTTCAAGGTTCAGGCCGGCGGCGGAGGTGGGCTGGTACGGCGCCGCGCACAAGCCGTTGGATGTGCTGACCGCGATCCCGGGCACGATCATGCTGGCGCTGTTCCCGATCATGTCGCGTCTGTATCTCGTGCCGGGCGGTGCGTTGGGCCTAGTGTACGAGCGGGCCATGAAGTACATGCTGGGTTTCGCATTACCCCTCGCCACCGGGGCATACATCCTTGCCGACGAGATCATTCTACTCCTGTTTGGGCCAGCTTATGCTGCCGCGGCCGATGTCTTTCGCGTCTTGGCAGGCGCGATGTTGGTCTATTACCTGAATACTGTTCTTGCCACCTTGCTGATCTCCATAGATGCTATTCGTTTTCAGACTGTGGTGACGGGCGTGATGCTGGTTTTCTACCTGGCCGTGGGTTTTGTTTTGACCTCTCCCAGTGGCTTGAACCTGGGTGCGGTTGGCGCAGCGTGGACGGTCTTTACTGGACAGACTCTTGGGTGTGGCCTGCAAGCAGCGTTTGTGGCGCGTAGACTCCATGCCCTTTCTCTCCCTGGGCTTCTGGCCAAGCCGTTGGCAGCAACCTGCGTCATGAGCCTAGTTCTATTCGCGCTGCGCCGGGGTCATCTCTGGATATTAGTAGCGTCTGGTGCTGCATCCTACGGACTGGCACTCGTGGCATTGGGATACGTTGACGATGAAGACCGGAGACTGATATCCATGCTGATCAGGGGTCAGCGGAGCGGTGGGTAGGTCCCGCAACATGGCAAATCTGGTGCCTGCTGTCACTCTTTCATCTGCGTAGATGATCCTGATACTCGGGGTACCTTGCGGCAGCAGATCTGGGCCTGGCGGCTATGCACACACGTGGGCGGGGAAGCGGAACGGTTCAGAGCACCCGATCAGGGTCTACAGAGCTGCGAAGGAGGCTGGTCATGAGCTTAATTCAAAAGGGCCTCAATGCAACTGCCACGGTTGGTCTAGGAATCCTCAGAAGAGTACTACCAGCGAAGCTGAGACCGTCATGCTACCTTGCGAGCTTGATACGGCGGAAGACCGGTATGCGCGTGATTCGTGGTCCTTTCGCTGGACTCAAATACATCGACACTGCGTACCGGGGCCGATGTGAGCCCAAGCTTCTTGGTACCTTCGAACGTGAACTGCACCCGGTGCTGGATGAAGCGATTCAAGAGGGTTTTGAAAGTATCATAAACATCGGCGCTGCTGAGGGATACTATGCAGTTGGACTAGCCTTACGGTTACGCGAGGCTACCGTCGAAGCCTACGAAGCGGATGATTATGCACGCAGTTTGCTGGAGACGATGAGTCAATTGAATGGCGTCCAAGAGCG
>FWPV01015670.1_pt1 | contig 10850 bp, 11 predicted proteins | sample 2228371 | NCBI WGS metagenome assembly FWPV01 (sample SAMEA103939776, study PRJEB20133) | metagenome | reverse complement strand
GAATGGATTGAGTTACAGGTTGAAACCTTGGAGGTTGAGTGCCGCGATTTTGAACCAACTAAAATTTGCACCAATCCAGCACTGGTAAGTCATGCGTTTGAGTGGCCCGTGCATCAGATAAGCCCGGAGTTTATTCCAACTCATCGGGAGCCTACATTTCTTGCCGTTTTCAGAAACGAAGGTGACGAGGTTAAGTTTATGCAACTTAACGCGGCTACCAGTTTATTGGTGGAGCTTGTAAAACCTGAACTTGTAACAGTTGATGAGTTAGCAAAAGCCATGGCAGATCACCTACACGCTACACTCGACGATAATTTTGCGCGACATATTCAAAACATTGTTGCGGAACTTACTGACGGTGGAGTATTTGTCCGTTTCGCTGATCAATGACGCTAATGTATTTTGAGCAATTTAAATTCGGACTGAATCGGAAATGAGTGAGCTTGGTTATGTACTTGATAAGTCAGTTGGCAAAATCTACCTCTGTTAGTGTGGAAACGGTTCGCTATTACGAGCGCCGAGGGTTAATTGAACAGCCCGAGAAACCGGGTAATGGCTATCGACGCTATCCACATACTACTCTCAGTAGAATTCTGTTTATCAAACGAGCCCAGGAGCTGGGGTTCACGCTCGATGAGATTGCTAATTTACTGTTAATCAGTGATTCCAGTTGCGCTGCCGTACAAGGACTTGCTGAACATAAACTTGTGAGTGTGCGCGACAAAATCAGAGATCTGCTAAAACTCGAAACTGTCCTCAGTTCTCTGGTAACCCAGTGCGCCACAAATACTGACCAAGCCTATTGCCCCATTATCGAGTCACTGTTATCAGAAAATTAATAGTACTGTTTTGTACTCTCTCCCGTCTTTCCCTTTAAAAAGCATCCGCAATTTTTGGCTGATAATTCAGGTAAATTTTCTCTTGACTCCGTACCTTGGTACGGCATTTACACTTGCTCCTATAACATTCATTCGAGGAGTAAGCCGTGTCCCAGAAAGAATCCAATCTGCCTGTTATTGGTGGGCTTATTGCCGCCATAGGCGCGGGTCTGTGCTGTGCTGGCCCCTTCGTCTTGTTACTGCTTGGCGTCAGCGGCTCCTGGATTGGCAACCTGACCCTATTAGAGCCGTACCGTCCCATTTTTATCCTGGTTGTCCTAGCCCTATTTGGTGTTGCCGGTTGGAAAGTCTATCGCCCTATAGAGAATTGTGAGCCAGGTACTGCTTGTGCAGTGCCGCAGGTCCGCAAACGTCGGCAGGTAATTTATTGGCAAACCGCACTCATGGCAGTGGTGTTGGTCACCAGTAATTATTGGATCATCTGGTTTGCTTGATTGCAGAACCGAAAAATAAACGTAACGCTTTAGGAGAGATAATGAAAAAAATTGCGCTGTTGTTACTGCTCTCATCGCTTAGTCTAACTGCAATGGCCAAACCGCAGGCAGTTACCTTGGAGGTTCCGAGTATGAACTGTGTGACTTGCCCGTTTACGGTAAAAAAAGCCTTACTGAAAGTTGATGGGGTGAGTAAAGCCGAGGTTACCTATGAAAACAAGTTAGCCATAATCACCTTTGATGACGAAAAGACTACAGTAAAATCACTCACTGACGCTACCGCTAATGCGGGATATCCCTCCGTGCTCAAGGAGTAAGAATCTGTGAAAACATTTATTCGTCTGGTTACGTGTGCTGGTGACAAAGCAGGTTCATTGGGCGCACTTGTTTCAGCGATGGGCTGCGCTATGTGTTTCCCCGCCATCGCCAGTCTCGGGGCGGCGGTAGGGTTGGGTTTTCTAAGTCAATGGGAAGGTCTTTTTATTAACACACTTTTGCCCCTGTTTGCATGGATTACCTTGGTGCTTAACGGGCTTGGATGGCTAAACCACAGGCAATGGCATCGAAGCTTGCTCGGCATAATCGGCCCGATTTTTCTCCTGTTATCTCTTTATCCTTGGTTTAAATATGGCTGGAGCAGCTATGTCACCTATTCGGCACTTGGCCTAATGGTCGTCGTATCCATTTGGGATATTTTTTCACCCGCGAATAAACGCTGTGATGATGACAGTTGTGCTGTTTAACAAAAAAAATAATGCCTGCTAACCGTTGAGGAAAGATAATGATTCTACTATCAATACAAGGGATGACCTGCCCAAGCTGCGTCGCTCACGTCAAAACAGCGCTTGATGCGATTGATGGCGTGAACAATGTTGAAATCTCTTATGAACAGGCCAGCGCAGCGATCACTACAAACGGCGATGTTAACGTGGAGGGGCTCATTGGAGCGATTGAAGCCTTGGGGTACACCGCAAAAGAAAACGACCAACTGAGTGCTTGTGGTAACAACGAAAATATAAGCAACTCATGCAGCGACCGTACTCAACATGTAGTGATCATTGGCAGTGGTTCTGGCGCATTTGCCTGTGCTATCAAAGCCGCTGAAGGCGGAGCCAAAGTCACTCTCATCGAAGGTGCCGATGTTATTGGTGGTTGTTGTGTCAACGTCGGGTGTGTGCCCTCAAAAATTCTTATTCGTGCTGCGCAACTTGCCGAGCAGCAACGCAACAATCCCTTTGCAGGACTGGAAAACCATTCACCCCAATTGAGTCGCGCCTTGTTATCCGAGCAGCAAACGGCACGTGTGGAAGAATTGCGTGTGGCGAAATACCAGAACATTCTGGATTCCAATCCGGCCTTGAGTTTAATGAAAGGCTGGGCACAGTTTAAGGATGCAAATACACTGATAGTCAGTAATGGCGAGGGTAGGGAACAAGAAATTCACGCTGATAAAATTCTGATTGCCACTGGCTCTACACCAACTATTCCACCCATTAACGGTCTGGCCCCTGGGAGTTTAACGAAAGTGCCTTACTGGACTTCCACAGAAGCCTTATTTGCCAAAGAGCTGCCTTTGCATTTAATCGTGATTGGCTCATCGGTCATCGCGTTGGAAATCGCCCAAGCCTATCGTCGTTTAGGTAGCGAGGTAACGATTTTAGCGCGGCATACACTGCTTTCTCGGGAAGAGCCTTTGCTCGGCGAAAAACTGACTGAGTGCTTTGAAAAAGAAGGTATTCGTGTTCTTAACCAAACTAAGGCGGAAAAAATTTCCCATGATGGTCGGCTGTTCATCCTCGAAACCTACTCTGCAGAAAGTGGGGCAGGTCAGTTGAACGGCGACCGACTCTTGATCAGTACTGGTCGGCATGCGAATACATCGAGGCTCAATCTGGATGCCATCGGAGTTCAGATAGGGGAAAACGGTGAGATCATCGTCAATGAGCGTATGGAAACCAACGTTCCTGGTATTTACGCCGCTGGCGACTGCGCCAGCATGCCGCAATTCGTTTACGTCGCTGCGGCAGCGGGCAGTCGCGCAGGGATCAATATGACCGGCGGGGAGGCTAAGCTGGATCTGTCCACCATGCCAGCAGTGATCTTTACCGATCCCCAAGTTGCCACCGTAGGACTCACAGAGGCGCAAGCTAAAACACAAGGTATCCAAACTGACAGTCGTGTACTGGACATGGCTTATGTGCCGCGAGCATTGGCCAATTTTGAAACAGACGGTTTTATCAAGCTGGTTGTTGAGAAGGCCAGCGGACGGTTAATCGGCGCGCAGATTCTGGCGCACGAAGGAGGGGAGTTAATTCAAAGCGCAGCACTGGCTATCCGCAATCGCATGACTGTAAGTGAACTTGCAGATCAATTGTTTCCTTATCTGACCATGGTTGAAGGTTTGAAGCTTTGTGCGCAGACTTTTAGCTGTGATGTGACAGAGCTATCCTGCTGTGCGGGGTAAAATTAAATTGCCTTGTTGGTGATGACTGTACCTAAAGCCCGTTAAGTTGAATATTTAGCGCTCGCACAGGCAACACAGGTTTGGATGGTTGGATCAAAGTGCAAACGTCCTTCTTCTATAAATTCACTGCACTCTTTGCACCAACCATAATCATTTCGCTCGATACGCAACAGGGCGCGCAAGATGTTGACTCGCTCGTTTTTGGCGCGTGCCATTATTTCGTCTTGCATCGCCTGTTGTTGCATGGCATCCATGCGCGATAAACGCCCCACCTTATTTTGATCAAGCTTCACAGTGGCATGGCGATTGGCTTGCTGCTCCAGAGCGTCCAGCTCAGCGAGCCGTTGATTCAATCGTTCCTTGAATGAGCTTAAATCACGGCTGTCTGGCATAGATTTCTCCGTAAATTTCCAACTAGCGTAGCAGTAGCAATGGGATAGTCGCTTTGGCCAGAATGTTGGTGGTGGTACTCCCCACCAAAAACTGGCGAATACGCGAGTGGCCGTAAGCGCCCATGGCTAGCAGATGGATAGCCTGTTTGGCGCAGTAGTCGAGAATGGTATCTTCCACATCGCCCGGCGTGATGCTGCTAATCACGTCAAAACCGGCTGAATGAAGTTGTTTTTCCGCCCAACTCACGTGTTCGATGGCTTCTTCAGTTTTGTGGCTTGCCATCAACAGGTGACATTGCAAACCTTTAAGCAGCGGGCTATTGGCGATCATCTCCACGCATTTACGGCTGGTGGCACTGCCGTCGTAAGCGATAAGAAAACGCTCGGGGTTAATGAATTGTCGGGGCGTGACCAGAATTGGGCGACTCAGGGTGCGCACTACGTTTTCAATATGGCTTCCCACATGTGATGCGGCATTCTCTGAGCCTTCACCTTGTCGCCCCATGATCAGCAGGCGCGTTTTGTCTTCCAGTTCTTTAACGCTTTCCGTCAGATCACCATGGCGTTGGCAGCAATGCGGTTTTTCTATGCCCGCGTCACGCGCGCGTTGTTTTGCCGCATCCAGCAAGTGCTGGCCATGTTCACGACCCAACTTACCCCGAACCTCATCCAATTCCGCCAAAGCTTCCAGCAGGTGTTCGCGGCTACCCAAGCCAATATTGCCGGAAAAATCCACCGGTGCCGGGTATTGCTGGTGATCCAGTACATGCAGGAATTTAAGTGGGGCGTCCATCCGCTGGCTGGACCAAATGGCATAGTCACAGACCGCAATAGCAGCTTGGGAATCATCAATACAGGCGATTACATGTGTCATGGTATTACCCTCGTAATTGGTCGTTATTGTGTTCAGGATTAGTGACCCATGATGCGGTCGAGCGCATCGGGTTTATCATGGATACCAAAGTTATCGACGATAGTGGCGCTGGCTTCGTTCAAACCAATCACTTCCACCTCAGTACCTTCCCGACGGAATTTAATCACCACCTTATCCAGCGCGGAGACAGCAGTGATGTCCCAAAAATGCGCGTGGGTGAGATCAATCACTACCTTATTCAAGGCTTCTTTGAAATCAAAATAATCGACAAATTTGTCTGCTGACCGAAAAAACACCTGACCCACAACGTTGTAAGTGCGTTGTGTTTCATCGTCATTCAGATTGGATTCGACGGCCATGTAATGGCTGACTTTGTTGGCAAAAAATAGCGATGCCAAAAGCACACCGACAAACACACCGTAGGCCAGGTTATGGGTGGCAACCACAACTACGACAGTGGTGATCATGACAATGTTGGTAGAGAGTGGATGGCTTTTTAAATTGGTAATCGACGACCAACTGAAGGTGCCAATGGATACCATGATCATCACCGCCACCAGTGCTGCCATGGGAATAATGGAGATCAAATCCGAAAGGAATACCACCATGATCAGGAGGAACACGCCTGCGCTCAGGGTGGACAAACGTGTGCGACCACCTGATTTCACATTAATGATGGATTGACCAATCATGGCGCAACCCGCCATACCACCCAGTAAACCCGAGGCAATATTGGCTACGCCTTGCCCCTTACATTCGCGGTTTTTATTGCTTTTGGTATCGGTCAGGTCGTCCACAATCGTGGCGGTCATCATGGATTCCAGTAAACCTACCACCGCCAAAGGCAGGGAGTAAGGCAGGATAATCCACAGGGTTTCCAGATTCAGCGGCACATCGGGCCAGAGGAAGACCGGTAGAGTGTCAGGCAACTGACCCATATCGCCCACGGTGCGAATATCCAATTTCAGGAATACAGCAATCAGAGTTAACACAATAATGCACACCAGCGGTGACGGCAGAATTTTGCCGATACGTGGAACGTAGGGAAACAGGTAAATAATGCCTAACCCCAGCGCAGTCATGGCATACACATGCCAGGTCACATCAGTCAGCTCGGGCAGCTGTGCCATAAAAATGAGGATCGCCAAGGCGTTGACGAACCCAGTCACCACCGAGCGCGACACAAAGCCCATCAAGTCCCCGAGGCGGAGATAGCCCGCAACAATCTGGATTATGCCCGTCAGTAACGTGGCCGCGAGCAAGTACTCTAGCCCGTGGGTTTTCACCAGCGTAATCATCAATAACGCCATAGCGCCTGTCGCCGCAGAAATCATACCAGGGCGACCACCCACAAACGCGATGACCAGCGCGATACAAAAAGACGCATAAAGTCCTACCTTGGGGTCAACTCCGGCAATAATCGAGAAAGCAATAGCTTCAGGAATCAGTGCAAGCGCGACCACGATACCGGCGAGCAGATCGCCGCGCAGGTTGGAAAACCAGGTTTGTTTCAATTTTTTCAGCATGGGATACATCCAAATTCCAAATAAAATACTGACGTGCAGCATTGCAGGCCTGAATACAGGCCAGCTGGTGCAATGCGCACTGTTAACACGAGACAAATTGATGAAAGAAAAACAACAGAAAACGCTTGGCACAGGCGATAAAACCTGAGCCAAGCGTTACAAGAGGGAGTAAAACTTATGGCGGAGTCAAGCCGCTGCGATTCTGAATCATGGTTTATGACTGAGGTTTTCTGGAAAAAAGTGCGGGCACCTTACCAGTTGAATAGTGGTGGGGCAAGTGAAAATGCCAGCTCCAAAAAAACAAAAATTCTATTAATCGTTTAACGTGTCGGGCTGAAAGTGCCCCATAAATACCACCTCCTCAATAGCCTCCATATAGGGCATAAACCGTGAATCTCCTGCCTCGAAAGCCGCGGCGGCAGCTTTGGCGCTGTCGAGCGATTCCCACTTAACCAAATCAGCGTGTTGGCCATCACCCAATGGGCAATAACCGCTGAATTCAATAAAGCCGGGGAAGCTGCACAAGGTTTCCCGCAATTGTTCGCGCAGTTGTGAAATATTTGAATCCGGTTTTGCTTTAAAAATGGCAACTTCTAAAACGTGACTTTCGGTCATGGGTAACTCCTTTATAAGTGTTGAGGAGCCGTTATTCTGCCGATGTACTACTGACAGCCTTATGTCACTGCCAACAATTGAGGTGCGATTTTTTCTGGCGTTGTTTTTCCCGCAGACGATTGGTGACTGATATAAGCTCTCACATTCACTGCGTCGGGTAATACAAGTGGCGCGGCACATGGTGTGAGCTGTTGGATCAAGTCAATCCGAAAATCACGATATTCTGCCCGCAATGCGCACCAGCCTCCAACTGTCCATTTGCCTCCCCAGTAAAAGAGTCCAAGGGGAAAGACTTTCCGCTCTGATCTCTGTCCTTGCAGGCTGCAATAGATTATCGACACCCATTGCCCTACTGAGACTGACTGACGCAACTGATCCCAAATGTCCTTGTGTGGATTAGACAACCCTGCCGCAAACGAAAAAAGGGCAGTTTCGGTGTGGCGGCGCTCATCGGGCAGACTGGCGAGAATTTTGGCGGAAAGACTTCGTGCTGCTCCTGCCATTTCGCGGCCGGTTACTCGCGATAAAATGCTCACCGCGAGTTGTAACGCATCTAATTCTTCAGGGGACAGATGCAGTGGCGGGAGCTCAAAGCCCGGTTGTAGACGGTATCCATGACCCGGCTCCCCATAGACAGGAACTCCTGTCACTGAAAGGTCGTCGATATAACGGTATATCGAGCGCACAGATACCTGCAGCTGTTCAGCAAGTTTGGCTGCAGAAACAGGTTGCTGGCGACGAATTAAATTCACCAGCTGAAATAGACGATCCGCTTTACGCAATGAAAGCTCCTTTTTGAAAAGTGCACCATCTGTTGATGATGCCTGGGCAATATTGTGGTCGAGACGGGCACTCTCCGTAAATGATCCCAGCGGAGATTAGCTGTCTTTCGATGGTTTAGGTCGCCGCAATATTTGATAAACCACCGGCAATAAAAACAACGACAATAAGGGCGCCGTGATCATGCCACCCACCATGGGCGCGGCAATACGGCTCATGATTTCCGAGCCGGTACCACTGCCGAGAAAAATCGGCATTAGCCCCGCAACAATCACTGTCACCGTCATCATTTTGGGGCGAATACGCAACACAGCACCTTCCTGAATAGCAGCGCGCAAATCCTGCTGTGTTGTTGCACCTAATTCGATACGTTGCTGCCACGCCTGTTTCAGGTAGAGCAGCATAATCACGCCGAATTCAGCCGATACTCCGGCCAGTGCAATAAACCCGACCGCCGTGGCCACCGAAAAAGGGTAGTCCATCAGGTATAACAGCCAGATGCCACCCGTTAGCGCAAAGGGCAGGGTGCCCATGATTAGCAAGGCTTCATCCAGGCGGGAAAAGGTGAGGAATAACAACAGCAGCACAATGGCGAGTGTTGCCGGAACTATCCATTGCAACCGGGCATTGGCGCGTTCCATAAATTCAAACTGGCCGGCGTAGCTGATACTGGTGCCCGGTAGTAAAGTCACCTGTTGGTTAATGGTTTGTTGCAGATCCTTCACCGTCGAACCTAGGTCGCGGTCGCGCACATCAATGTAAACCACGCTGGTGGGGCGGGCATTTTCGCTTTTGAGCATGCTGGGACCATCGGTGACCTTGATGGTGGCAATTGTACCCAGTGTGATCTGGCTACCCAGTGGAGTGATGATGGGCAGGTTTTGCAGCTTGCCAATGCTGTCACGCCAATCGCGCGGATAACGCAGGTTGATTGGGAAACGCGCGCGTCCATCAACCACTTCACCAATATTGTCGCCGCCAATCAGGCTACTCACCACCGATTGTGCCTGGGTAATGCTCAAGCCATAGCGCGCGAGTGCAGCGCGGCCGAACTGGATATCAAGGTAACGCCCACCACCCACCCGTTCAGCTACTGCAGAAGAGACACCGGGCACCGTTTTGGCAAGCTGCGCAACCTGCTGGGCGATCTGGTCAATATCGGCCAGGGATTGCCCCGCGATTTTTACGCCGATAGGGCTTTTGATTCCGGTCGCCAGCATATCGATACGGTTGCGGATGGGCGGGATCCAGATATTGGCGAGCCCCGGTATTTTGACCCGCGCATCCAACTCCGCCATGAGTTTTTCCGGTGTCATTCCCGCCCGCCACTGGTCGCGGGGCTTAAACTGGATGGTGGTTTCAAACATCTCCAGCGGGGCGGGATCGGTGGCGCTATTGCTGCGGCCAGCCTTGCCAAATACCCGCTCCACTTCCGGGACTGTTTTAATCAGACGATCTGTTTGTTGCAGCAAACGGCTGGCCTGTTGGGCACTCAACCCCGGCAAGGCACTGGGCATGTACAGCAGATCGCCTTCGTCCAGCGGCGGCAGGAATTCGCTGCCTAACTGGCTCAGCGGCCACGCGGTGCTCAGCAATAGCGCCAGCGCAAAACCCAGTGTTGTTTTCGGGTGGCGTAACACGCCGCTCAATAGTGGGCGATAGCCCCGGATCAGCCACCGATTAATGGGGTTTTGGTGTTCCTGCGGAATCTGGCCACGAATCCAGTAACCCATGAGTACCGGAATCAGTGTCACCGACAGGCCGGCCGCTGCCGCCATCGCATAGGTTTTGGTAAAAGCCAGTGGCCCAAAGAGTCGCCCCTCCTGTGCCTCTAGCGTAAATACCGGAATAAACGAGAGGGTGACAATGAGCAGCGAGAAAAACAGTGCTGGCCCCACTTCAGCGGCGGCTTTGGTTAATTCTTGCCAGCGTTGCTCGCCAGCAAGTTCTTGCCCGGGATGTTGCTGCTGCCAGCGCTCGATATGTTTGTGCGCGTTTTCAATCATAACGATGGCGGCATCCACCATCGCGCCTATGGCAATCGCAATACCGCCGAGCGACATGATGTTGGCGTTAATACCCTGATGGCGCATCACCACAAAGGCGATCAACACGCCCAGCGGTAGCGCAACAATCGCGACCAGTGCGGAGCGCCAATGCCACAGGAATAGGGCACAGACCAGTGCCACCACCAGGAACTCTTCCAGCAGCTTACTGGTTAAGTTGGCCACGGCGCGGTCGATCAGCAAACTGCGGTCGTAGGTGGTGATGATTTCAACTCCGGCAGGCAAGCCGTTTTGGAGTTGGGCGAGTTTTTCTTTTACTGCCTCGATAGTGGCGCGGGCATTGCCGCCAGAGCGCATGACCACAATACCGCCCGCTACTTCACCTTCACCGTCCAGCTCAGCAATACCCCGGCGCATTTCCGGCCCGAGCTGGATGTGGGCAACATCGGCCAGGGTGACGGGAATGTTATCGACTAATTTCAGCGGGATGGATTTGAAATCCTCCAGTGTGCGCAAATAACCGCTGGCACGGATCATTAATTCAGCTTCACCCAGTTCCAGCACACCACCGCCGGTTTCCTGATTGGCCTGTTTCACCGCGTTAATCACCGCGTCATGGGAGAGGTTATGGGCTGCCAGCCGCAGCGGGTCGAGCACTACCTGGAATTGTTTGACCATTCCGCCCACCGCAGCGACTTCGGCGACATCGGGCAGCGGCGCCAATTCAAATCGTAAAAACCAATCCTGCAGTGCCCGCAGTTGGGCGATGTCCTGCTGGCCGGTTTTATCGACCAGGGCGTACTGGAATATCCAGCCCACACCGGTGGCGTCTGGCCCCAGTGCCGGTGTGGCGTTGGCTG
>FWPV01015667.1_pt1 | contig 10851 bp, 13 predicted proteins | sample 2228371 | NCBI WGS metagenome assembly FWPV01 (sample SAMEA103939776, study PRJEB20133) | metagenome | reverse complement strand
CTATATACAAAAATAATAAAAAAAAACGAAAGGTTTATATACTACAACTGTGTTTTCACTGGTGGTGGTAAAATGAAAGAAGAAAAATTAAAAAAATTAATATCAGAAATCTTCGAACTAGGAATATCGGACGACATTCACAATGCACTTCTCCGACAATTGATTTTGAAACACTATAAATTTGTCGAAGAAGGACGAGCGAGAGATCTGATAAAAGGTCTACTGAACGCACAATTACTAGTGAAGATAGACGACAATCGTTTTCGTCTTGGTGCGGCATCATATACCATGTTTGATTTAGGGCGTTCCGAAGACGTCAAAACTGAAAAAGAAATAAAAGAAATACTCGAAGCCAAAACGGAGGTCGATTAAAATGTCTCTCTACAGCTTTTGCAATAACGAGGTAATGCTACGTCGGAAAGCCGTCTACCGACTACAAGAAAAAGCAAGGCGAGACGCCAGTCTTGAAGAGGAAAACCAGCGTCAATTGGAGGCCTTTAAATGAACTGTGTCTATTGTAAAAAGGAAAAAGCCGACGTTATAGTCGTGGATAAGAGCGACGGAACTACAACTCCGTTCTGCGATTGGACTTGCTTAGTCGGTTACGTCAAGGAAAGAGGACTATTGATGAGAGACGACTTTCCACCAGAGGGCTGTTAGTCGGATAGGTGTTGACTATGAAAACCACCATAAGCATCTCGGTTGACATCGAAGCGATTTTGAAGGTGAAGGAGAAAGGCCTAATACCTTCCAATATATGTAATGAGGCATTATGGAGGGCGGTTGAAGATCCGTCCTTGATTAATGAGCGAGAACAACAATTAATCAAGGAATTAGACGAACTAACAAGAACGAAGGCCGAGATAGAAAAATCAAAGAAAAAAGAAGCGGATAAGAAACTTAATGAATTTCTATCCCTACCGAAGAAAATCCTCGACAACGAGATGGCCTTAGAATATTGGTCAAAGACACTGGGTTGTAGCGTTGAGGAACTCGTCCGTCTCCACACACAAAATATTTGCAAAACTCAGAATTAAACACCAAACCCCCTTAATTTTTGAGTTGGTCACTTTTTAGTCATTTTAAACTCGAATTCCGTCGCCTTCTTGAATAAGTTATTCGAAGTTTCGATTTGAAATTCGATCTTTTTTTGCTCATATTCGTCAAGGAGCTTCTTTTCTGGTTTGCCTAGTGAGATCGTCTTAATCCGTCCCTTCGTGCCGTTTGGATAGATTATGGCCGGATATCTCCCGTAGAGTTCTCCAGTGAAGTGGTTGCTTTCTATACTATTGATTCGGAAATACGCCTTTTCATTCTTGTAGTCGATAATGTCGAGAGCGTCGAGAACCAAGTGTGTCAACTCTCTCGCTTGTTTTTCGAACCACGCAAACGTCGGCAAGGTAAATATGAATATCCAATTCATAGACCGGAACGATTGCGAGATCATACCAAGCATTTTGTTATTAAAGGACATCCACGCTCGGCTAGAATATTGGACGCCGGCCTCTTCTATGATCAGAACAGAACCTTTCGGCAATATCTTTTTTCCAGTCAAGTGGTCATTGATTTTCTTCAAGAAATCGTAAGGAGTGAAGCAAACATTATCCACGGAGAAGTTACGATCTATTTGTTGAGCCAACCACAACGCCCCATACGATTTACCGGAGCCGGTCGCTCCGACGATCGTGATAATGAAATTCTTATTCTGTCGAATCCTTTTCCACGCCGTCTCTACTAGCGTGTGGTAAATCGTTATCACTCTCCTCGACCTCCCCTTTCACTTTCCACCCGGCTTCGTCTAAGAGACCGTATTTTGCTGGGAAGCGACCTGCTCTTTTGAGGCAACGCATTATCGGTTTGAGTTTCTCGATTGATATCTTGTATTTAAGACCAATCACTTGCTCCCTATTCGGTTTCTTCGTCACTATGTCAAACGCTTCGTTCTTCTCCTTCTTGAACTGGTCATCTAGTTCCTTGATTTCACTATCATATCTGTCGTCTTGGTCTATGATCGTGTAAGCGTCGAGGACGTCTATATTCTTGATTGTCTTATCTACGTCCAATATCTCGGCAGCGATCCGTTCGAGTTGATTCAAAATCAGCAATTCGTAAGACAAAGGACGTCCGCTACTCTCAATGATAGGTTGATCCATATCAATCACTAATAACTATAATTAGTGAAAGGAGAAGAAACGTTTAACGGTTGCCTATAAATAATTCTAACTATATCGGCGATCTTACCGGACATGCTATCCATGGTCTCTCCAAGCCGTGCGTTGTTCTCTGAGACCTCTACAAGTTGGGAGGTGTTGAACCACACAAGAATAGTCAATCCAAGAGCCGTGAAAAAAATTATTAGGATCGGCAAGACCTTCGTCCAACGCTCCGCTTTTGACTTGTATTTTATTGTGCTGTCGATTGCTTGGTCACGGTAGAATATTTTTTGCTCCATCGACATAGGTTTTTGCTTGAAATCTCCAGTCTCCGTCACAATCGTTTTTAAAGGTCGGAAATCTTCAGCTCCCAGCTTGACCAATTCCACAAGACCGAACATCTGTTCCGTCTCATCCACTTCTTCTAATTTCGGAGCTGGAATATCTCCATATTGGATAGTTTGATAGACTTCCGTCTTATCTGGTCGTATAAAACGGCGTCCTCGCGTAAGATAGACCTTACACTCATTCCCTCGCTTCTCTTTGACGAGTACGACGACGGGAAACGCTCCTCTGACGCCGATCCAACCACGCATAAATTGTGGAGATCCGGTCTTTCGACACCACACGACGGCGATTAGAAAAACTATGAGAAGAGCGACTAGCGTCAAGAACAAAGGATTAATAATAAAGTCTAACATCTCCATGTCTTTCTCACTCTTCAAAACTCTTAATATAAAAACTACTATATAAAACTATAACCAATCGTGGATAGTGAGAAACGCTCCGGTCTTGATCTTCGAGGCGAAAAACCTAGTTGCGTCGACTTGTGAGAAGTTTTTATTACCTTTTGCGATTTCTCGCTCAATCTTTTGATTGATCAATTTTACAAACTCTATATCCGCCCTTATGACTCTTGACTTCTTCACTCTTCACCACCACCAAAGTTCTCCAATAGTGCCTTGATATATAAAACAAGGAACAATATCAAGAACGCTCCCAATATTACGCCGTATATCTCATAGGTAATCACGATCCAATCGACCGATCCGCCTATAAATGTCGAGACCAACGGCTTTCCGACCCCGCCGAGATAGAACAAGATAGCGAATATTCCTAACATGCCGATCCATAAGAAAAAGAACGACAATCCGACTGCCCCCATATCAATGCCTTCTTCTCCTTCGTGCTTCGGCCGAAAATAGTGTGCGAGATAGAACATAGAGAAAACGAAGAACATCAACGCCCCGAGAACCAATGCCCCGAAGCCGACGTCGACCGTCCGGCAACGGTTTATTGTCGTGTCGCAACCGTAGTCGCAAGTGCCGGTCGTGTTCATAAGAACGCCGTTAATCGTGAAGTTGTCCATATATGTCGAGTTGTCCAGGCAGTTGAAACCAACCGCCGAGTAACCAGTAGCCAAGACCAACGCCAACGCAAACAATAGTTTAAATTTCATTTCTATCACACTCGCTTTAATACGTTTTTATACTTTAAATATATCCCGTTGTTCGGAGAGACGCATATCTCTTTGTTTTCATTTTTCCGACAATAAAGAAGATCTACCACATCCGTTGAAGGTTCGTAACTTGAAGGAGCAATATCAACCGAGAACGTGTAGTTTCCAGTCTCATTCCGTTTTTCCGTGTCGTAGCATTCGACCGACCACTTGTACGTCTCGTCGTCTCTCCATTCCGCGATAGAGAAAACATTAATTGTGTTGTTCACAATCGCCGACGTGTTCGTAGCCGTGAACTCGTATAAGCCGGTCTTATTCGAGAACAACGAGCAGTTGACGTAAGGATAATTAGATTTAGGAATATATCCGAACTGAATTGAGCTATTCTCCGTCGTGTTCTTCGTGTTGTTCGCTGGATACTCCACAATCACTTCAAGAACCGACGGCTCCGGAGGAGCGACGTATTTCTCAAGCGTGAGGGAGTGGTTCGCTTGACCGCCGGTGAAGTTTTCGTTTCCGCTCCAATTCGCCTTTATCGTGTATACCCTCGCTTGATAAGGTTCGAGGACTTTCGTCAGCTCATAAGGTGAACTTCCAGATCCTTCCTGCGCCCAGCTGCCCGTGAGGTTGCTCCATATCTGTATCGTGAACGGTCTTGTCGACGAGAAATTAGCCGTGAAATTGGCGTTGCTATTGTTGTAAAGCGTCTTGTCGCCGTCGGTCGTGTTGATATAAAGAGTAATCGGAGCGTAGCTCTTGTTGATTTGATATATCTTGTTGTAGTCTGTGTTGTTGACGTATCCGATAGTGTCGTTCGCAAACCATCTCAAGTAGTAATAACCGGCTTTCAAAGTGGGATAGTCATAGTAATATTCGCTACCGCTAGAAGTCGAGACTGTGTAATTCACTGGAGAGCCGGTGAAGTTATGCTCTATCTTAACCCAATAAATACCAGTCTCGTCGGTCACGGTTGCGTTGAATTGGTAGCTTGTCGACGAGGAGTAGTTCGTCCTATTCGGGACACGATACTTAAAATTCGCTATGTTCGGAGCGGTCGTGTCCGAGACGGCTTCTTCTCCGGTTAATCTCAACGTGTCGACATAAGCGAATTCCGTCCCTTGATTGGAGATATGGTATAAACTTATAGCAAAGTTGGCCTTATTCGAACAAGAGCTTGGTAAAAGAATACTCGTCCTATTCCATGTTGCCGTATTGCCTTCTTGCGAGAAGATAGTCATCCAAGTCGAGCCGTCATAAACTCGGACTTGTAGTCCTTCACCACTGTCGTTTCCACTCGTATTCGCCCAAAACGTAAGATTTAAATTAACATATCCAACTGTAGACACTGTGCGATTTATAAAAACTCCGCCGTCAGCGTCGTAAGATTGAGCCGACGTAGTTTGATTATATCTGACCGTAGTGACGTTATTCCAACCTTGCCCCAACGTTCCTTTCGTTCCTATCCAATTATCAAGAGTTCCGAACTCCTCATACAATAATTCTATTTGAGCATATCCACTAACCAAGAATAGCATCAACGCCAATAAACTTTTTTTCACCGTCTCATCACCACGCTAACTCCAAGAACGAACAACACCATCGCAACGACTATCGGATTGAGCATATTCATTAACGCAAGGAATACCGAGACCATAAAGGCGAGGAACGAGGACGCCAAGAAACTGTCCTCTGAACGATAGCGAGAACTCACTATAAACGTCAACAAGAATGATCCCAGAACGAACATAGTCGAGAACACTTGAATATTGAGGCCAGATATCGTCGAGGCGTCGTTGATATATCGAATCCAACAAACGAGATCGCTACAACTAGTCAAGTTTCCGGTTCCGGTCGTTATATTATATGGAGCAACCATGGTCATCAACTCGAACTACTGCTCGGAGGACGTCCGAAGAACAGATATAGGATTTCAAATAGTATAAATATCAATATGATGGCCATAACCACGTTGACATAGACCGTCGGAATACCAAACAAGTCTGTTCCGACGCCGAGTATAGAAAGGATTGTGTTCGGAGCAGTGATAAAGACGGCGGTTATGGTTCCGGTCATAAGCGTAATCAAGGCGTTTCCTTGCATCCACGCTTGTTCCAATATGTTTTTCGATTGGGACGCAGTCGCATTTTGCTGTTCCTTTGCGAAAGAGTGGATAGTTGAGATCGAGGAGTTCGTGTATTGCCCCATAGCGGAAAGTTGCGTAGGAATTCCGACTCCATAGTTTCCGGCCAACGCTACATAAAAAGATCCTCCAGCGAGGATGACGGCACAAAGGATTAACACCGAAAACAATATCATACGTATATCCATACTACTCACGCAACCTCCATATCACGAACAACGCAATTACGATCAGCGTTCCGAACACGAATATCGGAGCTGTTCCGAGATCCAACCAACCGATAAGATAGGATATGAATATCGAGAGAGTTCCGAGCATTACGGCAACGACTGGCTTTATTATCCCTATGAAGAACAAGGCAATGAAGAAGAACAAGGCGAACAAGACGCCGTTCGCCCCGAATACCGAGACATTCGGTCGATTGATCGCTCCGTTTTCAAGGACATAGTAGTTTTCCGGAGAATGAGTTATATATGCCCTCAAATAGTAGTAATATCCCTTCGAGGAATTATCCGTCGCCGAGAGGTCGCAAGAGAACTCTCCAGAAAACGTCGACTTGCTCTCATTACATATAACTCTTTCGACGTAGTTAAATATCTCAATTACCTTGAACTCAACGCGAGTGATGATTGAGTTCGGATCGTCGTAAGAGCAAGAGATCACCTTTGACGAGTTGTCATATAAGCAAGAGTGAGCGATAGATAGAAATTCTTGATAGACGTCCGTTATGTCGCTTGTCGTCCTCAATGTTAGGCTACTCGCAGTTATAAAATAGTTTTCATAGGTCGAAAGGACGTTTCCGCTCGTATCTCTCAACGTAATCTTGTAAGGAACGTCGTATTGGACTAGATAGGTCAAACCAGTTCCGCCCTCCGTCGTATAGACGTTCGTCACGTTGAAGTAAGAGTTGCTAGTGTAGTTGAACCTTTCGAAATAAACGACTATGTTCGGAGCGACTTGTCCATATTGGTCTCTCGTATCGATGGTCACAAGATATGACCTCGTCTCATTAAGCAAATAGACTGGTTGAATGATCGTCTCGTTGCTCAATGTCACGCCGAAGTTATAATAAGTACGTTGCGAGTAGGAGATATTCGCCTTGCCGGAGTATATCAGCGATAGGTCGGCAACGGCAACCGCCCAAGAGGGAAATATACAGACAGTTATATTCGGTTGTCCGGTCACAGAGCGAGACCAAGCGTTAGACACGCCCCCAGCGGTCGTGACCACACGTACGGAGTAGTCGCTGTCGTTTAGATATGTTCCGTTCTCCTCATCGTAAGTGATATAGACGAATGAAGGTACTCCGCTTTCACAATCAGTAATAACCACCTTCGAGATTGTGACGTTCACCGTAGTTAAAGTCGTGTTGCGAGAGGATCCCATATAGGAGATCTTATGATACCACGTCCAATTCTTCGACAAGGTCGTTCCGGAGATCGTTCCGACGTTGAACGTGTAAGAATAGTTCAAAACGCCGTTATTGTAGCCAAGATAGGTAGCCGTCCGGTTTACCCCATCGACGTTTATCATGACAGACGACGTACCGACTGTGGTCGTGTTTTGTATATAAAGATAGAACGTCACGTTGAAACCTTCAAGCACATAGTAAGAACTCGCGTCCGAGCCGTCCGGAACATAGGAGTAATAGGCGTTTTGACTACCGTTTGAAGTCGATTTAACCTCCGAAACCGAAGAATTCGTCCTCGTAAAGTTCCAATAATAAGATAGAGCCGTGTTGTTCACTTGGAGGATCGGTACAAGTACAGATGTATTCCACACCCCGTCGCCGAGAGACGTGGCCGGATAGTACACCCCGTCATATATTAGACCGACGTTCGAATAAGTATAATTGCTGAACGTCAAGGTCAAATTAAACAATTGTCTAGTAAGCTCGTAAGCCGTAGCCGATCCAGTCATAGAATACTCGGTCAAAATCAAAGTCCTCGAAGAAGAATTCGCATTTATTTCGGCGTAGCAACCGATTAACCACGAATAACTACCACTGTTTGCGAAGTGATAATCAATATAATTGATAGAAGAATTGACGACCGGAGTTGAATTTGCCTTTGCGAACGAACCGTTGATATAAAGAGAGCAACCACTTATTGCTCCCCCCGTATAAGAAGTCACATTATAGCCGAATCGGATATTGTTCGTCGTGTTGGTCGCCATATCAGACGGATATTCGAGATCTACGAGCATCAAACTCGAATACTCTTTTTCTTCTAACTCGAAAGACGGTTCAGAAAACGCCCACTTTCTTAATATCACATTGTCGTAATAAGAGGCCGAGCCAGCCCGATTTTCCAAAGTAAAATTCAAGGAAAGGTCGGACATATTAAAGGCAGACAAGGCTGGCGTGTCTGCGATAAAGGAGCTTGTAGTTTTCAAAACATTGTTGGTTCTATTATATATCTGCTCGTAGACTCCATCATGCGTAGTATATGTTTGTTTTGTCCTAATCCATTCATTGTCATCCATTGGTTGAATTGTGGTATTACAAGCATTATACCATATCCCAGAGGCGACGGAATCGCTATGTTCATAATATGGCGAAAAGCCTACACTATAAAGGAGAAGCCTATATTTATCATTAAAGGACGGACTGGGAAATGCGGAGTAGGGGAAGACGGATATCCACGCCATATAATTAACTCTACCACTCGCCCAATCAAAAAACAGGGAATAGTTGCTACCTTTCATCATAAAACTATCGAAGCCCGGCCAGACTCCATCGCTTCCAACGTATTCACCAGACGCATCTAAAATAAGGATTCCGCCCCCCTCCGTCGGAGTCCCCCCCGTAAATGCCCACTTGGTCGTATTCAAGCTACCATCGTCAAAATCGTCATAGAAAAGATAGACCATCTCCCAAGAGTATATGTCTGGTTGGCCTGGATTTCCGTAATAAAGCATATATTCGTTCTTGGCTAACGCAGATATTGAGTCCATGAACCAGCAAGTGGTATTAGCAGTGTTGTTATTTATACATTTTACGGGTAGCGAGACGCTGTTGGTGACATTGACTACTCGCAGATCGGATAGCGTACTGTTCAGCTTTCCAGCAGTCACAAGTGCGTTAGAATCGAAGGTGAAATTAAAGGTGTAATCTTGTAAGTTTACCCCGGATGTTTCGTTTATATTAAAGCCCCTCGCATATCGCCAACTTGTGTTCCACCACGCCCAAGAGGTCATATTGTATTTTACTCCAGCGACGTCTAAGTAAGGGATCCAGTCGCGAGATACTTTACCTATCGTCGCTTTCCACTTTCCTTCAACACGGAACTTATATAGTTTGTTCAAAACGAAGCTCTCCGTTCCAAGAGGCCTCCACTCTAACTTGTAGACGGTCTTAGTTCCGGTTTGTGTCGTGTTGTAGTACGAACAATCGTAGTTCGTGACGTTGTTGGAGCAAGTTTTATTCACAAAAACCGTTGAGTATATCGGAACTTGATAAGAGACGTTCTTTTGGATATAAATATTAAGCGAAGTCGTCGGGGTATTGTTCCACCTCGTATAAATGTTTAATTTTGAAGCGTCGAAAGTAGCCGTGATCGGCGATTTCAACGTGAACTCAGCATAACCGCCGGTCAAGTCGGCGTAGTTCTTATCGAGCGAGACGAAAATGTCCGACGCCGTGAGAGAATAACCACTCGTCAGAAATAGGCAAAACGCTAGTAAAAGACCAATTCGGCTATTTATAGGCATTTCATCGACCTATTTTAATCCTTAGTTAGTTTCACTAACTCTCCGAGCAACCCTCCGACATAACCTCGTCCGGATCCCCGCCTCTTTCTCCTCCGGTACGCTCGTTCGTAGTCCTCGCTTTTGTTGTACTGAGTGTGTTCGCCGTGAGAGTGTCGTATTTTCGGATCGTCGTATTTAGACATAGTTCGCACCTCCTCGATCTCCGGATTGACCTACGCCGGAGAGTATAATTATATCGATAAACGCAAAAATCATCTGTAAGGCGAGTATATTCTTCATTATAAAGTCGGTGATGGACAAGTGAGACGCCGTCGCTCCGAGCTGATCGTTTGTCGAGACGAACTCGAAGTAAATGTTACCAAAGAATAGTGCGAGAGTGGACATCACAACAATACCGAGTATTGAGAGTATAAAGAAGATGGGATTAGACCTAACGAGCCAAGAAAGGAATATCACGATTAAGTTACCTCCTATGAACAAGAAGGCGAAACCACTATCGAACGCCGTATATGAATTGGTTTCAAGGTTCGTCGTGATATTCGGAATGTTTGTCTCGTTAATACCGGCGGTCGCCCGAAGTTGAGTGTTGAAGGCGTTTAGGACGGTGAGAGCGATAAAAGTGGAGATTACAAAGACGAATATAATAATCAAGATAAATATACCGTCAGCAACAGATCCCCGCATAAAAAACTTAATAAAATAACAACTATTTAAGTGTTACACCCGGCTCTTTGTCGCCGTCCATAAGAACACCATAAATGCATAAGAAAGCGAGACCGATTAACCCCAAGACGTTAAAGAGCGAAGGAATTTCTATATCTGATGAAATCGCAAGTGTTCCGTCCTGCAAGGAGATGACCGGCTTACTCAACATCGTCAAGAACCACGACACTATATAGACGAGGATTATTGTACCCAAACTGAACTTTCTCACAAGTCCCACTCTCCACGCTCTTTTAATTTGTCTTTATATTCTATTCCCTTAAAAACGAAAAGTTGAGCAATCACGGTGAAAAAGGCGATAGCCATTATTATATAGGCGGTGGGTAGGTTTCCATAATAAACCGAAACGCCCGAAAACGCGGCTAGTAATATGCTTAGATAATACGGCGAGAAGATCATAAAACTAGCGAATTGGACACGGATTATTTTTTTCCACTTCGGCTCGGCCTCTCTCCACGCCGTCGGATTGATCGCTTGTCGTCCTCGCTCCATATCGGCGAGTGTGTTTTCTAAGACTTTCTCTCGAATCTTTTGTTCGAGTTGTTCCTCTCTCGACAATCCGTATTTATGCTTTGCGTCGTCTATCAACGACTTTATAAACTCTTTTTTCTTGCTCATTTCAAGTTCTTCTTCAACTTCACGATTCTTCATATCATTTCTCCTCC
>FWPV01015666.1_pt1 | contig 10852 bp, 7 predicted proteins | sample 2228371 | NCBI WGS metagenome assembly FWPV01 (sample SAMEA103939776, study PRJEB20133) | metagenome | reverse complement strand
CAGCACATAGCTGAACACCAGCAGGAACATGCCGTAGCGTTTGATGAAGCTCAGCAGCTCGGGCTTGTTGTGCCGGTAGGCATGATGGGCGAGCCAGGCGAAAAAGATGGCGCCACCAACCGAGGTGTGGGAAAACAGAACGTGAACAGTGGCGATGACACCGATCACCCAACCGCTACCGAGGTTGGGATCGAGCCAGACAGGGTAAAGCCCGATCGTTTCCATGCGTTGTCTCCTTTTGGGGGAACCGTAAAACCAGACAGTGAGTCGAGAAGTCTTAATGTTTGATCAGAATAAACTAATTTTTATATATTCCATAAGGTTTCCCAGATGTTCTGCAGTACCATAACGCTGTTCTGATAGCAAGATTCGTGCCTAGATGAGAGATTGCGAAAAATATAAAATGGGAGAACGAAATAAATAAGTTACATTTTGATAATGGTCAATCTTTGGTGTCGATTTTGACATCCTGCACTGCCATTTTGGCAGTGATGGGCAGAAAAGTGGTGTGCGGGCACTTGCTCGCTAGAAGGAAGCTGGTGATGAAGACAAGAAGGAAAAATGCCTGCGACGGGGCGTACGTCGCCGGAGGTGAGGACAGACCAAAGAAGGATTACTCTGCCTGCGGCATTGGCACGAACACCAGCACCGCGCCGTTGAGGCAATAGCGCCGGCCAGTGGGCGGGGGGCCATCGTCGAAGACGTGCCCGAGATGAATGCCGCTACTGGCGCTGCGGATCTCGATGCGGCGCATGCCGTAGGAGAGATCAAGGTGCTCGGTGACCGCGCCGGCTTCGGCGGCGGCAAAGCTTGGCCAACCGGTGCCGCTGTCGAACTTGTGGGTGCTGCCAAACAGCCTGGCTCCGGACAAGGGATCGAGAAACGCGCCGTGTCGCTTCTCATCCAGTAGGCAACTGCTGAAAGGCCGCTCGGTGCCAAGCGCGAAAGCGATGTGTTGCGCCTCAGGCGTGAGCACCGCCTGCCCCAGCCAGCGCCAAAAGGCGGTTGCTTCGGCCGAAGGGAGCGGTAGGGCGGGGTCATACGCGACGCCGCAGCCGCCGTGACCGCAGTAGCCGAAGGGGTTTTTGACGAGATAGTCCTGATGGTACGCTTCGGCCGGCGTATAGTGGCGAACCGGCGCGATTTCCGTGCAGGGAGCCGGAAAATCTGGCTGCCCCCCCGCGGCTAGCCACAGTGCCCAGGCGTAACGGGCGCGGCTGGCGATCAGCGCCGAGATGAGTTCAGGACCAGCTTCGCCTTCCGGGTAAAAGATGGCGCTGCGGTAGTTGCTGCCGATGTCGTTGCCCTGACGGTGGCGCTGACGCGGGTCGTGCCCTTCCCAAAACGCCGCGAGCACTTGGGGCAATGCCGGGACATCGAACGTGACTTGCACCACCTCGGCGTGATTGCGCCCATGCGCGCGGCCATTGGCCAGCAGTTGCTCGAACGCCAGCACGCGCTCGTAGGTGGGGGCTGGGTCGTCGCCACCGGCGTAGCCAACTTCCGTGGCCAGCACGCCGGGTACGCAGCGCAGGCGCTGTTGCGCGCCCCAAAAGCAACCCATGCCGAAGGAAAGGGTGATTGTCGAAGGTGCTGCCATGGTCAGGCCTGCGCTGCTGCCACGAGTAAGACGGCTACCAGGGAATGGCTTTGCCGTCCGGATCGTAAAAACCGCCACTCATCGCTGGCTGCAACGTGTCGATGAGTGCCAAAAGTCGCTGGGCTGCGGTGTCTGGGGGTTGCGCTTGGGCGCTGAGACTAGAAAACGGCGCCGAGAGGGCAGTGGCCACGGTTCCAGGATGCAGGGCGACGCAGATCGCTTCTGGCTTTTGTCGTGCCAACTCGATCGCAGCGGTGCGCACGAGCTGGTTGAGCGCTGCTTTGGCGGCGCGGTGACTGTACCATCCGCCTAGGGTGTTGTCGGTAATGCTGCCTACGTGCGCCGAAAGGACGGCAAACACCGATTTGCCGCTTTTAGGCAACAGCGGCAGGAAGTGTTTCATTACCAAGGCCGGACCGATGGCGTTGACCGCGAAGGAATAGGCCATGTGCTGGGCGTCGATCTGCCGCAGCGACTTTTCAGGCATCCAGCCGCGACCGTGCAAAAAGCCGGTGGCGAGGATGACCAGGCGAAGGGGCTGAGCGCGCGACTGCACCCACTGCGCGGCGTGCGCAATGCTTGCTTCATCCGTCAGTTCCAGCGCCGGGTCAGAGCGGCGCGACAGCGCGATCGTTTCGGTAAAGTCGCCACGGGACTGCAAAGCGCGTTCCAGCGCACTGCCGATGCCACCGCTTGCGCCGATAACAACAGCCATGCCAGCATGTGGAAAGCTTGTGTTGGCCATGGAAACACCCAGTAAATGACGCAATAATTAGAAACGGCATTATCCGGTCAGGTTCCCGCACCGCTCGGACCAGCGCCCGGCCGGCGCGCAGCTCCCTCCAGTAAGTGTCTCGACAGATCGCTGAGTCTCATGGTATCAGGAGAATCGGGGCAACGTAAGCGCCCTCTTAGCTTGTGCCGCGTTGGAGTCGAAGCGCGGCGTCAAAGGCGGCATGAAAGCGCTGCAATCGCGCTCGATATCGTCCCACCTCCAATCGCTCGCTGGTTCCGGGGGCGGCCAGCGTTTCGGAAAGCATCGAGACGGAGTCGCTCGTGACCGCGCGATGCTCAGTGCAAGCCAAAATGCCCAGGTAGGGATTCTCGCCCTCGCCACAGTAGGCATCCGGCAGGTGCGCTTTGAGCCAAGCGCGGGTGGTGGCGGGCGTGCGACGCGAGGTGGTGGCCAGCACCGTCGCGCCAGCGGCGGCAGCGCGATCGAGAAACGCTGCGATCGCCGTGTGCGCGGTGGCCTCGCTCCAGCGCACCGAGCGGCTGGGCCCACCGACGATGAGCCCCCACCACGGACGGGGCAAATGTTTCCAACGGGGGAGCCAATGGGCGCGCGCCGCCGCCAGACGCGCTGCGGTGATGCGGTGTAGCGCTGTGGGGGTAAGCACGACGTTGGCGCCGCGTACCGGGTCGTGTTGCGGCGCGATGACCCAGTCAAAGTGCGACGGCGCGAGCCGCGGGTCTTGTACGTACAGGATGGGGGGGCGCGAGGGAAGCTGCTCGCGCAGCCACAGGGCGACCGCTTGCACGCGCCGGCCGCAGGCGATGAGGAGCGCCGGCGCGAGCGGTGCGACAGCAAGGGCGTTTGCCTGCAAAAGGGGCTGCAGCGGTGGCAGTTCCAGCGCGTCAGCCGCTGCCGGCAACGCCACAGACACCGGCGTGCGCGCGCGTTGCTGCCAGCGCTGCCATAAGGCAGTGACCAGCGCGCTTTCTTCCTCCGCGCAAAGAGGTGGGTCGGCAAAGCGCCAAGCCTCGGCGCACCAAGGCGCCGGTAGCCAGCGCCACGGCGCGGCCAGGTCAGCGGCGAATTCCAGGTACGGCAGTTCCAGCCGCTCCGCCAGTCCCAGCGCCTGCGCGCGCATGCCGGCTTCACCGCTGGTGAGTACCCAGACGGGGTGTTGCGGTGCTCCGTGTGCCTGCGCGGTGGCGCGCCAGAACGGGATCGCCGGGGCCAGGGCAAGCGTCAGGGGGTCGGGCATTTCACCCCCGCTCCCATGCGGCAAAGAGCTGTGCATAGGCGCCGCCTCGCAGCACCAGCGCTTCGTGTCGCCCGGCTTCCACCAGGCGGCCGCGCTCGAGCACCAGGATGCGGTCGGCGCTTTGAATGGTGGTGAGCCGGTGCGCAATCACGATGAGCGTCAGGTGCGCGCGCAGCGCCTCGAGCGCCGCTTGCACGTGCCGTTCGCTTTCGGCATCCAGCGCCGAAGTGGCTTCATCCAGAATCAGCACCGGCGCGCGTTTCAATAGCGCCCGCGCCAGCGCCAGCCGCTGCCGTTGCCCGCCCGAGAGCAATGCGCCGTTTTCGCCGATCGGTGTGTCCAGCCCCTGCGGCAGTCGTTCGATGAACTCCCACGCGTGCGCGGCTTTGGCCGCTGCGATCAGCTCGTCGCGCGTCACCGCCCGGTCGCCGGCACCAAGCGCCAAATTTTCTGCCACTGTGCCGGCAAAAAGCACCGGCTGTTGTGACACCCAGGCGATGTGTCGGCGTAACGCCGCGCGCTGCCAGTCGCCATAGGGCACCCCATCGAGGGCGATTTCCCCTTCCTGGGGGTCGTCAAAGCGCAGCAGCAAGCGCGCGAGCGTCGTTTTGCCGCTCCCCGATGCGCCGACGATGGCAGTGAAAGTTCCGGGTCGCGCGGTGAAGGTGACGTCGGCAAGTGCCGGTTCTTCTTGTGCCGGATAACGATAGGTCACATGGCGCACGGTCAAAAGGCCGCTGCTTTTGGTGGCGGCGTGCGTGCCGGTGTCGATTTCGGGGCGGGCGTCGAGAAACTCAAAGATGCTCTCGGCCCCGGCCAGACCACGGGCGATGCGCGGCAACACATCGGTGAGCGAACGCAAGGGCTTGGGCAAAAGCCCTGCGGCGGTGACGAACGCGACGAGCTCGCCGACCGTGGCCGTACCGCGCAGCGCCAGCACGAGCCACAACACCACCCCCATCGCGGCAAAGGTGATCGACTGGGTGGCGACCGTCTGCTGCGCTGCCACACGCGAAAGGCGCAGTTGCCGGGTGCGTTCGCTGGCGTTGATCGCGGCAAAACGTTCCTGCATCGCCTGGGCGGCGCCAAAGGCCTTGATCTCCATCAGCCCGCGCACGCATTCGCCGACAAAGCCGGTGATCGCTCCGACCACCTCTTGTAACGCGCGTGCCGCTTGCCGCAACCGCCGTTGGGTGCGGTTCGCTACCCACGCCACTGTGGGCAGGACCGCTACCAGCACAAGGGTCAATTGCCAGTTCGACCAAAGCAGATAACTCAGAAGCGCCAGCACGGTGAGCCCGTCGCGCACGAAGTTGCGTACCGCGTCGGTGACGGCGCTGGTGGTCATGAGCACATCGTGCGTCAGGCGCGACACGATGTGGCCGCTGTCGTGCACCGTGAGGTCATTCGGTGGCAGGCGCAGCAGATGCACAAAAAGCGCTGCGCGCAGATCATGCACCACGCCAGCGGCGACCTTGGCCATCGCGTATTGCCCGAGGAACGTGCCGCTGCCTTGTACAACCGCGATCACGACCAGCGCCAACGGGATCCACGCCAGGAATTGCCACGCTAGGCCATTGAAAAGCGTGATGGTGGCCAGCGCCGGATCGGTGAGCCCGTCGACGAAGTATTTGAGTGCCAACGCCATCGCTGGCTGGGTGGCAGCATACAACGCATAACCGAGCAGCGCCAGCAGCCAAAACCGATAATAGGGCCGCACGTAGCCCCAAAGCCGCAGGTACAATTGCCAGTTCATTCCAGAATTGTACCGACAAGCGCAAGGGAAGCGATGCAAACGGCTAACACTCAGCGGCGTGCGCTTTGGCAACGCCTGGCGGTGTGGGGTGGCGCCACGGTGTTGTGGGCGCTGGGGTATTTTGCCACCGACCATCTGTATGCGGCGTTCGATGGGCGTTATCACGTGCGCCCGGATGGTTTGACCGTCGCCGTGGCACTGGTTTGGTTTGCCGCGACACTGGCGCTGCGCTCGGCGATTTTCGCCTGGGCTGGGGCGCTGTTTTTTGCTGCGCTGCAATGGGCGCAGTTTTTGCACTATGGCTACTTTGGCGCGCCGATCGCTCCGCACGAGCCGCCGTTGTTGTTTCAAGAGTGGCGGGAAATCGTCGGCGCATTCGACGGTTTGAGTCTGTACTTCTGGCCGGCGCTGTTGTTGCCGGTGCTGCCACTGGCAGCGTTTGCGTTGCTGTGGCGGTGGAACCAGCGGCAGGGGGTGTCGTCGCGCCTGAGGGCCGCACTGGTATGGTTGTTGTTGGTAGTGATCTTGCCGGTCAAAGCTCATTTCCATCCAAAAGTGCAGGCGTATTATCCCAAACCTTACGGCTATGCGCTCAAAAACGTCTGGTTGGCCACGGCGCACGCGATCGGCACTGGTGGCGCCGCTGCCTGGGCGGCCAAGGATCTGCCCGCCGTTGCCTACACGATCGAACGCGTCGGCGAAGGAACGCCGGGGGTGATGGTGCTGGTGATGGGCGAGTCGACCAATCCGGCGCGCATGAGCGTGTTCGGTTATGAGCGCGATACCACCCCGTTTTTGCGCACGCTGGTAGCTAAGGAGGGAGCACTGGCCGCGATCGGCCAGTCGGCGGGAGTGAATACCAAAGTGACGCTGCCCATGTTTTTCAACTTGCAGGGACGCCCGTGGGAGCGCGAGGTGCACCTCAAAGGCACGGCCAATCTCATCCGTCTGGCCAAAGCCAACGGCTATCGGGTGATCGTGGTGTCGGCACAGACCAACAACCTGTTTACTTTCACCCGCGCCGAGGAAGCGGAGGTATTCTGTACCGTCGATCGGTGTTTTGAGGGGCGCCCCCAGGCGGGAATCGACACGGTGCTGTGGGAGGCGTTGGTCACCGAGACGTTCGATCGCAAAACCCTGCTTGTGGTGCACACCCGTGTGGCGCACAGCGCTTACGATACCTTCGTGCCGCGGAACTGGGCGCCGTTTGCGGTGGACACGAGCAGCCGGGAAGCGCGCATGCGCAGTACCTATGACAACGCGATCGCTTGGTTTGACGAAGTGGTGCGGCAGGTGGTGGCCACGGTGCGCGCGCGCAGTACGCTTCCGGTGACGGTGGTGCTGACCGGGGACCACAACGAATTGCTTGGCGAAGACGGTCAGTGGGGGCACGGGCTGCTGGCGCGGTCGGCAGGGGAGGTTCCGGTGCTGGTGGCGGCGTTCGACGGCGCGGCAATCCCGGACGAGTGGCGAGCGCGTCTGACCTGCCGGCCGTCGCACGCCGAAGTGGGAACAATGGTGGCCGAGTGGTTGGGGTGGCGCGTTAGCGGCCCGCCGGTGGGAGAGGCGGTGGTGTACACCAACGGCCCGGAGTTGAGCGGCAGTGCCGGGTGGGTCGAGGTAACGCGAATGCGCTCGGAGGCGGGTTGCTACGCCACGGCGCGGGTCGTAATGCCCTAAAAACCAGCCCGCTTAATGCGCCTCATCCCAGTGGCTGCCGGTGCCGACGTCCGCCACCAACGGCACGGCGAGCGGCGCGATCGCGAACACGGCGGCGTGCCGGTCGGCAACAGTCTCCATCGTCGTTTTGACCGCTGCGGCGACGGCTTCGGCCATCGACTCGGGCGCTTCCACCAAAAGTTCGTCATGCACTTGCAGCACCAGCCGGGCCTCGGGGAACGCCTGCGCCAGCAACGCCGCCACATCGATCATCGCCAGTTTGATCAGATCAGCGGCGCTGCCTTGCATCGGCGCGTTGACCGCGGCGCGCTCCTGCGCCGCGCGTACCGCGGGGTTGCGCGAGTTGATGTCGCGTAGCCACAGTCGACGGCCAAAGAGCGTTTCCACGTAACCTTGGCGCCGCGCCATGTCGCGCGTTCGCTCCATGTACGCGGCTACGCCGGGATAACGGGCAAAATAGCGCTCGATGTACGCCTGCGCGTCGCTGCGCGATAACCCGAGCGAGCGCGCGAGCCCATGCGCGCTCATGCCGTAAATGAGCCCGAAATTGATGGTCTTGGCCAGCCGCCGCTCATCCGGGGTGACTGCTGCGGGTGCTTTGCCGAGGATTTCCGCGGCGGTGTGGCGGTGGATGTCCGCACCGTGCCGAAAGGCGTCGATGAGCGTGGTATCGCCCGAGAAATGCGCCATCAGCCGCAGTTCGATCTGCGAGTAGTCGGCGGAAATGAGCCGGTGCCCGGCTTGGGCGACGAACGCTTGCCGAATGGCGCGACCGGCTTCGGTGCGTATGGGGATGTTCTGCAGGTTGGGGTCGGAAGAGGAGAGCCGGCCGGTGACGACGGTGGTCTGCGAAAAGGTGGTATGTACCCGACCGGTGGCGGGGTCGATCATGCGCGGCAGTTTCTCCAGATAGGTGCCTTTGAGTTTGGCAAGGCGGCGGTGCTCCAAGAGCGTCAGGATGAGCTGATAGGCAGGGTGGTCGCTGGCAAGCGACTCGGACAATTGCACCAGCGTCTCTTCGCTCGTGCTCGCCTGACCGGTGGCGGTTTTTTTGGGTGGTTTCAGCCCCAGCCGTTCAAACAGCACCGCGGCGACCTGTTTGGGCGAAGCGGGGTTGAAGTCGACCCCGGCCAACGCCTGCGCGCGCGCTTCGAGCTCGGCGATCGTCTGGCCAAAGCGCTCGGCTTGTTCGGCCAGCCGAGCGGCGTCGATTTTTACGCCTGCCGCTTCCATCGCCGCGAGCACCGGCACGAGCGGCCGTTCGATGCGTTCATAGACGCGCATGAGTTTCGGTTCCGCCGCCAGCTGCGCCCCCAGCCGCTTGGCCAGCCGCCAGGTCAGATCGGCGTCTTCGGCGGCGTACTGCGTGGCCAGATCGAGCGGCACGTCGCGGAAATTGCGCGCGTTTTTGCCGCTGCCGCACACTTGCGCGTAAGTGAGGGGTTGCAGTTGCAGTTCGCGTTCTGCGAGCCGATCGAGATCGTGCGGCCGATCGCTGGCCAGCACATAATCCATGAGCATGGTGTCATCCATCAAGCCCGCAACGGGCATGCCGTGTGCCGCAAGCACGTGCCAGTCGTATTTGAGGTTTTGTGCGACCTTGGGTTTGCGGGCATCGGCAAACCACGGCGCCAGTGCCTGCCGCAATGGTTCAAGCCCCAGCACTGCCACCGGCAGGTAATACGCGTCGCCCTCGGCAAAGGCCAACGACACCCCGACCAGTTCGGCGTGGCGCGCATCGAGCGAGGTGGTTTCGGTATCGAACGCCACGAGCGTGGAGGTGTTGGCCAGGCGTTGGGCAAGCGCCGCCAGTTGCGCCGCGTCGGCGATCAGGCGGTAGCGTGCGCGCCGCGCAGTGGCCGCGGCGGGGGATTCCAGCGGTGAGTCGGGCAGAGGAACTGCAGCGGCGGGTGAGGTGACGCCGGGGTCAGCGCCGGCCGCCGCCGGGGAAGTCGCTGGATATTCGGTTGCGCTCGGGGCAGCCGAAGCACTGTCACGATCGTTGGCAAAGAGCGATCCTTGCGCCGACATGACCCCAGGGCGTTGGTCACTGGCGCGGGTGGTTGGCGCGAGTGAGGCGGTTTGCATGACACCATAGCGGCGCTCGTACTCTTCGAGCAGGCGTTTGAATTCCAGGCGCTCGAACCAGGCACGCAGCGCTGGCCAATCGGGGGAGCGCGCGGCAAGGGCCTCGAGCGACACCGGTAGCACCACATCGTCCTTGACCTGGGTCAATTGCAGCGCCGTGGGCAGCCAATCCCGCGCTTGCCGGAGCGCCTCGCCGGTTTTGCCGGGAATGCTTTCGGCATGCGCCAACAGCGCGGCGAGCGACCCATACTGGTTGAGCCATTTGCTCGCGGTTTTTTCGCCACAGCCAGGCACGCCTGGAATGTTGTCCACCTTGTCGCCCACCAGTGCCAGCCATTCGGGGATGCGCGCGGGTGGCACGCCGAACTTGGCGTTGACGCCTGCTTCGTCGAGTACCTCATCGCGCATGGTGTCGACCCAAATCACGCCCGGTGCGACAAGTTGCGTTAGGTCTTTGTCGCCGCTGGCGATCACCACTTCCCAACCGCGTGCTCGTGCCTGGTGCGTGAGCGTGGCGATCACGTCGTCGGCTTCTACCCCTGGCACCTGCAGCAGCGGCCAACCCAGAAGCGGCACGAGGGCTTTGAGGGTGTCGAGTTGCGCGGCGAGCGCCTCGGGCATTGCCGGTCGGTGGGCTTTGTAGTCGGGATAGAGTGCGTCGCGAAAGTTCGGCCCTGGTGCATCGAGTACGAAGGCACGGTGGGTGGCGGGAAACGCTTTTTCCAAACGGGCAAGCATGTGGATCATGCCGCGCAGTGCCCCGGTTGGTTCGCCTAGCGCAGTGCGCAGGTCGGGCATGGCGTGAAAGGCGCGGTAAAGAAAGCTCGATCCATCCACCAGTACCAGTCGCGACACGTTCGTATCCCTTTTGCTTTGTCAGCGCTTAGGGTAGCATAGCCGTTGGTGAGGCACAACGAAAGGGCGCGCACGTGTCGCTGCGGGACAAGCTTCCCTTTTATCGCGAAGACCCGAAGGACATTCTGGAAAACGGCCGTGAGGCGTGGCGGCTGTTGAGCATCGTTTCGGAATTTGTCGAAGGGATGGAGCGGCTGGCGCCGATTCGTCCGGCGGTGTCGATTTTTGGCAGCGCCCGCATCGGACCGGAGCATCCGTACTATCAATTGGCCGAGACGGTGGCGAGAAAACTCTCCGAGGCCGGTTTTGCGGTGATCACCGGTGGCGGCCCCGGGGTGATGGAGGCGGGCAACAAGGGGGCGTTTGCCGGGCCGAGTCCGTCGGTGGGGCTAAACATCCAGTTGCCGCACGAACAGCACGCCAACCGCTATCAGGATGTGTCCCAAACCTTTCGCCACTTTTTTGCCCGCAAGTACATGTTCGTGCGCTTTGCCTCTGCTTACGTGGTCTTTCCGGGTGGGTTCGGGACGCTCGATGAGCTGATGGAGGCGCTTACCCTCATTCAAACCGGCAAGAGCCGGCGGATTCCGGTGATTCTGGTGCATCGGCCTTTTTGGGAAGGCCTGTTGGACTGGATGCGCGAAGTGTTGGTCGGCGAGGGGATGATCGACGCGAGCGACCTGGAGCTGGTGCAGGTGATCGATGAGCCGGATTCGATTGTCGCGGCGATTTTCCAGCATTACGCGATGCGGGGGTTTGCGCCGCTACCGCAGGAGCGGGAGTTGTTGTCCAATTTGTAACGGAGCTAAACTCTAGTCTTGCATAAAGTGCTTAATGGTGTATAATAATGAGCATGGAAAACACCATGAGCACAGGCAAGGC
>FWPV01005836.1_pt1 | contig 10852 bp, 11 predicted proteins | sample 2228371 | NCBI WGS metagenome assembly FWPV01 (sample SAMEA103939776, study PRJEB20133) | metagenome | reverse complement strand
ATTTTTCAAGCCCGGCGTCTTGTTTGAATCCAAAAATCTGGTATAATGAGCGGTCGCGGAAGCAGACCGTTATATCCATTATTTATGAGAGGAGAGTCACCGTGCCTCGCAAAGCAAAAGCAGGAAAAATCAAACTCAAGACCCATAAGGCAACCTCAAAGCGGTTTCGCCTGACCGGGTCGGGCGTGCTTGTGCGCACCAAAGGCGGCAAAAGCCACCTCCGCCGTCGCACTTCCAAGCGCACAAAAGCCCTCTTCACCGAGATGCTCCCCGTCGAAGGGGAAAACATCATCAAGCGTGTTCGTCGTTTAGCGCCTTATCTGGATAAGAAGGATTAAGGCCGGTTCGTTCATTTAACCTTGTTTGGTGCGGCTGTTGGGTGTTTACAACGGGTGAAATCACCGGCGCCCAGGGGTTCGCAAAGGAGTAAGCAATGCGTGTAAAAGGTGGACCGCGAGGTCATCAACGACATAAAAAGGTTTTGATATTCACCAAAGGCCAGCGCGGCACGAAACATTTTCTATTCCGCCGGGCCAATGAAGCCATGCTCAAGAGTTTGTGGTACGCCTATCGGGATCGGCGCACCCGCAAGCGTGATCTGCGTAAGTTATGGATCACCCGCATCAACGCGGCTGCCCGTCTGAACGGGGTTTCCTACAGCCGCTTGATTTATGCCCTGCGCAAGGCCAACATCAACCTTAATCGAAAAATGCTGGCCGATCTGGCTGTGCGTGATCCTCAGGCGTTTGCCGCAGTAGTCGCACAGGCTCAGGCGTCCTGATTCTGACTCCAACGGTTCTGCACAACGCTAAACCCGACGGGATGGATCTCATTTCCATCCCGTTTTCTTTATGCGGTATACTTGTCCAGTGAGGAGGAGAAAATGTTTGGGGTCAAACGCGCTCACACTTTTTCCAACGGACAATGCCTTGAGCTGGCTCAGGGTGACTTAACCGTTCAAGAGGTGGATGCCATCGTCAACGCTGCTAATGAATTTCTTCAACACGGCGGTGGAGTGGCTGGCGCAATTGTGCGCAAAGGCGGTAGGGTGATTCAGGAAGAAAGCGATCGTTGGATTCAGCAATATGGTCCGGTTACTCATGCCGCCCCGGCCTATACGACTGCCGGCAACTTGCCGTGTAAGTATGTCATTCATGCCGTCGGACCGGTATGGGGTGTCAACAATGCCGATGAACGGCTGGCAACGGCTGTTTTTTCCAGTTTACGGCTGGCAGAAAGCTTGGGTGTTCATACCATAGCCCTTCCGGCGATTTCTACCGGCATTTTCGGCTTTCCAAAAGATCGCGCTGCGCGAATTATCTTTCGTACCATTTCAGAATACTTCAAACAAAACCCGCAATCCCACCTGAAACTGGTACGCCTGACCTTGCTGGATCAGGAAACGCTGGATGAATTTATCCGCATCTGGGATGAAGAATTGAGCCAACCCTTCCCTCTATCATGATCACAAGCATCCATAATCCAAAAATCCAGCGTGTGCGAGAGTTAATTCAGCGCCGTTCCCGCCGAGAAGAAGAACAGGCTTTCGTGATCGAAGGGGCACGCCTGATTCAGGAAGCCCGTCAGAGCGGCATCACCCTGGATCTGGTGCTGATCAGCAGCCAGCCTTCACCGCGTGCCACGCAACTGGCTGGGGATTTTGTCGCAGATCGAATTGCAGTCGAAGAAGTATCCGCAGAACTGTTCAACCGAATCTCAGACACCGACAACCCGCAGGGAATTCTGGCAATAGCCCGCCAGCAGCCGCTGCCGCTTCCACCATGTTGGGACTTTTTGGTGATCGCGGATGGTCTCCGTGACCCGGGCAATCTTGGCACGCTGCTGCGTACCAGCGCAGCGGCAGGCGCCGACGCAATCATCCTTACCCCCCAATGCGCCGATGTATACTCCCCCAAAGTTGTCCGGGCGGGGATGGGCGCTCATTTCAAACTGGCCATCCTGCACAAAACATGGCAGGAGATCATGCATCTTTGCCACTCACGACCCGAACAACCGGCCCAATTACTGGTCAGTGATGCAGAAAACGGCGCTCCCTGCTGGCAGCTTAACCTTCGTCAGCCATTAGCGCTGGTGATTGGCAGCGAAGCCGAGGGAGTTTCTTCCACTGCCCAACAGGCTGCCGATCAGCGTATCATGATCCCCATGCCCGGTCAGGTTGAATCGCTCAATGCCGCCGTTGCGGCAGGAATCCTATTATTTGAGGTTGTCCGCCAGAGGTATACATGAAAATCCGAACGCTGACTTGTTTTTTTGATCCACAAACCGATCCCTTTGAGAAAACCCTGCCCCATTTAGCGGCGTTTGCCGATCAGGCCGCCGAGAGTTTACAGAAAGCCGGTTATGTCCTTCAGACCCGCCGCCTGGCTACTGCCCCGTTTCCTTCCTGGCTCAATACGGATAAAACAGAAGAAGTCATCCAACTCGTCCAAGAATGGGAACGGCAAGCCGAAAAAGCAGGTTTTGCTTACCTCTCTTTGGGATGCGCCACACCTGACTCTCCATACTCATATTCGTTCCTGTCTCCCGTTCTGGCTGCCACCCGCAACGTTTTCCTGACCGGCATGATGACCACCTCAAACCAAGAGGTGGATTTATCGGCTGTGATCGCATGCGCCGAGACGATTTTGAAAAACGCGCCTTTGGAACAAAATGGTTTTGCCAATCTGCGCTTTGCTGCGCTGGCCAATGTGCCGGCGGGCTGCCCTTTTTTACCGGCTGCTTACCATATTACCGGCCAGCCGCCCGCTTTTGCGCTAGGCTTCGAATGTGCTGATACCATTCTGTGCAGTTTTCAACAAGCTACAACCCTTTCGAACGCCCGTCAAAACCTGATCCTGGAACTAGAAACTACCGCCTTGCAGATTAACGAGATTCTCGCTCCATTGCAGGAGGATTATCGTTTCCACTTATATGGCTTTGATTTTTCGACTGCCCCTTACCCTCAGGATTGGTGTTCTGTCGGTGCTGCTTTGGAACAACTAGGCATTCCCTTCCTGGGTGGCCATGGCTCTCTTGCAGCAGCCGCATTTCTTGCGGATACCCTCAATCGCGGCAGTTGGAAACGGGTTGGCTTCAACGGTTTGATGTTGCCCGTGTTGGAGGACTCGCGACTGGCGCTGCGCAGCGCACAAGGCCACATGACCATTAAGGACTTGCTGCTCTTTTCTACTGTTTGCGGTACAGGACTGGATACCGTGCCGCTGCCGGGAAATTGTCCACAGGAAAGCATAACGGCCGTCTTGTTCGATCTGGCTGCCCTCTCATTACGTCTAAACAAACCCCTCACTGCTCGGCTCATGCCCATGCCGGGTAAATTGGCGGGCGATCCGATTACTTTTGATTTCGAATTTTTCAGCAGCGGCCGTGTCATGGCGCTGGATTTCAGTGAGCTTAGCGGTCTTTTGGCTGCCAGCGGTGTCGTTGATATTCAATCCCGCTGATGAATCCTGATGTCAGCGCACTTTTTTGAAGTCAATCAGAATCAGGTTTTTTTCACATTCGGCAAAAGTATCAAACACCACCCGTTCCGAAAGGGGCAAATTGGCCTGATCCAACAACCGTACCGAGAGCAATCCGCGTGAGGCAATCGGTTGATTGGCAATGGTGAACTCATAGCCCGATGGGCCATATTGGGCAGCCGTACCGGTTAAACTGGTCATATCAACCCGCTTGCCATCCAAAGTGCCGCGTAACCAAACCCGGATGCCGGTAACCGGACGATTCTGTTCATCAACCACCCGGCCGGCTACGCCCATCCAACCACACCCGCGGCTGGCATCGTATAGATTGACCGAAATTGCCTGCGGGTCGCTTTGACGCATGAAGGCAAACCCACCGGGAACATTTGTCTCGGTCGGTTCGGGAGTTTCCAAATTTTCAATGGGCGTGCCTATGATCACAATAATCGGTTCGGTCGGTGTTACCGTCGGTGGGGGGGTAGGGGAATAATCCGGCGTAGGAGATGGTGTGGGTGTCCAGGTGGGAGGGAGCGCCAGTAAGGTTGGTGTTGCTGTCGGTGCTTGCGCCAAAGCCGGTAAGGTTGGCGGGGGAAAAGGATTCAAGGATGACTGAGGATTGAGAAAAATCATCAAAAAAAACGAAGCGGTCAGCGGAATCAGGGCAATAACCACTACAGTTGCCAGATTCCATGCTAAATCGCGGCTTGGTTTTCGGGGTTCGGGTTTATTCACACACTACCTCCTTCAAGGAGTTGGGTCAGTGAATTACAATCTCTCATGGGTAGAGCATCTCAATCTTCGCAGCAGCCCGCTGCGCTTCAATCCATTCCTCAATGATTTTTTGTTGTATGGTCAATCGGGCTTCTCCACTTAACGGGTGACTTTCGTCCCGTTCTTCCACTTGTACGATATGGTATCCAAAATTCGACTCGATCACGCCACTATACTCACCCGGTTGCAAACGAAAGGCCGCTTCTTCTACCGCCGGAACAGTCAAGTAGCCGCGCGGGAACCAGCCCAAATCGCCGCCAGTCAGCGGATCATATTGAAAAGCAAGGGTTGCAAAATCTGCGCCAGCCTGTAATTGACGGTAGAGCGAATCGGCTGTGGAGCGCAGTCTAACCAAAATCTGACGGGCCTTGACTTGCTCCACCTGCTGAGGCAGGCTGGCCGCCAGTTGATCCCGTTGCCAGGCGGCTTCCACAGCGCGGCGTAACGCAGAACGGAAAACGCTTTCATCGGCATATCCCATTTGGTTCAACCAACCTTCAAAAACCTGCCGCCCTCCTGTTTGATTGATCAATTGCTGAATCCGGTCGTTCAACTGCGCCTCATCCACACTAAAACCATTGGCACGAGCGGCCTGCGCCAGCAGGGTTTGCTCGATCAGATCATCTGCCACAAGACGAATGCGTTCTTCATCGCTTCGTTCAATGGCAAGTTCGCGATCGGCCTGCTGTAGTTGAGTTAAGGAAGCCTTAAATTCGCGCAGCGGCACCCCTTCTCCGTTGATGATCAGCGCAGCCGCTTCCGGTGTGACGGTTACGGTCGGTGTTGAACTGGGCTCGACAGAGGGCGGGAGAGTGACTTCCGCCTGTGTTGGGCTGGTGGTTGTCGCCACCCCCTCCTGGTTAATGCAGCCGGTTAGCGGTGCGCAAAGCAAAATAACCAGAATCAAGATGACCTTAGATCTTGCCCAATTTGACTTAAGCATAGAAAAAATTATAACCGATTTATCTACAAAGCACCTCCCGCAGGCTGTCTGCGGGAGGTGCAATCTTTTCGAATTGGAAAGGTGGACGGTTTAGTATTCAGGCATCGGCGGAGTGGCCGGCTTTTCCTTTTCAGGAACTTCCGTGATCAGCGCCTCAGTGGTCAGGATCATGGCCGCAATCGAAGCGGCATTTTCCAACGCACCACGGGTCACTTTGGCGGGATCAATCACGCCGCCTTTGACCATGTTCAGGTACTCATCGCGTAACACATCATACCCGATCTTGGAGTCGTTTTCGCGCTTCTGAGCCTGACGCACGTTTTCGATGATCACCGAACCTTCTTTACCGGCATTTTCAACGATCTTGCGCATCGGCACTTCCAGGGCCTTGCGGACAATGTTGACGCCAATCTGTTCGTCCTCGTATTCCATCTTCAGATCATCCAGCACCGGAATGGCATTGAGCAGCGCCACACCACCGCCGGGAACGATACCTTCTTCCACCGCAGCGCGGGTTGCCGAGAGAGCATCCTCGACACGGTGTTTCTTTTCTTTCAATTCGGTTTCGGTGGCAGCGCCAACGCGGATGATTGCCACACCGCCGGCCAGTTTCGCCAGGCGTTCTTGCAGTTTTTCGCGGTCGTAATCGCTGGTCGTCTTCTCGATCTCAACGCGAATCTGCTCGATGCGGCCGCGGATTTCGGCTTCATTGCCTTTTCCGCCAACGATGGTGGTATTGTCTTTGTCAGCCACCACTTTTTCAGCCCGACCCAGATCGGCAATGGTGGTGGTTTCCAGTTTGCGGCCGGTTTCTTCCGAGATCACGCTGGCGCCGGTCAGGATCGCAATATCCTGCAGCATGGCCTTGCGGCGATCGCCGAAACCGGGGGCTTTGACGGCCAACACATTCAGCATACCGCGCAGCTTATTCAGCACGAGGGTCGCCAAAGCTTCCCCATCCACATCCTCGGCAATGATCACCAGATCGCGTTTGCCAACCTGCACCAATTTTTCAAGAATGGGAACAATATCCTGCGCAGCAGAGATCTTCTTGTCATGGATCAGGATGTAAGGATCCTGAATGACCGCTTCCATGTGTTCGGGGTCAGTGATGAAGTAGGGGGAGATATAACCGCGGTCGAACTGCATACCTTCGACGTATTCGGTCTCGAATTCCAGACCTTTGGATTCCTCAACTGTAATCACACCATCTTTACCGACTTTGTCCATCACCTCGGCAATCAGATTACCAATGGTGCGGTCCTGAGCGGAAATGGTGGCCACATTGGCAATGTCTTCTTTGGTGGTGATGTCAATCGCCTGTTTGCGGATTTCTTCCGAAACCCGTTTTGCAGCAGCTTCAATACCGCGTTTGAGCAGCATGGGGTTGGCGCCGGCGGCCAGGGTTTTCAAACCTTCGGTCACAATCGCGTGCGCCAGCACGGTGGAAGTAGTGGTGCCGTCACCGGCAATATCATTGGTTTTGGTAGCCGCTTCTTTGAGCAGCTGAGCGCCCATGTTCTCGAACGGGTCTTCCAGTTCGATTTCTTTGGCAACAGTCACACCGTCATGGGTGATCGTGGGTGATCCGAACTTGCGATCCAACGCCACGTTGCGGCCTTTGGGGCCAAGAGTGGTTGCCACAGCAGTAGCAACGATATCAATGCCGTTCTTCAGACGACGGCGAGCCTCTTCCGAAAATACCAGTTGTTTGGCTGCCATAGGTGTTCTCCTTTAATGTGATGATTTTGAAAATTACTTGGTTTCGACAATGGCGAGCAGGTCGCTCTCACGCAGGATGAGCAATTTCTTGCCCTCGACTTTGATTTCGGTACCGGCGTATTTTGCGAACAGAACCGTATCGCCTTCTTTGACATCCATCGGAATGCGTTTGCCGTCTTCGTCCCGATCACCGGGGCAGACCGAAAGAATGACACCCTTTTGGGGTTTTTCTTTTGCCGTTTCGGGAAGAACGATACCACCTGCGGTCACCTCTTCCTGTTCGATCGGTTCAACCACGACACGGCTGCCTAACGGTTTAAGATTGACACTCATACAAACCTCCCACTACTGAAATTCGATTGGATTCTGATCTTTTTAGCACTCTCTTATTCTGAGTGCTAAACCAGTGCGTATCATACCCACCTTTCAGGGGAAAGTCAAGGGGTTTATAGAATCTCTTACAAAATTCTGATATTTTTCAGCAATTTATGGCGCCTGAATGCCATAGGAGGCACAAATCCGTTCACTGGGATCAATGATGGCACGAATGGTCGGATCATCGCCGTAACGCGCACGAACTTCCGCCAGCACCTTGACCGCCTCCTGACAGTACTCCAGGCCGGGGCGGTGCATACCAGCCAGCACCGAGCCATAGGTATAGTAGTAGATCAGTGAGGCGGGTGATAAACTCAACCCCTCAATTTCGATAGGCGCATCCACATCCGGGTTGCATTGGCGAACCTCACAGGATACCGCCGCATCGCAGCCACGTACTGCGCACTGCAGAGCAGGAATGGCGCTTTCATAATTACGCGCCCGAAAGTAAACCAACCCCAACTGACCGTAAATATCCGCATCCGCTGGCAACATATTCAACGCTGTACGCACATTCAACGATGCTGCGAAGAACTCCCCCATCTGAGAGTAGGTGCGTCCAATTGCCAAATACGGAATCGGATCCTGCACGCCGATTTGCTTGTTGATAGCAACGGCTTTGGCATAATAGGACAAGGCCTGCTCGTAATACTCCCGAACCTCAGGGTGATCAGTTCCCACCACCTCAGAGCGCTTCAAACCCAGTGTCCGGTAATTAGCCCCAATCCGAATGTAAAGCGGGGTAAAGTTAGGGGTGATTTGAGCCGCTTTCAGATATTCTTCTATGGCTGCCCGATAATCTCCCAATGATTCCTGTACATAGCCACTCACCCGATGAACATCCATCAAATCCGGGCCGCGCTCCAACGCCTGACGCATACTCTCATCTGCCTGGACATACTTTTGCTGGTCAATCAATATCTCGGCATAATAAGCATGGGCCAACGCATTATTGCTGTCGAACTGCAGCGCACGAATGACTGCCTGCTCGGCTTCATTGAGATAGCGTTGGGCATCTTCGCCGGCATAGATCGAGTTCCAATCATACACAAAAGCGCGAATGGCAAGCACAAACGAATCTTCCGGAGCCAGTTCGGTAGCTTTGTCAATGTTTTCCCGCGCAGCCCGCAATCGTTCCATGCGAATCGCATCCGTGGTGGACAGGCTGGAATAATAGGTCTGAATGCGCGCCAGTTCGGCAATCAAACGCGCATTGGTCGGATCCAATTCCATGGCACGTTGATAAGCCGCAATGGCTGCCGGCAAGTTTCCGGCGATGAATTGAGTTTCACCCTCTAGCGCATAGGAGCGTGGTATTCTCGTTGGGGTTGGAGTGGGCAGAAATAAGGCTTCCACCTCACCGCTCTGGTAACCCCGTAAAACAAACAAACCAGCCATTAGCAACGCCAGTAAAACCACAATCCGATAGGGATTGCTGTGACCATTTCGGTTTCTAAATATCGGACGATTGCCGTTTAAGTCAATCATTTCTCATCCCCAAACCTCATTCAGGGCTGAGGTGTGGCGCTGGGGGTTGGCAGGTTGCCTTCGGCAACTTGCTGGCAGATATTGATGATTTCCTGGGCATTGGCAACCGAAATTTGCTCGATGGCGACCGTTTCCATCACCGCTCGGGCGATCAACAACGCTTCACCGCATTGAGCCTGCCGGGCCAGCGCCAGTCCGTAGATATAATAATATTCAGAAACCGGCCAGTAAGAAAGCGGTAACCCCTCTACCACTTTCCCATCCTCGGTTGTGCCCCCCTGCACTGCCAGACGGAGTGCTTGGATAGCGCGCGGGTAGTCACCGCGCCGGTAATGCATCACCCCCAAATTCCCGTAGAGATAAGGGTCGGTGGGGTTATTTTCGATGGCCTTTTCCGCATATTGAATAGCGCTGGCAAATTCGCCTTGAATGAAATAGGTGCGCGAAAGATATGTCAGCGGCAGCGGATCGGTTGGATTGAGAGTACTGGCATTGGTGAAGGCGCGGATGGCTTTCGGGTAATCCCCGAGCGCACGGTAATTTCGACCCAGGTAAATGTACAAATCAGCAATATACGGATTTTGCGCAATGGCGGCTTCAAACTCCGCCACTGCTTCTTCGTAATTGGTGGTAAATTCCAGCACCAGCCCGCGGGCGCGGTGAGTTTCCAGCGCGTTTGGCGCCATGGATTGCGCCTTGCGGGAAAGTTCAATGGCGCGGTTGAGGTCATCCGGAGCGCCGGCTGAGGATTGCGATTTCAACGCCAGCACCTCAGCCAGGTAAGCGTATGGAACGGCGTTGTTTGGGTCGAATTCGATAGCCTGATTGATGGATGCTTCCGCATCCAGATAATTCCCGCTCAACCCCTGAGCATATCCGCGCAACGCCATAGCGGCGGCATTGTTCGGATTGATCACCAACGCGTTTCCAGCATTATCCACCGCCGCTTTATACTGGTTGGTATACACCTGCAAACGGGCAATCGCCAGATAAATAGCCGGGTTATCCGGGTTGACCAGCAGCGCTGTCTGATAAACCTGAATGGCTTGTTTGAATTTGCCTTCCCGCATGTACTGTTCCGCCTCCGCCAGGTAAGATTCGGGTGAGCGGGTCGGTGTCGGTGTAGGCACGAACAACGGCGATGTTTGCGGCACCACCACTTGATTGATATAAACTCCTCCGCCAATCAGTAACAGTAAGATGATAATGGTCAGCGGGTTGGAAGTCCGCCGACGGCGGTTCATTCTTAAGCGACTACCTCGTAAATACATATCAGGGATATTACCATCAGATTTTAAGAAACGTCAAGCGCTGGTGGACAACCTTTAAGGCTGGGTTAATCTTTCCCATTTTGGCTTGCTTACTTTCTCACCAACGGCTAAAATGAGGTCATGCGTTTTGACGTGTTCAGTCTTTTTCCATCCGTTATCCAGCCCTATCTAGAAATCAGCATCCTACAGCGCGCCATTGAAAAGGGATTATTGGAAGTTCACCTTCACGATATCCGTTCCTTCACGACCGATAAACATCACATTACGGATGATGCCCCATTTGGTGGCGGCGGCGGAATGGTGATGAAACCTGAACCGATTTTTACCGCCGTTGAAAGTGTGTTGGGTAGCCCTCCGTCCTGTCCTGTGATTTTACTGACACCCCAGGGTAGAACTTACACCCAACAAGTCGCTGCCGAACTGGCTCGACACCCTCACCTGGCCTTATTATGCGGTCGCTATGAGGGGATAGACGAACGGGTGCGCGAACATTTGGTAACCGATGAGATCTCGATTGGAGATTATGTCCTAACCGGCGGCGAACTCCCCGCCCTGATTTTGATCGACTCGATCACCCGACTGATACCCGGGGCGCTGGGCGACCCGGACGGCGCACAGGACGACTCGTTTGCCAGCGGTTTACTCGAATACCCACATTATACCCGCCCGGCTGAATTTCGCGGCTGGCGGGTACCGGAGGTATTGCTTTCCGGCAACCATGCCGAAATTGCCCGTTGGCGCCGCCAGCAAGCCTTGTTACGAACCTGGAAACGCCGCCCCGACCTGTTAGAAAAAGCCGATTT
>FWPV01015663.1_pt1 | contig 10853 bp, 6 predicted proteins | sample 2228371 | NCBI WGS metagenome assembly FWPV01 (sample SAMEA103939776, study PRJEB20133) | metagenome | reverse complement strand
TGGGCAGCGGCTCTGGCAGCCTTGCTGGTCGCCGGCGGCCTGCTCTGGCGGCTGGTGTTGGCGTCTCGAACTCGTTCAGGCTAGCATCACGTAAGCGCAGGCTAGAAGCCGGCCTCGGCACGACTTGTAGCGCGGCACGGCGCGGGCTTCTCTGTGCCCGCGGTGTTGCAGCTGGGGCTGCGGGCTGCTGGATTCGAAGTCAAGTCGGCGGCGCGTGTCGCCCGCGGGTGTCGCGCCGCCGACTGCTGCAGGGACCCGGTGAACGATCCCAGCTTCGCTCAGCTGGCACGCTTCTCCGTGCTCTTTGAGCTGGCGGCGGCCAGCGTCGTCTTGGCCGCGCGGCGCGGCCCCCGGGGCGGCGAAGTGCCTCTTATCACCTGGCGCCGGCTGGCGGCGGCCGCAGGTGCTGGGTTCTACGTTCTGGTCTTGAAGTTTGGCCTGTGGCCAGCCCTTGATCCTTTTGGGGCAATCCACCTCATCTATCTGGACCTGGTGGTGGCACTGCCGGGTCTGGCGGCCATCCTGCTGGCGGCCGACATTCTGGGGCGCCGATCGAGGGGCCCGTCCACGGCCGGCTCCCGGCCGGACAGTGCCCGGCAGCCGGGACCCTCGTTCTTCTCGGTTGGCCTGGCGAGCTCGGAGATGCGCGGCTTGCTGATTGCGGCCCTATTCCTGGCGCCCCTTGGAGTGTGGGCCTCGCACGTTGAGCCGCGGTGGTTGAGGCTGGAGCGGGCTTGGCTCGTCTGTGACGCCGAGCCCGTCCGGTGCGGCTGGGCCAGGGCTCGGGGAGTGGAGCGGGCCAGGGGTGGGACAAGCGGGGCACTGGCGAGCGGTGCACCGCAGTCCCTTGGACTGCCTGGACAAGTGGAGCCGGTCGACTTCCAGGGACAGCCCAGAGAACCTTTGCGCCTCGGCGTCCTCGCGGATCTGCAAACCGGTCGGGTAGGGGATCATGAGCGGGCGGCCGTTCAGATGCTGATGGCCGCACAACCGGAGTTGATCCTCTTCGCCGGCGACTTGTTCCAAGGTAGCGACGAGGCTTTCGAGGCCGAACTCCCAGCGCTGCGGGCGCTCCTCGGGCAGCTTGCGGCGCCGGGGGGCGTCTTTGCCGTCCGGGGCAACGTTGACGGTGACGAGCGGCTCGAGCGAGCCGCCGCGGGCACGCCGGTGCGCGTGCTCAAGAACGAACTAGCTGAGACCGAGGTGGCGGGGTGGCGGGTGGCGGTGGTCGGTCTCGATGAGCCGCTGCGCTCGGGCGAAGACTACGACACGGCGCTGGCACGTCTGATGCCCCAGGTGCCGGCCCAGCGGCCAGGTCAGCTGCGGGTGTTGCTCGTTCACCGGCCTGATGTGCTGCTCAGCTTGGGCAAAGAGCTCAAGCCGGGTGGCGAGTCAGGCGCTGTGCAGAGCCGACCGGACCGACGGCGCGCCGGGCAAAGCACAGGGGCCGAGCTGCCAGCCGGGGCGGGGAACGCGGAGCCGGGCGGTCATCCGGCCTTCGATCTCGTGGTGGCCGGCCACACTCACGGTGGGCAGGTGCGCTTGCCCTGGTTTGGTCCAATCCTGACTCTCTCGGCCGTGCCACGCTGGTTGGCCGCGGGTGGCTCACACTACTTCGCCGGGTACCCCGTCTATGTCAGCCGCGGCGTGGGTCTCGAGCGTGGCCAGGCACCGCCGGTTCGGCTGCTGTGTCCGCCCGAAGTGGCGCTGGTGGCGGTCGTGGGTGCGGAGTAGCGGTGGGCGCTAGTTCGGTCTCCAGGGTCAGCGCTGTTAGCGCGCTTGGGCGCGGTATGTCTGGGCGGTGGTGCATGCCATTCACGGCGCTGGGTCTCGTGGCGGTGGTTGTTGCCTTGTACGCCCCGGCCTTGCGGTTTGGCGTGATGTGGGATGACCCGATCTGGTTTCGGCAGGGAGCCGGTCGTTCGCTGGCGGCGCTCTTTGCCGGCGTGAGCGAGTACCAGTTCTACCGGCCGCTCATGCTGGCCTACAACCGGTTGTGGTGGCTGCCGGATGGTCGTCTGAACATCGTCGGCCTGCACGCGGCGCAGATTGGCTACCACGCCGCGGTCGTGCTCTTGTCGTGGTTCTTGGCGCGCCACAGTGGCTTGCGTGGCCCCTGGGCCGTATTGTGCGCTCTGTGGATAGCGGTTTTCCCCTTCAGCCACCAGGCAGTAGCCTGGGCTCAGGCCCAGCAGCCGCTGGTCACTCTTCTGCTGTTGTTGTCGGTTCTCGCCCTGGCCAGGGCTGTTGAATGGCGCCAGGCCTCGGTGATGCGCTGGCGGAGGGAGTGGGTGCCGGCGACCATGGCCTACGCCGGCGCCCTGCTATGCTACGCCGCGGCTCTGTGGCTGAACGAAGTGGCCGTGCCGTATGTGCTGTTACTGGGTGTGGTGGCCTGGGATGCCACGCGGAAGTCTGACTCAGAGGGAGCGGACTCGAGTCCGTCCGAACCAGAACGCAGCTCGGCGTTCACGGGCGCGGGCCAGGCCCGGCGCTTCGGGCGGTCCGCCATCGAAAGTGCCACCTGGTGCCAGCAGCTCTGGCGAGCGGGAGCGCGATTGACTCCCTTCAGCTTGTTGCTGGCGCTCTACCTTGTGGGGCGTTCACGGGCGTCGCTGCTATCCGGCATAACCGGGGGCGGCTGGAGCCTCGACACGGCAGCTTTTCTGGAGCAGGCGGTGGTCTTGCCGGTCGCGCGCCTGGTCGGGGCCAGCGGCAGCATCTGGACGAGAGAGTGGCTCGTGACCTGGCTGGCAGGTGGTTTGGCCGGCGCAATCGCCGCGCTGGTCGTGGCTCTGTGGCGACTCGGCGAGCGCAGGACGCTAGCTATCGGGGGTCTGTGGGTGGCCTGCGGCCTGCTGCCGGTATGGGCTGGTCTGCCTCACGACTACGTTTCCCTTGGCCAGCGTCTCGTATATCCGGCCGTGCCCGGCATCGCCTTGCTGTGGGTTGCCCTGCTGGCACGTTTTTGGGAACGGGCGGCCGGCGGGTGGAGTGGGACCCGGGGACTCACTCATCCCGGTTGTCCAAGGCCGGAGCCATCTGCAAGACAGCCTCACCGTCGCCCTCGCTTGGCTGGACAGACGCTTCTGGTGCTGGCGACCGCCGGGGTGCTCGCTACTTGCGCCTACGACGTCTGGCTCCAGAATCGCCTGTATGCCGCAGGGACCAGCCATCTAGCAGCGGCGGCGGCCGCGCTTCGCGATCCGGCGCGCCGGGCGGTCTTCGTCAACTTCCCGGACCGGTTCGCTCTTCGCCGGCCGCCCTTTCCCGTGGGTTACTGGGGCATAACCCTGGCCCCGGTGGTTGTGGAACTGGACGACCATGCCCGGCTGCTGTACGCTCGGGCAGGCGACTCGCAGAGCTGGTCGCGACCATCTGTCGGCGCCGCCGATCGTCAGGCCTGGGACTACCAGGTAGATATGCGCGGTGTGAGCGTGGACGGCAAGCGCCTGGTGACCTTGAGTGCCGAGGCCACGGACGTGTATCTCTCGCTCTACCGACCTGGCGGCCGCATGGTGTTGCGGCGCGTTGGCGCGCTTGGCGCCTGTCCGTTCCGAGGCGGCCCCGCGGCGCGCCTGGGCGAGGAGGTACTCCTGCTGGCAAGCCAGGTAGAATGCCGGCGCCGGGTTGGCGGGGCCAGCGCGGGCTCGAGGGTGATCTGTCGGGCGCCGGCAAGCGACAGCGAGGTCGAGGTACGCCTCTGCTGGCTGCGACGTGGCGAGCTGGCAGCGGAGCAGACGGTCTTCGTCCATCTGTTTGGCCCGGACGGTCAGCAGGTCAGTGGGGCGGATGGCGATTCCTGGGGTGGCCTGGTGCCGCTGGGCGACTGGCCGCTGGGCCTGCCGATCGAGGATGTCCGCCGCCTGCCACTGGCTGCTCTGGCGCCCGCCGAGTACCGGCTCACGGCCGGCATCTACGATCGGCGAACGAACGCCCGCCTGCCGGCCCGGTCGGCCGATACCGGCCGACGGTTCGTTGACGATGAGGTGGAGGTGGCCGCCTTGAGGCTCGTTGCCGGGAGTGATCCCGCATGGAACTGAAGGTCAGGACTCTGGCCAGCGGCTCTTCGGGCAATGCCTTGCTCGTCGCCTTCGGCCCCACGCGCGTGCTCGTTGACGCCGGAATCGGGGTGCGGAGCCTATGCGCAGCGCTGGCCGAAAGCGGGGTCGAGCCATCGACGCTAGCGGCTGTGCTCGTCACCCATGAACACAGTGACCACATTCGAGGGCTGGAACTCTTCTGCCGGCGCTATCCCGACATTTCGGTATGGACGAGTCGCGGCACTGGTCGGGCTCTCTACGGCCGGCTGGGTCGAGCGCTCGGCGAGCCGTTACGGCCGGGCCGGGTGCGGTCGCTGGCGAACGTCGACATCATACCTTTCGCCATCTCCCATGATGCGGCCGAACCGCTGGGTTTCCGCCTGGAGTGCGGCAGGCTGGCGGTGGCCGTGGCCACCGACCTGGGCGTGGCGACCGACGAGGTGCGTGCCATGTTGTTCGACTGTCAGGTGCTGGTGGTAGAAGCCAATCATGACCTGGACATGCTATGGCGCGGACCCTATCCCGAAGACCTCAAGCGACGCATCGCGTCCAGGGAAGGGCATCTATCTAACGACCAGGCGGCTGGGCTGCTGGCTCAGGTGGTTGGGCCCCAGCTACGGCAGGTCGTCCTGGCGCACATGAGCGCCGAGAACAATGCTCCAGAGCTCGCCCTGGCCGCGGTTGCCGCCCGCTTGGGCCAGGGCCGCCTGGGCGAGGGCCGCCTGGCCATCCAGACCGCGCCACGGCACGGGCCAGGCATGCCGATCCGACTTGCGGACAGCCCCGGTCCCCTGGACCCACCCCCACCGCGTCAGCTGGGCCTGCCCTGGGAGCCCGCCGGCTGAGCGGCCGCGGCTGGCCAGGGCTGCGGACAGCTCTGGTCCCCTGGACCCACCCCCACCGCGTCAGCTGGGCCTGCCCTGGGAGCCCGCCGGCTGAGCGGCCGCGGGCAGCCAGGGCTGGGTGGTGCCCATGGCCGCCACAGCCGGGGCGGACTGGTCGAGGGCGCGCCGCGACCTAGCGGCACTGGATGGCGCGGGCGATGGCGGCGTAGATGGTGCGCAGTTCGGCCTCAGTAGGGCTAAGGTAGAGCCGGGACCGATCGCCAGCGATGGCCGCCAGGAAATCGGGTAGGACGTCCGCTCCCAGCCCGATGGCATAGATGGTGATACCCAACTCGCGGGCGCTAGCTGCGATCTGCAGCGCGTCGGCCTCAGTGCCGGTCTGGGTGCGACCATCAGTGAGCAGAACGATGACCGGGTCGGCCCTAGCACGCGCCCGAGTGCCCCTCGCCGTGGCCAGGGCGATGCTCAGGCCCAGGTCGATCCGGGTGCCCTGCTGGGTGGTCAGGTCCCTGAGGGCGCGCTCGAGAAGGCTCAGGTTGCCGGTAAGCTCCTGTACGACCCTCGCCTGGCGGTCGAAGGTCACCAGTGCCGCCTGATCGTGAGGCAGGTTCAACAGGCCGACGAAGGTTCGAACGGCTTCGGTGGCCGCGGCCAGCTTGCCGCCGGCCATGGAGGACGAGGTGTCGACGAGCAGGATGACGTCGACCGGTCGGGTCTTGGGCACACAGCGCTCAACGAGCAGGAACGGCAAGAAGCGCGACTGCGGCGCTGGCGGGGGCGTAGAGGGCAAGGTGGCTGTGGGAGTGGCGGTGGGGGCGATGGTTCTGGTGGCAGTCGGGCTTGCCGACGGTGTCGAGCCCGGCGAAGCGGTGCTAGTGCTGGACGGCAGCGGGGTTGGCGCCCGCACCTCAACCATCGGCAGGGGAAACACCACACTGCCGCGGTGGTGGAAACCGTCTTCGAAGGTTGCCCGGGCTTCGAGGTTTGTCGGCCAGATGCCCGGCTGGAGCGGCTGGAGACGGAAGCGGATGGTGGGCCGTTCAGCCAGGCTGATTGGCCCGAAGCTCCAGCGCAGGCCACCGGCGGTGCGCTCTGCGGGTGGGGTGTCGCTGCCGGATACAAAGAGCATGTTGTCCGGCAGCAGGTCAGTGACCACCACCGACTCGAACGCACTGCGGGACGAGAGCTCGAGTGCGATCTGCCGAAGCGTCTGGGCTAGCGTGGCGGGTGTGGAGGCGGAGCGGAAGGCGGCGGCCGGATAGGCCAGGGTGGCCAGCAAGCCGTCATCAGCTGGGTGGGTCGATATCAGGTCCGGCGTAGGCTCCGGGGGTGGTCCCAGTGGCCGGCTATCCTCGCCGACGCCGACGGCATAGAGGCGCACGCCAGCCTCCCTGAGCCGGCGGGCTTCCCATAGAGCGTGCTCGCGCTCAGTTACGGCGGGCGCGCTGCTGCCGGCAATCCAGCGGCCATAGAGCTGCCGCTCGTGAATCTCGCGATCAAGGATGCTGGGCGATACCAGGATTAAGACCTTGGCCGCGGCGGGTCGCGCCTGAGGTCCGAGAAGTGCCTCCCGACCGGCCCGCAGGCCGTCACTGATCCGCCCTTCGGCCCGCCGCTCGGGGAAGAGGGCGATGGGCAGGCAGTCGGGGCTGAGGGCCAGGCCACGATCGCGAATGGCGAATCGATCCGCACTGAGTGGCGCGAGCAGGCGCGCCCCACCCAGCTGGTCGTTGAAGCCTACCAGAGCCAGATGATCTCCCGGCTGCGTCATGGCCTCGGCGAAGGTGGCGACCGCCTGGCGCGCCCGATTCAGGCGCTCGCCCGAAGCCTGGCAACTGGTGTCGATTACCAGGACCGCATCCAGATGACACCGGGCGGTGAGCTCGAGCGTGAGTTCGGTGGTCTCGCCGAGGTCCAGGCGGTCGGGAGCGGCCCGCTTGGCGGGGGTCACCTGGCAGGCGCCATACTCTGGGTCGGCCAGAGGCCCCCCGGGCCCGTCAGCGGGCGCAAAGACGAGCAGGCGATCGGCAGCTGCGTCTGGAACCAGGACTCGGCCCTGCTCGTCGATCGACAGATCGGTGTAGTCGCCGGGGCCGGCTTCAGCCGCCGGCTGCCAGGCGGCAAGGAGCTGTCCGGCCGGGCTGAAGCGCACGACCCAATCATCGCCCGTAAGAATGGCCCCGCCGCCGTCGCCGGCTGTGGCCAAAGCCTCAGCCGAGCGCCCCGCCAGCCCGGCTGGCTGGAGCGGCGGCAGGGAGCGACCACGCGGGTCGAGCCGCAGAATCTGGCCATCGCGTGCCAGGATCCACAGGTTACCTTGACGGTCATAGTCGATATCGCGAAAGCCGCGGAATGCGCCGCTCTCTGGTTGCAGGCGAATGGCCGCAGCCAGTTGGTCTGACTCGGAACGCACAACCAGTCGAGCCCGGCCAGTATCGAGCACTGCCCGCTGCCCATCGTGCATGGTGAGGGCCACGTTCCACCAGCGCGGGTCAGGAACGCGGTCGCCTACCCGGTCGTACCGGGTGAGCATGCCAGGCTCCAGCACCTCGGTCAGCCGGGGTGCGCGGCCACTGAAGTCGCGCAGCGAGGAGAGGCTGACCTGGTTGCCGGTCAACACGCCGGTCACATCGGGGCGCCGCAGATCGGTCGCGATGTCGATGCCCGGGCCGTTGCGGAAAGTGCGGTAGCTGTCATACGGCCGGCCATCCTGGCGGTAGGCCCGGACCTGACCGGAGACATCCAGCACATGGACGGCGAACGGATCCAAGGCGGTGTCCAACCGGAAGGGATGGGCAGCGCGCCGGGGGTTGTCGCCCGTCTCAGGGCCCAGGACGCTGGGGAAGCCTCGTGCTGGGTAGGCGAAAGCAGCGTCGCCAACGCGCATCTGGGGAGCATAGGTGAAGTACAGGCCGCCGTCGGGCCGGACCACCAGCCGGCGAACGCCCTCGTGGTTTTCCGGAATGGGCACGAGCACCTTGGGGCAACGGCTGGGGTCCGGGAACGGGCAGTTGGGGTCGTCCATGGCCCGGCGCGGCAGGATGGTCGCGGCGTAGGTCGCGCGCTGGCGGAAGCGGAGGACGCCCCGCTCGACGCTGACGTACAGGTTGGCGGCACCGTCCACTGCCGCGTCGAATGGTGCGCCCCCTGGGCCGGTCTGGTTGTCGAGAGCGAGCTGGCCGACAAGGCTACCGGTGCGGTCGAACCAGAGTACTCGCTGGCCGTCATGGTCGGCAACATAGACCAGTCCATCGGGGCCGACAGACAGGCCACGTGGATCAAAGGAGCGGGCCGCCTCCCCGGCAGCTGGCGGGGCATTCCAGGCAGCTCTGAGCTGTCCTTCAGCGTCGAGTACCAGGACGCGGGCCGTTTCGCCGTCGGCGACGTAGACCAGGCCAGCTTCGTCAACGGCGATGCCACGAGGCAGGCCAACGTCTGGCCAGATGGCGACCGTCTGTCCGGTCGGACGGGCCAGCACCTGTATTCGCCGATTGCCGGTGTCGGCGACGTACAGGCGCTGCCGCGGCAGGTCGAGGGCCACGTCCTCGGGCGCGTCGAACTCACCGGGTCCGTCGCCCTGGCGGCCCCAGCGCGCCTCCACTTTGCCGTCGGCATGCCAGACGCTGACGCGATGGTTGCCCCGCTCGGCGATGAAGATCAGGCCGTCGCTGCCAACGTCGATGCCCTCCGGCCGGTTGAGCGTGCTCTCCTGGGTCGTCGACTGCCAGATGGCTGCCAGCTCATAGCGCTGAGGGGCCTGGAGCGAGGTCCCGGTTTGGCCAGGGTGGCTGGTTGTGAAGCCGGTGCCACCTGACGGCCGAAGACTGGCGCTGTGCAGGCTGTCGCCACTCGAGGCCCGGCCATTGGGGCAGCACCGGCCTTCGGCTATGGGTGGCTGACAGTTGGCGGCGCTTTGGCCGTCAAATCCGGCCGTTGATGCCAAGGAGGTGGGTCCAGACAGGACGCTCCCCAATATCAACGCCAGGCCTGCGGTAGCGACGCCGCTCAGGCCGGCCCGAAAGCGGGGCGATGCACCGCTCGGCCCCCGTCGCAGTGTGCTGGCGACACCCCCGACCACGTCGGCGGAACCGGGCAGGCTACGGGCCATCAAAGCGGGGGACTTGCCGGCGCCGTCGCTCAACTGGCTATCCGTTTCTGGTCCGGATGGCGGCGTTGCCGCTCGACGGGCCAGCTGTGGTGACCGGTTCGAGAAAGCTGGTGGCCGCGGGCGTAAGTCACCTCCATTCTGAAGCCAGGAAAAGTAACCTGGTGCTTCTCATGCCGAACAGGCCGGCCAAATGTTGCAGGCGGCCGCAGCGACCGCGGACGGCCGTTGGTAGCAGAGCCACAGATGGCGGGACGACCTCCGCCTTCGACTGCCCGGCACATTGCCCGAACCGCTTCAGGCCGCGGACCTGAGCTTTCCCGGTCCCTGGGTGGCTAGCCGCAGCGCGACCGGTCTGGGCTGATATGCGTGGCGCCATACCGCATCCTCCATGTTCTGACGTCGGCTCGGCGGGGGCGTTACGTGCGGACCGTTGCCTCGACCTGGTCTATGACGCTGCGCCCGGACCGCGCTGTCGGCCAGGCGGGCGTGTTACTAGCGGACCGTTGCCTCGATCTCGTCTGTGGCCGTACGCGCAGACTTCGACCTCGAGCTCGGCTGTGGCCGCACTTGCCGACGTCGAGCTCGAGCTCGTCTGGTGGCGCTTGTGACCCGGCGTAGCCTGTAGGTTGGCGGGTCTGCGCGCAATCGGCCTCATGCTGGCGCGTGGCAGCCTGCGGCGGCTATCGGCTCAGGTGCGTGCACCGATCGAGCGGGCTGACCACCGCCAGGGCGCCCCGCCCGAGTACATGGGTGTAAATCATCGTGGTGCTCACGTCTTTGTGCCCCAGCAGCTCTTGCACCGTCCGGATGTCGTAGCCACTCTCGAGGAGCTGGGTGGCGAAGCTGTGCCTGAGGGCGTGGCAGGTGATGCGCTTGCCCAGGCCCGCCGCCAGGCCGGCCGCGCGAACGGCACGTTGGAGTGTGGCTGGGCTGGCATGGTAGCGGACGAGGTGGCCGTTCCTGGCATCACGGCGCAGGACGGCCGAAGCGAAAACAGACTGCCAAGGCCATTCCCGGCTGGCAGCAGGCAGTTTCCGCTCCAAGGCGTCAGGGAGAGGGCTGTAGCCGCCGCCAATCGCCAGGTCGCGGCGGTACTGTTGATGGCGCGCAGCGAGATGTTCGCGCAGCGGCTGCGTGACAGACGCCGGCAGCACTGTGACGCGGTCCTTCCGCCCCTTGCCAGCCCGCACGATGATCTCGCGCCGTTGCAGGTCGACGTCTTTGATGCGGAGGGTGACACATTCCAGGCCGCGCAGGCCACTGCCGTACAGGAGCATGGCCATGAGCCGGGTTGCACCGCTCAAGTGGTTGATGACTGCCATGGCCTCTTCCCGCGTAAGCACCACGGGCAACCGCGCTGGGCGCCTGGCGCGGACGGCGTTCACGCTAGTGCCGAGGGGCTGGTCGAGCACCTGCCCGTAAAGGAACAATAGCGCCGCCAGGGCCTGATTCTGGGTGGCCGCTGCCACGCGGTCCTTGACGGCCAGGTGGGACAGAAACGCTTCGACCTCGGCAGGACCGAGTTCAGCCGGATGGCGGAGGCCGTGAAAGGCGATGTACCTGCGAATCCAGCTAACGTAAGCTTCCTCGGTGCGCGGTGAGTAGTGTCGAGTCCGAATGGCCTGCCTGACACGATCGAGTAGACGTAGGGGCTTCCCCTCCATGGGCACCATCCTTTTGCTGCCGGCCACCGGGCTGCCGGGAGCCGCGCAGCTCTCAGGGGTGGCGATTTCAGGCTAGCACCCATGTTCTCCAGGTACAAGGACCCAGGCGCCACGCTATGCACGCCAGCGTTGTGGGCCTGATGGCCTGATGAGCGGGTTGGCGACAGCTCGCGTCTACGAGGGCACCGCGGTG
>FWPV01015662.1_pt1 | contig 10853 bp, 10 predicted proteins | sample 2228371 | NCBI WGS metagenome assembly FWPV01 (sample SAMEA103939776, study PRJEB20133) | metagenome | reverse complement strand
GCCACAGACATTCCAGGTTCATCCCGTTCTATCATGGGGAATCCTGCACCCGTTGGGCCCCGAGCAGCCCGGTACGGCTGGAAGGGTGCTCCGCCCATTTCCTGGAACGATCTGGTTGTCGGGCTGCGTGCAGCTCCGATGAGAGCGCTGATGCCAGGTTCGGGATCAAAGCTTCCGGAGTTGCCGCAAAAGCTGCCGCATCGGCAGAAACCCTTCTTTCCGGATGAGGGGAAATATCCGGACGACTTCATTCACCGCGATCCCGCTGCAATGCAATATTAGTTTGCGGAAGGCTCCTAACCCCCGCCACGCCGTCTGTTATCGCAGAGGGCAGTCCTTCAGGAACGGCTGACAGGATGAACGTCCTATTGTTTCGGCACGGTCCTCTGCATGGAACACAGTCACATCCCCTGCGTCCGATAGTTCGTAATGATCAGTTCGTTGATCTCGCCGCGGCCTCTGCCGTTGCAGTTGATCATCCGCTTTGCGGGCACCCGCTCGATACAATAACCGGAGTAGAGATCGTCAAAGAACGAATCGCCGGGATCCTCGTTCTTCGGATCCGAGTTGCTGAGCATGATCTTCGCGCCGATAGTGTCCAGTTCCCGGAAAAATTCCGCCAGCCTCATCTGATCCCCGTCGGTGAAGCCATGCCTGGAATAATTAGTAAACGACGCTGTCCCGCTCAGCGGGCGGTAGGGGGGATCCAGATAGACGAACGTACTGTTATCGACGAATCGTTTGCATCGTGTGAAATCTCCCAGGATGATGCGAGTCGTCTTCAGGAGTGCCGCCGCATTCCTGAGGTTATCTGCATTGAGGATCTCCGGGTTTTCGTATCGCCCGAACGGGACGTTGAACTCGCCGTTCCTGTTCACGCGGAAGAGACCGTTGTAGCAGGTGCGGTTGAGAAAGACGATCCGGGCGGCTCGTTCGATCCAGTCCGCCTGGTACTTCCGGAAGTTCGTTCGGGATCTCTTCTGGTTGAACTCGCTCCGCACTTCATAGTAGTAAGCCTCCCGCCGGGTGCGGCTCTTCGACAGATACTCCGCCTCGAGGGACTGCAGTTCCTGGACGAGTCTGTCCACGGATCTCTTCACGACGCGGTAGAGCAGCACCAGCTCCTCGTTGGCATCGCAGATGCAGCAGCGCTCGAAAGAAAACCTCCGGTTAAGATAGAAGAATACCGCTCCCCCGCCGACGAACGGTTCGACGTATTGTGCAATTTTCCCTTCCCTCAGTTCGGGGGGGAGACGTGCCGAGATCTCCTGCAGTATCTGCGTCTTGCCGCCCGCCCATTTCAGAAAGGGTCTCGCCTCGGGTCCGGGTCCCGTCCGTTCCGCCATGCTCGGGGGGATCGTGCAGATCTCCTTTCTATTACTTTACCCTTCTGCCATTATAGACTATTGAATCGAACCCGCACGATCCGACCCGGTGCATGCCTGCAGTCTGCAGGATAGTCCGACGCATCGAGCGTGGCACGGGATTCGCGGCACGACCCGTTCCGGCCCCCGGATCCGTCGAGCGGATCACTCCGTCCGGCGATCCCTCTTCTGAGCGGGTCCCGGCGGACGGCAGGGCGATTGAGCGGTCGTGAAGTCCCGCAGCCGGGGTACCTTCTCCCCGAAACGCACCCGGTTCGTTCTCTCCAAATACACCAGGCCTGCCGGATCTCTCGCGCGTCGCTGTCGGACACTCTATCCCTGCCGCAGATCCGCCACGACAGTCGGTGCCCTCTAGCCTATCCCCGCACCGTCCTCGCGGCAGGAGACGATTCCTCATCGCAACCTTAATAGTTAGGTAAAGCCAAACTAACGAGGGATCCACGGGGCATGGCGAGAGAAGAGCATCTGTTCGAACTGATGGACCGCCTGATCCATTTCAGGAACGAGTGCTCCTCCGAGATCTTCTCCGAATGCGGACTGCCGGACATGACCGTGACGCAGATCGGCTACCTGAAGGCCATCGCCCGCCACGGCGACGTGACATTCAGCAGACTCGCCGAGATCACCCGCCACTCCAAGCCCACGATCTCGGAGACGATCAGCAGGTTCGTGCGGATGGAGTGCGTCTACAAGGAGAAGTCGCCCGAGGACGGACGGATCGCCTACATCCGCCTGACCGAGAAAGGGCGGCTGATCGCAGACGCAGAACAGAAGGCGTTGAATCGGGTCGTCGAGAGAATTGTACAATCCCTGGACGAGAAAGAGCTGGATCTCCTGGTCGAGATCCTGAAGAAGGTCAGATGATCCTGACCATACGGTAGAATTCGTACCAACTGGTATTCCCATGCAGCAGACGGAATCAAAAGAAGTGATTGTCATACCGCTCTTCGAGACCGTGGTCTACCCGAAGAGCCGCACGAAGTTCCAGGTCGACAGAGCCACCGGGGATCTCCTGCTCGCCGAGATGAAGAGGACCGGGTCGGCGTACGCCGTCGGGCTGACGATAAAGAGCGGCGTCCAGCCGTCGGAGATCTCTCTCGACGACCTGTACAGAGTGGGGAACCTGTTCGAGATCGCGCATGTCCACCCCGCGGAGAACGGCTACGTGATCGGTGCGCAGGCGGTCCTGCGGGTCAGAGTCACGAACCTCTCCGAACAGGAGGGTCTGGTCTACGCCGAATGCGATCCGCTGCCGGATCTGCCGGACATCGACGAGGAGACCCGGGCCGGCATCCTGGCAGAGATCAAAAAGACGATCCGCGAGATCAGCGGCCGCTTCCAGGGCTCCGAACAGTTCACCCGCCCCCTCGACTCGATGGACTCCATCGACCAGGTCATCGGGTTTGTAATGCCGTTCATGCCGGTGGACCTGGCGGAGAAGCAGGAGATCCTGGAGACGGTGTCCGTTCGGGCACGCTACCGGGCGTTCCTGGATCTCCTGACGAAGGTGAAGGAGGGTATCGAGATCCGCCTCGAGGTGGCGAAGAAGGTCTCCGAGAAGGTGAACAGGGCGAACCGCGAGGCGATGCTGCGGGAGCAGCTGAGGGTGATCCAGGAGGAGCTCAACGAGGGCGAGGTCGCCTCCGGCGACGGGGGATACCGCGAGCGGATCGAGCGCTCGGAGATGCCCGACGAGGTGCGGAAGAAGGCGTTTGCCGAGCTGAAGAAGCTCGAGTCGAGCGGCAGCCAGCACCATGAGAGTCCGGGCATCCGCAACTACCTGGATCTGCTGCTCGACCTGCCCTGGACGATCGCGGAGAAGAAGAGCATCGACATCGCGGAGGCCCGCCGCGTGCTCGAGAGCAACCACAACGGGCTCGAGAAGGTAAAAGAGCGGATCATCCAGCATCTGGCGGTCATGAAGCTGAAAGAGGAGAAGCAGGGCTCGATCCTCCTCTTCGTGGGCCCTCCCGGCACGGGCAAGACGAGTCTCGGGAAGAGCATCGCCGATGCTCTCGGGCGGAAGTACGTGCGGATCAGCCTGGGCGGGATCAAGGACGAGGCGGAGATCCGCGGGCACCGCAGAACCTACGTCGGCTCCCTGCCCGGTCGGATCATCCAGGGGATGAAGAAGGCCGGGACGAAGAACCCCGTCTTCATCCTGGACGAGATCGACAAGCTCGCCTACTCCAACCAGGGGGACCCCGCGAGCGCCCTTCTCGAGGTGCTCGATCCCGAGCAGAACAGCACGTTCACGGACCACTACCTGGAGGTCCCCTACGACCTCTCCGATGTGCTCTTCATCGCCACGGCGAACACGCTCGCCACCATCCCGCCACCGCTCCTGGACCGCATGGAGCTGATCGAGATCTCGGGCTACACCCGCAGCGAGAAGTTCGCCATCGCACGGGACCATCTGCTGCCCAGGACCCTGGAGGAGCACGGCCTGGACGCGGACAAACTGCGGATCGAGGACGAGGCCCTGCTCGCGATCATCGATAAGTATACTCGCGAGGCCGGTGTGCGGGCGCTCAAGAAGCAGCTGGCCTGCACGGCACGCTACGTCTCCGAGAAGATCGTGTCCGGCAAAGCCGACCTGCCCTTTGTGGTGACGGCAGAAATGCTCCCCGAGATCCTGGGCAAAGAGCCGGTCCGCCAGGACATGGCCCGCAGGGAGAACCCGCCCGGCGTCGTCACGGGGCTCGCCTGGACGCCGGTCGGCGGGGACATCCTCTTCATCGAGTGTACGTTCATGCCCGGCAAGGGCAAGCTCATGCTCACCGGCCAGCTCGGGGAGGTGATGAAGGAGTCGGCGCAGATCTCGCTCTCCCTCATCCGCTCGCGGCTGGCACATCTGGCAGCCGGGTTCGACTACTTCGCCAGCGACATCCACATCCACGTGCCATCGGGAGCGACGCCGAAGGACGGGCCGTCGGCGGGCGTTACGCTGTTTGCGGCCCTGGCATCCCTCATCACCGGCATAGCCGTCGACCCGAAGATCGCCATGACCGGCGAGGTGACACTGAGTGGCGCCGTGCTGCCGGTGGGCGGGATCAAGGAGAAGGTGCTTGCAGCGCACCGGGCCGGCATCCAGAAGGTGATCCTGCCGAAGGAGAACGTGCGGGACCTCGACGACGTGCCCGAGGACGTGCGGGGCGAGCTCGCGTTCGTGCCGGTGGAGACGATCGAGGAGGTCTTGAAAGAGGCCCTGGGCATCGATCTGCCGGCGGGGCCTGTCGTGCCGTATTCCGGCAACCGCTGCGTGCCGGCGCATAACCTGTGAACGCTGACAGGTCCGCGAACGGGAAACGCCCCCCACAGCGACCGGGGCTCTCTTCGGCGCCTTCACTCTTTTTTACTCTCCCTGCATTTCTCCAATCGGAGGGCATGGCGGAGAATAGCGGTGATGGTGGCGTCGGTCAGATGCTCCTTATGCCTATACCATGACAAGAAAGTGGGCTGCAGTGGGAATGAGTGCCAGGAGGAATGTAGCAGATAGTGGAAGCGGCAGGTAGCCGCTCACGATGAGAAGCCCGATGGCGATGAACGAAAATCCATATACAGCAACGGACCGCCACAGTTCCTCCCTGACGATATAATCGATTTTCATGGATCCACCACAGGCGAAGAGCGAATTCCTATTTGAACACCAATCGGGATTATTCCGTATTCGACGGTCTGGACCGCGGTCGTATCGCGAGGCATCCAAAGGCAACGCCTACGGCGGTCCCGACGGCGATAACCCGGTCCACGCTTCCCTCAATGACATAACTGATTCCGCTGCTGGTGAGAAATGCGACGAGTCCAAATACAAGTGCTCTCCAGAAGACGTCCATTCTGCCCATATTATTGCTCTTTGATTACAACTGATTCAAATCTTTTTGAAGATACTTTCTCGAATCCCCGTAATCCCCGAGATTCTTGCAATATACACGAAATAGAGTGCCTTCATGACCTGATACCCATAAAAAATGGTTTTACTTCTGCTCTCCTGGGGAAAGTCCAGGAGTGATTCTTCCCCTGCTTACAGGCAAATTTTATTTTTATCGTGTATGAATGCACAAATACGTGAAAACAATCGCCGTCCAAGACGAGACCTATCATGCTCTCCTGACGCTGAAGGAGGACCGGGACTCTATCAGCGACGTGATCGATAGGCTCGTCACAAAACGGATAGGCAGCATCCGGCAGTTCGCAGGAGGCCTGAAGGACTCAAAGAATCTCGATAAACGCAGGGCCGCCACAGAAGAGATCCGGCGGTCGGGGGAAGGCGAGAGTGTGATCGTTCTCGACACGTCGTTCCTGATAGACCATGCCAGGGATGAACGGCTGGAGGGCCTCCTTCCTGCCGAAGAGGAACCGGTGATAACGATCATCTCGTAATACGAAATTATGGCAGGCGTACTCCGCTCGAAGAAAGAGGAGGCATTTTTCGTCGCCCCTTCGCAGAGACCGAAATCCTTGAATGTACAATCCAAGCTGCCGAGATCGCAAGCATAATCAGCGCGAGGATGGCTGCGGCCGGCTCCCCGGTGAATGCATTCGATATTCTTATCGCCGCCACCTCGATGGCAAACCATGCTCGGGGAATTCTCACGGCCGATGCAGACTCCACTGAGATCGCAAAGTTCACGGAGATCGGCGTGCCCGGCTGCGACAGAGAATAATCTGGCAGCAACGGGGTTCTCCAATCTGACCGAGATGGTGCGAACCCGCACCACGCTGAAACCATTACCTTTTCACAATACGAGATTGTTGTGCAGATCGTCTGAACGTTGGCATGCTTGCGTTAGCGCAGGATTATCAGAGAATCTGCAGGAACGTGGATTACTGTCATTCTATGTCCGGGACCAGAACCTGGCCCGGTTTCCGCCATGTCGGAAGGATAATCTAGGGCCGGGAAAATACATGGACCGGCACAGATGGACGGACTCAAACGCTTCTCCTGCATCGCACGGATGCCCGACGATCCCGGGGCCCTGCACCGCGCCGCGGAGATCATAAAAAAGTACGAGGGCAACATCAACCGCATCCACTACAACCGCCGCATCGATCCCTACACGGTATTCTTCGAGCTGACGGCGACCGATGCGGCCTATGCCAGGATGACAGAGGACCTGGAGCGGATCGGCTACCTCCAGACCGAGCTTCCTGCGGTTCAACGTTTATCTCCCCCACCAGCCGGGCGCCCTGCTGGAGTTCCTCGATTATACCACCTCCGCCGACGCGAACATCGCCTTCATCGACTTCGACGACAAGGGGCGGCACCCGGAGCGGGTGACGATCTCCCTCACCCTCGAGGAGAGCGCGATCGCCGACCGCCTGCTGACGGCGCTGAAGCCCCGCTACCGCCTGGAGATCCTGGAGTACGACACCACGGGGGAGAAACTGGACGACACCGTCTTCTACGTGCGGTTCGCCCAGAAGCTGCGGCCGCTCGTCGGCGAGGCGGAGGACGCGTTCCTGATGCGGCTCCTATCCGATATCAACCACATCGTCCAGGAGCTGAGCGCCCTCGGAAAGGACCACCGCCAGGTCTTCGAGAGCATCCTCCGGAGCGGCGCCACCCTGCACCAGACGGCGGGGGACGGCTTCTACGCCGACGTCCAGCGATTTCCCGTCACGGAGAGCGTGGAGCTGCTCTGCTTCCAGCTCCCCTGCGGCGGGAACGTCTACCTCCTCGCCACGCCGGAAGAAGCCCTGATGGTGGACACCGGCTACGGCATCTACCATCCCGATGTGGCGGCGATGATCAAGTGCTACTACGCGGACGGCCCGATCACGCGCATCCTGGTCACCCACGCGGATGCCGACCACTCCGGGGCCGGGGGCTACTACGATGTGCCGGCCGACATGCACCCGGCGACGCGGTCCATCATCGAGAAGGCGAACCGCGCCTACGGGTCCCGCATCGAGACCTCCATTCTGGAAGAGGTCTATACCAAGCTGATCAACCTCTTCTCCCGCTTCCGCCCCCCGGAGCGCTACCGCCTCTTCCCGCCCCCGCACGGGGAGTACTACTCCGTCTTCCCCGTCCTGGAGCGTATCTATATCGGGGACCTGGAGTTCCTGGTGCTGGAGGGGCTGGGCGGGCACCTCCAGGGGCAGGTCTACCTGATCTGCCCGGAGTGCGGGCTGCTGTTCACCGGGGACACGGTGATCAACTTCGGGAGCCTCACGGCCGAGCGGAGCGAGTTCAACACCTACGCGGACTTCCTGATGACCTCGGTGAACGTGGACTCCGATGTGGCGAGAGGAGAGAGAAAGGCCCTGCTGGATATCGCCCGGGACCTGGATGCCGCCGTGGCCGCATCGGGGCGGCGGTGCCTGGTCTGCGGCGGGCACGGCGCCGTCTCCGTCCTCAGGGAGGGGAGACTCGAGAGCGCGGGCAGGGTGGAGCGCTACAAGAGAGAGGGTTAGCGGGGGTCTCCCGCATCGGGCCCCCGGTACTTCGCCTGCTCGAGCAGGCAGTCCAGGATCACCAGCGCGAGCATCGACTCCGCCACGGGAAGGATTCGGGGGACGATGCAGGGATCGTGCCGCCCCTGCACCGTTATCTCCACTGCGCGGTTCTCGGTGTCGACTGTCTTCTGGGGTTTTGCTATCGATGAAGTGGGCTTCACGGCGATCCTCACCACGATCTCCTGCCCCGTGCTGATGCCGCCCAGGATCCCGCCGGCGTGGTTGCTGGCAAATCCCTGCGGTGTGATGGGATCGTTGTTCTCGGAGCCGAAGAGCCGCGCCGCCCGGAAACCCTCGCCGATCTCCACGCCCTTCACGGCGCCGATGCCCATCATGGCAGCGGCGATGAGGGCGTCCAGTTTTCCGAAGACCGGGTCCCCGAGGGCGGGCGGGACGCCGGATGCCGTGACCTCCACGATGCCCCCGACGGAGTCCCCGGCTGCCTGCGCCGCCGCGATCTCCTGCTCCATCTCCTTCGGATCCGTCCGCCCGTGGATCTCCCGGATCCGCGCCGCGATCCGGATCCCGCGGGCGGCCAGGATCTTCATCGCCACGGCGGCGGCGGCGACCCGGGCCGCCGTCTCCCGCCCCGAGCTCCGTCCGCCCCCGCGGTGGTCCCGGATCCCGTACTTCGCCTGGTAGGCGTAGTCCGCGTGGCCGGGGCGGAAGACGGTGCGGAGCGGCTCGTAGTCTTCGCTCCGCACGTCGCGGTTCTGGATCAGGAGCGCGATGGGGGCCCCCGTGGTCCTCCCCTCGAAGACGCCGGAGAGGATCTCCACGCGGTCCGCCTCCTGCCGTGCCGACGCGAACGGGCTCCGCCCCGGGCGGCGGCGGTCCAGGAGAGGCTGGATATCGGCCTCGGAGAGCGGCAGGCCCGGCGGGCAGCCGTCGATCACCACCCCGATCGCCTTCCCGTGGCTCTCCCCGAAGGTGGTACAGCGGAAGTTCCGCCCGAAGGTGTTCACGGCGGGATCGCCTCCCGCACCAGCGGTTCCGGCACCCGGATCCCCGTGAAGACCTCGAACTGCTCCCGTGCCTGGTGCACGAACATCTCCCTCCCGGAGATCGTGGCGCAGCCGGCGGCTTTCGCCTCGCGGAGCAGCGGTGTCACCGGCGGGGTGTAGACGAGGTCGAAGACCGTGCACCCGGGTCGCAGATCTGCGGCGGTCAGCAGGGTGCGGGTGTCGGGCTCCATCCCGACGGAGGTCGCGTTCACCACCAGGTCCGCCGGGATCCGGCGGATCTCCTCGAGCCCGCCGGCCCGGCACCCGAAGCGTTCGGCGATTCCCCGCGCCTTCTCCACCGTGCGGTTCAGGATCGTCACGTCCATCTCCAGCGCCGTCATCGCGTACGCCGCAGCTGCCGCCGCACCCCCCCCGCCCAGGAGCACGGCCCGTGAGCCCTTGAGGTGGGCGATTGGCCGCTGGATGCCCAGCCAGTCGGTATTGTAGCCGTACATCGCGCCTCCGCAGCGCACCACTGTATTCACCGCCCCGATGGCGGCGGCGTGCTCATCCACCACATCCAGGTATGGGACGGCATCCGCCTTGAAGGGGATGGTGACGGAGAGCCCGCGGAAGTCCATCCGCTGCACCGCCCGCATGATATCCCCGATCGAGGGCCACTCGATGCGGGTGTAGAATCCGCCAAGGCCGTAGCGGGCGAAGAGGCGGTTGTACATGGGAGGGCTGCGGCTGTGGGCGCAGGGGTACCCTACGATCGCGTAGAGGCGGGTGAGGCGCTGGTCGGGATCGCGGAGGATGCCCTCCACCCGCTGCAGGTCTTCCCTGCAGAGCCCGGTCATCTCTAGGAACCGGAGGCCTTCCCGTGCATCGCTGCGCCGGACCGCGCCTCTCGCAAGGATCCGGGCGATCGCCCGCGCTGTGCCCGCCGTACTGCGAGCGGTCGTATCGACGCAGAAGTCCGCTGCCCCGATGTAGCGGCCCCTCCGCCGCCGCAGCATTTCCCGCACCTCCTCTTCGAGGGGCAGGTCGGTGAGCGCCGGTCGATTCGACTCCCGTATCCTCCCCACGATTGCCTCCGGGGAGGCCTGGAGGAGGATGCAGGTGCTGTGGCGCCTGAGGCTCTCCACGTTGGCGGGATCCATGACGATCCCGCCGCCGGTGCTGACGACCGCATCCGCCGCCGGGAGCGTCTCGACGACCTCACGCTCCATGCGGCGGAACTCCTCCTCTCCATTCTCCGCGAAGATCCGCGGGATGGTCTTCCCTGCCCTCTCCTCGATCACGGCATCGGTGTCGTGGAACGGGACGCCGAGCATCTCCGAGAGCCGTCGCCCGACGGCGCTCTTCCCCGTTCCCCGGAACCCCAGGAGCACCACCCGCCTCACAGCCCCGCCTCCGCGAGCGCCTCCCAGAAGCGAGGGAAGGACTTCTCCACGACTTCCGCGTGCTCGATCGCGACGCCGCCGATCCCGAGACCCAGGACGGCGAAGGACATGGCGGTGCGGTGGTCGCCCTGCGGATCCACGGCGATCCCTCGGAGGGGTGCCGGGGCGATGGCGATGCTGTTCTCCCCCACCTCCACGCGGGCGCCCATTCGCCGCAGAATCTCTGCGGTGACGCGTACGCGGTCACTCTCCTTGTACTTCAGGTGGGCGATCCCCCGGATGGTGGTGGGCGAGTCTGCCACCGCGGCGGCCATGCAGAGGGTCTGGACGGTGTCCGGGGCGGAGGACATGTCGATCTCGATCCCCGAGAGCCCTCCCGTCCGCTCCACGGCGATCCGCCCGGCACTCCTCCGAACGCGGCAGCCCATCGCCTCTAGGGCGTCCAGGAAGAGACGGTCCCCCTGAACGGAGCCGGGGTTCAGGTTCTCAACGGCGACCCTGCCGCCGCAGACGGCGGCGATGGCAAAGAAGTAGGATGCGGACGAGTAGTCCCCCTCGACGGCGTACCGCGCCGCCCGGTAGCCCCTCCCGCCCCGAACCCGGAATCGGGAGTAGCCCTCCCGCTCCACGGGAACCCCGAAAACCCGCATGAGATC
>FWPV01015601.1_pt1 | contig 10853 bp, 8 predicted proteins | sample 2228371 | NCBI WGS metagenome assembly FWPV01 (sample SAMEA103939776, study PRJEB20133) | metagenome | reverse complement strand
GCATCTCGATGCGGGCCTCCCCTCCGGAGGAGTCCTCTTCGGCCCGGGCAACCTCGCCGCCCCCGCGCGTCGCGACGGCGCGCACCCGTGTGCCGGCAGGGTCGCCCGTGACGGGCACGCTGAGACGCACCACTCCCTCGCGGAGCGACGCGAAGATGACCGGCTCGCCCGCTGCGGCCGATGGGACCGGCTCCAGCCACACGGTCTGCCAGATGCCCGTGGAGCGGGTGTATTTGCACCCGTAGGACTCGCGCTCGGACTGCTTGCCGCTGGGGATGGCCGGAGAGACGGGGTCGAACGCCCTGACCGCGAGCAGGTTCTCTCCGGGCCGGCAGGCGTCCGTGATATCCAGAGTGAACGGCGTGTAGCCGCTGCGGCTGGCCGTTCACCCAGACCGCCGCCTCGTAGTCGACGGCTCCGAAGTGGAGCAGCAGCCGCCCCGTCAGCCACTCCTGCGGCGCCTGGAAGGTGCGCCAGTACCACACGCAGTCCACCTGCGCCGGGTCGCCTATCCCTGACGCCCTCGACTGATGGACGTAAGGCACCCGGATGGTCTGTCCTGTCTGCTCGCGGACGTGCCACCCCCTGCCTTCTCCCTGGCAGTCAGGGTCGAACGAGAAGCTCCATACGCCGTTCAGGTTGTGCCAGAGCCGGCGGACCAGGCGGGGTCTGGGATACTCGGGACGGGGAACATCAGGGACGCTCATTGCAACCGCTCCGCTTACGGGTGTTTTCGCGGAGGAGTATACCGGCCGCCGCCGGCCGGCGCAAGAAAGGCGGCCCTCGCTGCCCGCGTCCAGGGGGACCGGCGCCGCTCCGCTGCATCTCCTGTTAAGACGAAGACGTCGCAAAGCGTCTCACTGGAGTGGCCGCGATTGCGCGGACGCCCGGAAGGAGGAACACACCCGTGAAGGACTCATCGCTGACCAGACGCCGCTTCCTGCAGCTGGCGGGAGCCGGAACGGCGCTGACGTTTGCCCGGACCCTCGGGATGGCCGGGTCAGGGGAGACCGCGGGCTCCTCGAAGCCGAACGTGGTGCTCATCCTTGCCGACGACCTGGGATACGGTGAACTCGGGTGTCAGGGAAGCAAAGACATCCCGACCCCTTCCATCGACAGCATCGCCGCCTCGGGCGTGCGGTTCACGGACGGATATGTCTCCTGCCCGGTCTGCAGCCCGACGCGGGCGGGCCTGCTGACGGGGAGGTATCAGCAGCGGTTCGGACACGAGTTCAACCCCGGACCCGGCCCGGCGGCCGCGTTCGGGCTGCCTGAGGGCGAGACCCTCCTGCCGGAGCGGCTGAAGGCGGCCGGGTACCGGACGGGTCTGGTGGGAAAATGGCACCTGGGAGTCAGACCGGACTCCCGGCCGCTGGCCAGAGGGTTCGACGAGTTCTTCGGCTTCCTGGGAGGCGCTCACGCGTATCTGCCGGGCCGGGCAGCGCCGGAGAACCCCGTCCTGCGCGGAGACACTCCCGTGCGCGAGGAGGAGTATCTCACGGATGCCTTCGCCCGGGAGGCGGTCTCCTTCATCGAGCGGTGCCAGGGCCGGCCGTTCTTCCTCTACCTTGCTTTCAACGCGGTCCACACGCCTCTTCAGGCGCCGGAGAAGTACACGTCCCGGTTCTCCTCCATCCCCGCAGGCAACCGCCGCACCTTCGCGGGCATGCTCTCGGCGATGGACGACGCAGTCGGGCGGGTGCTTGCGACGCTCCGCCGCATGGGTCTGGAGGAGGACACGCTGGTGTTCTTCCTGAGCGACAACGGAGGACCCACCCGTCAGACCACGTCCGGCAACGGCCCGCTCCGCGGCTACAAGGGGCAGGTCTGGGAGGGAGGCATCCGGGTGCCGTTCATGGCGCAGTGGAAGGGGAGATTTCCCGAGGGCAGGACCGTGTCCGCCCCCGTCATCGCGCTGGACATCGTTCCCACCGTCCTTGCCGCCGCCGGCGCGGCTCAGCCTGCCGGACTGGACGGCAGGGACCTGACTCCCCTGCTGACCGGGAGCGGGACGGACTCCCCCGGCCGGTCCCTGTACTGGCGGTTCGGCGAACAGAAGGCGGTGCGCGCCGGCTCCTGGAAGCTCGTGCGGACTCCGGCGGAAGGGACCCGGCTGTTCGACCTTTCTGCCGACATCGGCGAGGCGAAGGACCGCTCCGCGGAGGAGTCCGACAGGCTCCGGGAGATGGAGGGGATGCTCGCGGAGTGGGAGAAAGGGCTGAAGCCGCCCGCCTGGAAGCCCGCGCAGAGGGCCCGGCAGTCCCGCCCCGCCGCGCCGGCGCAGCCCGCCCGGCAGAGGCGGCGGCAGACCTCTCCCTCTCAGCCGGCCCGGTGACGGAGAGCGCAGGCGGAGCCGGCTGACGCTGCAGTTGCGGTCTCTCCGGGCTAGGCCGCTCCCGGAGCGGCGTCCTCCAGCGTGATGAGCTGCTGCAGCGACGGCAGACGGGACAGCAGCGGGGCGCAGCTGCGCACGATCTCCTCGGCCATCGGCACGCATTCCCAGGGGCGCCACCGCTCGTCCGGGAACCAGAGCAGCAGGGCGCCGCAGCACCGGTCGCGATAGACCACCGGGATGCAGACCTGATAGGCGCTCTCTTCCGTGAACTCGCTCCAGTGGATGAACTCCACATCCGAGCAGGCGTCCGGCACCACCAGCGTCCTGCGGTCCCTGATGCACCGGGCGGCCGGCCCTGCGGCGAAGCCGTTCCGGCGGCCGGGCTGGAGGCTGAGCCGGTCTCCCGTCTGCAGTCCGGTCTTCGGCGGCGGGGAGGCGGCGGAGACCACGACCTCCTCTCCCTCCGGAAGGACCGTCAGCAGCAGGGCGCGGGCGCTGTGGACCGCTCTCGCCGTGGCGTGCACGAACACGGACGCCAGTTCCGCATCCGGGACGCGCGCGCACGCGGAAAGGACGTCCCGCGCCGCCGTCACGCAGGCCATCCGGGACGCCAGCCTGCCTCCCGAGCCCGAAAGATGCCAGACAAGCTGCGCGCACAGCACCAGGCAGGAGAGCCCCACGACCATCAGCTCCACCCAGACGGCCGTCCGTACATCCCCGAACGGGAACGCCCTGCATGCGGCGCTCCAGGCCAGGACCAGGAACCAGTTGCACAGGATGCGGTGGAACGCTTCGCCGCGCTCGGCCTCGACCCGCGTTCGCGCGAACGCGAACACCAGAGCAAGCCCGCTCAGCACGAGCAGCACGGAGTCGATGGCGGACAGCCCGTTTGCGGCGGGGAAGTAGCTCTGCACCGGCAGCATCATCACCCACGCCGGGCAGAAGAACAGTGACAGCGCGGCGATGGTGACCGCGCTCTGCCGGGCCGCCGGTCCGGCCTGCACCTGCAGGCCCCGGCTGGCGCCGAAGGCTGACAGGATGCCCAGCGCCAGCACCAGCCTCCCCGCTATCCAGGGCTGCCAGGGGAGCGGACGCACCCCGTCGGGTGACGCCTGGGGGATGCCCGGAAGCAGGAACGCCTCCAGCAGCATCTGCTGCCCGGTCAGAAGCAGGAACAGCAGGAAGCTGGCCGAGCAGCCCAGCCACCAGCCGCTCGCCTCGTGACGGAAGCGCATCCAGCAGTAGATGGCGGCGGTCAGCGAAGCGATGGCGGGGGGAAGGTAGGCCAGCGCGGCCGCCGAAGTCCCGTCCATCAGACCGGACTGCGCCGCCAGGAACACGGCGAGCGAGAGCAGCACGATGGCGGCGGGCCAGATGGCGCCGTGCGGGGGCGCCGGGGCCGCGGTCAGGACCGACAGAGACGGCTTCTCTGGGAGGCGGGATGGAGTCATTTGTCGCAGCCGGGGCTTGCCTGCCCGGTGAATTCTTCGGCATCCCGGGGGGCTTTGCTCAGGTACTGCCCGCGGCCGTTCTCAGCTTTTGTACGGCTATAATTGTCCCTGCTATGCTGGCATCGAGTTCTATCCCGGACATGCGGCTGTCCCGTCTTGCCGAGGCTCCCGTGGCGGAGCCGATCATCCGCCAGATCGAGGGGCTTGAGTCCAGGCGCCAGCCATCCCACCGCGTCATCCTCTTCAACGACGACTACCACACCATGGACGAGGTGGTCCTGCAGATCCAGAAGGCCACCGGATACAGCCTGGAGAAGGCGGAGGCCATCATGTGGGAAGCCCACACGCGCGGGCAGGCCGTGGTGTACTGCGGGGAGCCGGAGGAGTGCGACAGGGTGGCCGCCATTCTGGAGGACATCGGACTGCGCGTGGCCATCGAGCCGGTCTGAGCGGCCGGGCGCCCTTCAGGCGCTGCCCCAAAACCCGCAAAACGCACAGCCCCCTCTGGCACGGCCCTTGCACCATTGAAGGGTGACGGCGCGCTCCCTGACAGCCGTCCCCGGCCTCTCCCTCCGCAGAGGACCGGGATTCAAACAGACCAGGTTTTCTCACCCCGGGCCGCAAGGTCCGCAGACAGGCCTCCGAAGGAGATGATCATACACCGATGACCCGCAAGACCAGCATCATTTTCGCACTCATCGTTCTCGCCGCTCTGGCCACCGCCTCCGCTCACGCCAGCGTGCTGGACCCCTCCTCTCTGCCGTTCCCCATCGAGGGGGCCGAAGGGATGACCATAGACCAGATGGACGCCGCAGTGCTGGCGGCCTACAACAGCGGCAACAGCTTCACCGTGCTGTTCCCACTGGACTCCGGCTCCGCCGGCGCTCCGGACGCCCCCGCCGCGCTCTCCCTGAGCGGTTTCGGGACCGGAATGGCCATGCCGCCCGCTCCGCCGGTCTTCTCCGGCATGCCCTCCGGCATCTCCGGAGGAGTCGCTCCTGCCACCGCCCCGATGGTGCCCGAGCCCGCCTCCCTGCTGGCGCTTGCCGCCGGCGCCGGGACACTGGTTTTCAAGAGGAAGCGTTAGCTCCTTCCTTCGGCTCCAGGGTCCGCCGGATGGTCCTTCCAGCAGAGAGGGACGGCCCGGCGGGCCCGGGACTGCCGGGCAGCCCGGAAATGCATCAGGGCCGGGACTTCGTGAGTCCCGGCCCTCTCCCGTACCTCAGCTGCCGTCCACAGCCGCAGCGTCGGATGCGCCGCGGCCGGTCAGGACTGGATGATTCCCAGTTCCGATGCCTTTTTGAACGCCTGCACCCGGTTGCGCACTCCGAGCTTGGCGTAGGCTTTTCCCAGGTGGAAATCAATGGTGCGTTTGGACACGCACAGAAGTTCGGCCACCTCGCTCGACGCGCGGCCGGAAAAGATGAGGTTGAGGATCTCGATCTCCCGGGAGGTCAGCGCCTCCGGACCTTGCTCCCGGGCTTCCTGCCCCTTGCCCGCATCGTCCAGGGCGGGCCTGCCCTTGGTTCCCTCAGCTTCGCTAGACATATTCTCCTTGCCCGTTCGAACAAACATAAGGACATGGGTCCTAATGATAATATGGCCGGAACGGCTGGCGTTCGGCAGCGGCTCTCAATTTGTTCAACGCCCGGATCTCGATCTGCCGCACGCGCTCGCGGGTCAGGTCCAGCACCTCTCCCACTTCCCGCAGGGTCATCCGCCGGTTCCCGGACAGCCCGTACCGCCGCTCGATGACCGCCCTCTCCTTCTCGTTCAGCACATCCAGCAGACGACCCAGCACGTCCAGTGATTCCGTCTGGAGGGCGATGGCCGCCGGGTCTTCGCCCCCCTGGATGGTGTCCGCGATGGGAAGGTGGTCTTCGCCTTCGGACGGGGAGTCGTCGAGGGAGAGCACCAGCTCCTGGGCGCTCATCAGGCGGGTTATCTGCTCCGCCGGGAACCCGCTGCGCTCCGCCATCTCCTCGTGGGACGGTTCGCGTCCCAGCTCCTGCGCCATCTCCTCCCGCAGGCGCGCCAGCCGCCGGAGCGTCTGCAGCACGTATGCGGGCAGCCGGATGGTGCGGGCCTGCTTCTCCACCGCACGCGCGATGGACTGGCGTATCCAGGAGACAGCGTACGTGCTGAAGCGGAACCCGCGCTTCCAGTCGAACGCCTCCACGGCCCGCATCAGGCCGATGTTGCCTTCCTGGATCAGGTCGCTGAAGGGGATGCCGCACCGGGCGTAGTGACGGGCCACGCTCACCACAAGGCGGAGATTGGCCTCCACCAGCCTGCGGCGGGCCGCCTCGTCGCCGAGGCTCACGCGCCGCGCCAGCTGGACCTCCTCCTCACGGGTGAGCAGTCTCGTCCTTCCCACCGACTCCAGATACGCTTCGATGGAATCGGTCTCGTGCGGAGCCGGCGCGCCCGCCCGGCCGGGCCGGCAATCCGCGCTGTTCGCTTTCGTTCCCATCTCTTTCGCCTCCAGAACCACTGAAGGCGGACTTCCGGACTTCGGGCAGGGGCGGAGCGGGATGCCTGAGATGACCACGAATGATAGCTATTCGCGCCCCGTATGCCCGCAGCTTGCGGTCCGCAGCTCTCCCGCCGCCGGGAGAGCCTTGCCCGGCTTCCCACCTTCCGGCTCCTGCGCCGGCTTTGCGCCCGGCTCCTGGACGGGCGGCTGCCGCTCCGGCGCCGGAGCCTGCAACAGTTACTTGTAAAACGACCCAACACTCTGCCGTGTTCCATCCTGTCGCGAAACAGTTGCAATCGACGGAGGCGCGGGCGGCGCGCTCGGAGCATAATCCCGCATGAGATGACGGAAGACGGCTGCACAGAGAGCAGGCAGATGGAGGCCCTGCTGTATGGTTCCGACCCGCTCGAGGGAGTGTGCGGGTGCGAGGTGGAGGACGCCCCCGGGGAGGGAGGCTGCCGCGCGCTCCTCTACGTGCGGGCGGGCGGGAAAGTGAGCCTTCAGGAGCGCCGGTTCCGCCCCTGGCTCGTCTGCGAGCGCCCCGCCGTGCCCGGAGCCTGCTTCTCGCTTGCTCTGGAGGGCGAAGGGCTGGTCTGGCTTCACGAGTTCCCATCTCTTGATGCCTTCCGTCAGACGAGGGCCGCCCTGGAGCGGGAGGGCCTGCGGCACGGGGTGGACCTGGTGGCCTATCCGCCGGCGGTCCGGCAGTTCCTGCTGCGCAGCGGGGTGACGTTCTTCAAGGGAATGCGGTTCGAGGATGCGCTGCGGATGCAGGTCGACATCGAGACCGCCACCATGTCCCCCCGCGACCCGGACGCGCGCGTCCTCATGGCAGCTGTGACCGACAGCGCCGGATTCGCCGAGGCGGTGACAGGGAGCGAGAAGGACATCCTGGAGCGCCTCACCGCCATCATCCGTCAGCGCGACCCGGACATCATCGAGGGGCACAACATCTTCGGGTTCGACCTTCCCTATCTCTCCAGCCGCGCCGGGGCGGCCGGCGTGCCCCTTGCCTGGGGCAGGGACGGGTCCGAACTCCGCTTCGCCCCCGCTCGCAGCGCGCCGATGGGGGGCGTCAGCCGGCCGTTCACGCCGGCCTTCGTGGCGGGACGCAGCATCGTGGATACCCTGCTGGCGGTGCAGCGCTACGACGTTGGCCGGTCGGAGCTCTCAGGCTACGGGCTCAAGGAGGCGGCGGCGCGTCTGGGCGTGCAGGAGCCGGACCGGGTGCATCTGGACCGGCGTCAGATGGAGCGGCTCTGGCGCGAGGACCCCGCCACCGTGCAGCGCTACGCGCTTCAGGACGCCCGCGAGACGGCCAGCCTCTCCGCCATCGTCACCCCGCCCGACTTCTACGTGGCCCAGATGGTGCCGGATGCCTTCCAGTCGTCGGCCACGGGCGGCACCGGGGAGAAGATCAACCTGCTGATGGTGCGGGAGTATCTGCGGCGCGGCCACGCCATCCCCCGCCCCCGGCCCGGACGGCCGGTGCCGGGCGGCTACACCGAACTGCGGCGCGCGGGCCTCATCGAGCGGGTGGTGAAGGCGGATGTGGAAAGCCTGTACCCCAGCCTCATGCTCGCCCGGGGCATCCACCCCGCGTCGGACCGGCTGGGAGCCTTCCTGCCGATGCTTCGAGGACTGACGACGCGCAGGCTCGAGGCGAAAGCACGGAAGGCCGCGTCGTCCGGAGTGGAGCGGGCTTACTGGGACGCGCTTCAGGCGTCGTTCAAGATCCTCATCAACTCGTTCTACGGTTATCTGGGGGCGGCGTTCTTCTTCAACGACCCGGGCGCGGCGGAGCGGGTGACGCAGGGAGGCCAGGAGCTCGTGCGGCAGGTGGTGGGCGAGCTGGAACGGCAGGGCGCGGGCATCATCGAGGTGGATACGGACGGGGTCTACTTCCAGCCGCCCGCCCACGTCCGGACCCTCGAGGAGGAAGAGGAGCTTATCCGCCGCGTCTCGGACACCCTTCCCCCGGGCATCCATCTCGCGCACGACGGGCGCTGGCGGGCCATGGTCTCTCTGAAGGTCAAGAACTACGCGCTGTTCGGATACGACGGCTCGCGGGTCTTCAAGGGAGCCGCTCTGCGGTCGCGGGCCGACGAGCCGTTCGGGCAGGAGTTCATCGCACGGGCTGATCGCGGAGGGCAGGACTGAGGAGGTGGGAACGCTGTACCGCGAGCTGCTCCGGCGCATCGAGGAGGGCCGGCTCCATCCCCGCGAGTTCTGCCGCCGGGAGAGGGTCTCGGCGAAGGCTCTGCAGGGCCGCTCCCTGCAGCGAGCCTCCGGAGCGCTGGAGGGGGCCGCGCAGGGCGACCATCTCCTGCTGTACCGCCGCCGGGACGGAGCCCTCGCGCGCATCGAGGACTACGCCGGCGACGAGGACCGGGAGCATCTGAAGGAAAAGCTCTACAGGTTCGCCTGCCGTCTGCAGCCCGTGCTGGGAGACAGCCTGGACCGTCTGTGCCCCCCTCCCCGCTCCGTCCGGCCGCCGTCGAGCGGACAGCAGTCTCTGGACCTGTTCGAAGGGACGGACGAGGGACCGGGCGGCGCGTCCTGACCGGAGCCGGGGCGCCCGTTCACTTCCTGGAGCCTCCTTCCGCCGCCTGCTGACGGCCCGCAGTGCGCCGCGCAAAAAAAGAGCCCGCCGTCTTTCGGGCGGGCAAGTCAAACTATGGTGACAGAAGGAGAAAAGATGATAGGGTTTCGCTTTTACTGACTGCAAAAACCGTGCCAGAGTTCCCCTGTGAGCCTGTGTCGGACTCTTTTCCGGCACTTTTTTCGCAGACCCTCCGCCTCCTGACTGTCTATCCTTCCTTCTGCAGTTCGTCCAGCGTCTCCACGACGAGCGGGATGTGGATGTATGCCGGCCCTCCGGCCATCACGACAGCCACGCCGGCCGCCTCCAGGACCTCCTCCCGGGTCGCGCCCTCCTCCAGGGCGGCCGCGATATGAGCCCGGATGCAGGGGACGCAGTGCTCGGCCACCGCGATGCCCAGAGCCACCAGTTCCTTGGTCTTCGCGCTCAGCGCGCCCTCGGCCATGAGGGCAAGCTCCATCTGAGCGAACGCCTTGGCCACCTGCGGGGCATTGTCGCGGGTCTTGCGCGCGTTGTCGCGGCGCGCCTCGAAGAATTCTCTGGCTGAACCGTACATCGTGTCCGTGGTTACCTCCTTGCACTCTGTTGGATGCCGGCCGCCCGCCCGCGGATTCATCCGCCGCGGGTCCTGCCCCGGGTCAGGCGGTCTCAGAGACGGATGCCCATCTCCCCCGCCACCGCCCGCATCTCTTCGATCATACGCTTTGCGGTCTCCACGGGCCTTTCGGTGAACTGCCAGTCCTTCTCCTCTTCGGGGATGCCCGGGACCAGCCGCTCCCACCGCGGCAGCACGTCCACCACCGTCCGCAGGCCCCGGATGTAGGCCCGGAACCACTCCGTGGCCGCGTCGCGGTCGCGCTCGCGGATGGAGCCGTTGCGCACCAGCCTGCGCAGCTCCCACAGCGCCTGGATGGCCTCCATGTGGCCCCGGTATACCAGGCTCTCGTAGTAGAACTCGGGGATGCCCATCTCCCGCGACATCCGCACCGCCTTCGCGGAATCCGCCAGCAGCTGTTTGAGGTGCGCCTCTCCCTTGATGTCCCCCCACGGGCTTGCGTAGGCGTCCCAGAGCACGAACCCGAGCTCGGGGAGGGTACCCTCCTTCAGGCGTCTTGCCACCCGTCCGGGCACGTTGCGGTTCTCTCCCGACGCCCAGTGCGAACCGGACACGGCCCAGCTCACGGGCCCCGCCACTTCGCACCAGTCCGCGAACTTCTCCGGGTCCCGCAAGCCCTGCCGCACGGCCCAGGAGTAGGCGAACTCGCGAGGCGAGCGGCCCTTGACGTTCCATGCCCACTCCGCGGCCGCCTCCACGTTGAACCGGCCGTAGTTGACGCGCGGCGTGGCGTATCCCAGCAGCCCGCTCATCCCCTTCTGCAGGAACTCGCTCATCCGGGCGTGGACGAACTGCGGTCCGGTGCACGGCTGCGCAAAGTGGATGGAGTAGACCAGGTTCGGACACACGCCGATGGGATGCCCCTTCTTCGCGTACTCCGCCAGATAGGGGCGCAGCATCGGCATGCTGTTGGCGGTGTAGGTGAGGAGGCTGTGGTAGTACCAGATGAAGACGTCGCGGGGCAGCTCGTCGAAGATCCTCGTGTTGCTGTCCTCGGTCTCCTCGCTGGTGAGGATGCGAAGGCCCACCCCGGGGACGCGCTTCCTGGCCTTCTCCCATCCGGCGAGGATGGCGCGTATCTCCAGCACGTTGCGGTCTTCCCGGGCGCACCCCGGACACAGGCAGCCCTTCTCGCCGGCCATGTTCTCGCTCATCCAGACGTCCACCTCGCGGACTCCGGGCTGGCTGGCCAGGTCCGCGATCCATCCTCCGATGACGTCGGCGACGGCCGGTTCGGAGTAGCACATGGAGCGCGGCGAGCCGCCGTTCTTCGCCACGAGCTGCGGATAGGCGTCGGACACGCCCTTCCCGATGACCTGCTCCAAATGGAGGATCACCGGCACGTAGTTCACCCCGAGCTGCGGAGCCAGCTC